>OGQD01000809.1_pt1 | contig 22145 bp, 22 predicted proteins | sample 1553091 | NCBI WGS metagenome assembly OGQD01 (sample SAMEA2580290, study PRJEB22360) | human gut metagenome | biome: human gut; feature: human-associated habitat; material: faeces | place: Denmark | collected 2008/2010
AAATTTTCAAGCATTTTTTTGTTACCCTGCATCCGCCGTGAGGTTCATGCAGGGCTTTTTTGTCCTATAAACAAGCATTTACGGCTATTATATTCGCATTGAAAATAAATAGAATATGTCAAGAAATAGCCGTACCTCTTTCCAGGAGAAGATCTGCCTCCATTTCTGGGACAACGAAGATGAACTCAAAGAGAACTTCTCCGCCCCCGAAATAACCCGCCTTATGCGTCTTCGCGACCTCGACCGCGAAGTGTTGCTGAACCCGACACGTCCATCATCCTACTACGTGTCATGGCTCCGCAGCAAGTACCGCATCGGCGAACGGCAGGCGCAATATGACCTGCAAGACCTGAAGATAGCGGTAGGCGCGTTTTCGGTAGACGACAAAGAATATAAGAAACGCAACCTATCCGAAGGCCTGCTACGCATGATGTCCTTGTGCGAAGAGCGGCAGGACGCCTCCGGATACGCCCGGAACGCCAAGATATACGCCGCCATCAACCGCCTGGACAAGGACGACCCCGTACCGGTGGACAAAGACATGGTGCCCCTTTCCGCCCGTCCGACGCTGGATGCCAAGTACCTGAACGCGAAGTTCGAAAACCCCGACATCCTGAAACAGATGAAGGAAGAAGCCGAAAAGAGGTGGGCGAAACGGCTGGCGGAAGACACCGAGTTCGAAGAAATCGAACAACGCGCGTATGTCGACCCACTGGATAAATCGAAGATGGATATCGAAAAACAAGAACCGGAGGACGATACGATATGATAGAGAATTTCCGCGAACAGATAGGCGATGCCGAAAAGAAGTTCTGGCTCAACGAAGGCCAGTTCGAAGTATTCAACCTCATGCCCCGCCGTTTCGTGGGTATCTGTTCCCGCCGTTTCGGGAAGACACACGGGCTGCAAGGTCCCTTCCTGATCCGGCTGGTCACCTACATGCCGCGCGGCAAGAGTTTCATCTATTGCTCCAACTTCAAACAGGGGCTTACGCGCACTATACCGGGCACGATCGCTGCCATAGAGGACATCACGGGGTGGAAGAACGGCGTCCACTTCTTTGTAGGCTGCAAAGCCCCCCAAAGTTGTCATTTCCCCACACCCTATGTCTCCCCTTTGAACTGGGAGCACTGCATTCACTGGTTCAACGGACATGTCACGCACATCCTAAGCCAGGACGTGAAACTATCCGCCAACTCCCTCTCCCTCGACGGCGGGCTGATCGACGAAGCCAAAAACAGCAAGAAGGAGAAGATCGACAACGAGCTAATGCTTGCCATCTCCGGCACGCCCGGCAAGTTCGACGACTGCCCCCTGAAGAAATCCATCTGGATCACCACCGACCGCCCCATCACCCGCGCCGGGCAATGGGTCGTCGACCTCGAAAGCCAGGCAACCCCCGAAATAGAGATGGAACTGAAGAAGAGCATCGACTTCTACCTCTTCATGGAATACTACAACGCCAACAAGGACCGGATCTATTCGCAGAAGAAGCTGGATGCGGAGTTCCGCTACATGAACGAAATGCGCCGAGACTGCTACCTGTACCGCGAGTTCAACACCATCATGAACATCGCGGTCGTAGGCATCGATTATCTCAAGGATATGGAACGAATACTGCCCAAACGTATCTTTGATATATCCATCCTGAATAAACGCCTGAAACGGACCGCAGACGGCTTTTACAGCGCGTTCGACAGCACGCGCCATACCTACGTGGTCGAAACAGCCGAGAAAATGGAAGACTTCCGCGTGTCGGTCAAGCCCCCTTCAGGCAGCCGTGCCCGCGGAACATACAGCACCTACGACTTCAAATCCCTGCAAGAACAGAACAAAACCTGCTTCCTCGACCTCGACATCGACCCGAAGCAGAGCCTGAACATCGCCCTCGACTACAACAAGCGCATCAACTGGATCGTGACCGGGCAGCGGCAGACGATCGGCGGCATCGAGCGCATGATGGGTCTTAGCTCCATGTTCGTGAAGGACGGCCGGCAGATACCCGAACTCATCAGCGACTGGTGCGACTACTACGAGCCGCACCGCCAGCGCAACAACCGCGTGAACTACTACTACAACCAGACAGCCAAGCAGCGCAAGTATGCCAACCACGATAAGAACGAGCAGTTCTACGAAACGGTCATCGCCTGCCTGCGTGCCCGTGGCTGGAACGTGAACCCGGTCGACATGGGCGAAGCCATGTACCACATGACCAAATTCTACCTGCTCTACAACGCCTTCATGCACCGTTACGACAGCAAGCGCGGGAAACCCAACCTGTTCCCCTACCTGAACTACGACAACAACGAGTTCCTTATCGCCGCCCTCGAAAACACCGAAACCGGCGAAAAATACGACGGCTTCGGCAAAGACAAATCCGGCGAGAAGAAATCGGAAACCGAAGAAGACCGCGCCGAACTTCGTACTGACGGAACAGATGCCTTTGATGACTTGTTTATAGGAATGAACAATTTCTACAGAGAAGGTTCGCTGCTGTATCCGGGGTTGAGTATTCGTTGATTTTTTTTCTAAAATATTATGTTTGAATATGTTTTAGTACCTTTGCATAATCAAAGATAATTGTGTTTCCATGGTATTTGATTTGGTTTTTAGAATTAGAGGATGATTGATTAAGCCGTCGCATGTGAATGTGGCGGTTTTTTTATGTCTTTCTGCTTACTTTTTCTTCTAAATATCCGTCTTAGGAACGATTTGGAGTTTGCCGAACAGATTAAATCACTCATTTATTTGGATTTGATTCGGATAGATCCCTTGACGGACGATTTCGGTGCATAGGGCGCACGATCGATCCCGCGCCGCCCTAAGCAGGATCTGGTCTGGACGGGAGGAAATCCGCGCAAATATGCCGGTAACTGAGGGAACGAAAGGAGGACGGCCGGACGGAAAGACATACGGATAAGGGGAAACGGTTGCGATCTGTCCAGACGGATAAACTTTTATATATTCTTTTTCTTGAATAAGAAAAAACTTTGCATTTTGTAAAGTTTTTTTGTTATCTTTGCAGAAAAGAATAACAACGATGAAGATTGCTAATAAAGAACGGTTAGATGAATTTGCCTATAGGCACGCAGACGCTTTGCGCCCGTTGCAAAGATGGGCGGATATCGTAGAGCGTGAAGAATGGAAATCGCACACGGATTTAAAAGCTTCATTTCCTTCGGCCGACTATGTCGGGAATAGCCGGTATGTATTCAACATAAAAGGGAATAGTTATAGATTGGTTGTAGTTGTTATTTTTGTGGCGGGTTTATTGGTTGTTCAATTTGTTGGGACACACAAGGATTATGATAAAATAAATTGTAAAAACATTTAGAAAGGGTTTTGTTATGGAAATAAAGTTTGCAGATATAACCGCGATAACATCGCCTATTGTTTACAAAAAAGTTAAGCTATATTTAAACAGCCTTATTAATGAGGCTACTAAATGCGGTGCGCTGGATGATCCGGAGGCGGATAATGCATATACGCGGGAGATTGGCCGGGTAGGTGTTATGTGTGCCGATTACGAATCTATGTGTTATAAGGCAAAGGCGATTGTATTTAAAAATCCGTTGATAGAATCGATTGAGAAGGAGATGAAAGCGCGTAGCCTAAAACAACGTCAAACAGCCGATCTGTTGGATGTCAAAGAATCAACATTTAGCCAGATAATGACAGGTAGACGGCCGGTTTCCATGCGTTTAGCAAAACGGCTATATGAAAAATTAGGTATTGATCCGGGGTTAATTTTGCGGTTTGCATAAGATAAATAAAGCCGGGCGATTTTCTCGCCTGGCTTTATTTGCTTCCTCTTTCATCTCTCCCCCTCTTCCCTAATCCATTTTACAACGTTTTCCAAATCTCCTATACTATCCGCCTGGTAAAGCTGCCCACGGAACCGGATCAGGGCGGTTAATTCTTCTTTACCTGCAACATCTTCAGGGGATGCGAATAGCTGCCAGATGGGAACATCTAGGGCGGTGGCTATTTCTTTTAATTTTGAGTTCGTAGGATTTTTAAAGAGCGAATTAATATTTTGCCTAGATGTATTCATTAACTCTGCAAATTCAGCCTTTTTAATTCCTCTTTCTTTTAAAATTTCTTCTATTCTATTCATTTCTATAATGTTTTATTTTGACGCAAAGATAGCAATAAATTTATTTGTAAAGGAATTGTATTGCAAAAATACGTTTATACGACAGATAGTAATGATATATTTTTGCAAAACATTGTTAAAAGGAATAGTTTATTTGTACGATTGTTTTGCGTAGTAAAGACAAACCATTACATTTGCATCATAATAATAAACAAAACAACAACAATAAAAAATTAAAGTCATGAAAACAACAACTTACAACACGGTATTAACAATCAAGAGAGAATTAAACGAATTAAGCTATAGCTTTTTCAATGATATAGTAAAAAAATCTCCTATCAAAGCGGTAGAACTGGAGCCGGGGAAATGGGCTTTTAATGATAATGAGATAGGTCAGGGTAGAAATTATTTTTGTGACATGTTCGGTTATTCCTTGACTCAGGAAGATTTTGAATTTGAATATTTTGATGATCCGCAAACGTTGGAAGATCCGGAAGCGTCGGAATCGGATAAATACGAATTTTACACGCAAAACGGTTGGGCTGGATCAAACTACGACCAGAAATTAGGCGCAAAGGAAATAGCCGTGAAGGTTCGCGCCTTCTTAAAAAAAGAGTTTCCGGGCTTTAAATTTTCCGTCCGCTCAAAATGGGGAATGATTGCCGACACTCTTTATATAACTATTATTTCCGGTCCTATACAGGCACTTTGCGAAGGTAACCCCCATAGTTTCGAAAGCTCTATAAGCGGATTTTGCGAACAAGATAAAGGGAGAATAACAGATGAAATGTTAGCCGTTTGCGCAAAAATACACGCCTTTGTTAGTTCTTATCGTTTTTCTGATTGTGACGGGATGATAGATTATTTTGATACAAATTTCTATTGCTGGATGAACATCGGAGAATCAGGCAAGCCGTACCAGGTCGTAGAACCGACCCGGCCGACCCGTCCGGAAAAGAAAACAGCCGCCACGGCTTCCTATGACGATACGGAAATATCACCGGTTTCTAACGCTATCGAAATCGTGGACTATTCCGAAAAGGCGATAGCCGTATTTGGCGACACTAAAACCGTCAAAGACCAATTAAAGAGCCTCGGCGGACATTTTAACCCGTCGTTAAAGCACAAAGGAACAAAGCGTGCCGGCTGGATATTCAGCAAAAAACAGGCGGACAATGTGCGGGCGTTGCTCGCTCCATCCGTGGAGGCTGAACAGGTTGCCCCTTATGCTGTATGTGAGCTTGTAAAGAATACCGCGTTAGAAGAGTTGCAGGAAAGCGGAGACAAACAGGCGATTAATAAAATGATTGCGGAAAAAGAACGGGCGTTTACGAATGCTTCCGAGAACGCCGAATTTTACCGGAGTATCGGAAACGATGAGTTTGCCGACACAGAACAAACCCGGGCGAACCGATTGGAAAAAGAATTAGCCCAGTTGCGCCGGGCATTGCCTACGGATCCGATCCAGCCGACCGGATCAGCTTCAGCCGCAGATCAACCCGAACCGGTCGAAACGCCTTCGGCCGCCTATGAAGATTCCGAAATATCACAGAATCCCGATATTAAAGTATTTCAGCAATCCGATGAATTTCATAAAATAATTTGTGCACTTAGAAACAACATTGCAAAAGGGCATACGTCCAAAACCATACAAAAAAACTGCAAGGCTTTGCGCGAATTGGTGCATGATCCGTTTTTTCGTTCCGTTACTGTTCCGTTTTATTCGAAACCGCAAGATTTCCCGATGATCAACCATGAAGCGGTTAAAGAGTTTTTGCGCCGTGTCGATTTGCTTGCAGAGGGTAACAGCGTGGAAAAATCATTATCCTTTATATCCCGTTATTCTTCTATATATTATACTATGGAGGATATAATAAATGAGCAAAAGCAGGGAGAAACCCCGATAGTAGCCTATGGCAATACGGAAATATCACCGCTTTTTTCCGATCTGGAAGAAAAAGCGGTAGCAGCTTACCGCTTACAAAGTAGGGAGCCGGAAAAAAGGGGAGCGGAAACGCTCGACCGTCACCGCTTGCAGGTAACAAAAGACATTACCCGGATTCCTGTAAACAAACGTGCCGCTTATCTGGAGAAGTACGAAGCCCTGTTAGGTGCATGGCTGGATGCAATGGCGCGTGTCGTCTCTCCAGAAGTCGTTGGAAAGGCTGCGTTTTCAAAGAAGCGGAATGAGAAGTCGCAAAAAGCAGCCGACAAATCAAAGCAACGTTTGGACGGCTTCCGGTTCCGGTCCTTATACCGATACAGGCGAAAGGATCCGGCCGCCTGATGGCGGGCCTATGGAGGTTCGGAGATATCACTGTTTTTCATAACAACCCAGTTGCGCCTATGTGGCTTATGGAATATCACGGATATCCATGTAAAAAACAAAATACCAACAAAATATTATTACATATTATTATTTTTGATACTGAAAAGGATTATCTTTGCGATAACAACAAGATAACATTACGATATATTATGTTAGTTTTTTCAGGACAATTTACAACGGGTGGATCGACCATACGGGCAAAACTTGAAATGTATATGTTTCAAGAAGATGGAGCATATATAGTGTATTGCCCGGCTTTAGATCTTTCGGCGTATGGAGAAAATGAAGAAGATGCGCGAAAGGCTTTCGAGCAAACATTTGAAATGCACTTTACTTACTGCATCAATAAAAGATCCCTATATGACGACTTGAAAAAACACGGCTGGACGATTAAAAGCAAAAAGCAAAAGAAGATCAAAGCCCCATCGTTCGACAAAATGCTACAGACTAATGACGCTTTCAGGGATATAGCCCGTAATAAGGATTACGTGAAATACAGTGAAGAAATAGGTATCCCTGAATTTGTTTGATATGTCTACAAGGAAGTTGAGCAACGTTTCTTTATCGGATTATAGGGAATTTCTTCGGAAGGCAGGTTGTAAGCATGTCGGCACGGAAGGCGGGCACGAAAAATGGGTAAGAAAAGATTTGACCAGGTCGATTATCGTACAAACGCATGTTATCCCGGTTCCGGAGTTTATTATAAAAAACGCTCTTCGAAACCTTGGACTGTCCAAACAGGATTTTTTCAATATACTGTTTGATTGCGATTAAGGTTTACATGTCCTATGGACTCTCTGAAATATCACGGATTTTTTTGATATTGCATAATCTGTATCTTATACAGTAGAAAAATGGTTATTATTCGATTGCAAATGATAGAAAAATAGTTATCTTTGTGCCGTCCAAAGTTCGAAAAAGGACATACGTTTAATTAAACTCATTAGCTAATGAATACCAAAAAGGTAAGAGCCGTGACGGCTCTCTTAGAGGCGAATGGGTGGAAGCATGTCAGAACCAGGGGCGACCATTGGATATACAGGAAAGAGGGAGCACCCCGACCTATTCCTGTTCCGGGAAATCCGAATGACGACCTTGCTACTGGCACGTTAAAATCAATATTAAGGCAAGCTGGTTTGAAAGAATCGGATTTTGACAAGATTTAATTTCCATCCTTAGTGAAAACAGGGCTTTGGCCGGTCCTGTTTTCCTGATGGGGGAAAACAAGAGGAAACAACAAACAAAATAAGACATGGAAAATCTGAATGTAATCATCGAGAGAACTGAAAACAACTATTCTGCATACTTGCAAGAGGTGGACGGCGTGGTGGCTACCGGGAAAAGCGTGGATGAAATCAAAAGCGGTATCATCGAAGCGATTGATTTGCTGGTAGAGGAATGTAAAGAGTATGGGGGAGAAATCCCGAAAGAACTGAAAGGGGAATATAGCCTTTCTTTTAAAATGGATGTCAAGTCGTTATTAGAGTTTTATTCAGGCGTATTTACGAAGGCAGGGCTGGAACGTATAACGGGTATCAACCAAAAACAGTTATGGCATTACGCTTCAGGCGCTCGTTCTCCACGCCCATCGCAATCCTTAAAAATAGAAACAGCCTTGCATAAATTAGGAGAAGAACTTTTGGCTATCAATTTATAGAGCTTTTATTAATACGCCCCGCCCCGGAAAGGTCGGGACTTTTTTATTTGCTGAATAGCAGTAGGGTACGATTTTGTTGTTATCTTTGTTCCCAAGTATTTAAACATGTAATAGGATGCGTTATGGAGAATATGTTAATAGATGAAACAGACCCTGCGATTGAAGGTATTTGTGGTTTCGATTTGATGATACAGACTAAAAAAGTCTTCATTGTATCTAAGATAAACGAAAAAAAATTACTTCCTTCGGAGGATGATTGGGCAGTCATAAAAACTATACCTATACCTGAAATCGGGGAATCACTTTTGAATAAATACGTGGAGTTGCTCGGTTCTTATATAGATCCGGAAGGCAAATCCTTATTTCTCGAGTGTATTAAGCCGTATTTTCAGTCTATAGATATTGAATCGGCTGCGAATATCTTGTATGCTGGTCTTTTGAAACGTCCAGTTGAAATCTCAAACATTATAGTTGAATCAAATCTTTTTTCAGCGAAGCATATCTGTTCTTTAATAGGTAATCATCTTGTGACAAAAAATATATTGATTCGGCTATTATCGGCAGATAAGGCTATTTATACATCAGATGATCTTGTATTTATGAAAGATATATGTACAAAACTTCATAATTTACCTGACATTCGTAATGTAAAAACAAAAAAAGGTCTATTTGTAGGCGAGAAAGAGGTGTCCGAATGTGGATGCGGAAAGACTTTTGATATGAACATTGAATATTGTCCGCATTGCTTGAAAAATAATAAAGGGTTCTTAAAGGAGCAGCAAGATGTTGTTGATTTCTTTATAAAAAAAGTGGAAATATTAGAAGGGTTATTGAAAAAAAACAATTAAATTTTTATACGAATTTATTGTGAACTTCAAATATAATTCCCATATTTGCAGTGCGAATCAGTCACTAAGTTAGTGCCGATCGGGCTCGGTTAAGCTCGAATCATGATACGGGCTTTTTTTATGCTTGTATAAAATATTGCGGCTGTCTTTCCTTGATTACTTTTTACCGATTGGTACTGAGTGACTGTTTCGCGACGGGAAATGACAGCCGTTTTTCTGTCTAATAGCGAAACAGTCATTCAGTATGAACAAAACAACCAACGCAACCGCTTCCACCCTGGAAGCCGTTCCCGTAAAGCCGGGATTGTCAGCCCTTGTGAAGGGTCTTCTTTTCGTAGTTGTATTCTTTGCCATCTTAGGCATGGCAGGGCATTCGGACTATATCGATGAAGTCTACTATTCCATTCCGGATGCCGCCTTTGAGGAAATCGCCTTAAAGCTGGGCGACCATGCTACACGCTCTGAAATAGTGGACGAATATATGGATGGGCGGGCGTATTACGACGCTCTGGCTTCCTATGGCACTTCGGAAATATCACGGATTTTTCCGGAAGATTAACAATCGTATCTTTGGGATAGACGTGCAGCAGCTACTACCCTAAAGAATTTTTATACACTCAAAAAAGAATACAAAATGAAAGAGAATAAATATTTGCTCTCGGCTAACTACAGAAGCCTGGAAAATGAATTGTTCCGTGCCTTGCGAGTACTGAAGGCTGAACGCAACACGGAGGGGAAAGACCTTCAGGATATGGTAAACGACTATGAACAGTCGCTTTTGGGCGCGCAGGACGCGTGTGCTTCGCTCCGCCGGATGGTTAAACTATTTACTCGGCTAGTCGGTATATCCTCCTGTGCACTCCGCGACCTGGAGGATATCCACCGCGAACATCCGGATATAAAGATGATGTCGAGCGTGCGGTCGAAGGAACCGGGTATCTATGTAGCCGAAGCGGCGATGCTGCTCCCGGAACTGTCTGATTCGGTGGTAGAACGGATCACGAATGCAATCATCGCTTCGCACGAGCTGTTCATCCGTAGTTTGCTTGATACGCCCATGGCTGAATGTTTCCCGGATTATAGCCCAGACGGGATCAATGGATGGGAGTGAATATGATAGGATACGGTTTTTCCCATGAAGCGATAGATCGTCTTTATTTGGAGCGGTATGAGCCTCCAGTTTTTATGGATCTAACCGGGTGCGCCGGCAGCTCTTGACGTTGAGTGATGGGGTATATCGGATAGATAGTTTGGTAAAGCCGGTAGGATTAGGTCGACTATTCTACCGGCTTTCATTTGTTTTGGAGGGATACAGTTCGCCGAAATGTTCTTCCTCGCCCCCTGCCCCCCCCCCCCTCGTTACCCTATAGGGCTGACGTTTGACGGAAGAACATGCGTGATATGCGGTTCTCTTCGCGTTACCCGTTTTTGTCCTTAATTGTCCCGAATGGACTTTTTATATTTGTGTTCATAATTAGCAACGCAAACACTAACCCTTTTTCTTGTTAATATGGCAATAGTAACCGTACAGAAACCCGACAGTCTCTCGATGAGCGGCAACCTTAAGGAACTAGTCCTGCAAAGTGTGGACCCTGTTTCGGTTGTTCTTCGGGCGGCAGGAGCTATTGTTTTGGAAGAGACCTTTTATCCGGGGAACGGTAATCTCATTCATATAGGTCTCACGGAAGTGGTTAAGTCACACTTGTCTTTTACGCTTCCATCTTCAGACATATTCATACAACCGAACTTGTCGAAAGATTTCACGGTTGCTTATGGTGAAGATAGTTATACATTTCGTTGCATACGCAGCGGGAAAATGCATTTGAATGAATCTGCCACCCAGTTCCTTACCGGCAATTTTCTTACTTGGCAACCCACACAAAAGGCTGTTACATATTATAGTCCGGAATGGCTAACTTACTATGCCCCCGAAGATTGTACTGTTCGTCTTCGTGCTTATTGGGAAGATGGTACAAATAGTACGATATCCTTATCTGGGCAATCTTCAGGGACTTGTGTTTCCTATAATCTGCAATATGCAGTTATTGCCGGTAAATTTGCTGGTAAACGCCCGATGTATTATGATGTATGGGTGGAAAATCCGTCTGGGACGCGTTTGTCTTATGTGCAGAGGTATGTAGCTAGCGAAAAGCAAGGGGAAGATGAAAATTGGTATTTGTTTGAGAATAGCTTGGGCGGAATTGACAGTCTGCGGGCATACGGGGCATTGAAGGATGATCCTGAATATACGCACAATCTGGCTGTATTCGGGGATGAAAGTGAAGAATATCGGATTGATACGAACCGGCTACTTACGCGAAATACGGGGATGTTAACTCCCGAAGAAGCCCGCTGGTTGCAAGACATGTTTGTCGCTTCTCGTAAGTATGTATATACACTTAGTGGTTTGTATAGGATCGTTTTCACTTCCAGTAATGCCAAGACCGATAGCGCAAATCCTCCTGTCTCTTATTCCTTTACTTATAGACTTTCGGATGGTCGTCCGTACTTGGACATCCAACGCCGTACCGACCTGCCGGAGAACTTAGTTATCCCGATCCCGACCGGCGACACTTTTTTTTTACCCCCACGTCTCGCTGAGTTCCCAAAACCAACTCTTTCTCCAGACTTGCTGATTCCGGTACAGGAGCCACATACAGAGGTGTGGGGAGCAACGACTACTGGACAAATACATGACACGGTGCTGAACGACTTGATTCGGGAGTTGGACGGATTAGACTTGAATCCTATCCAGGGAGAGGGAGGAATCAATGTTGATATCATTAAGTTGAACGACTTGACTATCCCTTCCGATACAAATGTCTTTTCCGCACTCCGGACGCTTAAAGAAATAGCTGATGCCACGGATGGCTTACTGGTCGAGGTAAATGATATGTTCCTTCGCAAAGATATCGACGATACCGCCCACGGAAATATCCTTTTCGACAAGAAGATTGGCTCTTCCATTTTCATAGATGGCTGGGAAGGTAAAGGCTGGGAGATCCAGAGTACGGGCGCCGCCATATTGGATTCGCTTCGTGTGAGGAGTGATATCTATGTGGGGGGCAATACCGGATCGCCAACTTTTGCATCCGGTTTTACCGGTTGGGGATGGCAGATAGACACACCGACGGCCACCGGGGAGATGGACAACCTCTTTATTCGAAAGACATTCACTGCTTACGAGATTGTTTATTCCCAGATTTACGGTTTAGGAGGTAGCCAGATTGTTTCTGACATCAACAAAATAGCCAGAGTAGAAGTGATGTCTGACCGTTATCGCTGTTATATGGACGATATGGATGGTCTTATGCTTATGAACCTGCGTAAGGGTGACGGTGTCAGAATACAGACACGGACGGGAACGACCAGTATCAAGTATCTTTTCGGACGTTGTATCGGTGTAGACAGTGACTATTTTGATATAGCTATTCCTCTGATAGAAGGGACAGGGCAACCGGAAGCCGGAGATTTTGCCCTTCGTTGGGGTAACAATGAAGATACGGACCGGCAGGGATTGATATATCTGACAACGGCCGATAGCGGTGCGCCATTTATCGATGTGTACGATGGTATTACTGATGCCAGCACCGAAGGCAAGTTGAAAGCCCGTATTGGACACCTGACAGGAATCAGGACACAGAGAGGCGATCAGTTGTCTGGTTATGGGGCTTATTTGAACGGGATATACGTTGAAAACTCGACATTCATTCTTCAAAATGGAGATACCATTGAGCAGACCTTTATTGCCATGAACGGCAAATTTGAAAGCCTTATTGATGGCATCCGTAACGACATATCCGCAGAAGGTGGTAACATCCTTGTAAACTCTTCTTTCAGCCAGAATACAAACTATTGGACAGCCGCAAATAACGTTCATTTTATCAATGTAGGTGGAGAATATCTTTGGCTGGATGGTAGCTTCTATGTAGAAAAGGATCAAGTTGCCGATATTTATAATGACAACGGTCAAAACGTTCTGCGAATAAGGAACACGTATATCCTTCAGCAGAATGCTATAATGAATATCCCGGATCACACGGAAGAAGAAGAAAAGACGTATTCTTTCTCTTTGTTCTATAAGGTGCTCCGTCCCGGTTCTTGCGGTTTCGGTATTCCGGGGACCGAGTTGTATCATGAAGAGCAGCTATCGGAAAGCGACAGCTATCAAAAGCTGTCTAAGGTCGGGAAATGGAACGGGAAAGGTGATTTTGAACTGAGGTTCACTGGTGAGATACTTATTTATGGTGTAGGGCTGTTTTCTGATGAGATTGCGGATGCTATTGTACATCTACAAACTCAAATCACACAAAACGAAGAAGAAATTAAGTTACGTGCAACTAAAGATTATGTTGATGCCGAGACCGGTAAAATTTATACTAAATATGATACCTCTTTATCTTTAAAGGCGGATAAAGCAGAACTTACTTCGTTTAAGGAAGAATATGATGAATTCCAGCAAGTTGTACGAAGGGATTACGCTACTCAGTCCTGGACAAGTAGTAAAATACAAACCGAGGTGGGATCTTATGTTGATGGAGCTTTAGTTGGATATGCTACAACAAGTTGGACAAGTAGCCAGATATCATCTTCTGTAAAAGGACTTGCAAGTGAGAGTTTTGTTAATCAAACAGCAGAGGGTTTAAATATCAATATAAATAATTTAGGGAATAGAGTTGATAGTGTTGAAGGTGAATTAGATTCCGTGACAGATATAACCGGTGCATTTTATTCTTTTGGATCAAACAAAATGAGGTTAAATAGGCGTATAGAAATGGGATCTGGTTCTAATTCATCCTTTGTCTGTTTAGCGGGTATGTCTCCTGATATTACAGGTCCTGCATTTTGGGCGGGGAGCTCATGGGAAGATAGAGCAAATTCTGCTATACGTTTGGGGCATGATGGTGCGGGATGGTTAGCTAAGAAAAATGTTTTTTGGGATATCGGTGGGAATCTATCTATAACTGGAAAAATTCAATCATCAAATAATGGAAATAGATTTGTTATTGACCCTTCAGAAAGAAGTTTTAAAATGATTAATAATTCTAATTCATTAGTGACTGAATTTAAATTTGATAATGTTTCTGGTTATCAGTCAATTCCAGCTTTACACATGTATTTGAGAAATAGCAGTTCTGGTTCTACAGTATACAGGTATTCAATGGGGATAGCAGGATTTTCCGTCCATGATGTTAATGGAAAAATTTTAAGTTCGTTATCAACAGGATTGATTCTTACTTCAATTCCAACCATAGATCCAAAATCATTGGGAATGGTTTGGAGAGATGGAAATATATTAAAAATTTCATTAGGATAAATAATTAAAAAAAACAAATCATTATGAAACAAGTAAATTTCAAAGAGTTAAATGTAGAATATGGTGTAGATAAGTTTCAGAAGGCTGATTTGACACATGAAATTGGAGATGCGATAATCAAGAGCGCAGAATCCGTTCCGATGTATGATCTGGCACATATCATCTACCATTCAACGGGGGCAATAGAAATATCAGATAATGACTATCAACAGATGATGAAAATAATCTGTACGTCGTTTAAAATCATTATAGCAAAGGCTGTTGAAGCCGGAACGACAGAAGTGGAAACTAAAGATAAGGAGGAATAAGTTATGGCACTCGAACAAGTATCATCAGTGGTCAAGAGCACATACCTGAACAATGTGGCAGGTTACGAAGTACAGTACAATATCACACAGGATGAAGGGGAAAACGTAAAGTCGGTAACGGGTACAGTCAAGAAGGCAGATGTTCGTTTCGGCTACATAATCATCAATGCAGACGGGACCAAGAATATATCATTTGACAAGTCTATACCGGATGCAGATAGCGAGGCTATATATACAGCGGCATTGGCGGATGCAAAATCAATTTTTGAACAGAGGAATAAAATAGATTAACACCTATGGCAGCAGGAGATATCATATTATCAGACGGGACAACGATCACGCCGGAAGACTTGCAGAAGATTGCGGCAGCGGTGGAGGATTTGATTGCGTCTACGGCGAAAGATCCGGGGCAGTACGAAGAGGTAAGTTCACTTACCGGTGTGTCCTCTCTTCCCGCCTTTCAAGTATTGGGTAGCACATACAAGCTTGTACGTGTTGCTCTGTCTGTCTTGAAGGGTGTAGATGGACGTGAAGTATTCTTGCAGGTAAATCAGGATAAAACCTATATCCAATGGCGTTATACAGACGGTAATTGGCAGAATCTTGTTGCTTTGTCCGATCTGAAAGGTACTGCCGGTGATACTCCTGTTTTCCGTACCGGTAGCACAGGCATTGAATGGAAGTACACCAGTGAAGAAGATACAGCTTATCGTGTACTTGTCCCTTACGATGATTTGAAGTTGAAGTTTTCCGATCTAACGCCGGAACAGAAAGACGAGCTGAAATTGCATTTTTCTGATTTGACGGAAGAAGATAAGGCAGAATTGAAGGGTGAAAAGGGTGATATTGGTCCGCAAGGTCTTAGAGGAGAACAAGGGATTCAAGGAGAAACAGGCCCGCAGGGACCTATTGGCGAAACTGGTCCACAAGGCCCTGTTGGGCCTAAAGGCGAGCAGGGAGTAAAAGGCGATAAAGGAGATACGGGAAGTGGTTTTAAGGTACTTGGATATTTTAGCACGCAGGAAGAATTAGAGTCTGGAATAGTTTCCCCACAAACTGGTGATGCTTATGGCGTTGGTAAAGGTGCTCCGTACGACATTTATATTTATGATGCAATCAATTCCGTGTGGAAAAACAATGGTCCGCTTCAAGGTGCTCAGGGTCCAAAAGGCGACAAAGGTGATACCGGTCCTCAAGGACCTCAAGGTGAAAGAGGTGATATAGGTCCTCAAGGTTTGCAGGGTATTCAAGGCAATCCTGGCCCTCAAGGTCCTACGGGAGAACAGGGCCCGAAAGGCGATAAAGGAGATCGAGGTCCAGAAGGTCCGCAAGGCCCAGCAGGAGAAGATGCGGCTATTACGGTAGATGCTCCAAAAGACGGAAAAACCTACGGGCGTAACAATGGGGCGTGGTCGGAGATAGTGGCGAGTAATCAGTATCTTGACTTGACAACTTTATTTCCAAATGAAAGTGGTGCATTATCTGAGGAAAATTATCAAAAGGTAGTTGATGCTTATGAAAATAGAGTGTCTTTAGCACGTGTTAACACTGTGTATTTCCCTTTTAGTATGACAAAGGATGAAGAGTCATATGGGTTGACTATCAATATGTCTGGACTTAATAGCTTTGAGTTAAATGCAAATTTAGTAGTAAATGTAAAGAGGATTTCCGTTTATACAGACGATAAAACATATGTCTGTGCCTGGAATTCCATGAATCTTGTTAATAACGGTGATGGTACAAAATACCTCTCCAGCAACGGTCAATACCGCACTCCCCCTATCGCTACCCCCACCACAGCGGGGTATATGTCGGCGGAGGACAAGAAGAAGGTGGATGATATAGTAAACTTCAGCACAGGGAGTAATGCTGTCACAACTCTTGCGAATATACCAACAAACAAGAGGTTGGTTAAGGCTACCCTATCCTCCGCTTCAAACCTGTCGATAAATGAGTCTGCAAGGGCATTGAATGTAGGCGAAGAGATATATCTTGATTGTAATCCTACCGCTTCTTTTACGCAGCCTATCCCTACTACTGGCAGTTTTAGATCAATGTCCGGTAGTTCTATTACCACTACTTCCGGCGTGCCTTTCGAGATGTCTATTTTGAAGATCGCTACGAGTGGTGTCATGTATTCAATAACCGTTAAAGAGAAGGATTGATATGTTGAGAAGAAGGACGATAGGAAGTAAGAAGTTAGTATTCTTTCAGAAGCGGTTTTATCCGGCAGGAAATTACACATGGACGGTTCCACCTGGATGTACGGAGGTCGATGTGTTTCTTGTCGGTGGTGGGTGCGGAGGCAATGGAGGATATACAGATACAGGAGGAGCTGGAGGATATACAAAAACCTTTAAAAAAGATACATCCGGATGGAGAGATGGTGATGCTATCCCTGTTATACCGGGTCAGTCAATTTCAATAATAGTTGGCAAAGGAAGTAGTAGAAGTTCTAATAGTACTCCACCTAATGATGGTGGATACTCACAATTTCTAAACTCGAATTATAGAGCTTATGGAGGGAGTATGTATGGATCCGAAAATAATCCATGGCATTCAGATGGAGGTTCAGGTAGCGGTGGAGGCGGTTCTATAGGAGGTAATGGCGGTTCGGATGGTGGTAATGGATCAAGAGGCAGTGCTCATGAAGGAGGTAGAGGACAAGGTCATACGACTCGAGATTTTGGGGAATCTTCAGGTAAACGGAATGCTGCTGGTGGTGGAGGTGGCGGTGTTGAAACATATGGAAAAGCAGGAGTATCTGACTATGAAGAAGGTAAAGGAAGTGGAGTAAATGGTGGCGGTGGTTATGGTGGCGGTGGTGGATCAGAAGGTGACGGTGGTGACGGTACCGTCCTGATCCGATACTGGGCTTACGAAGAATAAAAACAAATATAAGCGATATGAGTAAATATATATATATACAAAAAGACGCAGCAAACATATATGTCACAATGCCGGAAAAGCTTGATACAGCAAACTACGATATCGGCACGACATGGGAGGATTACGTTGCAGGAAAGTACGTTTTGCTGACAGAAGAACAGATTGCCTTTAAAGAGGCAAACGAAGGTGCATCCGTAGAAGAAGTGTTCAATATGCAATTGACGCCTATTCCCGAACCGACACCGGAAGAAAAACTTCAAACTGCAAAAGACTTGAAGCGTCAGGAAGTCTACAACACCGACTACCGGCACTATTACATAGAGGACAACGATGTATATACATACGACCGTTTGTCTCTAAAAGACCAGTGTGCCCGAAAAGATACGGTTGAAGTAAACGGGAATTCGTATAAATCATCTCTGTTATTGGAAGCTCTCAATGAGATGGCAGACTATAATGATATCTGTATAGGTCTATCAGAAAAGTTACTCTCTGATATTGAAGCTGCCGAGACAGTGGAAGATGTAGAAGCGATTGAGGTGACGGGCTACCCCGATGTAATCCATAGAACAACAGCCGAATTACAGGAAGCCGTAAACTACACAGAGTCGCACGATTCCGAGAAGCAGTTATCCCGTATCACCCGTAAATCCGTGTCTGCAATGTCGCTGACGGATGATGAAGCGATTAGTACCAAATACGCACATGCGGAATGGAAAGAATTTATTAACGGGAAGTTGGATACCGGCAACCGGGTAATTAACGATGACTGGTTATGGAAAGTCCGGCAACCGATAAATCCGGTTCTCGAAATATATCCTCCTTCGGTAGATACGGCTGCTCTTTATGAGCGCATGGACGAAAATCACAAAGGCACGGAATACGATCCCAAACTCTATGCGCCAGGCATGACGCTTGAACAGGAAAAGTATTACACGGAAATGGAAGACGGTGTAAGGAAGAAATATTACTGCTTTTATGGTACGATTAATCCGGTATATGCCCATTTGAAAGAATTGATTAACATAAATGTGAAATTGATAAAATGAGTTGTACAATTTAAATAAACAGAGTATGGAATTACAAGATTTGGTTTTTTATAAAGAGGGTGGACTATATGTTTGCGAGTTCAAGGCAACAGGTCCGTTTAACATCAAAATAACCCGAACAAATATCGGAGGATCATATGGTAAACTGAGTCTGTTTCAGTCATTGACTGGACAAGATTGGGTAAGTGTTCCGATTTCGGGAAAATGGGCACTGATGGATAAATTGGATTTTGAGATACCTAATGTACCTGCCGGCATGCACATTCGCATAGAGAGTGGGGCTGAAGTAACATTGGCTAAAATAGCATATCAATCATGATCGAGTTAAACAAAATAGGGCTTAACCAGGTACAGCTAAACAGATTGTACCTGAATACCCTGTCTTCTGAACAAAGAATACGGTCCGGTGGCGGTACCGGCGATGGCTTTCCGGTACTTCCGGGCGATGTCACTCGTTGGCATTTTGGCGGCTTGACGAACGAGATGATGGCGGCTATGGACGATCCGAGGATTGAGGATGCGGACCATAAAGGTAGGTTCCTATCCTTCAAGAATTTAGCTTGGGGTGGAATGAGTGGAGTTGGTGGTTATGTTCAGAATTTTAATTATTTCAGAAACAATGCTACTGTAGATAAAGTAAGAATTGATGAGCAAAGTAGCAATTCTATTAAAGTAACCCTTTTAACCTCAGGAATGGGTCACGTTATTTATATACCAAAGGATGTTTACCAATTTAATAAATCTTATTTCATAAAAATATCAAGTGAAGGATACAATGAAGGTGATCTATTTTTGTCATTTTATGCTCCTTCTACATCAACGGCTACAACAGTAAAAGTACCTTTAAATCCTAATGGCATCACTGAAATTCCTGCAATAAAAGAAGATGATTTTTTAGCTGTTTATCTTTTTAATGCTGCGGGTAAAGTGGGATCAATTACCATCGAACAACTACCTCTCTACCCTGGTGCACTCGTCTTTGACGGAGTAGACGATTATGGTGTTTGTGAGAATTTCCCTATTTTGACTAAGGAAAAGGGATATACGGTTGTGGCGTTGAGACAGTGGATTTCAATGGGTGAAGGAATCTCTGGATTAGTATCTAATGTAAAGAATTGGTTCAATGATGGTGCTTTCGTTTTAGAATACAACAGTAATAATGCAACTAATAAGTTTGTTAATAGACCTGTATCTTTCGGAAATGTTAATATAGAGATGGATTTGCCAAATAATTTTACCTATCAAACATCTAAAAGTTATAAAGGAGTACCTATAACAACAGGTTCTTTTAAAGGGACAAACTCGCTTTTTGTTGGAAAATTAAATAACATCATCGGAAATTGTTCTAATGTCGCTATCTGGGAACTTGTATTTCTCGACCACGACGCCACCGAAGAAGAACTGACCAAGATCAAAGACTACTTCGTCAAAATCTATCCCTGGCTCTTCCCCAACCAGGCATGGACAGTCACCGGCAAAACCAACGAGGACGAAGATCGTGCTACTATTGCCAACATTACGGGCAATGGTAATGATCTTGTACTGTCGAATTTTGGGTTTGCAGAAGGGAGTGGGTACAATGAAGAAGGTGAATATGCTGGCTATCTGGTTACTGATGGGGTGGATGATAAGATAGCTTCTTCAGATTTTAAAATAGATAAGGATTTTACGATTGTTGGGGATTGGAAGTTTATAATTGATGAAAATAAAGGTTGTGGTTTGGTAAAAGTACCTAAATTATTTATTTATAACTCAAAAACCGGACTTGATATTTATATTAATTCTAATTCAATAAAAAACATTTTAAGCGGAATTAAAGGCCTTAATGCGGTATGTTCTGATGGTAGGGTATATGATTGTAATTGGAATGAAATATCGGTCAAGTATGGTAATATAGTTGATATTAATAGTTCTTTTCTAATAGCGAATAGTGGAAATATATTTACCAAAATGGCTTTTAAAAACTTGGGCATCTACAACAACCAGCTCCTCTCCAAAGACGAATGTATCAAAGCATATAACTATTTACAAACCCTAAAAGCAAAGTAACATTAAAAATTAATTGGATATGAAATACGCAATTGTAAACATCGTGTGGGCAAAGTCCCACGGAATAGAAGTCCTACCGGAAATGAGGACAAGCACGGATCAAAGCAAGGTGATCCTTCATGAAGAATTTCTATCACCTTTCGGCGACGAGGAATTTCCGAAATATGAATCTACGGACCCGGAGTTTATGGAGCTGCTGGCAAGCGAAGAATGGGCTTTGCCGGAAGGTGTAGAGATTAACAGGGAATTTAGCCGGTTACTGGCTCTTGACCAAATGGACAAGGAGGCTAACGAAAAGATCAATACATACGGCTTAACGGCATCTGAAGCATTACGAGTTAAGAACCGGCACCCGATATGGAAGGTTGGAATTGATGTTAACAAGGGAGATCGATATCAGGAAGGTGACAAACTATTTGAATGCGACCTGGCTCACCGAACACAAGAAGACTGGCGTCCGGGACAAGGGGCACATTCGCTGTGGCATGAAGTTACCGAAGAACATGCTGGTACAGCTGAAGATCCGATACCCTACAACGAAGACCATGATCCCTTATTTGCCGGAATGGTCCTCGAAGTCGGTAAGTATTACAAACAGGACAATGTAACCTATAAGTGTATACGGGATAGTGGGATCGCCTTGGTACAGGACTTGTCCGCATTGGTTGGCCATTATGTCGAAATTACCCTGTAGATAAGTTTATGCCGCCTTTTGTGCCGGGCGGTATCCAAATTCGGCACGTACTTTAAGACAAGTTTTTATGATTTGGTTAATTGTTATTTCCATTTTGATTATTGCGGCCTATACGACCGCTGTATGCATTAAGCAGAAAGGTATACCTTATTCAATCAGTGCGACTTTCTATGCCATTGAACATAAAGGATGGTTCCGTTTTACAATGTGGGCTTGTCCTATGGTATTAATGCCAGCGATCTTAGAAGTCAGTAAACCGGGGACGGAGTTTCTCGCTTACCTGGCGTTAGCCGGGATGATCGTTGTCGGGTGTTTCCCTGATTACAAAGCGGATAAATTTCAATATCGGGGACATATAGCCGGTGCCATGATGGCCATATTATTCTCTCAGACATGGGCAACTTTAAACTTTTGGCCTATGCTGCTCGCCTGGCTGCCATATGTAGGTTATACGGCATTAAGCATAGTTAAACAGGAAGAAGGGACATTGAGAGATAAGTATATAGAAACGAAGCCTATGTTCTGGATTGAAATAGCTTCTTTTTTAATCGTCTATCTAATTGGCATTATTCTTCATGTTTAAAAAAGAGCATTTCTCTCGTGCACTGTAAATATAATTTCTATATTTGTAGTGCACTATTTCACGAAAGGCGGGTGACCGTCGAACATTTTTGTATCTGCATTTTTATGCCTGTATGTATATTTCTAATATAACGGTTTCATACCCTCCCTCTTGATACGGCTTAATGGTCGTAACTGCCTTGGTGTAGAGCAAAGGGACAGGCGGGACCGTTTTTTTATTCCTGCCATTCGATAAGAGCCCGTCCGCTGCCATATCCGAATTGAGAATGATGCTGACCGACCTAAACGAACCGGTCATCGATCGCCTCGAAGCGGCCATGCTCTGCA
>OGQD01000811.1_pt1 | contig 22104 bp, 19 predicted proteins | sample 1553091 | NCBI WGS metagenome assembly OGQD01 (sample SAMEA2580290, study PRJEB22360) | human gut metagenome | biome: human gut; feature: human-associated habitat; material: faeces | place: Denmark | collected 2008/2010
ACTGCAATCCTGTGGGAGAGTATGTCGCCGCCTTCCTTTGAAAAGGGTTCCCGATTGGGAACCCTTTTTTGTTTTGTAGGGTTTGCTTAAAAACGTTTTCTTTGTAATTATGGATAAGCAGAAACTTTTGATTATTGGTATGGTATTTCCAGAACCAAATTCTTCAGCAGCAGGAAGAAGGATGCTGCAGTTAATACAACTTTTTAAAGAAGCAGCATACGATATTACTTTTGCCAGTCCTGCACAAGACAGCGAACACGAATTTAATTTAGGATTGTTAGCCATTCAAAAAGCTAAAATCAGCCTGAATGACGAAAGCTTTGATACCTTTATCCAAAATTTAAAACCCGATATTGTCTTATTTGACCGATTTGTAATTGAAGAACAGTTTGGATGGAGAGTTTCTAAATATTGTCCCGAAGCTATAAAAATTCTGGATACAGAGGACCTTCACTTTCTTCGCTTGGCGAGACAGGATACTTTTAAAAAGAAGAAAGAATTTACTATTCCCGATTTATTTTCTGATACTGCAAAAAGAGAGATTGCCAGTATTTTGCGCTGTGATATATCTTTAATCATTTCTGATTTTGAAATGAAACTCCTTGTTGATGAGTTTAAAATTGATTCTTCCGTATTATTTTACCTTCCTATTTTCGCCGATTCTGATTTAGATTTTGTTCCTTTAGAAGAACGAAAAGATTTTGTTTTTATTGGTAATTTCCTTCATGAGCCCAATTGGGATGCCGTTCAATATTTAAAAAGTACTATCTGGCCTTTAATTCACAAACAGCTTCCGGATGCTAAAATGTTGATTTACGGTGCCTATCCATCGCAAAAGGTTTTGGAATTAAATCATCCAAAATCGAATTTTCATATTATGGGCAGGGCAGAAAGTGCTGCTGAAGTAATAAAAAAAGCTAAGATTATGTTAGCTCCTTTGCGATTTGGAGCGGGAATAAAAGGAAAGCTTATTGAAGCAATGGAATATGGAACGCCTAGCGTTACAACCAGTATTGGTGCTGAAGGAATGCAGATGGATGGGCTTTGGAATGGCTTTATCGTGGATAATCCGGCTGATTTCGCCCACCATGCTATAGAACTTTATAAAGACGAAAATCTTTGGTGTAATGCCCAAAAAAATGGAGTACAATTACTGAAGAATAAATTTGCTGAGAATCTGTATAAGGAATCGTTTATTGCGATGGTTCTGGACTTAAAGGATAACTTAACGATGCATCGAAATAAGAACTTTATAGGTCAGATTTTGCAATACCATACAATAAGAAGCACTGAATATATGTCACGTTGGATAGAAGCTAAAAATAAAAAAATCCCGTCTTAGAAGGCGGGATTTTTGTTTTATAGTAAGAGTTTAGCTTATGCTAACATCGTAACCGGGTTTTCCAGATACTGTCTCAAAGTCTGTAGGAATTCTGCACCTGTAGCACCATCAACAGTTCTGTGGTCGCAGGCAAGTGTTACTTTCATCGTATTGCCTACTACAATCTGACCATTTCTAACAACTGGTTTTTCAACAATTGCTCCAACAGAAAGGATAGCTGAGTTAGGCTGGTTGATGATTGACGTAAATTCAGTAATGCCGAACATTCCCAAGTTGGAAACTGTGAAGGTACTTCCTTCCATTTCAGCAGGCTGTAGTTTTTTGTTTTTCGCTCTTCCGGCAACATCTTTTACGTTAGCACCAATTTGAGACAAGCTCAATTGGTCGGCAAACTTTAATACAGGAACAACCAAACCGTCTTCAACAGCAACAGCAACTCCAATGTGTACGTGATGGTGGATTACAGTCACATCATCTTTCCATTGTGAGTTTACTTTTGGATGCTTTTTCAATGCCATTGCACAAGCTTTGATAACCATATCGTTAAAAGAAACTTTGGTGTCAGGCAATGCGTTAATTGTACTTCTGGAAGCCATTGCGCCATCCATTGCAACTTCAATTGTCAGATAGTAATGAGGAGCAGTGAATTTAGATTCAGACAAACGCTTCGCAATAACCTTACGCATTTGCGAATTTTTGATTTCTTCTGAATAGGTTTCACCAGCCGGAACAAATGGTTTTACAGCCGGAGCAGAAGCAGTAGTTTCAGGTTTAGCAGCCGTTTCTTGTGAAGCTGGCGCTTGAGAAGTTGCAGCGGCAGGCTTGAAGTTTTCAATATCGCTCTTTACGATACGTCCGTTTTCACCTGTACCTTTTACTTGTGAGATGTTTATGTTTTTCTCTTCAGCAATTTTTTTGGCCAAAGGAGAAATAAAGATTCTTCTTCCGTCAGAAACAGTTTCTACAGTTTCTTCTTTAGATTCAGCAGATTCTGATTTAGATTCTTCTGCTTTTTCTTCCTGAGCAGGAGCAGATACTGCACCACCTTTTTTGAAGTTTTCAGCAACACCTGAAATATCGGTTCCTTCAGGTCCGATAATTGCCAAAAGAGAATCAACCGGAGCCGATTCGCCTTCCTGAATTCCGATGTGTAATAAAGTTCCGGAGTTGAAAGATTCAAATTCCATTGTAGCTTTGTCGGTTTCGATTTCAGCCAGGATATCACCTTCGCTAACTTTATCGCCTACTTTTTTCAACCATGTAGCTACGGTACCGTCAGTCATGGTATCGCTCAAACGAGGCATGGTCACGACTACTACGCCTTTAGGTAAGGCAGCAGTTTCAGATTTTGGAGCTTCTTTAGCTTCTTCTTTAGGAGCTTCAGCCGTTTTTTCTTCAGCTTTTGGCTCTTCTTTTTTGTCGGAAGAACTTCCACCGCCGGCTAAAAGACCGGATATGTCTTCACCTTCTTTTCCAATGATTGCCAGAAGAGAATCAACCGGAGCCGATTCGCCTTCCTGAATCCCGATGTGTAAAAGGGTTCCGGAGTTGAAAGATTCAAACTCCATAGTAGCTTTGTCGGTTTCGATTTCGGCTAAAATATCTCCTTCGTTAACTTTGTCCCCAACTTTTTTCAACCATGTGGCTACAGTTCCTTCTGTCATAGTATCGCTCAAGCGAGGCATTGTGATTTTTGTTGCCATAATGATTATAATTTATGAGGTAAAAAAGGATAGTTTTCTTGTTCGTAAACAACATCGTAAAGTTGTTGCGTATCAGGAAACGGAGAGTCTTCAGCAAACTGAGCACACTCTTCAACCAGGTTTTTAACTCTTTCATCAATAGCTTCAATTTCTGCTTCAGTGGCATAATTGTTTTCTTTGATGATGTCAAGAACTTGAGTGATAGGGTCAATTTTTTTGTACTCTTCAACTTCTTCTTTTGAACGGTATAATTGCGCATCAGACATAGAGTGTCCTCTGTAGCGGTATGTTTTCATTTCCAGGAAAGTTGGTCCGTCACCACGACGCGCTCTGTCGATAGCTTCGTGCATTGCTTCGGCAACTTTTACAGGGTTCATTCCGTCAACAGGACCACATGGCATTTCATAGCCCAATCCTAATTTCCAGATATCTGTATGGTTTGCGGTTCTTTCTACCGATGTTCCCATCGCATAACCGTTATTTTCTACAATAAATACAACTGGTAGTTTCCAAAGCATTGCCATGTTGAAAGCTTCGTGTAGAGAACCCTGGCGGGCAGCACCGTCACCAAAATAAGTAAGGGTAACACCACCTGTGTTGAAATATTTGTCAGCAAAAGCAATACCTGCACCAACCGGGATTTGAGCTCCTACAATACCATGTCCTCCATAAAATCCTTTTTCTTTAGAGAAGATGTGCATAGAACCTCCCATACCTTTAGAAGTTCCGGTAACTTTTCCTAATAGTTCTGCCATGACAGCTTTTGGGTCAACGCCCATACCAATTGGCTGAACGTGGTTTCTGTAGGCAGTAATCATTTTGTCTTTGGATAAATCCATAGCGTGCAGAGCACCAGCCAGAACGGCTTCCTGGCCATTATATAAGTGAAGAAATCCTCTTACTTTTTGCTGAATGTATAAAGCGGCTAATTTGTCTTCAAATTTTCTCCAAAGCAGCATGTCTTCATACCACTTCAAATAAACTTCTTTTGTAATTTCTTTCATTGTTTGTTTTTTGTAAACGTTATTGTGCCAGTAAATTGCTAAATAATAAGACGCAAAGTAGTTTCCTCACACAAATTTGCGAAAGGCAAAAATAAGACATTCCAACTTAGAAGTAAAGTTTAAAATGTAAATTTTAGGTTTTTTATAAGAAGTTTTTATCAAACATAAATGGGAGCAGATTTTTGAGAGAATCCGACTTGTAAACTACTCCTGTTTCGCCCATAAAATAAATTTCTATCGGGTAATCCTGTTTGAATTCATACTCTGATATGGATTGCCTGCAAGCACCGCATGGTGGGATAGGAGAGGTAACCGGTCTTTCGTCTGATGTGGCTGAAATTGCAATTCTCAAAATCTTGGCGTCAGGATATATAGCCCCTGCCTGGAAAATAGCTACTCTTTCTGCACAAAGCCCTGACGGATATGCAGCGCTTTCCTGATTAGAACCCAAAACAATTTTTCCGTTGTCTAAAAAGATGGCTGCCCCAACTCTGAATCTGGAATAAGGAGCGTAGGCTTTCTTACGTATCTCAATGGCCTGTTCCATCAGATTTTTTACATCTTCAGGCAATTCTTCCTTGTTGTCGAATACTGAGAATGTGGTCGTAATGTTGATTTGTTTCATAAATGTTTTGAGGAAAAAAAATCCAAATTACTAATGAAAGCAATTTGGATTTTATAGACTTTAAATTATATACTAATATTCATCATATTTGTCTCCGAACGCGAAGCTAAGAGAGAAACGCAATGTGTTTTCCAATGGGTTTCTGACTTTTGAAGTTGAGAACAGATACGATACATCCAGTTTTACGATGTTGTATTTGAATCCTGCTCCAAGCGAAAGGAATTTTCTGGCTCCTTTTTCTTTGCTTTCATTGAAGTAACCTGCTCTTACTGCAAAGGAATCCTGATACCAGTATTCGGCTCCTAAAGCCCAGGTAACTTCTTTTAATTCTTCTTTCAGTCCGCCTGGTGCATCTCCAAATGATTTGAAAATACCGCTTACCCATCCGATTGAACGGTAATCTTGATTGTTTTGTGCTCTTTCTACATCGGTGATCTCGCCATCTCCATTCAAATCCGGATCCTGAGGAGTAGGTACCAAAAGCTTGTTGATTTCGGCATTAATCGATACTTTGTTGTATTCGTCGAAGATGAAGTCAAATCCACCTCCCAGTTTTAAGTTAGAAGGAAGAAAGTTGGAACCTTCATCAGATTCATCTAAATCATAATTGATTTTTGGACCTAAATTTTGGAAATTGAAACCACCTCTCCATCTTCCGTTGAAATCTTCATAAGCAATTTCTTCCGACTGATAGTAACCCGAAATGTCTACAGCAAAAGAACTTGCAGCAGAAGCATCATTGCTCAACTGCGCCAGTCTCAGGTTAGAACGGATATATCTTGCAGCTACAGACATTGAAAATCTTTCGCTCAATTTTAGGGCATAAGAAAGATCTAATGCAAACTCACTTGGATTTACTTCTACTGCAGGGTCATCTGGGTTGTCATTTCTGAATTCGATAACTCCAAGGCTGAAATAACGTAAGCTTCCCGCAAAGGCACTTCTTTCACTAATTCTGTTGAAATAAGTCAGCTGACTTAAGGAAATGTCGTTTACAAGTTCCGGTAGATAGGGTGTATAGCTAAGTGAAAAACCCTGTTTATCAAGCGAAAATGCATATTTGGCCGGGTTCCATTGTTGTGAATAAGCATCTGGGGAAGAGGCTACTCCTATGTCACCCATACCGGCAGACCTGGCGTCTCCAGCGATAAGAAGAAAGGGTACTCCTGTTGTGATGACCCTGTTTGTTTCCTGGGCTTTCGCTATATTGAGTCCTAGTATGCAGATAATAAATAATATGGTTTTTTTCATTCTGAGATTGGTATTAATTGAATTGAACAAATATAGTATTTTATTAAAGTATAACAAGTTTTTCGTATTTTTCTGTTTTTTTATTGGTCAGCGTCGATTTGACAGTGAGTTTATAAACGTAAACTCCTTTACCTATCTTATCTCCAAAATCATCTTTTCCGTCCCACGTAATTTCTCTTGAAAGGAATCCTTCCGTAGTTACTACCTGATTGATTGTCTTGACTATTTTTCCTGTAATGGTGATAATCTGTACCTGTACTTCCAAAGGTTCGTACGGGCGATTGTGCGTGAACCAGAATTGGGTATAGCTTACAAATGGATTCGGGTAATTGAGCACGTTTTTTAATGTTACCGTTTCATCACCAACCACTATAAACTGAATTTCTGCCGTTACCGGATTGTTATATACGTCCCATGCCTTGAAGGTAATCGTGTGCAGTCCTACTGCCAGATTGCGGAAAGGGAAACGTACTTTTCCTTTGGTATGGTTATCCAATTCGGTTTCGTAATAATCATTAAGGATGTAAGGATTGTTTTCGTCGCCATCTAAAATAGCAACTATATCGTGTCCGATACCGCTGGCGGTGTTGATACCATTTTCGTCTTCCAGAAAAGCAAGGAATATAGGAGATTCGTTAGTAATGCCCCCGGATATAAATGTTTCGTCATTCATATACAGTCGTACTCTCGGACCAATGTTGTCGGCCGTAGCATTTGGATTGATTCCGCCTATTTTAATATCGGTATTATATCCTGTCTGGTCTTCTAATCCCTGATTTCGTTTGGCATAAAAACTAATTCTTCCATTGCCTACAGGAATTGCAATGTCTCTTGGTACGACAAAATTAAATTCAAACTGCCCGTTTGCGACAGAAGCATTACCACGGAAAATGGTTTCGCCCAATAGGATAAAGTCCATTAGAATTAGGTTACCAGAGCTGTCCGTTACTCCGTCGTTTCCAAATGTGGTTCTCTGTACGTTTTTGTCGAAAATATTTACCGACAGGCTGCCATTATAATTTGATAATATTGTATTTCCTTCCACATTTCTAACTTCGCCGGATAGTTTTACCGGACTCAAGGCGTTAAACACAAATGTGGAAGCAGCAACGGGCTGGTCGTTTATTTTGGTCAGCACAATTGTCGGTTTTGGGATAGCAAGTCTTATGGCAGGGTCGCCTACATAAGAAACCATAAGTGCAGAGCCATTGTAGTTGTTTTTGGCAACCCTTAATGCTTCTGAAATAGGAACGTTATTTGTTGTGCCGTAGCCATACAATTCGCTTGAAAAGGCATCGTTGATATCCTGTCCGGTCGTTACGCTTATCTGTCGTGTAGTAGTTACCATTGAAATGGCGCCACCTTTAGGATTCCAATAAGTGTACTCGCCTGCAGTTGGTCTGTAAGGATTGTCGAATCTTGTAAATTCGCAGGTTACGGTTACAAACAGCGGGTATTTGTAGCGATTGTTTAAATTCTGGGCATCTGCTTTTTCAAAAATTCGCTCTTTGGCAAGTCCGTCTTCACCACCATGTCCGAAATAATTAAAGACAAGAGCTCCCTGGTTTATGGCGTCAACAAAATCTTTTCGGGCTTTTGGATAACGGAAACCTCCGGCAGAAGCTTCCTGCACATAAGAATCGGTATGTATTTTTTCTACGTTTACAAAAGGTTTCTGTGCGGAAATCTGGTCACCCAGAGCATCAATTCCGGTTTGGATGGAATTTTCCCAGGCTACGTCAACGTCGTCAGAAATCAGGACAAAGTTGTTTCTCCATTTTCCGTACGATTCAATAGCGTGATATTCGATGACCTTGGTTACCATTTCTTCTGCCTGTTTTAAATCGCTGACCAGCATTCTTCCAACGGCAAGTTCCATATCTTGCGAGCCGGTCTGTAGCATGGTGCCTTCGTTATCGTCAAGCATCGTGAAATAATCGTCAGACATGATGGAACCTCCTAACGAAAAGCTGTTCAATGCCTGGAAGACCGGAACAATATTGGTGTTGTTTGAAATCCTGTTTTTGAAATCAAATGAAGCATCACCAAACAGGTTCAGGTATTTTAATTTTTTAGAAGGAATCGAACCGTTATTGTAAATGTATTTTACAAAATTTCGAATGGCGCCAATGTCTTGCTTGCCGGAAGAAAACTCTTCATAGATATTTTCCAGATTGACGACTTTTACGTTTAAATTTGAGTTGGTTCTATGGAAATTGGCCAATCGCTCTGCCTGTGAACTCAAAAAAGCAGGTGTTACTATAAGGTAGTCGAGGTCCTGGAAGGAGCCCTGAGCATTTTTCAGAATACTGCCTTTTAGGTTTTGGTTGACTACGCGTGTTCTGGAATCTTTCAAAGGCGAATAAAAATCAGAAGCATCAACCGCTATATAATTTCGGTCTTCACCCATGTAGGCTTTAAATGAGAAAGCATCCGCTCCGTTATTTTCTACTTTTTGTACATTATATATATCGGTAATGTCCCATACTTGTGTTATCCTGGCTGCGCTTGAAAGTTGGTATTGGATTACTCCCGTATTAAGGTCGGCATCATTATATTGGAAACGGAATTGTTTGCCATAACCCTGAAGATTCCTTTTTGCTTCCAGAATGATATAATCCAGATAGGCATCTGCGCTGGGAACCCCACCATTATTATATTGTATTTTTACGGCCACATTTTCTGAAGCAGGAAAACTGCCGGTCAGTGCTCTTTCAAAAGCAACATCACCGTCACTGCTTGTTGGCGGGAATGTCATTGCGCCCAGGTCCTGGCCATTGGCTGAAACGCTCATCGAGGTTTGTGAAAATGCGGCAGCAGCAGCATTGGTTCTCAGTCTGATTTGTGTTCCCGTGGCTATGTTGGGAAATTTGAACTCGAAAGTTTGTTCGTTTTCGATATTGAATCTTTCCCCAAACCATTTTCTTCCCAAACGTCCAATGTTCGTTTTGTCCAATTCGTGGTATTGGTAATCATCAAAAGTTGATACATTAAGAGTAGGGTTGTCGGCAATAACAGGCATGTTAGTGATTCGTTTTCCGGGACCACCTTGTGATGTTACATAATAATAGGACCGGTCTGCATACAAATTATTATGGGTCTGGCTTTCTTCATTCCAGTTGTCCATGCCTTCCGCATAAAATAAAATATAATCCTGACTGTCGAATGAACCGTCGCTTTCTCCGACTAAGGTAATTGCGTTTTCAATAAGGTCTTCCGGATAATAAGTACCGTTTAGTAAAGGCAGCATACGGCCCCCGTTACCATAAATCTTTATGTTTCGGGCATCGGCAGCACCTACATTCATGCCAAGACTCTGCAGAAAGCTTCGGGATATTTTATAAACACCGGATTTTACTACATAGAATCGGTACCAATCTCCCGAACTCAAAACGGAGTTATAGACAAAGTTGGAGTTTCGTGCGGCATTGCCGGCGCGACTTGCTGTTGTCGAAAAGGAATAGGTAAATGATTTAACGCGTTGGAATGTATTTCCGGATTTAATTATAGGAGACAGACTCAAAACGGCTTTCTGTGAAGCAGAATTGTTCATGTTTTTAATGCGGGCTTCTATTGATGAAGGAATTGATGCAATTCGTAAATCGCCAAGCTGTTCGCGGGAAATAGTTTCGTATACAATATTGGTTATCTGTAGGCTGCCTTCGTCGGCAAAACCCGATACGGGAATTTTTAAATTAAAAAGGACGGCTTTCTTTTCGTAGTCGAATTGAAAACGGGATGATTTGAAAATAGGGGCCTTAATCTGGACCTGTTCCGAGTAGATTCCGGAGTTATCAATCCATTCAATAGTTACATTGTCTCTTTGTTGGGCAAAAGAAACATAAGAGCTTATAAGCAATAAGAGTAAGGTAATCTTTTTCATTAACTTGAATAACGCTGGTCGCGCCTAATTATTACGAAAAGTAAAAATAATTTTTTAACTTAATATTAAGTGCAATAAACCCAATAAATTTGCGTTATAGGAAGAGACTTTTAACACAAAATTAGTTTTTTATTAATATTTCAAAATTGTTGTTGCAGTTTAATGGTTAATTATTATATTGCGGCTCGAAATTTATTACCTACTGAAAGTATGAAAGTAAACAAAATTATGGCTTTGAAGCTGATGCTCTCCTTGGCATTAGTTATGGGTTTTACTAGTTGTAGCAAAAAATCCAGTTCAAAAAACGCTTCCTCTGCCACTGGTTGGAAAATCAATGACAAAAAAGGCGGATTCCAATACAATTCCAAGTTTAAGAAGCAGGAAACTGCTCCGGGATTGGTTTTGGTTGAAGGAGGAACGTTCACTATGGGTAAAGTTCAGGACGATGTAATGCACGATTGGAACAATACACCTAATCAGCAGCACGTTCAGTCTTTCTATATGGATGAGACTGAGGTAACCAATCTTATGTACATGGAATATCTTGACTGGTTGAAAAGAGTTTTCGACCCGGAAGATGAAAATTATAAAAATATTTACGAAGGAGCTCTTCCTGATACATTAGTTTGGAGAAATAGATTAGGTTATAACGAAACAATGACCAACAACTATTTAAGACACCCTGCTTATGCTAACTATCCTGTAGTTGGTGTAAACTGGATTCAGGCTGTTGAATTCAGCAAGTGGAGAACAGACCGTGTAAACGAAGGTGTTCTTGAAAGAGAAGGCTACCTGAAAAGAGATGCAAAAGTATTAGATGCAAAAGGTGATAACACTTTCAGTACAGAAACTTACCTTAATGCTCCTACAAAAACTTACGGTGGTAACGAAGAAATTGTCTTGAAAGGACAAAGAGGAAGACTTGCCGCTAAAGAAGATGCTAAAAACGTATATGCTCAAAGAACTTCAGGTATCATACTACCTGAGTACAGACTTCCAACAGAAGCGGAGTGGGAATATGCAGCAGCAGCTGATGTAGGTAACAGAGAATATAACCTTTACAGAGGTCAGAAGAAATATCCATGGAAAGGGAACTACACCCGTTCCGGAAAAAGACAAGTTAGAGGTGACCAATTGGCTAACTTCAAACAAGGTAAAGGAGATTACGGCGGAATCGCCGGATGGTCTGATGACGGTGCTGATATCACTAACGTAGTAAAATACTATCCACCAAACGATTTCGGATTGTATGATATGGCAGGTAACGTAGCAGAATGGGTTGCTGACGTTTACAGACCAATCGTTGACGATGAGGCTAACGACTTCAACTACTACAGAGGTAACATCTACATGAAGAACAAAATTGGTGAAGATGGAAAAGCTGAAATCGTTACAGGTGATAACATTGCTTATGATACTTTGGCTAACGGTAAAATTATCGCAAGAAATTTCCCTGGACAAATTGCTCAGGTTCCTGTTGACGAAAAAGAAACTTACCTAAGACAAAACTTTGATAAGTCTGACAACAGAAACTACAGAGATGGTGACAAGCAGTCTACAAGATACTATGACTTCGGAAACTCTGAAGAAGGAGAGAAAATAGACGATTCAAAAAGAATGTACGATTCTCCAAAGCACAATGTTACTACAGACAGTTTAGGTAACATGGTGAGAAGATATGACAAGTCTTCAAAAAGAACAACTTTGATCGATGACAACGTAAGAGTTTACAAAGGTGGTTCCTGGAGAGACAGAGCTTACTGGTTAGACCCTGCTCAGAGAAGATACTTCCCTCAGGATATGGCTACAGATTACATCGGATTCAGATGTGCGATGTCAAGAGTAGGTCCTAAGTCTGACAAAAAGAAAAAAGCAAGAAATTAATTTTCTATAACAATTCTACAAAAGCCCTTTTAGGGCTTTTGTTTTTTTAAACCGCACAGCATGGAAATTAAAGAAATACACGACCTGTTTTTAAGATGTACTTCAGTTTCAATCGATACCAGAAAAATTGAGGAAGGCTCCATGTTCTTCGCTATCAGAGGAGAACATTTTGATGCCAATACTTTTGCTCAGGAAGCACTGAATAAGGGAGCTTTGTATGTAATTATAGATAATAAAGATTATTATATTGACGAAAAGACAATTCTGGTTGCCAATACTCTTGAAACATTGCAGGAAGTGGCAAAGTTTCACAGGGAATATCTTGGATTGCCAATTTTGGCATTAACCGGAAGTAACGGAAAAACGACTACCAAAGAATTAATCAATGTAGTGCTTTCAAAGCGTTACCATACAAGAGCTACTGTTGGCAATCTGAATAATCATATTGGAGTGCCGCTCACATTACTTTCCCTAACTTCAGATACCGAAATAGGAATTGTGGAAATGGGTGCCAACCATCAGAAAGAGATAGAATTCTTATGCAATATCGCTACGCCTGATTTTGGATATATTACCAATTTTGGGAAAGCCCACCTGGAAGGTTTTGGCGGAGTAGAAGGAGTTATCAAAGGAAAAAGCGAGATGTATGCGTTTCTTTCAGAACACAACAAATATGTTTTTGTAAATCTTGACGACACAATACAGAAAGAAAAGACGGCCAAAAATCTTCGTATCACATTTAGCCATGCCGATAAAAATGCATCGGTATTTATCAATAAGATTGAAGCCAATCCTTTTGTTGCCATCGAGTTTGACGGTATCAAAATCAAATCGCATCTGATAGGGTTGTATAATGCCAATAACATTAATGCAGCCATAACTATTGGAAGGTATTTCAAGATTTCTGATGATGAAATAAAGGAGGCTATTGAAAGCTATGTTCCGGAAAACAACCGTTCGCAATTGTTGCTGAAAAACTCAAATGAAATTATTCTGGATGCCTATAATGCAAATCCCAGCAGTATGGAAGTGGCTATCAAAAATTTTCTGCAGTTGGACAAGGAAAATAAGGTTGCTGTTTTGGGAGATATGTTTGAATTGGGTGAAGAAAGCCTGCGCGAACACAAACATATTGTGGCTTTGCTAAAGCATGAGAAAGAGGTACAGACTTATTTTGTTGGGAAAGATTTTTACGAAAATAAAAACGATACGGAAAATCTGCATTTCTTTAAAACCTATGATGAATTTGCCCAGGCATTTAAAGCTGAAAAAATAGAAAATAAGACATTGCTCATTAAAGGTTCCAGAGGCATGGCCTTAGAAAGAACGCTGGAATTATTGTAGGATTCCCGGAATTGGCAGCGACTGCAAAATACTATATTCTAAAAACTGCCGTTATACTTTTAAAACTAAATAAAAAACTTATTTTTGTCTGAAGCAACAAACGGCTTTATAAATTAAATAACCAAATCCCTGTATTATATTTATGATATTTTCAACAATTTTACTGCAGACTGATACCATTGCAAAAGCTTCAACGAATACAGTAATTGAGGGAATCGCCAAAAATGAAGAAATGAACCTGTTTAGCTTCCTGATGAAAGGAGGAGCATTTTTGATCCCGATTGTAATTCTTCTTTTTTATACCATCTACCTGATTTTTGAAAGATACCTTTCCATTAAAAAAGCAACGAAGCAGGATTCGCACTTGATTAAGGATATTGCTATACAGTTGAATTCCGGAAATATAAATGCAGCTTTATCATTGGCAGAAAGATCAAACACGGCTTCCGGCAATGTTCTAAGAGAAGGAATCCTGACTATTGGAAGACCTATTTCTGAAATCGAATCCAATATGGAAAGAGCTGCCAATATCGAAATTGGAGAAATGGAAAAAAGGATGGGGCATTTGGGACTTATTGCCGGTATTGCACCTACTTTAGGTTTCGTTGGAACGATTTCCGGAGTTATCAAGATTTTTTACAGTATTTCGCAAACAGAAGATATCAGTATCGGGAACATTTCCGGAGGTTTGTATGAAAAGATGATTAGTAGTGGTGCCGGACTTGTTGTAGGTATTATCGCTTATGCAGGCTACCACTTATTTAACGGGATGATTGATAATTTTTCTTTGAATGTCCAAAAACAGATTTTGGAATTTGTAAGTATAATCCAAAGACCTAACGATGGCTCTAAAACGAAATAGAAGATTTCACGCGGAAGTAGCTACTTCTTCCTTGAGTGATATTATGTTCTTTTTGCTGTTGTTTTTCCTTATTATCTCAACACTGGCAAACCCGAACGTAATCAAGATGACACTGCCTAAAACGCAGCAGAATGACAAGACGAACAAACAGCACATTACGCTGTCGGTTTCTGAAGAAAAACAATATTATGTCGATAAGCAGAATGTTCCTTTTAATGAATTGGAAGCGGCATTGCTGACAAAAATGGGTGATGCCAGAGACCAAACCGTAATTGTTAGAATTCCTTATAACCTGCAGGTACAGGATTTAGTAGACCTACTCCAGATTGGTGTCAAAAACAATTTAAAGTTTGTGATTGCCACAGATAAAAAATAAAAAAACGCTTCGGGAAACCGAGGCGTTTTTTGTTTAATTATGTTCGCTTGTCTAGCCCATATTACAATCTAGGTTCAACGATAATTTTATGGACAACTTTTGGCCTTTTGGTTTTAAAAATAAAACCAAGCAGTGCAATACAGAACAAAACCCCAAATAATAAGATTACGTTCACTGTTCCTATTGATGCAAGAGCCAGGACAATTGTGGTTATTGATCTGCCACTGCCTACAATTTCATATTGATTTCCATTTTCAATCTCATTGGCGAGATATAATGCCCAGCAAAAAAGAATCAAAATAAAAGCCATTGCAAATAAAGGTTTTTTCCCCGCTTTAAATTTTGAATACTTTTCAACCTCATATCTGCTATTAGGAATTTCTGCTCTCAAGAAATCAAAAATTTCTTGTTTTTTATCCACATCATTTATTTTTAAATATTCAATGGAATCCAACCCGAATAAAACTTCAATGTGATTTTTCCCTACTTCAAAATTAATTTCGTTGAGAAGTTTTTGAGGGATGCCAAATAAAGAAGATGTTTGCTTTCCGATGGTTAGCTCGCGGACTATCTTTTCGACTTCATCAGGTTTGGGATTTCCTTTATAGATAGTTTTGTTGTAAAAGGCGATGATTTTGTCATCGCTTTTTACATTACTTTGCCAGATTTTCATATGATGATTCTTATTGTTTTGGATATTTACAGCTATGTCTTTGAGCTATTCGCATCTTGAAGAATAGGCGTCAATCTCATCCAAATAGAATTTCAAATAATAATCCGTATCCATTTGATCTTCCATTTTTCTTCTTTCGCGTTTATCTGCCTGTTTCAATTTTTCTTTTTTGTCCTTATCAAATTGTTTGCGGGCGGCTAACAGTTCTTTTTTGTAGGCCTTGTCATTAAATTCGGCTTTTCTCGTTTCCAGATAGCTCAGGAATTCCGGGCAATCCTTACCAACTTCCTCAAAAGCTTTAAAGAACTTGTCATCAATTTTTCCCAGGTTAAATAGGTTTAATCGGTTATAATCAACGGGAATATAGGCAAATTCATCATTAGGCTTCTTTATATAAGCCAATATCCACATTAAAGAGCATCCATGACCACATTCATATACTCTCAATCCATACACATTGATTTTTCCTTTTTTAATAAGCGGAGCCATTATTTCTCTTTTCAGATCAACGACTTCCAGTTTAGAATTGATTGTTTTTAGTTTTAATTTTTCATAAGTAATCGTATCCTCACCTTTTAAAGTAATGGATTTGATGTTGTTTAACTCTATCTTTTCAGAAGCGCCATCCGGAGTTTTCTTAAAGTTGAACTTCGTACGGTCCAGACGCAGTTCGGACTCAAGATTGAAATTTAACGAGAAGTCTGTAAATTCAATGGCATTCGGGACATTGAATTCTTTGATATAACCTGAAATAATTTCGTCATTGGCCAATCTGATTTCTGCCGGAATAAATTCCTTTTTTGCGGTATATATTAAAACCTGAGCAAAATTATTTTGCCAGATAAAAATCATGGCTAATAGTAATAGTTTTTTCATTTGATTGATTTAGTTTTTGTTAAGTGGTTAAATATACATCTATGATCAGTATTTTTGTTCTGTTAATATCTCTTTTTCGGCATATTCAATTCCTCTTGCCCGCAATCTATGAATTCATCGTCATTCAATGGTTTTAAGCCAATTTCAATTCTTGCGGTGTTGGTCGCTTCTTTAGTTTGAATACAGGGTTTTCCAAACTGTGAACCATAAAAAACTCTCCTTTGCTTTTTGTTAGGACTGTTCAACCAGTAATACTTGTCTAAAACCGAAGCAAAAAAAGCATTGTCAATATTTCCCTTATTGACTTCCTTTAGAAATAAATCAAAATATACCTTTTCGTTTACAAGTCTGTGTGGGTTATGCAGTAAAATTGCAGCAACAGCAGCTTCAACGCATTCATGTTTCATGTTTCTTTCACCTACTAATTCTTCAGTAGGGTAACCATTCTTAATAATAAAATCAACCATATTGGAAAAATTTACAGAGTCAATTTTAGGCATTAATTCCCTTTTGTTAAAATTCAGTTTGTTGGTCCTGATACCCTGGTCAAAGCCATACATTTTGCACAATTCAAAAGCCAGACTGTCTTGCTTAAAAATATTTTCAGAAATTGGAACGTTTGTTTTTTGGGAGTGTTTTCGGCTACAGCTAAAAAATACGGAGGCTGTTATAATAATGATAAACAGGGTATTGAAAATTTTCATGGAAATGATTTAAAGGTTACTAATATAAATAATTAAGCGGAATAAGAATACTGAAAAAATTTACACCAAAAAGCAAGGACTTTGTATGTATCTTTGGAATACTAATTAATACTTTTTTAGTTTGGAGTTTTTTCTTTTAGTATTGGCCGGTTTTATCATCGGAACCTGTGGAACGCTGATTGGTGCGGGTGGTGGTTTTATATTAGTCCCGCTTTTGTTATTGTTTTATCCTGATTTGCCACCCGAAACCGTTACGGCTATTTCTATGGCTGTAGTGGCTGCAAATGCCATTTCGGGCTCGGCGGCCTATGCAAAGTCAGGGAAAATTGATTACAAGGCAGGTGTTATTTTTGCGCTGTTTACGGTTCCGGGTTCTATATTGGGTGTGTTTACGGTGCAGTATATCCCAAAAGAATCTTTTAATATTATTTTCGGGGTCTTGCTTCTTGCGTTATCGGGATTCCTTTTCTTTAAAAAGCAATCAGAAAAAAGACAGGTACAGGAAGACGACAGTCAGCAAAAAGGACTAAAACACCGCAAATTGGTTGATAAGATGGGCACCGTTTATCAATACAGCTATAACCAGCGCAATGGTATTATCATCAGTATTATAGTAGGCTATATGTCACCCCTTTTAGGTATAGGCGGTGGAATAATCCATGTGCCGGCTATGGTCAATTGGCTGCATTTTCCGGTTTATATCGCAACCGCTACTTCGCATTTTATTCTGGCAGTAATGTCAACGGTTACGGTTATAGTCCATGCCATGAATGGTACCTATAACAATCCTGAAGTATTAAAAATGGTAATCTGTCTTGCGGGAGGAGTAATTCCTGGTGCACAATTGGGAGCCTATTTTTCGCATAGAGTTAAAGGAACAAATATTATTAAAGTATTGGCAATTTGTTTGGCATTGGTTGGGATTAGGATTTTACTTAAAAACTAGTTCTTTCAAAACAAACAGCTAGATTATCCCTAAATCAATTTATTGGGAAATCCCTCCCTAAACCTAAGTTCCCAAAAATATTCTTTTGAAAATACAAAAAGGCTATAAAAAGAATAACAAGTAAAATTTTAGCTGTTGTATTTATCCCAGCATTTTTAAAGATCTTATATAGGATTATGGGCAAACAAAGAATTAGCCCAATAAAGTAAAATGCGTACATCCATTCTAATCCTTCAAGATCGTGCGTTCCACCAGCATATAGTTTTATTCCAACGTCGAGCATTAAAAACAATACAGCTGTAATCAGTAGCTTAAAATAAATTTTCAAATTTGTAAACTGAAATGTCATGATGGTAACAAGAATCATTGTTATAGGAAGTAAATCAATTCCGTGAGGAGCATAATAATGCCCAATATAAATATGGATCAGGACTATGATTATTGAAATAACGGTGATAAGTAATGAATTTAGCTTTGTCAAGGATGTCTTAGTTTTATTTTAAAGGTTTAAGTTTTATCTTTTCAGGATTAATTTTTTTCTTTTTAATATCAAAAGTAGCTCTCAAAAATAGATTAGCTGCACTCACTTTCTCAAAGCCTTCAGGAATGGTAATAGACTATTTGAAATATTTAATATCAATCTCATTGCTTTTGGAAGTTTGGGAGTTACAAATGTTGGTTGTCGCTACCAAAAGGATAAGGATGTACTTTAGAGTATTCATTTTTGGATTATGTGTAATAAAATTAGGCGAAATTTTCAGTGACTACCGGCGTCGTATGGTTTTTCATTAGTTCTTCCTGATAGGTCAATAATGCCTTTTTCATAAGGAAATATTTTCTGGATAATAAAAAGGCATAGTTATGCATGGCCGTATAAAGGATGTTTAAATTGCCGTCAAGGTAGTTGGCTCCGTTAAAATATTCCCATTCCTTTGATGTGTATTCTTCAAGACTGTGTCTTATATCTTGTGTAATTTCTGTAGCCAAAACAGGATCAGACATTAGCAAGTGGATTTCTTGCTTTAGCTCCCTCTCAATGGGGTTGATACAATTTAGATTGCTTGCAATCTGATCGAAAGGTGTTGATACGTTCACAAATTGCAGTCCGTTTAAGAGCTTGATATACAGGTCGTACTTTGTATCGAAAATCTTATCAAATGTAAAAAAGTCATTGTAGATAGATTTTAACAGCTGAGGTTTATTCAGTCGGGTCTCAATCTCAGTAAAATGGTGATAGATGTCGGAATCATTTTTTTCGATTCTTGCATTAATGATATCGAGTTCGGATTTTAGTTTTTCTATGAGACTGTCAGCATCTTTTCTTTCGTATCGGAATCCGTCGTAGTCAAAAGATTTTATAGGAAACGATTTGTTTGCAATGTTTTTGAGTGTTTCCATATCATTTTGTAATGCGATGGAAGAATAAACCAAATCAACTTTTTCATCAGAATACAACTCATTAAAATCAATTTTGCTTTCAGCCGGATTGCCGTTCAAATCAAATATAGGATTCTTGTTGTCATAATAACCATTGTATATTTTGGCAAATGAATTCAATTGTACCTGCTGTTTGTATTCTTCAATAAACTGGTCTGATGACATGACCATTGTGTCCTCCGGATAGCTTACATTTTCAAAAAGTTTATTCGTTAATTGCTTTTGTAATGCTGTTATGTCTTTGAATAATTCATTCGCAGGCATATCGGCATGCCCAGGACTTAAAAATCCTGTTTTTTCCAATCGTTCTATCCTGTCATTAGTTGAAGGATGCGAAGCCCATTGATCTTTAATGCCTAACTTCGATTTGTCAAATTTGCTTTGTTCCTCTATCGCAATATCAGGAAGGCCATTTGTAAACGGAAGATTGTTTGTTTCTGCGAGAAAATGAATCACGGAAGATTGGTCATTATATATATTTTCGCTCATAATGTTTTCTGAAACCTTGGTATTATAATAGCTTAAAACATTACTGAAAGAATTGTCAGCTAAAGGCATTCTTAAAAGTGATTTTTTCAAGGGTTCATAGCCTGTTACACTAGCGGCTATTTCATCGGCATGAAACTCCATTTCTCTTGAAAGTGCCATATAGCTTTTATTTACCACCCCATATAGCTTTCTTAAAATCCACTGAATTCCTTGATTTATTTTTACGGCAAGAATAACAAATATTGAAAAATAGCCGCTTATGCTGGCCCATTTTTGGATGAGGTTGTCATACGATTCATTGTCATAGAGCATGTTAAAGATTACCTGATTTACATTGTAAACATAACTTCCAACTTTCATTGTTCTTTGGGAGAAATGACCAAACTCATGCGCCAATATGGCCCTTAGTTCTTCTTTGGTTACCGTATTTACCAATCCTAATCCTATTTGAAGATTCTTTTTTATAGGTAAAAACATACTCCAAAAACTAGAGTCATAAAATACTGCAGCATTCACTTCGGATGATAAATACACTTTCTTAGGGAAGGTGGTTCCCACTTCAAGAACAAGGTCACGGATCATTTGAAATAATTCTGGTTCTTGGGATTCTTTAATTTCTATTAAGTGCGAACGGTCTGCTTTATGAGATTTAAAAATAAACTTCAATAGGAAAGCCACAATTAAAATTCCCAAACTCGCCAAGCCTATTCCCAATGCAATGGTCAAAAAATTGGGTTTTAATGCAATAAGAGAGAAACCTCCGGCAACGCTCAGTCCGGTCAAGACTAGTGCTAAAAGTAAGATGATTAAATAGGTTAGTACAAAAAAGCAGATTGCAAAAATTGATTTTGCAGCTTGATTTTTAAATTCTTTAGAAAGTTGGACTTCTTTTTTCATTCTATTTTAATTGTCTTTATAAAATTATACGTGGCGTTTTTATCAATGCAGAATTGTTTTCTTCTCCTCCGTTCCTTTTGTCTCAATCTTTTATTTGTTTGTAATGATTGGCATCGGATGTTGGCAACAAATGTATTGATTTGTTAAAATAATTGTTAGGATGTTAAAAAATATTTCACCAAAGAATTAAGACAGAATATCTTTAAAACTATTCACTACTAATTATCCACTATAAACTATCCATTATAAACTATCAATTACCAACCGTTTTTCGTATATTTAACCATCTGCTAAACCTACCACAATGAGAACAACACTACTCACATTATTTCTCTGCGTTACCTGTTTAACTGCAAAAGGACAAACTGCCAAAGAACTTATTGGAAAATGGCAACTCGTACGTTATACACATAACGGACAGGAAAAAGATATTAAGGATTTCTTTAAGACAGACCAGGTATATCAGGTGTTTTATGAAAATGGCAAATTTGAAAGCCTTATTGGCGATGAAGTGCATAAAGGAAAATGGAAAATGTCAAAAGACAACCAATACCTGACACTTACCTCAACCCTGATTCCGATAAAACTTCATATCGATCTTTTTAAGGATGGAAAACGTATTACGTCTTATGAATCAATATGGACGTTTGAACACAAAAAAATAAATGATTAATAGTTCTTCATGCGCATAAAGGAAAATCAGAAATAATTTTAACCCCGATAGATGTATCGGGGTTTGTGTTGGTACTGCTTAAAAAAATCAAATACTATATTTCATCTTTCCACCATTTGTCTTCGTCTGGGAAGCCATATTTTTTGGTGTCAATTTTCCAGCTATTATTGTCTTTTTTTAGTACAAATTGTTCCTTTTTGGCTATCCCATGTTCAAAATAGGTTTCTACTACAGCACGATTTTCCGATTTCATTATAAGGCTGATTTTTGTATCGGAATAGCTTAAATATTCGTAAGCGGTTGGTTTTCCAAAGGAACGCGAATCGTTATAGGTTTTTATACTGATTGGCGCAATTATTTCTTTGCAACGTTGGGCATATTCGTCCCATAAATCTTCTTCATCGGGATGTGTTTGATTGGGAGAAGCTCTTTTCTCTTCCAAAACCTGATAGCGATCATATATTTCCTGTTCTAATGCATCGATCAGCAACAGTTTGCCAATCAAAAAATCAAGTATTTCATGACCTAAATCCTGGAATTTTTCGGGTGTCTGGCTTAGATCAATGTTCAGTTTTTCTGTCATGTCTTTTTTAAGTGGATGTTCTGTAAATTTCCAGTTATTAATTTTGAGTTAGTCTAATCTAAAAAGCATAATATAAAATAACAACAACAAAGCCAGAGCAAACGGTATTACGATTAGGTATTTTCCTTTTTGTGCTACTTCCTCTTTTTCTACCAATGACATTGCTTCGTACTCTTGCAATGTTTGTTCAAAAAAGTTTTTTCTGTTCATCATTCCAAAAATCAACAGATAAAACAAGCCAATTGACAGAAGCCCTACTGTTTTACCTATAAATTTTGAACCCAATAGAGTCATGGTTTCAAATGAAGTATCTGAAAGACTATCGGCTATAAAATCTAAATTCCATAAGGAGTAATCAATAATGAATATCAGGACTGTTCCTGCAAGTATCATGGAAGTTCCTTTTTTAGCAAGTTTAATTTCTTTTCCTCTGCCTTCAAGGTCAAACATATTGTACCAGAGTATTTTTTTTAAATAAATCATAAATCATAAATCATAAATCATAAATCATAAATCATGTTTCTTAATTATCTGACTCCCACCCAATTTCTG
>OGQD01000812.1_pt1 | contig 22045 bp, 24 predicted proteins | sample 1553091 | NCBI WGS metagenome assembly OGQD01 (sample SAMEA2580290, study PRJEB22360) | human gut metagenome | biome: human gut; feature: human-associated habitat; material: faeces | place: Denmark | collected 2008/2010
CTGTCAAGCACCTCGGCGACCTTCTTTTCAGCTCGCTGCCGGAGCAGCTAATGAAGAGCAGCAAGTGAATCACCTGCCTGATCACCACTCCCAGCCTCTAGCCTCTGTAAGTACTTGATTTTCAAGTTCTTTCAGCGCTTCGCCGCTGGGAGTGGTGCGCATTATAGGGAGTTTAAATTGGTCGTCAACGACTAATTTAAACTTTCTTCACTCAGCGACCAGGGAAACACGAGCGAAGGCCTTCTTGCCGGCCTGCAGCACGTGAGTAGCGCCGACTTTGAAGACAAAGCTGCGATCCACCACGTCGCCATCCACACGCACGCCACCAGAAGACAGCAGGTCGCGAGCGACTGCAGAGTTCTTCACCAGCCCCGCCTTATTAAGGACGGCACCGATGGGCAGGTCTTCTGCCGCCGCCACTTCCACTTCCGGCAGATCTTCCGGCAACTCGCCTTCCTTAAGACGGTTACCAGCGGACTTGTGCGCCGAAGCAGCAGCTTCTTCGCCATGGAAGCGAGCGACGATCTCTTCGGCCAGCTTGATCTTGATGTCACGCGGGTTGGCGCCAGCCTCTACATCCTTGCGGAAACCATCGATCTCCTCCATGGAGCGGAAGCTGAGCAGCTCGAAGTAACGCCACATCAAGGTGTCGGGAATGGAGACCAGCTTGCTGTACATGACGCCCGGCGCTTCCTGGATACCGATGTAGTTGCCCAGGGACTTGGACATCTTCTTCACGCCATCCAGACCTTCAAGCAGCGGCATGGTCAGGATGCACTGCGGCTCCTGCTCATAGGCACGCTGGAGCTCGCGCCCCATCAGCAGGTTGAATTTCTGATCGGTGCCGCCGAGCTCGACGTCCGCCCGCAGCGCTACCGAGTCATAGCCCTGAACCAGCGGGTAAAGGAACTCGTGAATGGCGATGGACTGGTTGCTGGCATAGCGTTTGCTAAAATCATCGCGTTCCAGCATACGAGCAACGGTGTACTGGGAAGCCAGACGAATGAAATCAGCGGGGGAAAGCTGGTCCATCCAGGTGGAATTGAACGCCACCTCGGTCTTCGCGGGGTCGAGAATCTTGAAGACCTGGGCTTTGTACGTCTCGGCGTTGTCGAGAACCTGCTCGCGAGTGAGGGGTGGACGGGTAACACTCTTACCGCTCGGGTCACCGATCATCCCAGTGAAGTCGCCGATCAGGAAGATCACCTGATGGCCCAGCTCCTGGAATTGGCGCAGCTTATTAATAAGGACGGTATGCCCCAGGTGCAGGTCAGGAGCGGTCGGGTCGAAGCCGGCCTTGATGCGCAGGGGTTGGCCGCGCTTGAGCTTTTCGATCAGCTCGGCCTCCACGAGAATTTCGTCTGCTCCGCGCTTGATCAGCGCCAGCTGCTCTTCGACCGACTTCATTGCAGTTTCCTGTACGTTGCGAATTGCGAAAGGGAACCAACGATACAAGAACAGGCACTAAAAACAAGTTTTGCCCAGCGCCAGAGGACAGGACGTCAGAAGCCCGACATCAGGGTTGCTTCAGAGGGAATTTGGTTATATTTTAGGCAGTTATTTCACATTCCAAAAACACCACTCACGCCATGACGCAATCCGATCAGAAAGCGCCGTACTACCCGAAGAGCCATCTGCTGGCCGCAAGCGGTGTAGCAGCGCTCCTCAGCCTGGCTCTGCTGGTGTTCCCCTCGGCCGAGGTCGAGGCGAAGAAGACCACGCTCAATCTCGAGCTGGAAAACGGCACCGAGCAGATTCTCCAGGAAAAAGACGACCTTCGACCCGCTCCGGTCACGGAAGACGGCAGCTCCTCCCCTTTCGCGCAGATAGAAGGGCAGCCCGACAACCAGAACAGCGCCGGAAAAGACGCAGAAAAGAAGAACGATCTCGCCGATTCGAACCAGCAACCCTCCCCCTCCGCTTCCGCAGAACCTGCGTGGAAAAGCGTGACCGTGGGCAAGGGCGACACTCTTTCCAACGTGTTCGCGAAGGCCGGCCTGCCGGCGAACGCCGTGCACGACATGCTTGCCGCCAACAAGGACGCCAAGCAGTTCACCCGTCTTGATGTCGGCCAGGACGTGGACTTCCTTATCGATTCCAAGGGCGAGTTGCAGGGCCTCAAGGTCAAGCGCAGCGATCTGGAGACCATCAGCCTGGCGAAGTCTGCCAAGGGCTATGACTTCAAGCGCGACCTGGTCAAACCTTCAGTCCACGCCAACTATGCCCACGGGCGCATCGACAGCTCGCTGTTCGTCGCAGGCCGCAACGCAGGGCTGTCTCACGACCTGATCATGTCGATGGCCAACGTCCTGGGCTACGACATCGACTTCGCCCAGGATATTCGCCAGGGTGACGAGTTCGACGTGATCTACGAATCCCAGCAGGTGAAGGGCAAGCAGGTCGGCACCGGCAGTATCCTCGCGGTGCGCTTCGTCAACCGCGGCAAGGAATACACCGCGGTGCGCTACACCAACAAGCAGGGCAACACCAGCTACCTGCGCGCGGATGGCAGCAGCATGCGCAAGGCGTTCATCCGCACCCCGGTGGACTTCGCCCGTATCAGTTCGCGCTTCTCTATTGGGCGCTTCCATCCCATCCTGAACAAGATTCGAGCACACAAGGGCGTGGACTACGCAGCGCCGATCGGCACCCCGATCAAGGCGACCGGCGACGGCAAGATCCTCGAAGCCGGCCGCAAGGGTGGCTACGGTAACGCCGTGGTAATCCAGCACGGCCAGCGCTATCGCACCGTTTACGGCCACATGAGCCGCTTCGCCAAGGGCATCCGCTCCGGCGTGGCAGTGAAGCAGGGCCAGATTATCGGTTACGTCGGCATGACCGGGCTGGCCACCGGCCCGCACCTGCATTACGAGTTCCAGGTCAACGGCCAGCACGTCGATCCGCTGAGTGCCAAGCTGCCGACCGCCGACCCGCTGACCGGTCCGGAGCGCAAGCGCTTCATGGCTCAGGCGCAACCGCTGATCGCGCGCATGGACCAGGAGAAGGCAACCTTCCTGGCCCTGAACAAGCGCTGATCGATGCCGCTCTATCTGGGGGTAATGTCCGGGACCAGTCTCGATGGACTGGACATCGCCCTGATCGAGCAAGGCGAGCAGACCACTCTGCTCGCCTCCCACTACCTTCCCATGCCTGCGGCGCTGCGTGCCGATCTCCTGGCACTCTGCTCTCCCGGCCCTGACGAAATCGCCCGCAGCGCTCTCGCGGAAAACCGCTGGGTGCGTCTCGCCGCACAAGGCATCAACGACCTCTTGGCTCGCGAGAATCTGGCCGCAAGCGCCGTTCGCGCGATTGGCAGCCACGGCCAGACCATTCGCCATGAACCGCACCTGGGCTTCACCGTGCAGATCGGCAACCCGGCGCTGCTCGCCGAGCTGAGCGGCATCGATGTGGTGGCCGACTTCCGTCGTCGTGACGTCGCCGCCGGCGGCCAGGGCGCACCGCTGGTGCCCGCTTTCCACCGCGCGCTGTTCGGCAGCGATGGCCGCGAGTGCGCCATCCTCAACGTGGGCGGCTTCAGCAACGTTTCGCTGCTGAGCCCCGGCGAACCGGTTCGCGGATTCGATTGCGGCCCCGGCAACGTGCTGCTGGATGCCTGGATTCAGGAGCAGCGCGGCGAAACCTATGACCGGGACGGCGCCTGGGCTGCCAGCGGCAGCATCGATCAGGCGCTACTGCAGAAGATGCTGTCCGATGAGTTCTTTGCCGCGAAAGGCCCGAAGAGCACCGGACGCGAACGCTTCAACCTGAATTGGCTGAACGCGGTCCTGGCCAAGCACGACCCGGTCAAGGACGAAGATGTACAGGCGACCCTGCTGGAGCTGACCGCGCAAAGCATCGCCACAGCGCTGCTGGAAGCGCAGCCCGGCTGCGAGGAAGTCGTGGTTTGCGGCGGGGGCGCCTTCAACGTCACGTTGATGCAGCGTCTGGCCGCCCATATGCCCGGCGCCAGCGTGATCAGCAGCATCGACCGCGGCGTGCCGCCAGAGTGGATGGAGGCCATGGCGTTCGCCTGGCTGGCCCACCGCTTCCTGGAGCGTGAGCCTGGCAACTGCCCGGAAGTCACGGCCGCACAAGGTCCTCGAATCCTAGGCGCGCTCTACCCCGCCTGAACCCATCCACAAACAAAAACGCCGCGCATCGGCGCGGCGTTTTCGCTTTTACGGCATCAGATCGAGAAGGACTGACCGCAGCCGCAGGTGGTCGCTGCGTTCGGGTTCTTGATGACGAACCGCGAACCTTCGAGACCTTCCTGGTAGTCCACTTCCGCACCGGCGAGATACTGGAAGCTCATCGGATCGACCACGAGGTTGACGCCGTCGCGCTCGACGATGGTGTCGTCCTCCGCGGTGTCTTCATCGAAGGTGAACCCGTACTGGAAGCCCGAACAGCCACCGCCCGTGACGAAAACCCGCAGCTTGAGGCGCGGATTGCCTTCTTCGTCGATCAGGTTCTTCACCTTGTTCGCAGCGCCTTGCGAGAACATCAGCGGAGTGGGGGTGAAGGTTTCGATGGTCATGGTGACAACTCTCCCGGCCGAAGCCGTACGTTACAACATTGCGGACTATTATCCGCTTACCCCAGAAAAACGGTCAACTAATCCGACTCATCCATTGGTCCAGATCAATCGACCGCCTTCCAGGGCAATCTTTCCTTACGGCAGCAGCGCGACGTTGGACAGGCCCAGGTGCTCGTCCAGACCGAAGAGGATGTTCATGTTCTGGATCGCCTGGCCGGACGCGCCCTTCACCAGGTTGTCGATGACCGACAGGATCACCACCAGGTCGCCGCCCTGGGGACGGTGCACCGCGATGCGGCAGACGTTGGCGCCACGCACGCTGCGGGTTTCCGGATGGCTGCCAGCGGGCATCACGTCGACGAACGGCTCATTGGCGTAACGCTCTTCATAGAGCTTCTGCAGATCGACACCACGGTCAGCGACGCGTGCGTAAAGCGTCGCATGGATGCCGCGGATCATCGGGGTCAGGTGCGGCACGAAGGTCAGGCCGACATCGCCCTTGGCCGCGCGACGCAGGCCCTGGCTGATTTCCGGCAAGTGCCGGTGACCTTTCACCGAGTACGCCATCATGCTTTCGCCGGCCTCGCAGAACAGCGAGCCGACCTTGGCGCCACGACCGGCGCCGCTGACACCGGACTTGCAGTCGGCGATCAGCTGGCTGGCGTCGGCCAGGCCGTTCTCCAGCAGCGGAATGAAGCCGAGTTGAGTGGCAGTCGGGTAGCAGCCGGGAACGGCGATCAGGCGTGCGGACTTGATGGCCTCACGATTCACTTCCGGCAAGCCATAGACGGCCTCGGGCAGCAGCTCCGGCGCGCCGTGCGGCTGGCCGTACCACTTGGCCCACTCCTCGGCGTCCTGCAGGCGGAAGTCCGCGGACAGGTCGATCACCCGGGTACCGGTGGCCAGCAGTTCGCCGGCCAGCGCGTGGGCCACGCCATGGGGAGTAGCGAAGAACACCACGTCGCACTCGCCCAGACGTTTCACATCCGGCACGCTGAAGGCCAGGCCGTCGTAGTGGCCTCGCAGGTTCGGGTACATGTCGGCGACTTTCACGCCCTCCTCGGAGCGCGAGGTGATCACCTCGACGCGCGCCTGGGGATGCTGTGCCAGCAGGCGCAGCAATTCCACGCCCGTATAACCCGTACCGCCTACGATACCGACCTTGATCATCTGCCTGTCACTCCACCTATGGGGCCAAATTCAGGGGCAGTCATGATATGAGCCACCGCCACCGCTGAACAGAGCGAATCCGCCTGAATTGAGGGTACGCGGCGCAAGAGTTTCCGCTTTCCGATCAGGGGCCTGATCGGCGCCTGGCGATACCGATTGCCGCAGTCGAACGAACTTTCCCACACTGCAGGCGCCACAGGGATGACGGCATTGCACGGCGCCACTACTATCGGCTCAACCGTGATCCGAGGACGTCCCGATGCTTTACCTGTGGTTGAAAGCCTTTCACATCATTGCCGTAGTCTGCTGGTTCGCCGGCCTCTTCTATCTCCCGCGCCTGTTCGTCTACCACGCCATGAGCGAGGACGCCGCCAGCCGCGAACGCTTCTGCGTCATGGAGCGCAAGCTGTACCGCGGCATCATGGGCCCGTCGATGATCCTCAGCATCGTCCTCGGTGCCTGGATGCTCTATCTCAACCCCGCCTGGCTGACCCAGGGCTGGATGCACGCCAAGCTCACGCTGGTGGTGCTGCTGATCGGCTACCACCACGCCTGCGGCGCCATGCTCAAGCGCTTCGCGCGTGGCGAGAACGGGCGCAGCCATGTGTTCTACCGCTGGTTCAACGAAGTGCCGGTACTGTTCCTGATCGCCATCGTGATCCTGGTGGTCGTCAAACCCTTCTGATCCCGACAAGGAGACTGTCATGTCCCTGCCCGCCCTGCTCGACCGCCGCCTGCGCATTCCCCTGGTGGCGGCACCGATGTTCCTGGTCTCCACCCCGCAACTGGTGCTGGCGTGCTGCAAGAGCGGCATCGTCGGCAGTTTCCCCGCACTGAACCAGCGCGAGAGCAGCGGTTTCAAGGCCTGGCTGGAAGAGATCGAAGCCGGGCTGGCAGCCGACCCGCAGGCAGCGCCCTATGCGGTCAACCTGATCGTCCACAACACCAATCCGCGCCTACAGGCCGACCTGAAACTGTGCGTCGAGCACAAGGTGCCCATCGTGATCACCAGCCTGGGCGCGGTGCGCGAGGTGGTCGACGCCGTGCACAGCTATGGCGGCCTGGTGTTCCATGACGTCACCACCCGTCGCCACGCCGAGAAGGCGGCGGAAGCTGGGGTCGACGGCTTGATCGCGGTGGCCGCAGGCGCCGGCGGCCATGCCGGTACCTGGAGCCCCTTCGCGCTGGTCGCGGAGATTCGCCAGTTCTTCGACAAGACCCTGCTGCTGGCCGGCTGCATCAACCATGGCCACGAGATCCTTGCCGCCCAGGTGCTGGGCGCCGACCTCGCCTACCTCGGCACCCGCTTCATCGCCACCCGCGAAAGCGCGGCCTCGGAGGCCTACAAGCACATGCTGCTCGACGCCCGCGCCGCCGATATCATCCACACCCCTGCCGTTTCCGGCGTACCAGCCAGCTTCATGCGCCAGAGTCTGGAGGCTGCCGGCTTCGACATGCAGCGGCTGAATGACAAGGGCGCGCTCAACTACGGCGAGAAACTCAAGCCGGTGAGCGACGAGGCCAAGGCCTGGAAGACCGTGTGGTCCGCCGGCCAGGGCGTCGGCGATATCCGCGACCTGCCGGCCGTGGGCGAGCTGATCGCGCGCCTGGACCATGAATACCGCCAAGCACTGACCCGCAGCGCCGGCCTGTCCAACCAACTGCTGGTCTGAGCTGCGGCACCGCTCACGAGATATCCGCCGAGGCCGCTTGTTGGCCTTCGGCGGCCCGATTACGCTTTAGCGATTCCAACATAGCCAGAAGACAAGGATGCCCCTATGGACCAATCCCGCTTCAAGATCGTGTTCGACGGCGCGCTGATGCCCCAGACGCCACTGGAGACCGCCAAGGAAAACCTCGCCCGCCTGTTCAAGAGCGATGCCGCGAAGATCGAAGCGCTGTTCAGCGGCCAGCCGGTCGTGCTCAAGCGCGACCTGTCCGGCGACGAGGCCGACAAGTACTTGCGCGCGCTCCATGGCGCTGGTGCCAACGCCCGCAAGGAAGCCGAAGGCGTCGCGGGCTTCAGCCTGGTGGAAACCGATGACCACCCCAGCGAAGCGACCCTGGCCGCCCGCGCGGCCGGTGAAGCGGCCAGCAACGAGCGGATGACCTGCCCCAAGTGCGGGCATGAGCAAGCCAGCGCCATCGAGTGCAGTGCCTGCGGCATCGTCATCGAGAAATACCTGGCGCGCCAGGCTGAGCTCGCAGCCAACCCGGCCCCCACCGCGGCGCCCCCCACTCCGAACACCGCAACATCGCCCTATGCGCCGCCCCAGGCACAGGTTGGCGACGACCTGCCAGAATTCGGCGAGCTGAAAGTCCGTAGCCTGTCCGGCCGAATCGGCCGCGTGCGCTACCTTGGCTGGTCAGCGGCACTGTCCTTCATCGTTTTCGGCGCCTACCTGGTCGCCAGCCTGCTGATGGCCGTTTCGCTGCCCCTGGGCGTAGCCGCCATTGCCGCGGTGGTCATTGCCGCCATGGTCTTCAGCGTGCCGATCGGCGTGCAGCGCCTGCATGACTTGGGCTGGTCCGGCTGGCTCTGGCTCGCGCTGCTGGTGCCCTTCGTCAACGTGGTCCTCAGCCTGCTGCTGCTGTTCATGCCCGGCGAGCAGTCCGCCAACCGCTTCGGTCCGCCGCCGCCGCCCAACAGCACCGGCGTCAAGGTCCTGGCCTTCTCCTGGCTGCTGTTCCCGGTGTTTGGCGGTATCCTCGCCGCCATCGCGATCCCGGCCTACCAGAGCTACATCGAGCGCGCCCAGGCTGTGCAGGCGCAGTCCCAGCAGGGCGACGAAGCTGCCGACCCGGCAGCCACCGCGGAGCCCTCCGACGGCGACTTCAGCAGTGGCGACACCGAAGGCGGCGACTCGGATCAGTAATGCAACAACCCGTGGCGGGCGTGGTCGAACGCCACCCCGCCACAGAGACTCCTGAATGCCTCGTTTTGCCCTCATCACCGGCGCCTCCAGCGGTATCGGCCTGGCCCTGGCCGAAGCCCTCGCTCGTCGCGGCCAGGCGCTGATCCTGGTGGCGCGCAAGCGCGACGCGCTGGACAGCATCGCCTGCGAACTGTCCCAGCGTTTCGGGGTGGAGGTGCTATTCCGCGTCTGCGACCTCTCCGAACCGCTGCAGATATCCGGACTGCTCCACGAGTTGGAACAGAGCGGGCGGCAGATCGAACTGCTGGTGAACAACGCCGGTGTCGGCACCTCCGGCACCTTCATCGACCAGGACTGGTCCCGCGAGCAGGAACTGCTGGAGCTCAATGTGCTGGCCCTGGCGCGCCTGTGCCACGGCATCGGAGCGATGATGGAGCGCAGCGGCGGCGGGCGGATTCTCAACGTCGCCTCCATGGCGAGCCTCCTGCCCGGCCCCTGGATGAGCAGCTACTACGCCAGCAAGGCGTTCGTGCTGCACTTCTCCGAGGGGTTGCGCGAGGAGCTCAAAAGCCGTGGCATCAAAGTTTCCGTGCTCTGCCCAGGCCCAACCCGCACGGCGTTCTACCGCAACGCCGACATGCACCTGGGCAAGCTCGACAATGGCAAGCGGATCATGTCGCCCGAGGAAGTCGCCTTCCTCGCGGTGAAGGCACTGCGCCGCGCACCGGCGATCATCATCCCCGGCTGGCGCAACCGACTCTTCGCCTGCGCGGTGCGCCTGCTGCCGCGCTGGGCCCTGCGCAAGCTGGCCGGCCGAGTCAATCGCCTGGCCCTGGCCGGCTAGCCAGGTTCAGTCCGCGCGCACCGTGCGGCCATCGGCCCACGCGCGCAGGGCTGCCAACTCCTCAGCCATCACCACCGACAGCGGCGCGGTGCGGCGGATTTCCTCCAGCAGCAACGCCTGGTCCACGGACTTCTGCCGAGCCTGCGCGGCATAGAACGCGCCGACGACTGCCTGCTCGATCTCCGCACCGGAGAATCCCTCGGTGGCAGCGGCCAGCTCGCCCAGTTCGAACTGGGCGGCGTCCAATTCACGACGCTGCAGATGGATGCGGAAGATATCCTGGCGTACCTCGTCGTCCGGCAGGTCGACGAAGAACAGCTCGTCGAAGCGCCCCTTGCGCACCAGTTCCGGCGGCAGGCGCTCGATGGCGTTGGCGGTGGCGACCATGAATACCGGCGCCTTGCGCTCGGCCATCCAGGTCAACAACGTGGCCAGAACGCGCTGGCTGACGCCATTATCCTGATCTCCGGTAGCCACGCCTTTTTCGATTTCGTCCGCCCAGAGCACGCAGGGCGCCATGCTGTCCGCGAGGCGCAACGCCTCGCGCAGGTTACGCTCGGTCTCACCGAAGTACTTGTTGTAGAGGCTGCCGAAGTCCAGGCGCAGCAGTGGCAGGCCCCAAAGGCCGGCGATTGCCTTGGCCGCCAGGCTCTTGCCGCCACCCTGCACCCCCACCAGCAGCACGCCCTTGGGCAGGTCCTTGTCCTTGCCCTCGGTGAACGCGCTCTGCCGCTCGCCCAGCCAGCGCTTGAGGCTGGCCAGCCCGCCCACTTCAGCGAAACGCGCAGTATCGTGCTCGAAGCTGAGCACGCCATCGAGGTTGAGCAACTCGAACTTGGTGCGGTTGAGCTCCGGCAGGTCTTCCTGGGTGATCGCCCCGTCATTGCAGATCACGCTGCGCGCCAGCAGCCGCGCCTCACCGTGAGTGAGTCCGCGAAGGTTCTTCACCACCTGGCGCAGCGTGCGGTTGTCCGTACGTACCCGCGCGCCCCGGTTACGCTCGCTCCAGCGGGTCGCTTCCTCGCGGACCAGCCCCACCAGTTCATCCTCGGACGGCAACGATAGGGCAAAGCGCGCCGCGAAGCGCTGGACCTCGGCGGGCAGCTTCAGTGCGTGGGAAACCAGCACCACCGTGGGGCGGAAATTCCCCTCGGCCATGGCGATCTCCTTGAGCATGCGCACGGCACGCGGGTTGTCCGCCAGATAGGGATGCAGATCGCAGAGCACATAGAGGTTCGGCTGCGGATCGGCCTTGATCAGCCGCAGGGCATTCTCCGCCTCGCGGCTGTCGTCCTCGCCCAAGGGCTCGCCGCCGAACCCCAGGCGCTGCAAGCCTTCGGTCGCCGACCAGAATTGCAAGTTGAGCCCGCGCCGTACCGCCAGGCCGGTCAGGGTTTCCAGGACCCTGGGCTCGTCCCAGGATTCGATCACGATCAGTTTGACCCTGGAGTCGAGCACCAGGCCCAGGTCATGGATATCGTTCTGCACGCTCGCTCCTTGCGCTGGCCGGCCCGGAACTGGGCGCGGCGGTCGACGGCCGCTAAACTGCTGCTCCTGCCCATATGACTGGAGGTGCATTTCGTGGACTGTCTGTTCTGCAAGATCGTCGCCGGGGAAATTCCCGCGCGCAAGCTCTATGAGGATGACCAGGTCATCGCCTTCCACGACATCGGCCCGCAGGCGCCTGTGCATTTCCTGGTGATCCCGAAAAAGCACGTCTCCACCCTCAATGACCTGACCGAGGCAGACAAGCCGTTGGCCGGGCACATCCTTTTCACCGCCCAGCGGCTGGCAAAGGAGCAGGGTTGCGACGAGGGCTTCCGCGTTGTGATGAACTGCAACGACCTGGGCGGCCAGACCGTGCACCACATCCACATGCATGTGCTGGGTCAGCGCCAGATGCACTGGCCGCCGGGTTGATCGGCGCCCCGTCGATAAAAAGAAGCTGCGCGCACCTCGGCAAGACCTGTCATCCGCCATCCGGTAAACTGCCGGGCGAATGTTCCTACTCGGAGGTGCGCCATGTCCGCCGACCGTCACTACTCTCCCGCCGACCGCTTCCTGCTGCAGGCCGATGCTGCACTGCGCACCCTGCTGCCGTTCAGCGGTCATCCGGGGCGCCCGTCCCCTGCCATCGTCCAGCCCGACGCCGAGCTCAGCGAGACTGACGCCCGCCACGTGGCCGGCCTGATGCGCATCAACCACACCGGCGAGGTCTGCGCCCAGGCGCTGTACCAGGGCCAGGCGCTGACCGCCAAGCTGCCGAAGGTACGCAAGGCCATGGAGGAAGCGGCCGACGAAGAGGTCGACCATCTTGCCTGGTGTGAGCAGCGCATCCGTGAACTGGGCAGTCGTCCGAGCGTGCTCAACCCGCTCTTCTACGGGCTGTCCTTCGGCGTCGGCGCCGCCGCCGGGCTGATCAGCGACCGCGTCAGCCTGGGCTTCGTCGCCGCCACCGAAGACCAGGTGTGCAAGCATCTGGACGAACACCTGGCGGAAATCCCCGCCGAGGACCAGAAGTCCCGCGCCATCCTCGAGCAGATGCGCGAGGACGAGGAGCACCACGCCACCAGCGCCATCGAGGCTGGCGGCCTGCGCTTCCCGGCGCCGGTGAAGTTCGGCATGACGCTGTTGTCCAAGGTGATGACCAAGTCCACCTACCGGATCTGATCCGGCCGGCAAGGAAAAAGGGGCGCCCAGTGGGCGCCCCTTTTTCGTTTCTACTATCGAGCGTTACGAGCGCAGGGGAGACAAGGCGGAAAGTCGGGATGAAAGCGGAGTCTGCTTGAGCAAATGAGCATTTCAGCCCGGCCTTTCAATGCCGTATCTCCCAGCGCAGTAGCTCGATCAGCGCGGCATGTTGCGCGCGTAGAAGATCTCCAGCATCTCGTGCCGAACACGCTCTTCCACCTGCTTGCGCTGCTCGGGCGAGAGATTGCTCGTGGCATCGCCGAACAGGTAGTTGTCCAGGTCGAACTCCTTGAGCAGCATCTTGGTGTGGAACAGGTTCTCCTGGTACACGTTCACGTCGGTCATCTGATAGGCCTCGTACGTGTCGTCGGAGAGGTAGTTCTGGATCGAGTTGATCTCGTGGTCGATGAAGTGCTTCCGGCCTTCCACGTCACGGGTGAAACCGCGCACGCGGTAATCCACGGTGACGATGTCCGAGTCGAACTGGTGGATGAGGTAGTTGAGCGCCTTGAGCGGCGAGATGACGCCGCAGGTCGACACATCGATATCCACACGGAAGGTCGCGATGCCTTCCACCGGATGAATCTCCGGATAGGTGTGCACGGTGATATGGCTCTTGTCGAGGTGCGCCAGGATGGTTTCCGGTAGCGGCCCCGGGGATTCCTCGATCTGGCTGTCGGTCGGGGTGACCGGCTGCTCGGAGATCAGGATGGTTACGCTGGCGCCTTGCGGATCGTAATCCTGACGGGCGATGTTCAGGATGTTTGCGCCAATGATGTCGACAACATCGGTGAGGATCTGCGTGAGACGCTCGGCATCGTACTCTTCGTCGATGTACTGCACGTAGGCCTGCTGGTCTTCAGGCGTCTCGGCGTAGCAGATGTCATAGATGTTGAAGCTCAAGGTCTTCGTCAGGTTGTTGAACCCGTGGAGCTTGAGTTTGCTTTTCACCGTGGGAGAACTCTCATCAAATGCGGCTCTGCCGCGTGGTTGAGCATGCCCGTCAGATGCGTACGGCGCACCTGCGTAGGACGGTTTACACCTCTTCGCGATGGCGATTGTGGTTTCTGGTTTCGGGCGGAAGGCCCTGAAAAAAGGTGGCGCATTATGCAGAGGTCAGGCGACCTCTGCCAGATTTTGCGCACCCTTGATGATGAAAGGATGAAGGAAGCTGTCAGCCCAGTTCCACGATTTCGTAATCGTGGGTGATCTCCACGCCGGCGCGGCCGAGCATGATCGAGGCGGAGCAGTATTTCTCGGCCGACAGTTCGACCGCACGCTTGACCTGCGCTTCCTTCAGACCACGGCCCTTGACCACGAAATGCACGTGGATCTTGGTGAACACCTTCGGGTCTTCGTCGGCGCGCTCGGCTTCGAGGAAGGCCTCACAGCTCTCCACCGGCTGACGGCCTTTCTTCAGGATGCTGACCACATCGAAGTTGGTGCAGCCACCGAGGCCGAGCAGCAGCATTTCCATCGGACGCACACCCAGGTTGCGGCCGCCGGCGTCCGGCGGGCCGTCCATTACCACCACGTGGCCGCTGCCGGATTCACCGAGGAACATGGCCTCGCCCGCCCACTGGATTCGCGCTTTCATTGCAAAGGACTCCGCCGGAAAAAAGGGGCGTTAGCTTAACACAGCCCTCTAGCACGCCCACCGGGGCCTGCGGCTGTTACCCAGGTCTCATTTCCACACGGCGAGTATGCATTTATCACTTAAGCTGGCGCCGGTTTACTGGCACACTCTAGGAAATTGCCCGCACGAATGTTCCAGCTTTCCGATTGTTGGTAACACGTCGTCTGTTAAGCTCTTGCGGATTTACGTACGCGCAAGAATGCTCAGCAAGGCAATCTGCCGCCCTGCGGATCGAGGGGGATCGAGCCAGGGACGCACGGCACTACAGCTGGTCATAAAAAATCATTAGCGCCTGTTGTGCAAAGGCCACTCTTTATTCTTTCCGGGACTCGGGCATGGTAGCTATTACCCTCACACCCAAAATCAAGAACCTCGACAAGTTGCTCGCGCATTGTCATCGCCGCCGCTTCACCGCCAAGAGCACCATCATCTACGCCGGGGACCGCTGCGAGAGCCTGTTCTTCATCATCAAAGGGTCGGTCACTGTCCTGATCGAGGACGACGATGGCCGCGAGATGATCATCGGGTACCTCAACACCGGCGATTTCTTCGGGGAGATGGGGCTCTTCGAGAAGGAAGGCAGCACCGGCCAGGAGCGCAGCGCCTGGATCCGCGCCAAGACCGAATGCGAAGTCGCCGAGATCAGCTACGCGAAATTCCGCGAACTGAGCCAGCAGGATCCGGAGATTCTCTTCACCCTGGGCAGCCAGATGGCCGATCGCCTGCGCAAGACCACGCGCAAGGTCGGCGACCTGGCCTTCCTCGATGTCACCGGCCGCGTCGCCCGCACCCTGCTGGACCTGTGCCAGCAGCCGGACGCCATGACCCACCCGGACGGCATGCAGATCAAGATCACCCGCCAGGAGATCGGCCGCATCGTCGGCTGCTCCCGCGAGATGGTCGGCCGCGTGCTCAAGAGCCTGGAGGAACAGGGCCTGGTGCATGTGAAAGGCAAGACAATGGTGGTCTTCGGCACCCGCTGAAGCATCCCCAGAACGCAAAAAAGCCGGCAATCGCCGGCTTTTTTGTTGTCCTGACTCTGTAGGAGCTGTCAGTCCGGATCGGCGCCCAGCTTGACCTTGCTGCGCTCGGGGAAGAACAGGCGCTTGAGCTCGGTGCCCGGCTCGTCGGCACGCATGAAGGCTTCGCCGACCAGGAAGCCGAACACGTCGCTGACTTCCATCAGCTCCACATCGGCGCGGTTGAGGATGCCGCTTTCGGTGATCACCATGCGCTCGCGCGGGATTTCCGGCAGCAGGTCCAGAGTGGTCTCCAGGCTGACTTCGAAAGTGTGCAGGTTGCGGTTGTTGATGCCGACCAACGGAGTGTCCAGGGTCTTCAGCGCGCGCTCCAGTTCCGGGGCGTCGTGCACTTCCACCAGCACGTCGAGGCCGACGTCCTTGGCCACCGAAGCCAGCTCGGCCATGCGCACGTCATCCAGCGCCGAGACGATCAGCAGGATGCAGTCGGCGCCGATGGCGCGGGCTTCCACCACCTGATACGGGTCGATCAGGAAGTCCTTGCGGATCACCGGCAGCGTGCAGGCCGCGCGGGCTTCCTTGAGGTAGGCGTCGCTGCCGAGGAAGAAATCGATGTCGGTCAGCACGGAGAGGCAGGCGGCGCCGCCCTCCTCGTAACTGCGGGCAATGTCGGCGGGGTCGAAGTTCTCGCGCAGGATACCCTTGCTCGGGGAAGCCTTCTTCACCTCGGCGATCACCGCCGGCTCACGGCGCTTGGCACGCTCCAGCAGGGCATTGGCGAAACCACGCGGGGCATCCGCGGCACGCGCCAGTTGCTCCAGCTCGGCGATGCTCACACGACTGCGGCGGTCGGCGACTTCTTCGGCCTTGCGGGCCAGGATCTTCTGCAGAACCGTCGGCACACTCACTGTGCGTTCTCCTCTCGGTAAACGGCGGTGAAGGCCGCCAGCTCTTCCATCTTCTCCCGCGCCAGCCCCGTGTGCAGGGCGTCGTGGGCCAATTGCATGCCTTCGTGCAGGCTGGTGGCCAGGTCCGCCGCATAGAGCGCGGCGCCGGCGTTGAGCACAATCAGCTCGGCGGCCTTCTGCCCGGCCTCGGTCTTGCGCCGGCCAAGGGCATCACGGATCAGTTCCAGCGACTGCTGCGGGCTGTCCACGGTCAGGCCGATCAGGCTCTGGCTCTTGATGCCGAAGTCTTCCGGCTGCACTTCGTACTCGGTGACCACGCCGTCCCTCAGTTCGGCCACATGGGTCGGTGCGGCGAGGCTGAACTCGTCCAGGCCATCGCGCGAATGCACCACCAGGATGTGCTCGCTGCCCAGGCGCTTGAGCACTTCGGCCAGCGGACGGCACAGCGCCTGGCTGAACACGCCGACCACCTGATGTTTCACACCGGCGGGGTTGGTCAGCGGGCCGAGCATGTTGAACAGGGTACGCAGGCCCAGCTCGCGGCGCGGGCCGGCGGCGTGCTTCATGGCCTTGTGGTGGACCTGGGCGAACATGAAGCCAACGCCGACGGTCTCGATGCAGCGCTTCACCTGGACGGGCTTGAGGTCCAGGTAGATGCCGGCCGCTTCCAGCAGGTCGGCGCTGCCGCTCTTGCCGGAGACCGCACGGTTACCGTGCTTGGCGACTTTGCCGCCCGCCGCAGCGACGACGAAGGCCGCCGCCGAGGACACGTTGAAGATGTTCGCGCCGTCACCGCCGGTGCCGACCACGTCGACCACGTGCTTGAGGCTGTCCAGTTCGACCTGGTCAGCCAGCTCGCGCATCACCGCGACGGCGCCGACGATCTCGTCGATGGTCTCGCTCTTCATGCGCATGCCCATGAGGAACGCGCCGATCTGCGCGTCGGTGCACTGCCCGGTCATGATCTCGCGCATGACGTCCTGCATTTCCTCGGTGGACAGGTCCAGCTGGTTGACCACGCGGTTGAGGGCTTCCTTGATATTCATGCGCGCACCCCGCCGGTCTGCTTGAGGAAGTTGGCCAGCATCTCGTGGCCCTGTTCGGAGAGGATCGACTCAGGGTGGAACTGCACGCCCTCGACGTTCAGCGTCTTGTGGCGCAGGCCCATGATCTCGTCGACCGAGCCGTCTTCCAGCGCCGTCCAGGCGGTGATCTCCAGGCAGTCGGGCAGCGTCTCGCGCTTGACCACCAGGGAGTGATAGCGGGTCTGGGTCAGCGGATTGTTCAGGCCGGCGAATACACCCTGGTCCTTGTGGAACACAGAACTGACCTTGCCGTGCATGACCTGGCGCGCCCGCACCACGTCACCACCGAAGGCCTGGCCGATGGACTGGTGGCCCAGGCACACGCCCAGCAGTGGCAGCTTGCCGGCGAAGCGTTCGATCACTTCCAGGGAAACACCCGCTTCGTTCGGGGTGCACGGACCGGGGGACAGGACAATGCGCTCGGGATTGAGCGCGGCGATCTGGTCGACGCTCAACTCATCGTTGCGAATGACGTGGATGTCGGCCTTCAACTCGGCGAAGTACTGCACCAGGTTGTAGGTGAAGGAATCGTAGTTATCGATCATCAGCAGCATTTTTGCTCTAACCTATTGATTCTTAAAGCTTTCGCTGTTGTTCGTCTCGCTTGATACCCGCTTATGTACCCGCTATTTCTTCGGCTGGGTTTGGCGGTGCTGGACGGCGGAGAAGAGCCCGGTAACGACCGGGAAAAGAAATGTCAGGCGCGCCAGCGCCAACGGGCGAAAGCCTTGATCAGGGAGGTGATGATGCTGCGGAGGTGGATCACTGTAGCCGTCTCTCTTGCAATGACCGGAACAGTAGCCCACCACGTATGCACGGTGCAATATCACTGTATCGTGCGCCATCAACGAAAAGTGATCGGCGATAGCATCGAAACAAGCTAGGAGTTTCGTCGAAAAGATGGCGCGAAAATGGCACGCGATTTTTGTGGGAACGAAAACTTGACGCAGATTCTCTATTAGGAACCACCTATCAGAACGATAGGCCGCAAATTCAACATTCCGTTGACTTGCGCGATTGACATCGAAACAATCGCACCCCATTTTGAAAAGGCGTTACCACTGTTGAAAATCCAACGGTTGGAACGGCGAAAATGGGCACGGAGATAGCCATGGGCCACGCACTGAAAAAAACCGATCGCATTTACATTCCCCCGCGCGACAAGTCCCGCGGCGAGGCAGTGGCGCGTCCGGCTGAAGGTGAGTACCAGGTCCAACTCGAAAAGGCTTTCTGCATGGCCTTCCAGCGCTATGAGAAAGCGCTTGAGGAGCTGGCCAAGGTATAAGCCATGGCCGAGAAGGATCTCTCCCAGTACGGTGAAATCTGCGAAGGTATTCGCTACCTCACCGTTGACGCGCTTATCTTCATCAATCAGCAACTGATCAGGCTTCAGACTCCGAACGAGATGATCGGAGTCCTGAAGCCTAACGAACTGTCGTCGTCACAGCAGCGCCCATCACAGATCCGCTTCTACGAGCAGACGAACGACATGTATCGGCTGACTGCAACGCTGATGGAAAGCATCGTCAGGAATCATCCGTTCGCCAATGCCAACAAGCGCACCGCCGCCGCTGCCGGCTTCCTCTTCCTGCTGATGAACGGCTACGAGCTAACCGCGCCTGGACATGAGCTCGTCACCATTGTCCTTGGCCTTGCGAATGGTGAATACAGCTGCGAAGAACTGGAGAGCTGGCTGGCCCATTGGGGGCGGGACTTCGACACTCGCAACCTGAATGCTCCTGACGCTTGGCTTGATATGTTCGCCAAAGCCTTCCAGATCGCTTAAGCAACCGACACCTCCTTGCCTCAATAGGCTTCGCTGGCGCTTAGCCAGGCGTTGGCTATAGTCAGCGTGTAGCCGACGGATCGGCTTGAGATGATGATCTCCCTGAGCAAGCAGTCTTGAAGCCCCGCCGCCCCAAGCGGGGCTTCTCGTTTCTGGCGCTCACTGCCACACCTGCACCCCGCCTCCAGCTTCTTCCCGCACCTGATCCAGCCGATCTATCGGCAAAAGAAAGCCTCGACAGCCGCTGCGAGCCAGGCGACGTAGGGGTTCTTTGGCCAGAGCACCACTCATCAGCGCACATTTTTCGATTCGAAATCCTCGACTAAATTTTTCACCGCCCATTCGAGAGCGGGTCTGCTGGCCTTTTTGCTCAGGGCGCCACTGTGAGGTGATCAACCGGAGAGGAAGGACCGGATCGTGGAAGAGCGCGATAAGGAAACTATGGAGGCGGCAGTGACCGCTTTCCTTTGTCTCGTGCCCGCGCTGGCCGAGGAAATTGAACAATCCGTTCCCGCCGGTTCAACTCGAACAGAGCGAAATCTGTACCGTCAGCAAAAAGGCTGGGCGGAGCTCTGTCACTCGGCGCGCCGAACAGGCATCGACCCGATGGAATACGCTAGGCAGATAATCCTTCTCCACAGGCATGATCAGCGAAGGCGTGTTCTGAACTAGGTTGTTTACTGACACGCCTGCACCGCAGCTTCCAGCCGCGCCTCGTAGCCCTGCCGCTGCTTCCGCTCTGCGCGCAGCGCCCTCATCTGCTGATCAATCGGCGCGCCAAGTGGCAGCGAGTCGACAGCGAATGCCGGCCGCTGTACTGGAGCGATCTTGCAGGGGACCGCAACCGGCACCTGAACCTCCACCACGCGCGGCTCCGGCGGGAGAGCCTGCTGCTGGGATTGACAGCCGGCCAGCAACACCACTACCCAGATCATGATCATCCTCATTGCGCACGCTCCTGTGCCAGTTCCTGGTCGAATGCTTGACGCGCTGCGCTACCGGCGTCGGCACCGCTCGGTGTCCGCTCGGCGAGGATGGCCTGGGCCTTCTGCTCGGCTGCCCGCTCCCTCTCCTCGGCCGCCTGCTGGGCTGCCTGTGCACGTTCGGCAGACTGCGCGGCGGAGGCCTGCAGGCGTACCAGCGCCTGGTTCTGAGTTTCCACGCTGGCCGCCAGGCTCTCCCGCGTGGTGACGCAGCTGGCAACTGCGGCCGAGCTGTCGGCTATCTGCTTCTGTGCAGTGTCCAGCAGTGGCCGGTAGTGCCCGGCCGCCAGCCAGACGCCCATGCCGGCTCCAGCGGCGATCAGCAGGGCCGCAGCGAGAGCTAGTGCTGCCGCCTTCCACCAACTGGTCACTGGACTACCTCCAGCGCCGCCGCATAGTTTGCCGCCCATTTCTTGCGCAGGGCGGCGCGCGGGGCAGCGTCACCCCGGCTGTAGGCGCCAGGCCTCCAGGTCCTCAGGTACAGATCCCAGGCGCCCGTTTCGTCGCCAAGCGCCGGCAGACGCGCCGGATCGGTGTACAGCAGCAGGCGTGCCAGGCCGGCGGCCAGCACGTCGTCGTGCTCGATGGCGTTCCACACGTCCGGCGCCGCCGGGGCCACACCGCGCACGACGCACAGCCCGGCGGCCAGGTCGCGCACGCTGTCGACGCGGTAGCGCAGCAGGCCGGTAACCATGCCTCCGCCCTGCTCTGCCTGCCAGAACGACTTCGCCGGGCCGTTGCCCATCTGGCGGCGGTACTCGAATCGCGATTCCTGCAACCCGATGGCCAGCAGCATGACAACCGCCTGCGGGCTTTCCAGCTTCGCAGGCAGCAGCAACAGCGCCGGCTCGATGATCGAGCGGCGGACTTCTCGTAGGTCCATGGTTTCTCCAGGCATGAAAAAGCCCGCACTTGGCGGGCTTGGTTGTGTCCGGGCCGGCGGCCTCAGACCTCGATGTCGTACTGCGGCAGGCTCGGCGCTTGCCCCACCACCTGGCCGTCAGCCAGGAACGCGGTGCTGCCGATGGCGACGGACGTGCCCGCCACCACCAACTCGGCGCCGGTGCGCAGTTGCACACGGCTGGTGCCGGCGGCGGTGTCGATGTCGAGCACCTCGGCCGTTGTCTTGTGCCCGCCGGGCAGCAACCCAATGAAGCGCTTCCAGGGGTTTACCGTCGCCATCAGTTGCTCCCGTAGTGCCGTTCGATCTTCAGCGTCTGCCAGACCTCGCAAGCGCCAACGCCGCTAGCGGCGATTTCGGTCCCGAGGCAGACGCCACGCCACGGCGTGCCACCGTCGCGGCACTCCACCAACATGGCGGGCAGCACCAGGCCCGGCGGGCTGCCGTCCTTCTGGAACAGCGGAATGCGCCGTGTCTCGATGCTCTGGTTGCCGCCCTTGGACAGCTCGCAGATCCCACGCGAGCGTGCCGCATCGGTGCCGGTCATCCAATCCTCCATGACGTCCGGCGCCGGTTCATCGCCTGCCGTGCCGGCGCGGCGCACCTGCACACCCACCCCGTAGTTGGTGCCGCTGACGTAAACGAAATTCCACTGGGGCTGTGGGCTCCACTCGCTGCCCCACTCGGCCACGATTTCCGCCGCGACGATGCAATCCGGCACCGCATCGTTCCAGAACCAGGTAGCCTCCCGGTAGCGCGGCAGTACGGCGAGCCCGTCGCCAGCCTGGTCGGGCCGAACCACGCCACCGACCACCTCGGCCAGCCGGTGGATAATCTCCATGGGCGTCTGGTCCTGGTAGCTGAAGGCGCCGGCCGGCAGCGTCCAGTCAGGCGGCCCGAGGGCCACATAGTCCCAGGACGCGGTAAAGCCGGTGTTCAGCAACTGGTCATCGACCACCTGTCGCGCGTTGATCGGCGCGGTATTCACCGCCGAGCGCCGGGGCGCGTAGGGCGCGGCGAGCAGTTGGGTGCGGCTGGCTCCGCTGATGCTGAAGCGCTCGGACGGATGCTTGCCGCTGCCGCTCCAGCGCTCCACCAGGAAGCGCCAGACATGGCCATTGATGTTCAGCTCTACGGTCTTCGGACCGTTGGCATCCGGCACCACCTGGTTGAGAGAGGTGCGGCCGAACAGCTCGGCGCTGAAGGTCCAGGCAAACGAATCGATGTCCAGACCCACCCGAATGTTGGTGGCATCCACCGGGGTTTCGCTGGGCAGCACCGTCAGGGTCACGGTGTTGGCGATCATGTAGGTCTCCAGAATGTCGGGCTCCTGCGGCGGGTCGATGACCACCACAGGCCCCGGATAGTCGGGATAAACGATGCCGGTCGGCACCGGGTCAATCGGCGTGCCCCAGCCCCACGGCGAGATGCGCGTGGCGTCGAGGATGCCCGCCTGGCTGAAGCGCGAGCCCGTGCCAGCATCGACCGGCTGAATCGCGGAGGCCGGCGCCGAGTAGCGGAAGTCGAACCAGGCCATGGGCACAGTGCTGGGCACGTAGCGGTTGCCCGCAAACGTAAACTCCGCAACGCGGCCGGGGACGTAGAGGCTCCCCCCGCGGGCGGCCGCCGCGCCCCGGCTCTGCTGCCG
>OGQD01000814.1_pt1 | contig 21999 bp, 17 predicted proteins | sample 1553091 | NCBI WGS metagenome assembly OGQD01 (sample SAMEA2580290, study PRJEB22360) | human gut metagenome | biome: human gut; feature: human-associated habitat; material: faeces | place: Denmark | collected 2008/2010
AGTTCCTTGACGGGTTCAAGGTCAACGTGGAGCACATAGCCGCCCAACGCCATTTTTCGGATATATGCGCTCATGTTGCGGATGCCCGCCTCGGCCATGCGCTCCCGGATCAGCGCCAGCTCCTCCTCGGACACCATGACGTGCAGGTGGATGGGGCGGCGGCGCTTCTTCTTGTTCACCGCTCCTCACGCTCCCGGCTCCGATAGGGGCGAGGCGGCTCCTTTACTTTGTCCAGCGGCTTTTCCTGTTCCGGGGGCGGGTCCTGGTTATTCAGTACCCCGTCCAGCATATTGTAGTTGTGCTCGGTGGCGATCTCCGCGCTTTTCATAGGGTTATATTTTTCTTCCATAGAATCCTCCTTGTCCTATCGTTCGCCCCGGTCAGGGGCACTCCGTTTGGGTATGTCCTGGCCCCGGTCAGCCTGGGCCTCCCGCTGGGCCGCTTTCAGTTGTTCGGCAATCGGCTGTTTGCCTTTTTCCCGCTTGTGAGCTTTGGCCGCCTCTTGACGCTCCACCCCATGGGCGCGGGCGGCCAACTGCTCCGGGGTAACATATTCTTTCACCGCATAACTGCCGAAATCAGGATAAAGCCAGGTCAGCCGCTTTTGTTCCGGGGCATGGTGAGCGTCCTCCCATTTTCCTACTACCTGGGCCTGGGCGTCCATCTGCCGCCGAATATCCAGATTTTCACGGGAGGGCCGCAGCTCATAATCCTGCATTTCCCGATCCGTCAGGGGCTGGGCATAGGTGATCACCCCCCACGCCTGGAACGCCTCACCCGGCACCTGCTGGCGGGTGGGGTATATATCCATGTGAAGCGGGCGGTTGAAATAGCTTTTGGGATAGGTGCCGATGTCGATGGGGCGCTGGGTGGAGTAGTATTTGTAGGTTTCCTTGTCCGGGGCCTGTTCCACCTCAAACACATGATAGCGCCGCTGATAGTCCTCAGCCCGGTTGTGCAAATCCCGTTCCGCCATATCCGGCTCGTTGTGGTAATGGCCCCAAAAGAAGTCCCGGTGTCCGTCCTGCTCGTTGAATTGCCATGTCACATAGGGGTTAGGAGCTTTAGGGTTTTCCCCCAGTACGAAGCCGCACTTGTTGTCAAGCAGGATCGTGCGGCGAATCACATAGCCTTGATTTTCTTCCAGAATAACACCTCCTTGATGTGCCGTCACCTCTGGACGCTTTGTCCAGAGGTGACGGGTTAAGATGTTGACAGCATTTCGGTAAAACAGGGGCAGACCATAGAAACATACAGCCTACCCCCAAAGCGGCCCCGGAAAGCCTTGATACAAGCGGGTTTTTGAGGGGCTAATTGTCAACATCACAGCTCCGTTTCTTCTGCATATATTCCCGTTGCTGGCGGCGGGGGGCTTTCTTTGCACAAGCCGCCGAGCAGTAGGCCAGCCGTCCATCCAGAGGGACGGCCCTGCCGCAAATGGGGCAAGGCTTAAACTCCGGCCTGGGCCCCTCGGTCAAAAGGGCTGCCTCCAGCGCCGGATCAAGGGGCAGGACGGCCTCCCGGAAATAGCGGCAGTAAGCACCCGTCCAGCATTTGCCGAACATATAGCACTCACACTCCAGGGGCAGGCACCCATATTCCTTATCATAGTTGGCGCACCACTTTGTCACCAGGGCGCGGATTTTCCTTTTTTCCTCGCGTGTCAGTTCACGGGCCACCGCCTCACCTCCCGCCAGAGGTTTTCAAAAGCTCCCGGTAACAGGACACACAGCCGATCCCTCGCCAGTAGGGACAGCCGGAGCAGCGGGAACCCCTGGGCGCTTTCGGGACAGCCGGGGCCGTAGGCCGGGGGCGCTGCTTCATCATTTTTTCATAGGGGTTATTTGTGAAATTCACTCCTCGTCCTCCTCGCTGTTTTCCTCGTCCTCGTCCCAGGGCATCAGCCGGACGAGGGGCGCCAGCGGCGTGAGGGCGCCGAACAGCAGGGCGCATTCGCCTTCGGCGAGATGGAAGGGGTTGCTCAGCGCGAGCATCAGCATCTGCTGGTAGAGGCCACGCAGCGATCCGGCAGGGGTAGGCTGGAAGGGGGCGGCGACGTGTTCGTCCAGGCAGTCCTGGTGCTCGCCGATCCAGTACAGCAGGTGGCTGTCGCTCCATAGCGAGGCGGGCGGCTCCTGGTAGCGCTGGTAGTGGCGCAGCAGGCTCTGGGCGAGGAAGTGCTGGGCCATGTACAGGCACCAGGCGAGGTGGGGCCGCGAGGGCTGGCGGCCCTGGAGGATCTGCAGCAGCAGGCGCTTGAAGCCGGCGGCCAGTTCCTCGCACAGCCCCAGGAAGGCCTGGGACGGCAGCGGGCCATCGCCCATGGCCGCGCAGTAGTGGCGGTATTCCTCGCAGAAGCTTTGCAGGGCGCGCTGCCTTTCCAGTAAGGTCATGGCGCTGCGATTGAGCCGGAACAGCAGTCCGACGACCTGCTGCAGGCCTTCTGCGCGGGGCTGCAGGCGCGCGTCGGCGAGTTCGGCATTGAGTTCGCCGAGCCGGGTGACGTGCTCTTCGAGAATGTCCGGCACTTCCAGGCGCAGTGCATCCAGCGTCATATCAATCCCGCGTGCACGAGGAGCGAATGCATGGGAAGGCCACTCCAGATGGTGATAGGTGTCGTTGCCGGGCTTCTGCTGGCCGGCTGCGCCGATGACTGGGGCGTCGATCAGCATGGACGAAAGGTAACGGCTGGACAACTGGAAGGCCAGTGGTTGGTGATCAATTACTGGGCGGAGTGGTGCAAGCCCTGCAGGACCGAGATCCCCGAGCTGAACCGGCTGGAGCAGGAGTTGCGCGACAAAGGCGCGCAGGTCCTCGGGGTGAACTTCGATGCGCTGCAGGGCGAGGTCCTGGTCAAGGCGACCGAGGCCTTCGATATCCGTTTCACGGTGCTGGCGCAGGACCCCGCCGAGCGCCTCGAACTACCGCGCAACGACGTGTTGCCGGTCACCTACATCATCGGCGCCGACGGCCGCCTGCGTGAGCGGCTGGTCGGCGAACAGACGGCGGCCGGGCTGCGGGCCCGGCTCGATCACTGGCAGAGCAAGGAGTGAGGCGCATGACCATCTGTCTGCATGGATTCGTCGGCGGCAAGGTACAGGGCGTGAGCTTCCGCCAGCGCACCCTGGAAGAGGCCGAGCGCCTCGACCTGAACGGCTGGGTGCGCAACCTCGCCGATGGCCGGGTCGAGGTGCTGTTCGAAGGGGAAGAGCCCGCAGTGCGCGAGCTGGAGGCCTGGCTGGGCCAGGGACCGGAGAGTGCGCGGGTCGATGCCCTGGAGCTGGAGCAGCAGCCGGTGCAGGGCGTCACCGGCTTCGTCATCCGCCGCTGATCAGTCCTCGCCCGGGTCGGCCGCCAGGCGGCCGGCGTCCTTCATCAGGGTCTTGAGGAATTCCTGCTGCAGTTCCGGATCGTTGCGGGTCAGCTCGATCAGGCTCTGTTCCAGCTCGCTGGCTTCCTCTTCCAGGCCCAGGTCCGACAGGCGCTTGACTCGGTGCACCCACTGGCTGACCTCGTCGTCCTCGAGGTCGTCGTAGATCAGCGCGTGGGCTTCGCGCAGCTTGCCGCGCAGGTCCCGGCTGACCAGCAGGGTGGCGTCGGCACGGGCGCCGTCCTGCGGGTCTTCCACGCTCAGCACCAGGGTGCCGACGGTGCTCGCGTCGTGCTCGGCGAAGGGGCCGTCGAGCAGGTTCAGGCGCAGCACGCCCTGGCGGTCGGTGGTCAGTTCGTGGGTGTCCCGGCCGGCCTTGACCTGTACCGGGTGCTCGGCCCAGGGCAGGCTGGAGTACTCGGTGCGGCGGTCGAGCTGGACTTCCTCGATCTTCGCCAGGTTCTGCTCGGCGCGGCCGTTGGACTCGACGTTCATCGCCGGGTTGACGCCGGCGAAACCGTAGCTGATCCAGTCCTTGGTGACGCTGTCCGGCAGGCGGCCGAGCATCACCACGTTGAGTACGTTGGCGCCCACGCCGGCGACGATCGCCACCGCTCCCAGCGGCACTTCGTACAGCTCACGCCACGGCTGGTAGGGGGTGTAGCGGTCGTAGCGGCGGGTGACCTCGAACTCGGTGACCTCGAAGGTCTTCTGTTCGTGGATGCGCACCCGGCGCTGCGGTAGTTCCAGCACCCTCGGCTCGCCCGTGTCGATCTGCAGGCTGTGGTCGAGCAGGCGGCGCTCGAAGCGTTCCTCGTGCTCGCTGCGCTGCGGCAGGTGGTTGGCGCAGCCGACCAGGAAGAGGGCGCCGAGCAGGGCGGCGCCGGGGCGAAGGGTATGACGCTGGAACATGCGGGCTTCTTGGTCGGACTCAGCGGGGAATGCGCTCGGCGAGGAACGCCGGCAGGTCGGCGGCGGCCACCTGCTGGTTGTCGCTCTCGCGGCGGTTCTTGTACTCGAAGGTGCCTTCGGTCAGGCCGCGCTCGCTGACCACGATGCGGTGCGGGATGCCGATCAGTTCCATGTCGGCGAACTTCACGCCGGGGCTGGTCTTCTTGTCGCGGTCGTCCAGCAGCACTTCGTAGCCGGCGGCGGTCAGCTCGGCGTAGAGCTTGTCGGTGGCCTCGCGCACGCTCTCGTTCTCGTACTTCATCGGCACGATGGCGATCTGGAAGGGCGCCAGGGCATCGGTCCAGAGGATGCCGCGCTCGTCGTAGTTCTGCTCGATGGCCGCGGCCACCACGCGGGACACGCCGATGCCGTAGCAGCCCATGGTCAGGGTCACCGGCTTGCCGCTCTCGCCCAGCACCTTGCAGCCCAGGGCCTCGCTGTACTTGGTGCCGAGCTGGAAGATGTGGCCGACTTCGATGCCGCGCTTGATCACCAGGGTGCCCTTGCCGTCCGGGCTGGGGTCGCCGGCGACCACGTTGCGCAGGTCGGCCACCGCCGGCAGCGGCCACCCCGGCGGCTCCCTGTCCGCCACAGAGCTGATGACCACCCTGTTCTTCCGCCGGCAGCGGCAGGTCGCGCTCCCAGTTGAGGCCGAAGTAGTGCTTGTCGTCGACGTTGGCGCCGGCGCCGAAGTCGCTCATCAGCGCCACCGAGCGGTCGACGATGCAGGGGATCGGCAGGTTCAGCGGGCCGAGGGAACCGGGGCCTGCACCGATGGCGGCGCGGATATCTGCCTCGGAGGCGAACACCAGCGGGCTGGCGACCAGTTCGTGGTTGGCAGCCTTGATCTCGTTCAGCTCATGGTCGCCGCGCACGATCAGGGCGATCAGCTTGCCTTCCTCGGCGGCGTGCACCACCAGGGTCTTGATGGTCTTCTCGATCGGCAGGCCGAACTTTTCCACCAGGGCGGCGATGGTCTTGGTCTCGGGAGTATCGACCAGGCGCAGTTCTTCGCTGGCAGCGCCACGAGCGGTCTCGCGGGGCAGGGCCTCGGCCTTCTCGATGTTGGCGGCGTAGTCGGTGGACTCGCCGAAGACGATATCGTCTTCACCGGATCCGGCCAGCACGTGGAATTCGTGGGAACCACTACCGCCGATGGAGCCGTTGTCCGCCTGCACGGCACGGAAATCCAGGCCGAGGCGGGTGAAGATCTTGCTGTACGCGCCGTACATGACGTCGTAGGTCGCCTGCAGCGAGTCCTGGCTGGCGTGGAAGGAGTAGGCATCCTTCATGATGAACTCGCGGCCACGCATCAGGCCGAAGCGCGGACGGATCTCGTCACGGAACTTGGTCTGGATCTGGTACATGTTGATCGGCAGCTGCTTGTAGCTGTTCAGCTCATTGCGTGCCAGATCGGTAATCACTTCCTCGTGCGTCGGGCCGACGCAGAAGTCGCGGTCATGACGATCCTTCAGGCGCAGCAGCTCGGGGCCGTACTGCTGCCAGCGACCGGATTCCTGCCACAGTTCGGCGGGCTGGATGGCCGGCATCAGCACCTCCAGGGCACCGGCGGCGTTCATTTCTTCGCGAACGATGGTCTCCACCTTGCGCAGCACCCGCAGACCCATTGGCAGCCAGGTGTACAGACCGGACGCCAGCTTGCGGATCATGCCGGCGCGCAGCATCAGCTGATGGCTGATCACGACCGCATCGGAAGGGGTTTCTTTCAGGGTGGACAGCAGGTACTGACTGGTACGCATCTTTGGCCGTTTTGTCGGTTGCGAAGGGGAATATAGGCTGGGCATTGTACGGTGCAGGTCTGGCTGCGTACAGGGCGCGGCGGACGGAGAGGGAGGAGTGGCGTGAGTCGTTTAACTGCGGCGCAGGTACAGGCGTTCATTCGCGCGGGATTGCCCATGGCGGACGACATGGATCTGCGCATAGATGCACTGGAAGGACGCAGCGCCTTCGTGCGGGTTCCGTTCCACGGGCGGATGGTGCGTCCGGGGGGTACGGTCTCCGGGCCCACCATCATGTCGCTGGCGGACGCGGCGATGTACGCGGTGATTCTGGCGCAACTGGATAACGTCGAGATGGCTGTTACTTCCAACCTCAATATCAACTTTCTCAGCAAGCCGAAGCCGGAAGATCTGTTGGCGGAAGCCAAGATATTGAAGCTCGGTCGGCGGCAGGTGGTTTGCGAAGTAGCTGTCTACTCGGTCAGCAATCCCGAGGAATTGGTCGCCCATGTGACTGGGACTTATGTATTGCCGATGTAACGGATACGTTCGAAGTTGTAGGTAAGTTGCAATAAAAAAGCCCGGCAGAAGCCGGGCTTTTTAGTTACCTGCGGTTCGTTCTGTATTACAGGACGGACAGCGGGTAGTCGACGATCAGGCGGAACTCGTTGTTGTCGCCTTCGGCCTGGTCGGTGTTGGCGCGGTGCCAGGCTTGGCGAATGCGGAAGGACAGGTCCTTCGCGGGGCCAGCTTGTACGACGTACTTGGCTTCGAAGTCGGTTTCGTGGTGCTTGCCGTCGTCGCCGTAGCCGTAAGCGGCATATACGCTGGTCGGATCGATGTGGCTGCCATCGATATCCTTACCAGTGATATAACGGGTCATGAAGGTCAGGCCCGGTACGCCGTACTCAGCCATGTTCAGATCGTAACGAGCCTGCCAGGATTTTTCGCCTGGGCCGTTGAAGTCAGAGTACTGAACGGAGTTGGCGAGGAAGATCGAGTCGCCACCTGCGTTGTTGTCACCTACACCGAGATAGTCGAACGGAGTGTCTCCGTTAACTTTCTGGAAGGCCAGGGTGAAGGTGTGGGCGCTCAGAGTATACGCAGCGGCCAGGGAGAAGGTGTTGTTATCGATATCGCCTGCTTTCGCCGAGCCGGAATCGGTGGTGCGGTAGTAGTTGAAATCGAAGCCCAGCGACTGATCATCAGCAATCGGCAGGGTGTAGTTCAGGTTGGTGTAGTACTGGTTCCAGACGTCCTTGAACTTCGAGCCATACAGAGAGGCAGTGAAGTTCTCGGAGAAGGCGTACTTGCCACCAACGAAATCGACGGTGCGGGCGTCGAGGTCGTTGTCGCCATACCAAGCGTAGGTGGCGGTCAGCTTGCCATCGCGGTTGGTGGTGTCTTGGCCGGTACCGGAGTAGTAGTGACCAGCCTCAAGGTCAAGGCCCTCGATCTCGCTGCTCATCAGTGCGATGCCGCTGGCGGTTTGCGGCAGCAGACGGGTACCACCTACAGCGAACACCGGCGCGGTCGGTTGCATATCGCCGAGTTTCAACTCGGTTTTGGATACGCGAACTTTCAGCGCTGCACCAGCTTTGCCGAAGTCATCAGCTTTGCGGCCATCGTCGTGGACCGGGAGGTTGCCGGTGCCGCCGTAGCCACGGCCGCCGTCGAGCTTCAGGCCCAGGTAGCCGAAGGCGTCAACACCAAAGCCCACGGTGCCTTGGGTGAAGCCGGAGCTGTAGTTGCCCCAGAAGCCTTGGGTCCAGTCGCGCTGGTCACGGCTACCGTTCTTGTTGTCGCGATTGAAGTAGTAGTTACGAACCAGGAAGTTCAGGCTGCTGTCTTCGACAAAGCCTTTAGCGTCAGCCTGATTACCTACGAAGGGTTCGGCCATTGCCAGTTGTGTGCTGCCTGCAGAAACCGCCAGGGCGATGGCGCTCCACTTCATCACTTTCATTGTGATTGCTCCTTTGGTTTTGAAATTATCTGCCATCACAGTGCCGCGGTGACGGCTCATTCTTTTTGTCGGCGCTAACTTATAGCACGCGTGTTCAGTTGGCGATAGTTGCCCAAATAAACACACGGAAACGTTACGGGACTGTCGCAAAGCTGCATGACACATGTCGCATTCAAGCAGTTTCGATGTTGCAAAAAGAGGTTGTCCCCCTCATTGCTCCAATGTTGCTTCAGTCTTGTGGTTTTACTCTCCCTCAACCACTTCATGCTTTCTCACGCTTCCGCGCCCACTTTCTGAAAGGGGTGGCCGTCGGAGCGATGTCCTTGCCTCTAGCAACAACCGTGCACAAATGCCCGGAGCCGCTTTCACAGTGCGCGTCTTGCGACGTGTTGGCGCCATTTCACGGCTTCTGTTGGGGATTTGCAACATGGAAGCGCGCCGATGTCGTTTTCCGACATCCCGCAGATCCCGCTGTTTAAACGATTTTTCAGCGCTGATGGCCGGGATTGCCGTGTGGTTTCCTGCACGCGCCTGTTGTCGGGATATGCCAATTCGCGTCATGCCCGATACTGGGGCAAGGCCTTGGGCGGCTTGCTCCGGGATGGGGCTGCGCCTGAGCATGTTCGCCGCAACGGCTCTCTAGTATTCTTCGCGCCCTTCGGCTCCTTCGCGGAGCTAGGCTAAAACAAGGCTCGTCGAGCAGGAGAAGTCTTATGTTCGCCCTGGATTCCCGTCTCCAGCAGGACACCGTTGCACTGGGGGATTTCCCACTGAGCAGCCTGCTGCTGATGAATGACTCACAGTACCCCTGGTTCATCCTGGTGCCGCGCCGCGAGGATGTGAGCGAAATCTTCCAGCTGGACGTCGCTGACCAGCAACAGCTGTGGCGCGAGGCGACCCAACTGGCTGAAGTGCTCAAGGACACTTTCGATGCCGACAAGATGAACGTCGCCAACCTGGGCAACGTCGTCAGTCAGCTGCACGTGCACGTCATCGTGCGCAAGGCGAGCGATGCCGCCTGGCCGGGCCCGGTTTGGGGCAAGCACGCGGCTGTGCCTTATAAAGAAGAAGAGCTGGCTCGCCTACGCGAGAAATTGCGCATGGTGCTGGGCGACGGTTTTCGCTTCAGCCAGGAGTAAGTGATGGATCTGGAAAAACGGATGGCCGATCTGGAGAGCCGACTGGCCTTCCAGGATGACGCGCTACAGACAATGAGCGATGTGGTCTATGAGCAGGAGCGGGTGATCGAGCGCCTGCGCCTGCAGATGCAGGCATTGCTCAAGCGCCTGGAAGACCTGCAGGGGCAGGTGGGTGTCTCGGACGACGAGGCGCCTCCTCCCCATTATTGAGCAGCAAGCGCCCGGTTTCCCAACACCACCTTGCTGAGCGCAAAGTCATCTCCCGGCAACTGTTGCGCATTCCTGAGCTGTGACAATCGGGCGCACAGGCAACTGCTGCTTGTGCGCAATGTCTCCCAGAAAATGGGAAACAGCCTACATTTCATCGGGATAATGGCCTAAGGGCATCATGTATCAAATATGATCCAATCCGTCTTTTGGGATGGACTGGCCGCTCGGCCGGAAGACGGGGATCGTAAGGATGCGTGTTCTCTACCGTGGCTGGATGCCGGTCCTGGCATTCTGCTGTGCTTCGGCAAGCTTTGCTGCACCACTGCCCACACCGGGTGACAACGACCTCCAGCGTCAGCGCCAGGAACGACTCCTGCGTGAGCAGCAGAAGCGCCTGGAGGAGCTCCAGCAGCTCCCTGGCAAGGCGCCCAGCGAGGCGCCGCCGACTACGGCGCCGGATACCCGCTGCTTCACCATTCGCAGCATCGCCCTGGAAGGCGCCGAGCACCTCGATGCGCGTTCGCGTGAAGCGCTGCTGGCGCCTTATCGCGACCAATGCCTGGGGGTCAACCAGCTCAACGAGTTGCTCAAGGGCATCACCGACCATTACCTCTCCCGAGGTTTCGTTACGACCCGCGCCTACCTGCCGCAGCAGGACCTTTCCAGTGGCGAGCTGAAGGTCATCGTGGTCGAAGGGCGCTTCGAAGGTTTCGACCAGTCGGAGCTGGCCAGTGATCGCGAACTGGCCATGACCTTTCCCGGTGCCACCGGTGACGTCTTGAATCTGCGCGAGCTGGAGCAACTGGTCGACCAGATCAACCGCCTGCCCTCACGCCAGGCACAGATGGAACTGGTGCCAGGCCAGGAAGTGGGCGGCAGCCGGGTGCAGCTCAAGGGCGAGCGCAGCAAGCCCTGGCGCGTCTCCGCCAGCCGCGATAACAACGGCGATGCGACCTCCGGCGAGCAGCAGGCCGGTGTCGGCCTGGACTGGGATAGCCCGTTGGGCCTGGCCGACCAGTTCGGCCTGCGTTATGGCGAGGACGTGGTCAGCGACCACTGGAAGCACTCCGACAACCAGAGCCTGTGGTACAGCGTTCCCTATGGATGGTGGACCTTCAACTACAGCTACAGCCGCAACTACTACCGCACCCGCAACGAAGACGCCGGCTTCGCCTTCAAGTACGACGGCGACAACGAGACCCACCAGCTCGGCGCCGAGCGCGTGTTGTATCGCGACGATGTGAGCAAGACCGGGGTGAACTTCGGACTCAGCCACCAGCGCACCCGCAACTACATCGACGACACTCTGCTGGATGTCTCCAGCACCCACCTCAGTGAGTTTCGCTTTGGCCTCAACCATGGCCGGCGCATCGGCAGCGCCTTCGTCAACGCCGATATCGGCTGGCAGCGCGGCATCGGCGCCTTCGGCGCACAGGACGACGATCATGCTGCGCCTCATGGCAGCCCCATCGCCCGCTACAACAAATACAGCCTGACCCTGAGCTACCTGCAGCCGTTCACGCTGTGGGACCAAGCCTTCAGTTTCGAAAGCCTCGCCACCGGCCAACACAGCGAGGATGTGCTCTATAGCCCACAGCGCATCAGCCTGGGCGGCCTCAGCTCGATCCGTGGCTTCAAGGACCAGACCCTCTCCGGCGACTCCGGCTACTACTGGCGCAACCAGTTGCGCTGGCGCCGCGCCGTGACCTGGGAGCCGTTGCTGCCTTGGGTGCAGGAGTACGGCGTCGCCTACGCCTATGACGTCGGCGCCATCGAGCACGGCCGCTATAACCAGGGCCTCTCCGGTCGCATGAGTGGCCACGGCGTGGAATTCAGCGCGCGCGGGCAGTACGCCGCCGCCTCCGTCACCCTGGCGCGCTCGCTGGAGCGTCCCGACATCATCGAGCGACGCGAACACCCGGTTTATTTCCGCGTCGATCTCTTCTTCTGACATTTGGGAGCTATGCATGCACGCAGTATCAAAATCAGGTTTGGCAGCAGCGATCTCCGTCGTAGCTCTGGTCGGTCTGGCTGGATGCGCCACTGAAACTTCCACGGCGCTTCCAGTGGCACAGGTACAGAGTGCCAACCAACCGTACGCGGGGATACGCACGCCAATTGCCGTGGGCAAGTTCGACAACCGCTCCAGTTACATGCGCGGGATCTTTTCGGATGGCGTTGACCGACTCGGCGGACAGGCTAAAACCATTCTCATCACGCACCTTCAGCAGACCAATCGTTTCACGGTGCTCGACCGCGACAACATGGGCGAAATCCAGCAGGAGGCGGCGATCAAGGGCAAGGCGCAAAGCCTGAAAGGCGCGGATTTTGTGATAACGGGCGATGTCACCGAGTTTGGCCGCAAGGAAGTCGGCGATCGGCAACTGTTCGGAATTCTCGGGCGCGGCAAGTCGCAGGTGGCCTATGCCAAGGTCGCGCTGAACATAGTCAACATCAGCACTTCCGAGGTCGTTTATTCAAGCCAGGGCGCAGGTGAGTACGCCTTGTCAAACCGCGAAATCATCGGCTTTGGCGGTACCGCAAGTTACGACTCCACCCTCAATGGGAAGGTCCTGGACCTGGCCATGCGAGAGGCGGTGAACAAGCTTGTCAGTGCAGTCGATACCGGGGCGTGGAAGCCCCAGATTCAGTGAGAGCCGGAGGCGATATGACCATTCCAACCTCGTTGCGCCCTTCCTTGGCGGTGCTGGCATTGCTGTTCCTGGCGGGATGCGCCCAGCAAAAGACGCTTTACCAGTGGGAAGGCTATCAGCCGCAGGTTTACCAGTACTTCAAGGGGGAGTCCAAAGAGGCTCAGGTTCAGGAGCTGGAGGCGGATCTGGAGAAGATCAAGGCCAAGAATGGCGCGGTGCCGCCGGGCTATCACGCCCAGTTGGGCCTGTTGTATTCAAGCCTGGGCAAGGACGACCAGATGATCCAGCAATTCCAGACCGAGAAGGCGCTGTTCCCCGAGTCCGCAACCTATATGGACTTCCTCATGAAGAATGCCGGCAAGGCAGGTGCGCAATGACCAAACGATTGAGCCAGTTTCTCGGCAGCCTCCTGTTGATAGGTCTATGTGTCGGATGTGCGCCGACAAAGTCCGTGGACTACTCGGCGTTCAAGCAAAGCCGCCCACGCTCGATTGTCGTGCTGCCGCCACTGAACGAGTCGCCGGACGTGAAAGCGACCTACGGCATGCTTGCGCAAGTGACGTATCCACTGGCCGAGGCCGGTTACTACGTGCTGCCGGTGGCGTTGGTGGACGAGACTTTCCGGCAGAACGGCGTCACCGCCCCGGGAGACATCCATCAGATCCCGGTAACCAAGTTGCACGAGATATTCGGTGCTGATGCAGCGCTGTACATCACCGTTACGGCGTATGGCACCAGCTACATGGTGATCAGCAGCGCAACGATCGTGACGGCCTCCGCCAAGCTGGTGGACCTGAAGTCCGGTGCCACCCTCTGGACGGGGACAGCCAGTGCCTCCAGCGAAGAAGGTGGGAACAACGGCGGCGGTGGCCTGGTAGGTGCGCTTGTGACCGCGGCTGTAAAGCAAATCATCAGTAGCTCCGTGGACGATGCGGGGTATCCGATTGCGGGCATCACCGGGCAGCGTCTGCTTTCTGCGGGGCAACCGACTGGCCTGCTATACGGTCCCCGATCGCCGAAGTACGGAACCGACTAGTGCAACCCGTCTGAGGGCGAGGGGCAGGGTCGTGCTCGTTCTCAGATCAGTTGTTCGCTCCCTGATCCGCAGTACGGAATGAGAGATTGATATGGACATCCGCCACCCGTTGTACCAGGCCATTGCCAGCGTCCTTGCCGGCATCCTGATCCTCAACCCCATCGTCGCGGCTGCGGCCGAGCTGGCAGTGGATGCGGCGGCGGGGGGCAATACCCACCTGGGTGCAGCGGGCAACGGCGTGCCGGTGGTGAACATCGCTACGCCCAACGGCGCGGGGCTCTCGCACAATAAATTCACCGACTACAACGTCGGGCAGAACGGCCTGATCCTCAACAACGCCACCGGCAAGACCCAGGCCACCCAACTGGGGGGAATCATTGTTGGGAATCCGAACCTCAAGGGCGGCGCGGCGCAGAAGATCCTCAACGAAGTCACCGGGGCCAATCCCTCGCAATTGCGCGGCTACACCGAAGTGGCCGGTCAGTCCGCCCACGTCATCGTCGCAAATCCCCACGGCATCACTTGCAACGGCTGCGGCTTCATCAACACCCCGCGCGCCACGCTGACCACCGGCAAGCCGTTGATGGACGGCGAGCGCCTGCGCGGCTATGACGTCGACGGCGGCGAGATCGCCATCGAAGGCGCCGGCCTGAATGCCAGCAATATCGACCGGTTCGAACTGATCACCCGCAGCGCCAAGCTCAACGCCGACCTTTATGCCAAGCAGCTCGCGGTGGTGGCCGGACGTAACCAGGTGGACGCTGAAAGCCTGGCCGCTACCGCCAAGGCCGACGACGGCAGCGCCAAGCCACAGCTGGCCATCGATAGCTCCGCATTGGGTGGCATGTACGCCGGCGCCATTCGCCTGGTGGGCACCGAGCAGGGCGTGGGCGTGAAGCTGGCCGGCAACATGGCCGCCAGCGGTGGCGATATCCAGATCGATGCCAATGGTCAGTTGTCCCTCGCGCAAACCAGTGCTGCCGGCAGCCTGCGCGCCAAGGCCATTGACATCGCTCTCAACGGCCAGACCTATGCGGCCGGCGTCGCCGAGTTGAGCTCGACCGGCCAACTGAGCAACAGCCAGAGTCTGGCCGCCGGCCAGCGCGTGGCACTCAGTGCCGCGCAGGTCAGCAACAGCGGCATCGTCGAAGCCGGGGTCAACCCGGATAACAGCCGCAACGCCCAGGGCGACGTGGCGATCACCGCGCAGAACCTGCGCAACAGCGGCAGCGTGGTGGCCAGCCGCAACCTCGAAGCCAACGCCAGCGGCACGCTGGATAACCAGGGCGGCGCATTCAAGGGCGCCGACACCCGGATCACCGCCGCGACGCTGGACAACCGTCAGGGGCGCCTGCTCGCCGGCAATCAACTGGCGCTCAGCGCTGCGCGCCTGGACAACCGCAACGGCCAGGCCGTCGCCAACCGCCTGCAAGTCAGCGGTGGCGCGCTGGACAACCGCCTCGGCCGGATCGAAGCCGAACAAGCGCTGGACTTCACACTCGACAGCCTCGACAACAGCGGCAAGGGCAACCTCGTCAGCAATGGCACCCTGCAAGCCCGCGTCCAGCAGAAGCTCGACAACCAGGCCGACGGCCTGCTTTCGGCCAAGGGCGCGCTCGGTGTGCAGACCGGTACCCTCGACAACCGAGGAGGACTGGTGGTCGGCGATGCCGGGGTGACCCTTTCCGGCGCCAGCCTGAACAACAGCGCGCTGGGCGTGATCAGCAGCCTGGGCGAGCTGAAACTCGACATCGGCCAGCTGGACAACAGCCAGGGCGGCGCCCTCGACAGCGGCGCGGCGCTGTATCTGACCGCCGGCCAGGTGGACAACGATAAAGGCAGCGTCAGCGCCAAGGGCGACCTGCAGGCCAAGGCCGACCGCTTCAGCCAGCAGGGCGGCGAGCTGCTCGCTCAGGGCGCGCTGAACCTCGAAGCCGGGCAGCTCGACAACCGTAACGGCGGCCTCATCGCCGCCAACAACGGTGTGACCCTCACGGGCGCCGACCTGCTCAACCAGGGCGGCGAAATCTCCAGCCGCGCCAAGGTCGACGTACAGGCCGCTAGCCTGGAAAACGGAGCCGGCAAGGTCATCGGCGACGCCGGCCTCAACCTGCAGGTGCAACGCATCGCCAACAGCGCCGGCACCCTATCCGGCCGCGACGGCCTGACTGTCACCGGGCAGAGCCTGGACAACAGCCAGGGCGGCCTGCTCAACAGCCAGAAGAATCTCTGGCTGCAACTGGCCGGCGCCCTCGATAACAGCGGCAACGGCGCGCTGCTCAGCCAAGGCACCTTGACCCTCAACGCCGGCAGCCTCGACAACCGCACCGGCACTGTCTCCAGCGCTGGCCAACTGTTCTCGCGCCTGGCCGGCGCCCTGAACAACCAGGGCGGCAAGCTGCTCAGCGACGCGGCTATCGACCTCTCCGGAGCCGACCTGAACAACGCCGGCGGCATCCTCAGCGCGGCGGGTGACATCAGCCTTCAAGGCGCCCGGTTCGACAACAGCCAGAAGGGCCGCATCGTCACCGACGCCGCCATCCACCTCGCCACCGCCCAATTGGACAACAGCCAGGGCGGCAGCCTGTCCGCGCGCGGCGTCATCGATGGTCGTGTCACTGGCCTCGACCAGCACGGCGGCGGCCAACTGATCGGCCAGGCCGGTATCGACCTCGACCTGCAGGGCGGCGCCCTGAACAACGCCGGCGGCCTGCTCGGCAGCCCCGGCCAACTGGTCCTGCGCAACGTCGCCAGCCTCGACAACCGCGGCGGCGAAATCTCCAGCGACCGCGCCTTCACCCTGACCACCGGCGCCTTGCTCAACCAGGGTGGCAAGCTGATCTCCAGCGATCGCCTGACCCTCACCACGGGCGCGCTCAACAATAGCGGCGCCGGCGTGCTGTCTGGCAACAACGGCCTCACCGTCAACGCCGCCAGCCTCGACAACAGCCAGGGCGGCACCCTCGCCAGCCGTGCTGACCTGCTCGTGCGCAGCCAAGGGACGCTGGACAACCACGGCGACGGCGCACTGGTCGCCGGTGGCAAACTCGATGTCGGCAGCGCCAGCCTGAACAACCAGGGCGGCCTGCTTTCCGCCAGCGGCAACCTGCTGCTGGCCACCGGCACCACCGACAATCGCGACGGTCGCCTGCTCGCTCAAGGGCGCCTCGACGGCACCACGGCCGACATCGATAACCGCGACGGCGTCATCAGCGGCGCCCAGGGCCTCGACCTTGGCGCTGGCAACGTCCTCAACGGCGCCAGCGCTACTGGCAAACCCGGTGGCCTGATCACCAGCCAGGCCGCGCTGACCTTGCGCGGCGGCAAGCTCGAATCCACCGGCGGCGGGGAAATCTCCGCCAAGGGCGATCTGCACCTGATCGTTGCCCAGCTCATCCAGCAGCAGGCGGCACTGATCGGCGAAGGCAAGGTCACGCTCGACCTGGGCAACGGCGCCCAGCGCGGCGACTTCGACAACCGTGGCGGCCTGCTCAGCGCAGGTGGCCTCCTGGCAATCAACGGCCTGGGCAGCCTCGACAACCGCGGCGGGGAAATCTCCGCCAGCCAGGGCTTCACCCTGACCGCCAGCGGCACCCTCGACAACCGCGACCAGGGCCGCATCATCAGTGCCGGCCAGCTCGACCTGAACGCCAACACCCTGCGCAACGCCAACCAGGGCCTGCTCTCCGGCTGGCAGGGCCTGGTGGTCAACGCCGCCAGCCTGGACAACAGCAGCGGCGGCACGCTGTCGAGCCGCGACGGCGCGCTGACCCTGACGCTCAGCGGCGCCCTCGACAACCACAACGAAGGCGCGCTGGTCAGCAAAGGCAAACTCACCCTCGGCGCCGGCAGTCTGAACAACGCCGGCGGCATCGTTTCCACCCAGGGCGACCTCGGCCTGACCCTCAGCGGCGACCTGGACAACAGCGCTGCAGGCCTGCTCAGCACCCAGGGCAGCCTGACCGGTAACGCCAAGGCTGTGGATAACCGTGGTGGACAGATCAGCGCCGCCAGCATCGACTATGACGCCAGCAGCCTCGACAACAGCGGTGGCAGCCTGGTCAGCCAGGGCGCCCTGCGTCTCGGCCTGCTCGGCGCGCTGCTCAACAACGGCGCCGGCTCGAAGATCGCCAGCGGCGGCCCGCTCAACCTGAATGTCGGCAGCCTGCAGAACCGTGGCGGCCAGCTCGCCAGCCAGGGCTTGCTCAAGGTTCTCGCCGGCAGCTTCGACAACAGCGCCGGCGGAACCGTGGCCGCGCAGACCGACCTGACCCTGACACTCACCGGCGAACTGCTCAACGGCCAGAACGGCCTCATCTTCGCCAAGACTGGCCAGCTCAACGCCAGCGCCAGCCGCATCGACAACAGCGCCGGCACCCTGCAGGGCCAGGGCGACACCACCCTCACGACCACCGGCGCGATTGCTAACCAAAGTGGCCACATCATCAGCCAGAGCGGCCAGCTCGACCTGGGCAGCGCCAGCCTCGACAACAGCAACGGCGGCGTTCTCAACGCTGCAGACGGCAGCCTCAAGCTGATCACCGGCACCTTCAGCAACAACGCCGGCACCACCCAGGCGAAGGGCCTCGACATCACCGCCACCGGCGGTATCGACAACCGCACCGGCCACCTCTCGGCCGTCAGCGGCGACAACCGCATCAGCACCAGCGACCTGAACAACCAGGGCGGCGGCCTGTATGCCGGCGGCCTGCTCTACCTGCGCGGCAACCAGCTGCTCAACGACGGTGCGGCCCTCGGCCAGGGCGGCAAGATCGGCGCCGGCAGCGTCGACGCCAGCCTCACTGGCGCACTGAACAACCAGTTCGGCCTGATCGAAAGCAGCGGCAACCTGACCCTCGGTGCGGCCAGCATCAACAACGTGGTGGGTGCTATTCGTGCGCTGGGGCAGAGCGGCAGCACCCAGGTCAGCGCCTCGGGCTTGCTCAACAACAACCTCGGCCGTATCGAGACCGCTGCACAGAGCCTCGACCTGCAAGCCGGCGCATTGCAGAACGGCGCCGGCACCGTGCTGCATGTGGGCAGTGGCATCTTCGGCATCGACCTGGCCAAGGCCGGCCTGGCTGGCGGCAACTTCACCACCAACGGCAGCCTCACCTACCAGGCCGCCAATTGGACCAACAACGCTGTCATCCAGGCGCGTGTGCTCGACCTCGACATCGGGCAGCTCAATCAGGGGAGCTACGGCCAATTGCTGGCCGCGCAGAGCCTCATCGGCCGCGGCGGCAACTGGTCGAACGATGGCCTGATCGCCAGCGACGGTACCCTGGACCTCAACCTGAACGGCAACTACACCGCCAACGGCCGCTTGAGCAGCCTGGGCAAGCTCGACTTGAGTGCCGGCTACATCGGCGTCGGCCAGACCGGCAGCATCGCCGGCGGTGGCGCCATCACCACCGTCAGCACGGGCGGCACCCTCGATAACAGCGGCCGTCTGACTGCTACCGAGGACCTGCGCGTCAACGCCGCCAGTCTCAACAATCGTGGCACCCTCGGCAGCGCCAGCAACCTGTACCTGGGCGCCAGTAACCTGCTTAACGAAAACGGCCTGATCTTCAGCGGCGGCAACCTGCAGTTACGCACGCAGAACTTCACCAACCGCAACGCCGATCTCTACAGCCTGGGCACCCTGCATATAGCGGCCAACGACCAGGACGGCTGGGCGAGCAGCGTGCAGAACATCTCCGGCAGCTTCGAAAGCGCCGGCGCGATGACCCTGCTGGTACAGGATTTTGACAACCGCCGCGCTGACGACTTCCAGATCGGCGAGCGCATCGTTTCCGGCAGCATCCAGTTCAAGTACGACGACGTCTGCGACGGCAAGGGCTGCGAAGTCCACTTCCTCTCCCAGGAGCGTTCCGAGGACGTCATCCTCAAGGACGCGCCCCAGGCGTCGATCACCGCTGGCGGCGACTTCCGCTTCCGTGGCGGCTCTTTCGACAACCTGTACAGCAGCATCGGCTCGGGTGGAAACATCGACATCCAGACGGCCACCTTCCGCAACCAGGGTGCCGCCGGCGGCGTCGAGCGCCACTACAACGCCGAGTTCTACACCCGTAACGACAGCGAATACTGGGCCTTCCGCGCCAACAAGGACCTGTACAACCGCTACAACGATCCGAATTCGCCGGACTACGACCCTGGTCGCCTGACTCGCCAGCAGGTCTTCGAATCCGCCGGCTATCCGGGTGGCTTCTTCAAAATCACCACCTCCGACGTGGCAGTCTCCGGCACGCCCGCCGCCTCCGCGGTGATCCAGGCCACCGGCGACGTGGCGATCAACGCCAGCCAGCGTTTCGACAACAGCGTGGTGAAGCGCGATGCCGGCGCGCAGACCATCAGCCCGCGCGATGTCGGGGTCACCAATGGCGCCACCACCGTGCAACTGGCGATCACCTCGCAACTGCCGCCGGACCTCGCCCAGAAGCAGGTCAACCCCGTCACCCTGCCGGGCTTCAGCCTGCCGCAGGGGGAGAACGGCCTGTTCCGCCTCAGCGGCCAGGGTGGCAGCGGTGGCAGCACCGGCACCGTACAGGGCGTCGGCGATCTCAGTTTCAGCGGCCAGACCATCAGCGCAGCGCAGCGCGAGCAGAGCCTGGGCGGCGGCACCGCCGGCGCTGGCAACGTCGCCCTGGGCAATAACGCCGCCAGCACGGACGCACAGTCAGGCGCCGCCCTCAACGTCCCGCGTGTGCAGGGCCTGCCCAGCAGCACCACGCCGGACAACAGCCACAAGTACCTGGTCGAAACCAACCCCGAGCTGACCAGCCTGAAGAGCTTCCTCGGCTCCGACTACCTGCTCGGCCTGCTTGGCTACGATCCGGACAAGGCACAGAAGCGCCTGGGCGACGGCCTCTACGAACAGCGCCTGATCCAGCAAGCGGTGGTCGCCCGCACCGGCCAGCGCTACATCGACGGCATGGCCAGCGACGAAGCCCTGTTCAAGTACCTGATGGACAACGCCATCGCCTACAAGGACAGCCTCCAGCTGCAACTGGGCGTCGGCCTCAGCGCCGAACAGGTCGCCGCGCTGACCCACGACATCGTCTGGCTCGAAGAAGCCACCATCAACGGTGAAAAGGTCCTGGTGCCGGTGCTCTACCTCGCCCAGGCCGAGGGGCGCCTGGCGGCCAACGGTGCCCTCATCATGGGCAACGACCTGTCCCTGATCAGCGGCGGCAACCTGACCAACCAGGGCACCCTGCGCGCCAGCGGCGACCTCGCCGCCAGCGCCACCAACATCAACAACAGCGGCCTGATCGAAGCCGGCAACCGCCTCGACCTGCTCGCCATCGACAGCATCCGCAATGCCGCCGGCGGCATCATCAGCGGCCGCGACGTCAGCCTCACCGCGCTGACCGGCGACGTCATCAACGAGCGCAGCATCACCTCGGTCGACGCCAGTAACGACGCCCACCGCATCCACAAGGAAATCGCCAACAATGCCGCCCGTATTGAAGCCCGCGGCGACCTGGAGATTACTGCCGGGCGCGACCTGATCAGCGCCGGCAGCGTCCTCCAGGCCGGCGGCAATGCCAGCCTCACCACCGGGCGCGACCTGCGCCTGGAAGCCGCGCAGGAGGTCGACAGCTTCGATTTCCAGAGCCGCCGCGTCACCGGCAACGTCACCAGCGTCACCCAGCACGGCAGCGACGTGCAGGTGGGTGGCAACCTGGAACTGAACGCCGGCCGCGACCTCAGCGCCGTCGCCAGCCGCATCGACGCCGCGCGCGACATCGCCATGAGCGCCGGGCGCGACGTCGTCCTCGCCTCCGCCGCCAACGAAGAACACAGCGACGCCAAGTACAAGGGCGGCGGCAAGAAAGTCACCACCCAGGAAGACCACATCGGCCAGCAGGCCACCGAAGTCACCGCCGGTGGCGACGTCCTGATCAGCGCGGGCGAAAACCTCACCCTCGTCAGCAGCAAGATCGGCGCCGGCAACGAGGCCTACCTGGTCGCCGGCGACAAGATCGAACTGCTCGCCGCCAACGACAGCGACTACTCGCTGTACGACAGGGAGGAAAAGGGCAGCTGGGGCAAGAAGAAGACCCAACGCGACGAAGTCACCGATGTCCGCGCCGTGGGCAGCGAAATCAGCGCCGGCTCCGACATCACCCTGCTCAGCGGCGGTGACCAGAAATACCAGGGCGCCAAGCTCGACGCGGGCAACGACATCGCCATCCTCAGCGGCGGCGAAGTCACCTTCGAAGCAGTCAAGGACCTGCACCAGGAAAGCCACGCCAAGAGCGACAGCGACCTCGCCTGGACCAGCTCCAAGGGCGAAGGCAAGACCGACGAGACACTGCGCCAGACCCAGATGATCGCCCAGGGCAACATCGCCATTAAGGCGGTGGACGGCCTGAAGATCGACTACAACCACATCGATCAGAAGTCGGTCAGCCAGGCCATCGATGTCATGGTGCAGGCGGATCCTAACCTCGCATGGATCAAGGAAGCCGAGAAGCGGGGCGATGTGGATTGGCGGGCGGTGAAGGAGTTGCACGACAGCTATTCCTACAGCCATTCCGGGATGGGCCAGGGTGCCATGCTGGCGGTGATCATTGTGGTCACTGTGCTGACGGCTGGGGCGGCCAGTGCGGCCATTGGGGCTGTGGCGAGCGGCACTGCGGCCGGCGCCGCCGGAGGATCGCTTGCAGCCGCAACTGCAGGGACCGCTGCTACGGCCACATCGGCGGCTGTTGCCGGTACTGCTGCTGGCTGGGCCAACGTGGCCCTGTCCATGGGGGCCGCCTCGCTGGCCTCGACCGGCGCTGTCAGTACCATCAACAACAAGGGCAATATCGGCGCAGCGCTGAGTGACACTTTCAGCAGCGACAGCATCAAGCAAGCCATGATCGCCGCGGGTGTGGCTGGGGGTTTGGGTGGGGGGGGGCCCGGGGGGGGTGAAGGTCTCCC
>OGQD01000815.1_pt1 | contig 21998 bp, 25 predicted proteins | sample 1553091 | NCBI WGS metagenome assembly OGQD01 (sample SAMEA2580290, study PRJEB22360) | human gut metagenome | biome: human gut; feature: human-associated habitat; material: faeces | place: Denmark | collected 2008/2010
GGAAGGATTTAATTTTTTACTAAATTTGTTAGAATGAATGATCAGTTACAGGAAACCAAAAATTTCATACAGGATTTAAGCGAACAGCTTTATTTATATATTACCAAAATTTCTCCGGCGGGTCTGGATTGGATTTTTCATGCCTTTACAAAGCTTGCTATACTTGTTATTTTATTTTTGCTGGTAGACTTTCTTGTAAAACCTGTGATTAATCTTATCTTCCGTTTTTTTCATAACGAAGAAAAATATCCCGTAATAAAATCAATTTATCAGTCAAGAATAACAAATTCCGTAGCACATCTTTTTGCTTTGGCAATTGTACTGGGGATTCAGACTTCTATTTTTCCGCCAAAAGCAATTCCCAGAACCAACATTTTTATTATACGTTCCATTAATTTAGGACTTGTATTAATTCTTGCCGGAATGCTCTATCGTGGTCTCACTGCTTTCAGAAATTATTTCGCCATTAAACAGGATTATTACAAAATCATGGCATTGAATGCGATTTCTGAAACAATGAAAATTTTAGGAATTTTCATTTTTTCTATTGTAGGAATCTGTGTGATTTTCGGGATTAAAGGAGCTACCATTGTTGGAAGTTTAGGGGCAATTACTGCGGTTCTGGTACTGGTTTTCCGCGATACCATTCTTGGATTTGTAACCGGAATCCATGTTTCAACTTCTAAAAGTCTTAAAGTAGGGGACTGGATCAGTATTCCAAAATACAATATCGAAGGAAATATTTCAGACATCAGTCTTTTAACGACGAAGATCATGAATTTCGATAAAACCATTTCATCGATTCCCACCTATGATCTTTTAACCACTGAAATTAAAAATCTTCAGGTGATGTCGGAATCCAACACCAGAAGAATAAAAAAATCAATCTACTTTAATATCAATTCCTTTAAATTTTTAACGGAAGAAGACATTGATCGCCTGAAAGATATTAATCTGATCTCAGAATATCTTGAAGGAAAAAGCATTGAGCTGAAAAAAGAAAAAGAGACTTTGAAGCACAGCGATAAAATAGTGAACGGAAGACAGCTTACTAACATTGGTGTTTTCAGATACTACGCAGAAAAGTACCTGCAGAATGATCCCGATGTGGATCAGGATGGTGCAATGATGGTTCGTCAGTTGGATATTACTCCGCAAGGTCTGCCTTTGGAAATCTACTGTTTCGCCAATGATTCGCGTTGGGAACATTTTGAGCAGATTCAGGCAGATATTTTTGACCATTTATTGGTTGCTTCTAAAGAATTTGATCTTCAGGTAATGCAGATCAGTGTGAAGGTGTAACGAAACTTATTCTTCGAATGTAAAATTTCATGAAATAATAAACCCACTTTTAAGTTGGGTTTTTTTATTTTTGCATTATGACAAAACTAAGTGTAAACATTAATAAAATTGCGACGCTGAGAAATGCAAGAGGAGGAGAAACCCCAAGTGTAACGGAAGCAGCCGTAAAAATTCAGGAGTTTGGAGGACAGGGTATTACCATTCATCCAAGACCGGATGAAAGACACATCACAAGAAAAGATGTTTATGATCTGAAACCTTTGGTAACCACGGAATTCAATATCGAAGGAAATCCCCACCGTTCCTTTATCGATATGGTTCTTGAGGTGAAGCCGGAACAGGTAACGTTGGTTCCCGATGCAGATGATGCCATTACTTCAAACGCGGGCTGGGACACCAAAAAGCATCTGGATTTTCTTACGGAAGTGATCGCAGAATTTAAAAATGTGGGAATCCGTACTTCGATCTTCTTGGATCCGACTCCGGAATTGGTAGAATATGCTGCCAAAACAGGAACCGACAGAATTGAACTTTACACCGAAGCTTACGCTAAAAATTATACTTTAAATAAAGAATCTGCTATAAAACCTTACTACGATACGGCGGGTGTTGGCCCCGCATTCGGATTGGGAATTAATGCAGGGCACGATTTAAGCTTGGAAAATTTAAAATATTTCGCCGATACCATTCCGAATTTGCTTGAAGTTTCGATTGGTCATGCTTTGGTTTCAGAAGCATTATATATGGGAATGGAAAATACAGTTCAGGCTTATCTGAAGAGGCTGGCAAAATGGTAAAAAGGCTGGAAGTTGGATGTGTAAAGCCAAGATTTGATAAGTGTTGTTTTAAACTTCATGCTTCCATCCTAAAAAACAAAAACGTATGGAAATTTTAAATTCAAAAATATTTGGCGAAAATCTTTCGTCTACACCGCTTTTGGTATTTCACGGTTTATTTGGAATGCTTGATAACTGGGGAACCTTCGGAAAAGATTTCGGAGAATTTGTACCGACTCACCTTATTGATCTCCGCAATCACGGGAGAAGTTTTCATTCCGATGAGATGTCTCACGACGATTTAGCGGATGATATTCTTCGGTATATGGATCATTACGGCATAGAAAAAGCTCATATTCTGGGGCATTCTTTAGGCGGAAAAGCAGTGATGCAGTTTGCTATTAAATATCCTGAAAAAGTTGAAAAGCTTATCGTTGTGGATATTTCTCCGAAAGCATATCCTCCACATCATCAGGGAATTATCAAAGCTTTAGAGACGGTGGATTTCAATACGGTAAATTCCAGAAATGATGTGGAAGCGGTTTTAAGTCAGTATATTCCTGAAAGATCAACCATACAATTCCTCACAAAAAATCTGTATTGGGACGATAACAAAAAACTCAACTGGAGATTTAACCTGAAAACCCTTTCTGAAAAATACAATCAGTTTGTTTCGAATGCCATAAAATTTGGCGTTTTCGAAGCAGAGACATTGTTTATCGCAGGCGAAAAATCAAATTATATTCTTCCTCAGGACGAATTTGCCATCAAACAACAGTTTCCCAAAGCTCAGTTTTCAACGGTGAAAAATGCAGGACATTGGGTGCAGGCTGAAAATCCTGTAGATTTTGCTAAAATTGTCAAAGAATTTTTGAATATTGTATAACATAAAGCGTTTATTGGGGTTGATTTGTTAAAATTTTCTTAAAACGAAAATTTATTCTACTTTGTGTGATATTTTTTAATATTTTAGTCGAAGCTAAATCACTAAATATTAACATCATGGAAAATAAGAAAAACAAGATGCCGTTCTTCGCATCATTTTTAGAAAAACAGATCGCAGAACCGGAAAAAATCAAAGGGGGATCTGAAACTGCTGTAACAGCTCCGTTAAAAGATAATGTTACAACAGCACTTAAAGACAGCGTTACAAAACCTTCCAATGATAATGTTACCATGAAATATCCTTCCGATGGCGATGAGGGCGGTAATGAAATCTAAAAACGAATAACCCAAAATAAACAACTATGAAAAACAAAGATTCAAAAAAGAAACCTTTCTTCGCTTCATTTTTAGAGAAACAATTACAGGATCCTGAAAAAATTAAAGGAGGTGGAGATGTAACTATTGCATCACAGGATAGCATTACAAAACCCGCTGTAGATACAGTGACCAAGCCGATCTATGATATGGCACAGACTATGAAATATCCGTCCGATGGTGATGATGATTCTCCATCAGTTTAATGGATTTTTATTATACAGATCACATTAAAAATCATATTAAAAGGAAACTTACACTCTAAGTTTCCTTTTTTAATAAAACCGGCAGATGATTCTTTGTATTACGCATTCTCAGGACTTTTACAATATTGATATCTTTTTTGAATATTTAAAATCTAAAAATATTCCTTATTTCAGGCTGAATTCAGATAAAATCAGTCATTATCAGAAAATCAGCATCAACGAAAACTTTTTTGAGTTAACCGATGAATTCGGAAATACCATTAATTCAAACGAAATTAAAGCGGTGTGGCACAGAAAATCATGGGGAATTTCCGTTCCCGGAGAACTGGACGAAAACTACACAAAAACTTTCCTGAAAGAGTATGCAGCTCTCAGATACAATCTTTTCACTTTGCTGGAAGAAGTTCCGTGGATCAATCCATTTGAGAATGAAAACAAGATAGATGGCAATAAGATGCATCAATTGAGAATTGCCAAAAAAAACAAACTTACTATTCCCGAAACTATTTTTTCAAACGATTCAGAACAAATAACCGAATTTTTTCATCAGAAATGCAGCGGAAAAATGGTGGCAAAACTTCATGGTGCGCTTTCAAAAACAATGAGCGGCGAAAATTTCCTTTCCACCAATATCATCGATGAAAATTCTCTCGAAAATATAGAAGACATAGAATATTGTCCCATGATTTTTCAGCCCTACATCGAAAAAGAATATGAACTGAGAATACTGTATCTCGAAGGAGAATTTTTTACCGGAAAAATCAATAACAGCGAAAATGCCGACTGGAGAATTGCCAACGAAAATTATTTTTGGTCAGAATACAGCTTACCCGAAAATATTAAAAACGCTCTCACTTCAATGATGAAAGAAATGGGACTGTACATCGGAGCAATCGACATGATAAAAAGCAAAGACGGAAACTATTACTTCCTTGAAGTAAATCCGCAGGGAGAATGGGGAATGCTGCAGAAAGAACTCAATTTTCCGATTGCGGAAAGAATTGCCGACAACCTTATAAAAAGAATGAAAACCAATGAATAAAATTTTAATAATTACCCATACAGGAGATAATTTTTCCATAGAAAAAGTAACGGAATACATTGCCGAAAACCATTGTGAAGTCATCCGTTTCGATGTCGATTTATACCCTTTGCAAAATAAATTATCCACCCGTTTTGAAGACGGAAAATGGATCAGTATTTTAGAAACACCCGAAAAAAAACACCGTTTAGATGATATTTCCGCAGTCTGGTACAGAAGAGCCTACAACATCGGAAGCGGACTGAAGGAAGAACTCGATTCTAAATTTTATGGAGCCGCGATGGGAGAGGTCAGAACCACACTTTTTGGTTTTTTAGAGTCTATTGATGTATATTCATTAGGAAAACCGAGTGTATACAGAAGACTGGACAGCAAAGAGGAACAGTTGAAAATAGCCCATAAAATAGGACTTCAGATTCCCGAATCCTGTCTTACCAACAATCCGGAAGAAGCGAAACAGTTTATTGTAAAACATAAAAATGTGGTTGCCAAAATGCAGACCGGATTTGCCATTTATGAAGACGGTGTTGAAAGTGTGGTCTTCACCAATGTGATAAACGAAGATAAACTGGAGGAACTGGATACGCTTTTGTACTGTCCGATGCAGTTCCAGAAAAAAATTGAAAAGAAAAAAGAACTTAGAATTACCATTGTAGGAAGAGATGTTTATGCTTTCGAAATCGATTCTCAACAATCGGAAGCCGCAAAAATAGACTGGCGAAAAGATGGTGTCAATCTCATTGATAAATGGATTCCTGCGGAACTTCCGACATACATAGAAGCGAAGTTGCTGGAACTTTTAGACGTTTATCATATTGATTACGGCGCAATTGATATGATTGTTTCGCCGGAAGATGAATATTATTTCATTGAGATCAACTGTGCCGGAGAATTTTTCTGGCTGGATAATCTTACCGAAGGAAACCTTATTTCTAAAAGTATTGCCGATATCTTATGTGATAAAGTTCCAAGAAGAAACAATATGGTTTTGGTCTAAAATTCTTCTGACAAATGATAATACAGAAAACGGGCGAAAGTCCGTTTTTTTATTTCAAAACAATTTCACGATTTAATTAAAATCAGGATTACTAAAACTTTTGTCGTTTTATCCATTTAAAAAACAGAAAATCTCCCTTAAAAATCGCAAATTTGCATAACGTAGAATATTATCATAATTTAGTAAGCAATCAAGTAAAAAAAATTGATGGTTTTTGTAACGGGAGCAACCGGAATTTTAGGCAGAGTAATCGTTTTGGAACTTCTGAAAAAGGGAAAAAACGTTCGTGCAGCAAAAAGACCGACGAGCAATTTAAACGAAGTAAGGCATTCCTATACATTTTATACGGAAAATCCCGATGATTTCTTCAACAGAATTGAATGGGTTGATGTAGATTTTAATGATATGTATTCTCTTCAGGAAGCTTTGAAAGAGGTGGATGAAGTATATCACTGCGCTGCAAAAGTAAGCTTTCATCCTCATGACGAAAAAGAAATGTATCGTACCAATATAAAAGGTACAGAAAATCTCCTGTACGCCTGCGAAGGCTCCGGTGTGAAGAAATTTCTTCACGTAAGCTCAATTGCTGTCCTTGATAATTTCAACGAAAAAGGAGAACTGGACGAAGAATCCGATTTCAATCCTAAACTGGATCATTCTGCATACGCACTTTCCAAACACCTTTCCGAAATGGAAGTGTGGAGAGCTTCAGCAGAAGGTTTAAACGTTGTTATTGTAAATCCCGGAATCATCATCGGAAGCGGAAATTGGGGAAACAGCAGCGGAGATGTTTTTCCTACCTTCGAAAAAAACAGCTTTACATTTTCTGGTGTATCTAGTTATGTGGATGTAAGAGATGTTGCAGAAATTTCCATAAAATTAATGGAAAAAAACATTTTTGGAGAACGTTTTATTGTAATTGCAGAAAACAGAAAGTACGCAGAATTAGGAAAACAGATCAGATCCAGATTAAATTTAAAGGAAGCTAAAATTCTTTCAGACTTTCAGCTCAATATCGGAGTTTTGGCAAATACATTATTCGGCTGGTTTATTCCCGCTTTAAGAATGGCGACGAGATCCAATGTGAAATCAATTTCAGAAATGAACACCGTTTCCAACGAAAAAATAAAAAGCAGATTGAATTATCAGTTTATTCCTCTTTCGGAAAGTATTGATTTTCATTTAAATAATTATATCAACGATAAAAAGATAAAGCAATGAATCTTGCAGAGGCAATTATCTTAAAAAATACAGAAAAGCATCCCATAAAATCTGCCATCGGATTTAAAAAGAAAGATGCAGGCTGGAAAGAACTGAGCTGGAAAAAATTCGGCGAAATTGTGTATAAAACAGCCAATGCGCTTAAAAATGCAGGAATTCAGGAAAATGATAAAGTAGCCATTTATTCGGATAACTCTTCCGAATGGATGATTTTTGATCTCGCAGTATTAGCAATCGGAGCCATCACGGTTCCAATCTATTCCACCAATAATGCAGAACAGGCAGAATACATCATCAACGATTCAGAAGCGAAAGCAATTTTAGTGGGAGATCAGGCTCAGTATGATGCGTGTCTGGAAATTTTGAAGAAAGAAAGTACAGGTCTGCAAACGATTATCATTTCTAAAAAAGCAGTCTGGATCAAAAAAGAATTCAGCAGTTTTTATCTGGAGGATTTTATCGCTAAAAGTTCTCCCAAATTAGAATTCTGCAAGAAAGAATATGAAGATATTGCCACGCTTATCTACACTTCCGGAACTACAGGAACACCAAAAGGAGTCATGCTTACGCACGGAAATTTCATAAAAGCCTTTGATGCGCATTTTGAATTTTTTAAATTTAAAAACTTTGAAGAAGAGCTTTCTCTGGCATTTTTACCTTTAACCCACGTTTTCGAAAGAAGCTGGAGTTTATTATGTCTTTACGGAGGCGCAAGAGTGTATTTCCTCGAAGATCCGAAGAATATCGCCAATGCTTTGGAAGAGGTAAAACCAACCATGATGTGCGCAGTGCCGAGATTTTTCCAGAAAGTCTACGCCGGAGTTTTGGAAAAGGCAGAAGAAGGTTCTTCGCTGAAGAAAAAAATATTTAACTGGGCATTGGAAACCGGTTCGCAGACCGCAGAATTAAGAAGAAGAGAACAGCCGGTTCCGTTTGGATTAAAAATAAAAGAAAATATTGCCGAATCTTTAGTTTTCAGTAAAATTAAAGAAAAAATGGGCGGAAGATTGTGGTTTCTGCCTTGTGGCGGAGCTTCATTATCTCCTGAAGTGACGAAGTTTTTTGAATCGGTTGGAATTCATGTGACGGTTGGCTACGGTTTAACGGAAACTACGGCAACTTTAACCGCTTTTCCTTTGACGAATTTTGAACACGGAAGCTGCGGAAAACCTCTTCCGGGCGTGGAAATCCGAATCGGGGAAAACGACGAAATTCAGGCAAAAGGAAACGGAATCATGAAGGGATATTACAAAAAGCCTGAAGAAACGCAGAAAGTTTTCACGGAAGACGGCTGGTTTAAAACCGGAGATGCCGGAACCATCGACAGCAAAGGAAATCTTACCATTACAGATCGATTGAAAGATCTGATGAAGACTTCCAACGGAAAATACATCGCGCCGCAACAGATTGAAAATATTTTAACCAACAATAATTTCATTCAGCAGATTGTCCTGATTGCGGAAGGAAAACAATTTGTTTCCGCGTTGGTTGTTCCGAACTTTGAATTTTTAAAAGAATATCTCAAAAAAAATAATATTCCTTTCACCAATTGGGAAGAAATTGTAAAAAACGAAAAGATACACGATTTTTACAAAGACAAAATTAAAGAACTGCAAAGCCATTTATCCGATTACGAAAAAGTGAAAAAATTCACTTTGATGCCTTCGGAATTTGATATCAATACAGGAGAAATTACTCCGACATTGAAGGTAAAAAGAAATGTAGTGCTTAAAAAATATGCAGATCTTATTGAGAAGATGTATTAAATTTTTAAGGCTGAGTTGAAGATAGAGCTGTAACAACTGTACATTAAGCCAGATCTCACCTTGCAAAAATTGAAATTATGACAACACAGGAATTTTTAGGAAAAAAAGATTTTACAATAAACAATCAGACGGTTTCAGAAAGCTGTCCTTCCAATATTGCCTTAATTAAATATTGGGGGAAATACGACAATCAGATTCCCGCCAATCCAAGCATCAGTTTTACATTAAATCATTGCAGAACGAATACTTCGATGGAGTTTTCTGCCAATGAACCTTTTTCTGTGCAGACTTTTCTTGCCGGAAATGAAGAAGTGAAATTTGCCGAAAAAATTGAAAAATATTTCAGAAATATCGAACAGTATCTTCCATGGATTTTACAGGGGAAATACGTCATCAGAACCGAAAATACTTTTCCTCACAGCTCAGGAATTGCAAGTTCTGCTTCCGGTTTCGGAGCGATAGCTAAATGTTTAATGAATCTGGATGAAACATTCTCAGGAAAAACTTCGGATGAAGAATCATTAAGAAAAGCCTCTTTCTTAGCAAGATTAGGAAGCGGAAGCGCATGCCGAAGTCTTTATAATGGGCTGGTTGTGTGGGGCGAATCTCAGGTAAAAGGAAGCTCTGATCTTTTTGCAGTACAATACCCAAACGATGAAATTCATGAAATTTTTAAAGATTTTAACGACTGGGTTTTACTCATTCATGAGGGTCAGAAAAGCGTTTCTTCCACTGTCGGTCATGGTTTAATGAATACCAATCCTTACGCAGACAGAAGATTTCAGGAAGCAAGGGAAAATTTCGGTCCCATGAAAGAAATTTTAGCCAATGGAGATTTGCAGAGTTTCATCAAACTGGTAGAACACGAAGCATTAACACTTCATGCCATGATGATGATGAGCGATCCTGCATTTATTTTAATGAAAACAGGAACTTTGGAAGTCATCAATAAAATCTGGGATTTCAGAAGAGAAACCAATTTGCCGTTGTTTTTTACGTTAGACGCAGGAGCCAACGTTCACCTTCTGTTCCCGAACGAAGGTTCAGAAGAAAAAATAAAATCTTTCATCGAAAACGAACTCTTGCAGCATACACAGAACAATGGAGTGGTGAAAGATGTGATGAAGTTTTAATTTGTGAAAAAATATAATAGGAGCGGGCTTTAGTCCGCTTTCGTTATTTTTATATACAGAAAATCGACTTTAGTTATCCCTCCGTCACCACTGCATCACGCTCTCCATCTTCTTCTTTTCCTTCCTCGATCATTTCTTCCGCTTCGGCTTTTTCTTCTGCTGTGGCATAATCGATTCGTTCCTCCTGTTCTTCTTCCTGTTCATAATCAATGAAAAATTCACAGAAAACCGGTAAATGATCCGAACCGAAATTTTCAAGCGTTTTCAGATCTTCAATAAAAATTTCTTCACTGTGAAACATCAGATCAATCGGAAATCTCAGCAAACGGTATTTGGCATGAAAGGTGGAAACAAAAGAGCGCCCGATTCTCGGATCGATAAGGTGGCTTGTTTTCCTGAAAAGAATGGACGATTTCGACCACGCTACATTGTTGAAATCTCCTACAACAATCACCGGTTTTTTTATTTCGGTAATTCTTTTGGCGGCACTCAGAAGATCTCCGTCTCGCTCTTTTGACGTTTCTTCTTCCGTTGGGCTTGGCGGAGGGGGATGAACTCCGAAGAATACGAAAGAAAATCCATCCTCGGTTTTCAGATGCGCTTCAATACTTGGAATATCATCTGCCACGAAATAATGCGTTTGGGAACTTTCGATTTTTAATTTGGAATAAAAATGCATTCCATATGTATTTTCCAGAGTCACTTTATGCTGAAAAGGATACTCTTTTTCCAGTTTTCGCAGTGCTTTTTCCCAGTCTCCGTTGCTTTCCATCGTGAGGAACATTTGCGGCTTACATTTTTCGATAAGCTGAATAAAACGGTCATATTCTGTATTAAACTGATAAACATTGGCAGAAATAAAATGTACTTTATCTGAAGATTTGTACTTCTGAGAAAACTTCTTAACCGGATAAAGCGGAGTATATTTTATAAGAATGATACTGTGATGAATGAACATTAAGATTAAAAGTCCCTGAAAATACCAAAAGTATGTTGAATCTTTTACAAAAAAGCCTAAAATAAAGGTGAAAACAGTAAAAAATGTGATCTGTATTTTACCAAATTCAGGCACACGGAAAATCCAGTGCGAATGCTGAATTTTAGGCAGTATGGTTAAGATTAATAATAAAACGGTCAGACTCAGGTAAAATGTCCACATATATTTTTCAAATAAACAGATAAATTTAGTGTAATTTTATAAATTTTCAAACGGATTGCTGTTTAAACTTTGTTAATTCATTTGAAACTAAGTGTAAATTTTCGTTATTTTAATCATTCAGATAAAAACAATCTTATGTATAAAATATTTTCATTTGCTTTACTGTGCGGAGGTCTTTGCTTCGGACAGCAAAATCAGAACTCTGATATTGAAAAACCAATCCGCAATTTGTTTGCCGGAATGAAAAATTCTGATCCGGAAATGATGAAATCTGCTTTTGCAGATACCGCGATTCTTCAGACCATTACAAAAGACGGCGTAAAAACCGAAGACATTGAAGCTTTTGTTAACTCTGTTTCTCAAATGGCAAAAGGCGATCTCGAAGAAAAAATTACTATTGAAGCCATCCATACAGACGGAAATCTTGCCAGTGTTTTTACTCCGTATTCATTTTACTACAAAAGAAAATTCTCTCATTGCGGAGCCAACAGTTTCCAGCTCATTAAAAAAGGGACGGAATGGAAGATTCAGTATGTAATTGATACCAGAAGAAACGATAATTGTAAAGAAATTAAGTAATGAAAATTCATCATATTGCCATCATTTGTTCAGACTACAAAGTTTCTAAAAAATTTTACACAGAGATTTTAGATTTAAATATCATCCGTGAAGTTTACCGTGAAGAAAGACAGTCTTATAAGCTCGATCTTGCCATCGGAGATCATTATGTCATTGAGCTGTTTTCGTTTCCAAATCCTCCGCAACGACCTTCCCGACCGGAATCCTGCGGTTTGAGACATCTGGCTTTTTCGGTTGAAAATGTAAAGGATAGGCGAGAAGAATTAATTCATAAAGGTTTGGAATGCGAAGAAATAAGGATAGACGAATATACCGGAAAAGAATTTTTCTTCACACAGGATCCGGATCAGCTTCCGTTGGAATTTTATGAAATGTAATCTTTAAAAATTTAAATTAATGATGAAAAAACTTGTTGTGATTCTTACAGCATTTGCTTTAACCAATATCAATGCTCAGAAAGTCAATGAACCGAAAGATCATCCTAAAGAATGGTCACAATCTTACGAACCGTTCAGGATTGCCGGAAATCTGTATTATGTAGGAACGTACGATCTTGCGTCATATCTTATCGTTACGAATAAAGGAAATATTTTAATCAATACAGGACTAGCCGATTCGCTTCCGATCATTAAAAATAATATTAAAAAGCTTGGTTTTAAATACCTGGATACCAAAATATTGTTGCTTACACAGGCGCATTACGATCATTTGGGCGCAATGGCAGACATCAAAAAAGAAACCGGGGCAAAATTATATGTGGATGAAGCCGATGCCGATGTCCTGAAAAGCGGTGGGAAATCGGATTATGAACTGGGAAAATACGGTGTTACTTTTAAACCTGTAAAACCTGATTATATTTTAAAAGATAAAAATGTAGTAACGCTTGGAGATGCGAAATTAACAATGCTTCATCATCCCGGTCATACGAAAGGATCATGCAGTTTTCTGTTTGAAACCAAAGACAGTAAAAAAAGCTATAAAGTTTTAATGGCGAATATGCCGACTATTATCATTGACAAAAAGTTTTCTGAAGTTACCGCGTATCCTTCTATCGAAAAAGATTATGAATATACTTTAAATGATATGAAAAATCTGGATTTCGATATTTGGGTTGCTTCCCATGCAAGTCAGTTTGATTTACACAAAAAGCATAAGCCAAAAGATAAGTACAATCCGGCTGTTTTTATGAACAAAAAAGAATATCAGGACGAACTCGATTCTTTAGAAAAAGATTTTCTGAAGAAGAAATCTGAGTAAGTTTAATGCGCATACCCCGTAAAGAAACTGATTGCCATAATCGCAAGAACGATGGAAGAAATGACTACGTAGATGTAGTCTTTTTCTTTTAGATAACCAATCAATGCGAAAATAATTCTCATTAACGGAGTGAACACCAAAAGAAGAATTCCCAACTGGATAATCGCCATTCCTTCTCCTTTGCAAAGCGAATTCCAGAAGTGTCCCCACACTTTTTCCGAAGATTCTCCCATATCCAGAGAAGTATATTTTTTAGGCATTTTAAATCCTTCCGTGAAAAGTTTGATAAAGCCGATTAATGATGTTGCAACAGAAAGGATAACTCCCAGTCTCAGCAAATTTCCTACCGAACGGTTCAAATCTACATCTGTGAAATTCTTTCTCATTATCTGAAGCTTTTATTGATACCGTTGTACATCATGTAAACCGAAAGAATCGTAATGACAATGGCAAAGAATGTCTTTAATTTTTTGGTCTTGGAAACCATCAGCGTTTTAGATCCGATAAAACTTCCTACCACAACCCCAATAAGAACCGGAGCTGCAATAACCGGAATAATTTCACCTCTCTGAAAATAGATCAGCGCACTTGCAACCGCTGTTACTCCGATCATAAAGTTACTCGTCGTCGTAGAAACTTTAAAAGGCAGTTTCATCATATTATCCATTGCCAGAACTTTCAGCGCACCGGAACCGATTCCCAATAATCCGGACATGGCTCCTGCAAACATCATCATCAGAAATCCCGGAATTGTATTTCTTGCAGAGTAGCTTTTCACCACCCCTTTATCAGGAAAAGTTCCGAACAATTTTAATTTTTCTTCCAGACTTCCTTTAATAATAGGTTCCTGATGATCCGGTTTTCCTTTTAAATTTAAAATAACCGTTAAAAGAAGAATACTCGCGAAAATAATTCCGATCGTATTCGGATTTAGCATTCCCGAAACCAAAGCTCCGACGATGGCGCCCGAAGTAGTGGCTATTTCTAGAAACATCCCGACTCTCATATTGGTAAAGCCTTCTTTTACAAAAGCTACCGCCGCACCGGAAGAAGTTCCGATAACAGAGATAAGAGAAGCACCGATGGCGTAATGCATAGGAACGCCGAAACCCAGCGTTAATAAAGGAATAATGATAACTCCTCCTCCCAATCCGGTCAAAGAACCCAGAAGTCCTGCCGAAATGGCTCCAAGAAAGAGAATGATGATTTCTGACATGTTACAAATATAAAACTATTGCGTTAGTCTGCCAAACGTTTAAAAAAGATAAATTTGACGTATTTTTGCACAAACAGAATTTTATATGAAATTATTTTATATCATCCTCGGAGCCACCCCGAAAGGACGAAATATAGAGCAGCACGATGTTTTCTTCGGAATCGCCGAAAGTCTGAAAGATCTGGTTCCGGATATGAAAGAGTTCTGGAAGGATGCCAAAATCCACATCGACTGTTATCAGGAAGTGCGTTTTATCGATGGTTATGAAGTGAAAATTACAGAAAGAGGAGAGAAAACATCCGAAGAACAGCTTTATTTTATTAACCTTGGAGGATATAAAAGAGGTTTTTTTGAAGAATTTCATGAACAGCATTTAATGGTTGGAAATTCGATGGCGGAAGTTACAAAAAGAGCAAAAGCCACAGAATTTTATAAAACCATGGGATTTAAAGGAGCGGAAAGTCATATTGATGATAAACACGGCGTAGACATTGATGATATTTTTAAGGTAAATGATATTCTTCCTGAAAAAATGAAAGAAAAATATTCCATTTCATTAATAAAATCCAATGCTGAAAATCAGGAAAACTTGGTGGAACTGGGATATCTGAAAATTGATAAAATTCAATAAAATATAATGCTCATAGCTGAGTGAAACGCCTTTGCGAGCGAAAAATAATGAGTGAATTTTTCAAAAAGTCTTAGCGAGCTTAGCGTTAAATTTTAAACTATATTAAATCTAACAGAAAAATAAAAGTAAAAAATGAAAATTGGAATTTTAGGAGGAGGACAGCTCGGACGAATGCTGATTCAGGAAGCATTGAAATACGATGATGAATTTTATACGCTGGATCCTGCTTCAGACGCGCCCTGTCATAATATTTCCTACTTTACCCAGGGAAATTTCAACGATTATGAAACCGTTCTGAATTTCGGTAAAAATAAAGACGTCGTAACCATCGAAATCGAGCACGTAAATGCGGATGCTCTTGCCGAACTTGAAAATCAGGGGATAAAAGTCGTTCCGAATTCTAAAATCATTAAAACGATTCAGCAGAAAATTCTTCAGAAACAATTTTATGCGCAACACGATATTCCAAGTCCGGAATTCGAAGTAATGGATGGAAGTTCCGACGAAATTAAAATGCCTCTGCCGTTTGTACAGAAAATGAACACAGGAGGTTATGACGGAAAAGGGGTTCAGGTAATCCGTACCCATGAAGACATGAAAAATCTCTGGATACAGGATTCTGTGATCGAAAAGTTAGTGGATATTGATAAAGAACTTTCCGTAATTGTTGCCAGAAATGAAAACGGAGAAACAAAAACTTTCCCTGTAACGGAAATGGTTGCCGATCCGAAGCTCAATCTTCTGGATTTCAATATCTGTCCTGTTTTTTTAACCGAAGAAATTGAGGAGCAGATCAATTCAATTACAGAAAAATTCCTGAATGCAATTCATTCTCCGGGACTTTTCGCCATCGAACTGTTTTTAGATAAAGAAGGAAAAGTCTGGGTAAACGAAACGGCTCCGAGACTTCACAATTCAGGACATCAGAGTCAGGAAGGAAATGCGAATTCACAGTTTGAGCAGATGTACCGCGTGGTGAAGAATTTACCTCTGGCAGATACAGATGCCATCATCTACAGCGGAATGCTGAATTTAGTAGGCGCAGAAGGTTTTTCAGGAAAAGTTATTTATGAAGGAATGGAAGACGTATTAAGACTTCCTGAAACCTACGTTCACCTATACGGAAAAACAGAAACCAAACCGGGAAGAAAAATGGGGCACATCAATGTTCTGGCAGAATCCAGAGAAGAACTGATGGAGAAACTGGTGATGGTGAAAGAAATGGTAAGAGTTATTTCTGAATAATTTTACTATTTACATCATTGAAAAAGACTGCTTGAGAAGGCAGTCTTTTTTAGTTTTTAATTACATTTATATTCGGCAAATTTAGGATATCCGTGTTCATTATATTCATATCCGCTAATTTCATAGGTTTCATACGGAGGTGTCGGATAACCATTCATATAAGTTGTTTTACTGTATTTTCTGTGATTGTTTTTGGAAAGTCTTAAAAAGAAAATATCTTCAAAAGGAACATTTACATTGGCATACGGATTCTTATAGGTATCATAATTATCGTATTTTGTAACCACTTTAAGTGCTGAGTTCCCCGCATTTATCTGTTCTATTTCTTTGAGGTTTCCATTTGTATCATAAGATAGTGTTTTAGTATTTTCACCATATACATCTCCCCAACTGTTGGTTATTTTTTCAGCGATAAGAACTATTTTATTGGTCGAACTATAAGTATATTTAAAATTTTTAGTTGAAGAGGTATTGTCCGTTAAATAAGTGGATACCCTATTCTTTTCAGATAGTCTGCCTTGATTATCATATTGTAAATAATCAATATTTTGCATATTATTATAATCTACGCCTTCAATTATTTTTACAGGTTGTTTCAAAGCATTATACTGAATTTCTGTTGTTGCTTTTAGCTGAAGAGTATAGGTTGGATAAGTCTGCCCGGAAGGAGTATTGTCTACTATATTATAGTCAAGCTTTTTGATAATTAAATTTCCATCATATACATATTCGGAGGTATAAAACTGTTGTCCGTTTATGATATTTGCTTTATTAAATTTTGTAATCAAGCATGTTGGTTCAGGCAAAGTATCATTGTCATCAGAACTACAAGAACTTAAAAGCAAAACAAAAGGTATTACAAAAAATTTTTTCATCTTATACATGGTTATTTTTTTTCAGGCGCAAATATAATGTTTTGAAACAGTATTAATGGAATCTTATTTAAAGATCTTCGGATAATCAATCGTCCATTTTCCTTCTTGAGAATTCCATAAAAGATAAGGTCCGTCAAAACCTTCAAGATAGGTGAGCTCAAAATTACCTTTGTTATCGGTCTTATAATCAAGATAAACCCGTGAATCTTCATGTGGTAAACCTAAATTTTCTAAGGTTTTATAATCGCTGTTTTCGGGAAGCTTGCCAAACCTATTTTCATAACTTTTAATATTCTGAATGATTTTATTCCCTTTTTCAATATCCGATTTTCTAGTGATTTCAATCGGAAGATTCCAGTATATCGTAACTGAAATAATCATTAAAGCAACAAGTGAAACGAACAGGATAACTATTTTTTTCATAAATTAATTTCTGTATTGTATAAAATACCTGCAAGCTTTGAGTAATCATCATTAGAACCGAAATTTTCTGTTTGGGCTTCTGTGCCTACCAATTGATATTTATGGCAACTGAAACATATTTTAGCGATCCCGGTAACCAATTTATTCTTCTTAAAAATCAGAATATCTCTAAAAACAGCAATGCAACCAGCAGCCATCCTTTCGCCGGCTGGCTTTTCTACAAATATTTTATCTACACTGCTAAAATTGGAAGTATTTATACTCTGTTTTCTATAGCCGATTTCATTCATAAAATTCAGAAAATCAAGATCATCAATGTTTTTAGGGATGTTATTACAGATTACTTGATATCTTAGGTTATCAATATTTGATCTTTTTTTAAACTTGTATAAGTTAGCAGCATCATCCATCTCAATTTCAATTTGATAATAATCTATTTCATCATAATCAAAAAACTTTCTACCATATTTAATTTCTGACATTTTTAGCGTTTTTTTATATCTGATTTGAAAAATACACTTTTTTATTTAGAAATTAAATACATAACTGTTGCTTCTACTTAAAAATCTTCTTAATCACATTTCCGATCTCCATAAAATCATCATGATTTCCTACGGAACGTTTTTCCACATCATTTTCATCAAATTCGGAGAATGGGAAAACCAGCAAATAATTATTGTCGCGAAGGTTTCTGTTTAAAAGTTCCGGAATCAGCCTCATCTGCGGAATGTAGGATTTCATGCCTCTTTTTGCCATAAAAACAATTAAAGCTTCATCTTCTTTAAGTTCCGCTGCGGTTTTTTCGCCGTCTTTCCATGAATTCATAATGATAAATTCCGCTTCAATATTGGCTTTTTTAATAATTTTCTGAAGAATGTCTAAAATAGTTTCCGAAGCATAAAAAACAATCGTCGCACCAGAATTTCTGGCAATATTCCAAACCCTTAAAAGCGCATGAAAGAAACCTGCTTCTTTATGGGCATTTTCGGGAATCATCACCGCATATTTTTTGATGGTCGACAAAGGCTGTGCAGCGTGATACACCAAAACATTAACGTGGTCGTTCTGAAGATAGCCGTTGTAAAGATTGTACACAAAAGAAGGGGAAAAACCTTTTTCATCTTCCAGCCCGATGATGATATCGGTGATATTCTGCTCTTTAATAACGTTATTCACTCCATTGATGACATCGTTATCGTATCTTTTCAGTGGCTGAATCTTTACATCCGCAGCAGCAGCAGTATCTGTAGCGCTGTGCAGCAGTTTTTCTGCATTCTTTACGGAAGATTCGTTTTTATCTTCATTAATCACATTCAGTGCGAATATATTTTCTGTGTTAGAATGGGCTTTAATTAAAATTCCCAGATTCACCATTCTTTCGACGGTGGCTTCATAATTTAAAGCTAAAAGAATATTTTCCTCTTCATGCGTATTTCCGGAAACCGTATCTTCATTGTCCTGTTCCGCTATTTTCTGTGCACTTGCCATCGAAACAAATGATGATATCGTACATGAAATCAGAATCAGCAGAATACTTCCGTTCAGAACGTGTTCATTTAATAATCTGATCGGTTCTCCTGTTTCCGTTTCTGAAAGAATGATATTGTAACCTACCATTACTGAAGCCAGCGTTGCCGCTGCTGAAGCGGAACTCAGCCCGAAAATCAGCTTTCCTTCTTCTTTGGTAAGCCTGAATGTTTTCTGTGTAGCTACCGCCGAAAGATATTTTCCGCCAATCGAAGCTACAAGCATAATTCCGGCGACTTCCAGTGTTTCCCAGCTTTTAAAAAAGACTTTAAAATCAATCAGCATTCCTACACTGATCAGGAAAAAAGGAATGAAAATCGCGTTTCCGACAAATTCTACACGGTTCATCAGTGATGAAGTGTGAGGAATCAGCCTGTTTAAAGCCAATCCAGCGAAGAAAGCTCCGATAATGGCTTCAACTCCTGCCAATTCTGCCAGTAAAGCTGCGAGATAAATCATCACCAAAACAAAAATATACTGCGAAATTTTATCATCTACTTTTTTGAAAAACCATCGTCCGATCATGGGAAAAATCAGCAAAACAATCAGTCCGAAAACTACGAATGAGACTGAAAGCTTTACCCAGAATTCTGTACCGACATCACCCTGTGACATTCCTACAATCACGGCAAGAACCAAAAGCGCAAGAATATCCGTAATCATCGTTCCGCCCACGGTAATATTTACTGCCGGGTTTTTGGCAATTCCCAACTTGCTTATCAAAGGATAGGCAATTAATGTGTGTGACGAGAATAAACTGGCAAAGAGAACAGACGTAAGAACAGAAAAATGCAGAATGTAATAGGCTCCGAAATATCCTAAAACAAAAGGCCCGGTGAATGTGTAAATTCCGAAGGTGAGACTTTTCCATTTATTTTTTTTGAAATCGCCCATGTCTATTTCCAGTCCTGCAAGAAACATGATGTAAAGCAGTCCAGTAGTTCCTGTCACCACAATACTGCTGTCTCTCGCTAAAACATTAAATCCGTTAGGACCGATAACGGCACCTGCAATAATCAGCCCCAATAAATGAGGGACTTTTATTTTATTTAAAAGCAATGGTGCGGCAAGAATAATAATTAAAACCAGAAGAAATTTAAGTACCGGGTCTTCGATGGGAAGACTCAGGTTGTGTATGCTCAGTAAAGTCATTATGTGTTTATTTGGTGGAACGGATTAGTTCTACGGAGAATTTTGCCATACAGTTATTGTCTACTGCGATGGTTCTTGTACCTCTTATTTTATTGGCTGAAAAATCATTGAGAAGCACATTCATTTCGACCTGTTTTTTCGAAGTAGAATCTGTTTTAAAAGTAAGCTTTGCCTCGTTATTTTCAAATTTTCCCGAGTAGAGCCTAACCAGATTATTGTTGTTAATGATCTTAGTAACCAACTGAATAGAATCGCTGTCGAATTCCCAGGTATCGGTACGCTGATCGCCGACTACATAATCGCTGCAGTTGGATTCTGTACAGATTACTTTTCCCGTCCAGGATCCGGCAATTTCAGCAGGCCAGACCACAATTTTTACAGAATCTTTTTTGGCAAAAATACTGTCTCTCATTTTTAAAAGAGACTGATATTCAGATTCTTTCTGAGCGAATGATTTTTCTTTTTCCAGTAATTGCTGCTCTCTTAAAGTAAGGTCATTTTCCTTTTTTCTGTTGTCGCAGCTTGTTAAAAGGATTAATATAGCAGAAACTGCAAATAGGGCGCTTTTTATCATATTGAATAACTTGGTGAAAACAATATAGGAAAAAAAACGGAAAGTTAAAAGTCTGGATTTTTATCTTAATGGCAGATTTTTTAATTAATTTTTATTCAATTCGTTGTTTTTTGAACATTTCTCTGTTGTAATTAATAACAAAAACACCCAAAATGATCAATATTGCTGCAATGATAAATTTAGCTGAAATTTCTTCATTTAGGATCAGCCAGCTTAAGAAAATGGAAATAATGGTATTGATATATGCCAGAATAGAAACCTGAACCGGAGAAACCTTGGTTAAAGCATAATGATAAGCAAAAAAAGCTGCAACAGAGCCAAAAAGCGAAAGATAAAGCATTGCGGAAATACTTTTTACAGACCAATTTTCGAAGTTATAATTTTCGCTGAAAAGTAAAGCAAAGATAATCTGAATGATCCCTGCAAAAGCAAACTGATAAAAAAGATTCAGCGAAATATTTTTACTCTGAATATTCATTTTTTTAGTGAAAATCGTTCCTGAAGCCCATCCTGCAATGGCAAAGAGTAAAAGGAGAATCCCAAATCTGTAATCCGGATTGGCTAAATCGTTAATACCGTCCCAGAAGATGAATAAAATCCCTCCAAAACACATGAAAAGCCCCAACATTGCACGAACGGTGAATTTCTGCAACCCAATTGCCACACTTCCTAAAAATACGACGATTGGTGAAGTGGCACTGATTAATGAAGTTAAACTGCTGGTTAAGGTTTCTTCCGCTACCGTTGTCAGTCCGTTCGCCATAATCAGCATCAATGAAGAAAAAATAAGCTGATACCCCAGATTTTTCCAGCCGATCCACTGAAACTGTTTTCTGTACAGTAAAATTAAAAGCATGATAACTGCTGCCAAAAACTGACGGATTCCCGCAACAAACCAAGCCGGAATAGTTTCAACAGCAACACGGATTGATAAAAATGTGGTTCCCCAGACAACAGCAACGGTGAGAATGGCAAGAGTAAGCTTAAAATCTTTCAAAATGGTGGTCTTAGCCGCAAATATATTCAATTAAAAGTTTATCCAAAAGCTTTCTGAAGCTTCATTCCTTTTGCCTAACAACTTTTAAGCCTTTTTGCATGAGGTTTTTTAATTTTTTATCTTTGGGCATCTAATAAATTGAAAAATGGTAGGAATAATAATGGGAAGTCAGAGCGACTTACCGATCATGGAACAAGCAGCAAATTTTTTAAAATCTTTAGACATACCTTATGAACTGACGGTAGTTTCTGCACACAGAACACCGGAAAGAATGTTCGATTATGCAAAAACAGCTAAAGAAAGAGGCTTGAAAGTAATTGTTGCCGGAGCGGGAGGAGCAGCCCATCTTCCGGGAATGGTAGCAAGCTGCACAACTTTACCTGTGATCGGAGTTCCGATTTTATCGAGCAACTCTATTGATGGTTGGGATTCTGTATTATCAATTCTTCAGATGCCGGGCGGAATTCCTGTAGCTACAGTTGCTTTGAACGGTGCTTTGAATGCAGGAATTTTAGCTGCAAAAATTATCGGAAGCGCCGATGAAACCGTTGCTGAAAACCTTCAGCAATATCAGGATTCTTTAAAGGATAAAGTTCTGGGAACCGTGGACGACATTAAAGAGAAACATCCGAATCATTTTGATAAATAATTTAATACATT
>OGQD01000818.1_pt1 | contig 21951 bp, 24 predicted proteins | sample 1553091 | NCBI WGS metagenome assembly OGQD01 (sample SAMEA2580290, study PRJEB22360) | human gut metagenome | biome: human gut; feature: human-associated habitat; material: faeces | place: Denmark | collected 2008/2010
CGTTTTTACGATCCAAATTATTAAAATCCCGAAATATAAAATCTTAATGACAGGAATATAATCCGGAAGATTCTGAAGCCAGTTGAATTCATTTTCTACAAACCACGTAAAAGCTCTCGGCGTTTTAAACCAATACAACATCGGAAAAATCGTGGCAGAATACACCGCAATTTCATCAACTGTTTTACCCCAGTTATTAGGCTCAAATCTGGCATAAATTCTCATGAAACCATATTGCTGTCTGATAAAATGAAAAACAGCAATTAAAGCCAACACCGACCAAAACGTAAGACTTCCGAACTGGTATAAAATCAATCCCAAAATCCAGCTCAAAGCAGGAATTCCGTAATATAAAAGTTTTCTTTTTCTGACTTCTTCTTTAACGAAATACGTTTTAAATAAAGTAGAATACACATGCGCAACATCCACGAAAACAATCAGGAAAAGCCATGTGTAAAAGGAATAATGATTTTCCAGTCCCTGAATCTGTTTCTGAAACAAGAAAACAATCAGCAAAATAATGAAAGGCGGCGACAGAATAAACCAGCCGTCTGTTTTTGCGTTATGGATCCAGGGTTGTTTCATTTTTATTTTTGGGAAGCCTAACAGGTTTTAAAAACCTGTTAGGTTTGGTTTAAATTCATATTCAATTCATTAAGATCGCTGCATCTGTTTTGCGGTTCTCCATCCCTGATAAAAAGCTTCCTCGAAAATTGAAATTCCTGAAAGATCAGAATGGGCAAAGAAAACTTTTCCGTCAATCGGCTGTTTTGCTATTTCGGAATTTCCAAAAATCTGGTTCGGAACCGGCGCAATCATCGCATGACCGATTTTATGAAACTGCATTTCGAGGATAAAATCTTCAATCATAGGATGGGCTTTTTTTAAATCTTCCAAAACAAGGCTTTTCAACTGTTCTTCTTTCAGACCGTATAATTTTTTTCTTGCTTTTTTACAGTCATTGGTGGAAAAACTTCTGTAGTAGGTAATCACTTTTTCGCCCATAATCTGGTTTACATTCTGATGCTGATCGTAAATATAGCCTAAACCATCGGAACCGTAAATTACGTTATCCCAAGCCAATTCTTCATCTCCTCCGAAATCGTTTTGTAAAGTAATCGTTGTTAAAAGCCAAGGAACATAGTTAAAATGTTCAGCCCTTTTATTGTTGAAAATTCTTTCGTTGACGAATTGCGGAGTCGCAAACAGAACTTTTTCAGCAATGATCTTTTTTGTCTTTTTCTGAAAATTGTCGAAACTTAAAACCTCAACATCGTTATCATTTATCTTAACATCAAAAACCAAATGATTCTGTAAAGATTTTTCTTCTGTATATTTTGAAAAATACTTTGCCAAACGAGCATTCCCTTCCGGCCATGTGAAAACCTGATCTTTGTATTTTTTGCTCCAGTTGTTTTTTCTTCCGGCGAAATAATGAATTCCCGCCCAAGCCGAAACGTAATCGATTCCCAAACCGTAATCGTCGCGACAGGAATAATCTAACAGCCAAAGTAATTCTTCAGATGTAAAATTTTCCTGTTTAAGCCAGTCTTTGAAAATAATTTTCTCTAGTTGTAAAACCTCATCTTCCCGACTGGAATCGTGAACCGGAATCGCAAACCAATATTTTCCTTCTGCATCTTTTTTATGCTGAAAGTGATCCATCATTTTAAAAAACCGGTCGAATTCCGCTTTTGTTTCTGAGGAAATTCCGTTTTGCGGAACGATATCATTTTGCCATGAATTTTTAAAAAACAACCGTTCCTGTTGCGGGAAAGTCATCTGATATTCGTCTAAAATCGGATCGCCGTTTTCATCGTCTCCCTGATAAATTTTACATTCATTCAGAAATTGGATGATTTCAGTATTTTCTTTATTCGGCAATGGCAAATAATGTGCTCCCAAAGGAAATTTTGAAAATTTGTTCTGTCCGTTGGAAGAGTTTCCGCCCACATGGTTTTCCATTTCGAGCAAAAGATAATTGTTTTCCTGATTTTGACTGAAAAATCTACACGCCGAAAGTCCTGAAATTCCTCCGCCGACAACGAGGTATTTTGTGCGAATTTCTTCCGTAGGCTGAGGAAAATCTTTTGCCCAGAGTTTGTGCCCTAAAATATGATTGATTCCGGTGATTTTTAGCAATAATGATTTTCCTTTTTTACTGCAATATTGTAAAAAAGGAATCATAAGACTGCCCAGAAACAGGGTTTTAAGGAAATCTTTACGTGAAAATTGAGTGGGTTGAGTTGGCAAGATTTAATGGTTATTTTGAGATGCTTTCGTAATTGTCATCGGGATTCTGGAAATTGTTAATAACTCTGTGGATTCTCAACATATCATCCTGATAATCATAAATAATGTAGTTATGCTTCGTTACCAAATATTTCATAAAACCTGTATCTCTATATTTTTCGAAATATACATTCTGGTGTTCTAAAATATTTATAGCATCGTCTAACTGATCGAAAAACTTAAATACGACTTTTTGATTCCATTTTCTTAAAAGATAAGATTCAATATCATCAATATCTTGCTGAGCCGCAATTGAAATATCAACTTTCACCGTCTGTTAGTTTTTTTAATTTCTCTCTTTTAGCTTTCATAAAGTCGTGATAAGAAACCGTTCTACCCATTCTGAAATCTTCTTCGGATCTTTTCAACGATTCTAAAATCTCTTCATGGGTTTCGTTTCTATAAACAGGTTCCATTACTTTGGCAATAGAAAGCAGTTCTTCGGAAGTAAATCTCTTTTCTTTCATTTTTTTGAAAAAGGTAGGTTTTTTAATTCCTGTTTTTTCAATGATATAGGAAATTTTGAAGGGTGAATCTTTCAGAATCTGATCGATGTTGTTCTGGATTTCTATATATTTTTCAATTTCAGCTATCATATTTTTACAATTTAAGTATCAATTTATGATACAAATATAATAAATAATTGACATTTTTCTATTGAACTTTACCCCATTCTTCATCAAAATATCTTACTAAAATTTGGTTATCCAATCGATTGACTCCAATATCTTTGGTTTTCATATCTTTCGTAAAGTAAGAAAGCTGTGAGAAATTGTAATCATAAAATTTCAGATTCGGAATTTTACGATAGATTTTATTGTTGATCGGCTCAAAAGAAGCCATTGAAAATCCCCATTCTCCGAATGACGGAACATACGTATGATACGCGGAAGTAAAGGGAAAAACCTGATTAATTGTTTTCTCAATACACCAGAAAGATTTCGGGGCAAAGTAAGGAGAAGTTGTCTGAACCACAATCTTTGCGTCTAAAGTAGTCAGTCTTTCCAGCTCTTTATAAAACTGTAAAGAATACAATTTTCCTAAACTGTAATTAGACGGATCCGGAAAGTCAATAATGATAACATCGTATTTTTTTGAGTTTTCTTTCACCCAGATGTAAGCATCTTTATTTATCACTTTCAACTTTGGGTTAGATAAAGAGCTTTGATTCAATTGGCGCATGGTTTCATTATTCCTGAAAAAATCTGTCATTTCTCCATCCAAATCCACCAAAGTGATGTCTTTTACTTCTTTGTATTTTAAAACTTCACGAACTGCGAAACCGTCTCCGCCACCAAGAATTAAAATATGATCGATCTTTTTAGCCATCGACATGGCAGGATGAACCAGCGCTTCGTGATAACGGTATTCGTCTACTGAAGAAAACTGTAAATTATTATTCAAATATAATCTGAATTCGCGGTTGTTTCTGGTTAAAACGATTCTTTGGTAGGGCGAACTTTTGGTGTAAACGACATTTTCACCATATAATTTTTCTTCTGAAAATGATAAAATTCTGTCTGAAAAGATAAAGAGAATAACAAGCAAAAGAAAGGCTCCGATTGATTTAACTCTTAATGAAACTGGTTTTGAAAGTTCTTTTTTCAGATAGAAACATAAAAATATGGCAATTGAAATATTAACCAAGCCAAAAAACAAAGGGGTTTTTACGATTCCTAATTGCGGAATCAGTACCAAAGGAAACAGAATAGAAGCCAATAAAGCTCCGATATAATCAAAGGCGAAAACATTTGAAACGAGATCCTTGAACTCAACCCTGTCTTTTAGAATGTTCATCAACAACGGAATTTCTACTCCGACCAGACAGCCTGTAAAAAATACAAAAAGGTATAAAACGGCTTCAAAATGAGCCAAAGTGTTAAACAGAATAAATAAAACCACAGAGCTTATTCCGCCGATGATCCCGACCAGAATTTCAATTTCTATGAATTTATCAATTAAATTTCCTTTGATGAATTTGGCAAAATACGATCCGACTCCCATCGAAAAAAGATAGACTCCGATGATGAAGGAAAACTGTTTTACGGAATCGCCCAAAAGATAGCTCGCCAAAGCTCCCGCCACCAATTCGTAGATCAGTCCGCAGGTTGCGATGACAAACACCGAAAACATCAAAAGCAGTTCAAGAGGAATCCTCTTTTTATCCATGAATCGCTGCGCTTATGATAATTGAAATCCCGATGATAAATGCTCCGAAAATAATCGCCAAAGCAGTATTTTTATTGTGAGCGATTTCGTGCCATGTTTTTTCCGGCGTTATTTTTTCAATAATTAAATAACAAACCAGCAATATGGCAATTCCCAGAAAGGAATAAATCACTGAATTGATGACCGGTAAAAAGTTGATCTGATCCATAATTTTAGATTTTATTTGTGATAGTATCTGTAATATCCCACTCCGGAAGAGTGGTGTCTTCTTGTGGTTCCGTCTCTGTAGGTTTCTGTTTTTTCACAGTCGCAGAACTGGTTGCCGTCAAAAGTGAGATAAGTAAACCAGCCGACAAAAAACACTCCGATAAGACAGAGAATCCAGTGTTCTTTTATGTAATTAATAATAGTTTCCATCGTTTATGAATAGGTGTAAGGTGAATTTGAACTGTTGAACCATTTTGATCTTTCGAAAGATTTTCTTCCGAACCAGACTGCTACAACAAACGCGATGATAAACAAAAGAATAAACACAAAATTCCTGAAAGAGACAGGAAGCCATTCTGCTTTAATTTTAACCGATTTGTTTTCGGTTAACTCTGGTGTTGTCGCTCCGGCTGCAAGATTGGTATTCAAAAGGGAGTCGATATCCGCTTTTCCTAAAGTCTGATGAACAAACTGTCCGAGGCTGCTTGTTGTGTCTTCCTTAATCATTTTAGAGTCTCCGAAAGCCGTTGTTTCCATCGTATTGTTGTTGGTAACATTAATAGTTCCGTTGTTATCTCTGGATAAGGTTAAACTTCCGTCTTGGGTTGCGTAATATGATGGAGGCATAACCTTTGGAGTTTCCTGTTTTTCTGCCGAAATAATAAAGTGATATTTTCCGGGAGCAACTCCACAGAAATTAAAACTTTCATCCCGTCTTCCTTCGCTCCAGTTTTCACCGTCTTCATATCCGTGATATTCTTCAATATCTTTAGAAGCAAACACAATTTCGTTGGTTTTCTCGTTCACCAATCCTAAGCCGACATTTGCCCATGAATTATCCACATTGGAATATACCTCAACTTTTAACGGGGCAGAACCGCCTGATAAATCAAAGCTTTTGCTAACCATTTCTTTATTGCGGACATCTGCAAAATTAATTTCCTGCTCGAAAACCGATTTATTGGTTCTCGTCCCGACTACATACAACTGAATCAGACTAATTAGTAATGCTGAAACCGCCATAATATTAATGGTGTGCTTTACATTTACATAAAATGGCTGAACAATTCCTATTCCTGAATAATTGGGAAGATTTGAAATTCCGAATGCTTTTTTTACTTTGTATTTTGAGATGTGTTTGCCTGAAAAATATTGTACGCTGGTTTTAGATTTTTCCTCAGAAACCATATAGATTCCGTTTACATATTCTTTGTAAGTAGAAATTCCGAAATCGAGTCTTTCTTCGAAAAAACCAGCGGCAGCATGAATATGGCACTCCGTAGTTTCATATTTTCTGAAACTTACAGCTCCATATTCCAGAATAAGACTGTTCCATGATTTTCTTTTCACATCCATTTTATCAATATTGTGAAGCAAAACCCAATGACCATCACTTTCACTTAAAAAAGCACCTTCTCCTTTTGTATCTTTTAAATAATATTCTCTCCAAAAAATACTGGTTCCGTATTTGCGGATGATAATTCCGGTGACGGTATATTCTGTATTGTCGATGATTCCTTTCTGCCCGATATCCAATACTACATTTTCTGTAGGAACTTTAATGTGTTTCTGATGTTTATTATTTTCGACATCAATAAGATAAGAACAGGTCTTACAGACATATTCTTTTATATCGAAAGTAAGATCCAGTTTATTTCCGGATTCGCAGGCGGGACAAACGTAAAACATTTTTTATCTGTAAATTTTGTGTTTCTGAATGGTTTTAGCTTTAAAATATTCTATTACTTCATCTGCAATTTTTTCAACTTTTTCTGTGTTATCCTGCAGATAATTGCAGAGAAAAACATCAAAAGTGAGTTGTTTAAATTCCGGCCACGTATGAATACAAAGGTGAGATTCTTTAAGACAAACCGCGGAAGTAAAGCTTTTATTTTCAAAAATATGACTGGTAATTCCTACAATTTCCACGTCTTTTGTTGCGAGCATATCTTTGGTAAATGCTAAGAAACCGTCACCGTCTATTAACAAAGCTTCTGACTCCGTTTCCAAAGTCAGAAGAATATGTAAACCTTTGCTGGTTAATGATTCCAATTCAATGTATTTTCAGCAAATATATTATTTTTTTGGTAAGAAAACTTCTGCAAGCATACAACGTGCACTTCCTCCTCCGTTTACTTCAATTGTGTTTAGATCAGAATAGATGATTTCACAGTATTTTTCAATCGCTGCAACCTGATCCTGATGTAAGGATTTATAAGCGGTTTCGCTCATCACCAAAAATTTCTGTCCGTCTTTATTATTTACCTGAAGCATATTTCCTGCAAACTGCTGCATCTGCTCTTCAGAAATTTCAATGATTTCTTTTCCTGAATTTTTAATGGTTTCAATGACTTTGCTTCTTTCGAGTTCATCATCGATACAATCCAGACAGATTACCACAAATTTATCTGCTACACACATCATCACGTTGGTGTGGTAAATCGGAAGTCTCTCTTCTCCAACGGTTTGGAATGAATGGAAAACAACCGGCGTAAAACCGTACTTCTCACAAAATTCTCTGAACAGGTTTTCATCCAGTCTTAAAGAAACCGAACCGTAAGCAATTTTGTTATCGTGATCGAAGATCATGCTTCCTGTTCCTTCCAAAAAATGTCCCTGTGTTTCCGGAAAAGACCAGTCGTCGATTTCAGCGACTTCAAATCCCTGTTCTTTAATGATTTCGATGATATCGTCTCTTCTTTCCACTCTTCTGTTGGAAGCAAACATCGGATATAAAACCACTTTTCCGTCTTTGTGAAAACTTACCCAGTTGTTCGGGAAAATTGAATCCGGAGTGTGTGGATCTAATGTATCTTTTATTGCGATGACGTTAATTCCTTTGCTTCTTAATTTTTCAACAAAAGCTTTAAATTCAGACAAAGCTTTGAACTGGGTATCGAAACCTTTCTGCTCTACCTGAAAATAATTGTTCTTTGCCGTTTCTGCATTAAATCCGAATGCAATCGGCTCTATCATTAGTACTGTATCTGTTGTCTGCATACTTTGGGTTTGAGGGTGTTTTGGGTTTGAGAGTCTGAGTGTTTTAGTGTTTTAGTGTTTTAGTGTTTTAGTGTTTTAGTGTTTTAGTGAAAGTTACTTTTTATTTTTTATCTGTTGAGGAAAATGTACACCAATTCTGTGACTGACTCATCATATTTACTAACATCCCGATTATTTGATTGTATTGTTTATTTAAACTAATAAACTGTTCTTCTTTTATATATTTGCATTTCCATGCGTACAAGAGCCATGTTTGGGTTTCTCTTGCTTCTCCTTCCGAATCTGTAAGCTTTGCGACGAAAGATTTTTCATACTTTCTTTTCCCCCAAGCTTCGCTGATATTTGCTGAAACCGATCTTGATGAGCGACGAATTTGATCCGTAAGAGAATAGAGTTCTTCTTTCGGAAAGAGTTTTGAAAGTTCGAAGATCATCATTGCAGTTTCAAAAGACTTTTGATAAACTTTCAAATCCTGATGAAATTTAATTGTTGACATATTTGTATTTTGAACTAAAATAGAAAAAATATCAATAACTCATCCTCAAACTCTACTATTCTCTAACCCAAAAACTCTCCGACTTTGTTATTCCCTAACAAGCGGCATTGTAGAGCAACGTAAAAGTCCTCCCATTTTAGAAATTTCGCGGTACGGAATTTCTTCAACCTTCATTCCCCATTCGTTTCTGAGGTGATTATTCATTCTGGTGAATGCTTTGTCGGAAACTACGATTTCTGGAGAGATTGAAAAAATATTCGGGAACATTTCAAACATTTCCTCTGCTGTAACGTGGAAACAGTTTTCTTCACCGAAAATATCAATAATCAGGCGGTAATCGCTCTCGTCTACAAATCCGTCTTTGTAAATAATACATTTATCTTTTCCAATGGGGTTGAATGTACAATCCAGATGTAAAATTCCTTCGTACGGTATTCTGTCGTTCTTTTTCAGTTCCAGATCGATGATTCTTTTTTTAGGAAAGTATTCTTTCAGAATTTCGATGGCGTATTCGTTGGTTCTTGCCGTTTTATAACTTCTGTAATCTTCACTGAAACATGTTCCGATGAACAGAAAATCGTCCCAGACAATAACATCTCCACCTTCAATGTGTGCTGTTTCCGGAAGATTAATTATTTTTCTCCACGCCACTTTTTCAAAAACCGTTTTATAAGCTTCCTGTTCGTCTGCGCGGTCTGCAATAACATTGGAAATGATCATTTTATCATCGATTACAAACGCGACGTCTCTTGCAAAAACCTGATTGTAATCTGCAATGATGTCCGGACGAAGAACTTCTACGTCATATTTTTTTAAAACTGCTTCAAAAGCGTTCATTTCATGGATGATATCCGATTCTTTCGGATAGATGTTATTTTCGATAGAATGATACGACTTTGCATCATAACTTTCCTCTAATGTAGGAACTGCTCCCATTGAATTGGGTTGTCCTAAAACCACTGATTTCAGCCTGCCCGTTTCGTTTTTTATATTTAGCTTCATAAAGATTTATGCAATGCTACAAATATAAGTAAAGGACTGAATCTGGGAAACTTTTGTCCTGTTTTTAGGCGATCTGCGCAATATAAATCTATGAAATAATCTTCTTACAGTTTTTTACTTCAGCAGATTGATAGACTAAAGCATTTATTCACTTAAATAAGCGATTTTATCAGATAATTTTATTCACAATAATTGGTTATGAATTATTTTTTGATAAAATGTAAAAAGTTTTAATTAAAATTCCTACCTTAGTGATATAATTTCTGTGGAAATTAAAACATAAAACATTAACAATCAAACACCAAAACATCATGAACACAAAAAAAGCCGTGCTTTTAAAAGCACAAAAATTAGGCAGAGAAGAACAAAAATCAATTATCGGAGGAGCATCTGCTGCAAGACGCTGCTGCGAATATGATTTTGAAACAGGAAAATGTACACTCTGGACTTGCGACAGATGTCAATGTCCATAACAGAAAATTAGACTTAAAGCCTGCTTTTGAAGCAGGTTTTATTTTTTATGCCCTTTAAAAAGAAGCGTATATTCATTTATATTAAATAAAAAAAATCCCAAAGCAAGCTTCGGGATTTTTGTTTATAGTAAGATATTGATTATCTGTTAACCATATCGATATAGTCTCTTTTTGGAGCCCCTTGATAAACCTGTCTTGGTCTTCCGATCGGATCTCCTTTCAGTCTCATTTCTTTCCACTGAGAAATCCATCCCGGTAATCTTCCTAATGCAAACATTACGGTGAACATTTCTGTAGGAATTCCCAATGCTCTGTAAATAATTCCTGAATAGAAATCTACGTTTGGATATAGTTTTCTTTCTACGAAGTATTCGTCTTCAAGAGCTACTCTTTCCAACTGCATTGCAATATCAAGCGCTTTATCCTGAATTCCTAATGCATTAAGAATATCATCAGCAGCTTTTTTGATGATTTTTGCTCTCGGGTCGAAGTTTTTGTATACTCTGTGTCCGAATCCCATTAAACGGAAGTTATCATTTTTATCTTTAGCTTTCGCAATGTATTTAGATACATCTCCTCCATCTTTTTCAATCAGTTCAAGCATTTCGATAACCGCCTGGTTTGCTCCACCGTGAAGTGGTCCCCAAAGTGCAGAAACCCCAGCAGAAACTGAAGCGAAAAGACCTGTATGCGCAGAACCTACCATTCTTACTGTAGAAGTAGAACAGTTTTGCTCGTGATCTGCGTGAAGAATTAATAGTTTATCTAAAGCACCTACAACAACAGGATCGATTTCAAATTCCTGATTAGGCATTCTGAAAGCCATTTTGTAGAAGTTTTCTACATAGTTCAGGCTGTTGTCTCCGTGATTAAGAGGCAATCCCTGAGTTTTTCTGTACGTCCATGCGCAAAGGTGAGAGAATTTTGCAATTAACAATTCTGCCGCATGATCCATTTCTTCTTTAGAGTTTACATTAACCGCTTTTGGATTAAACGCTGTTAACGCAGAAGTTAAAGAAGATAAAACTCCCATTGGGTGAGCAGAACGAGGGAAAGCATCCATGATCTTTTTCATCTCCTCTGCTACGAAATTATATTTTTTAATGTTTGATTCGAAAGAATTGTACTGATCCTGAGAAGGCAATTCACCGTGTAACAAAAGATACATCACTTCTGTGAAGTTGGATTTCTCAGCGATCTGCTCGATCGGATATCCTCTATAGAATAATTCTCCTTTGTCTCCGTCTAAGTAAGTGATGTCACTAAGTGTAGCTCCGGTGTTCTTATACCCTAAATCAAGAGTGATTAGACCTGTCTGGTCTCTTAATTTTGAAATATCGATTCCTCTGTCTCCGATAGTACTATCCACAATTGGATATTCATATGAATTACCGTCGTAATTCAATATTACCTTGTTGTCTGACATTATTTAATTTATTTTTTTCTAAATATACTACTTATTACAAAATACGGCAAACTAAAAATTTCGCTTGCCGTTATTTATAAATTCGATTAATTATCTTTTGATTTTAAAAGCATCTAAGCCCGGAAAAACTGCGGTTTCACCAAGAGCTTCTTCAATTCTCAACAGCTGGTTGTATTTCGCCATTCTGTCTGATCTTGAAGCCGATCCTGTTTTAATCTGTCCGCAGTTCATTGCTACTGCCAAATCTGCGATTGTAGAGTCTTCAGTTTCTCCTGATCTGTGAGACATTACAGAAGTGAATCTGTTGTTCTGCGCCATTTGTACCGCAGCCATTGTTTCAGAAAGAGATCCGATCTGGTTTACTTTTACCAAGATTGAGTTTGCAATTCCTTCTTTTACTCCTCTTGACAGTCTTTCAACATTGGTTACGAATAAATCGTCTCCTACCAACTGTACTCTGTCTCCGATTTTATCGGTTAACATTTTCCAGCCTTCCCAGTCGTTTTCCTGCATTCCGTCTTCAATTGAAATGATCGGATATTTCGCTGCCAATTCAGCAAGGTAAGAAACCTGCTCGCTGCTTGAGAACTGAGCGGCATCCGGCGTCTGGAATTTTCTGTAATCGTAGATTCCGTCTTTGTAGAATTCGGAAGCAGCACAGTCAAGAGCCAACATAATATCATCACCCGGCTTGTACCCTGCTTTTTCAATAGCCTGAAGTAAAGTGTCCAAAGCATCTTCAGTTCCTTTGAAAGTTGGTGCAAATCCTCCTTCATCACCTACCGCAGTAGATAAACCTCTTGAGTGAAGAATGGATTTAAGGTTGTGGAAAATTTCCGTTCCTTTTCTCAATGCGTGAGAGAAAGAATCTGCTTTTACCGGCATGATCATAAATTCCTGAAACGCAATCGGCGCATCGGAGTGAGAACCTCCGTTAATCACGTTCATCATTGGAACAGGAAGGGTGTTTGCATTGACACCGCCAACATATTTGTACAAAGGCATTTTCAATTCTGCTGCTGCTGCTTTAGCCGCTGCCAAAGAAACACCAAGAATTGCATTTGCTCCAAGATTTCCTTTATTATTGGTTCCGTCAAGATCGATCATAATCTGGTCGATAAGATTCTGATCGTATACAGGAAGACCTACCAACTCGGGCGCAATCACTTCTCTTACATTTTCAACCGCTTTAAGAACTCCTTTCCCCATATATTCTGAACCGCCGTCGCGCAATTCCACCGCTTCATGTTCTCCTGTAGAAGCTCCGGAAGGTACTGCAGCGCGTCCCATCGCACCACTTTCCGTGAATACATCTACTTCAACTGTAGGATTTCCTCTTGAATCCAAAATTTGTCTCGCTTCTATGTAAGAAATGTAACTCATTGTTCGTTTTTTTATAGTTCAGACAAATTTAATCAATTTTTAACTTTTTAAAGCAAATGAATGGGAATTTATGGGGTTATTGTGAGTTAAATTTTAGTTAATTTTAGGATTATACATTTTTAAGATAGGGAATTGACGGTGCAAAAAAGTATTCTCCTCCTCTGAGTTTTACGAAGTTTTCGACATTTATTTCTTTTCCTTTTTTTCCAAAGCAGTCGAGATTCATTTTCTGAGGTAAATTTTGTCCTATAATAAGATCTTTATAGTGATTCGCCTGTATCTGTGTAGCTTCAAATTGTTTTTTTATGTCACTTTGAAAACTCATGAACAATAATCCGACTTCTCTGCCTTCGCCGGGAAAAATTCCATAAGGAATTCCTCTTCTTGCCATAATCATTTCTCGGCTTGCTTCGTCTCTTTGATTGGTTGCCTGAATGTGGTTTAAAAAGGGACATTTTCCGTTTGATGAATTTTTGTGAAGGAAATTATTTGAAAGATTATCGATAATTCCTTCCTCGTGAGACAGTATGTGTGGTGTTCCGTCTTCAAATCTGCCTACAATAATTGCTCCTATTTCTTCTTTTTCGTCATCTGTTTTGCGTCCGACAATTGATGCGATTTTCTCTTCTTTCGCTTTAAATCCATCTACATCCTGTTCCAGTTTTCTGAATACCAGATAGCTCCCAAAAGCTTCTTCATTTTTGAGAAAAGGATCTTCTACCAATACCTGGGAAAGAGGAAAAAAGGATGAATAATTGATTTTTACATCTTTGTATTTTGTTTCCAGCTCTTGTATTTCATCCGAGAAAAAAAGTGGCTGGCTTATTCCGTCGGCGTAGCCGAAATGTTCAATCCCCGCTCCGTCTTCATTTCTTATGACGTTGCCGTTTTCAATTTTTACGATTTTACATTTTCCATTCATTTCTTTGCGGATCGATATTTCTTTTTCTCTCAGCAGCATCAGATTATCGTCTGCCACGAGAATCATAGCATGAATATCTTCTCTAAAGCCGCTTTCCCAATCAGAAGGTTTTATGTCGCTTATGTTTGCATCTTTCATACTTCCGAAGAAATCGGTCTCTTTTTCTGAAGAATTAAAGTTCTCAAGAAAGGAATACCCCAATGCGCTTATGTAAAATCCAATGAAAGTATCTCCCGAAGTTCGGTCTCTTTTGAAAGCTAAATTTTCCTTGATTTGTTTTTTACAGGAAGTAATTTCATTGGCAAAGGATACAATCCATTTTTTTACTTTATCTTTTTTATTTTCTTCAAATCTGAGAAAAATGTGTGATGTGAAATTTCTGCCATGTCCTTTTAAGATATTCCCCTGCAAATTTTCAAATAGTTTATCATAGGCTGGATCATAAATATTGACAGGCTTTTTGTTGTTTAAAGTAATCATGATATTTTTATTTTAGAGATACTGCGTTAACTTTTGAGAGGTTATAGGTGATTCCGATGAAATGACCGAATTTGAATTGTTTAACCATTGGAATCTGGCCACTGGCTCCCAGATCATAAGTTTGTCCTTTCTCGAATCCACCCGCTAAACGATCAACAACTCCCATGCTTAATCCTCCTGAAAGAATCCATCTTTCCTGTCTTCCTATAATAAATCCTCCTCCGAGAATTACCTGAAATTTCTGATTTTGGGTGAATATAAATCCAAAATTTATTTGTGGTTGTATCCATGAGTTCCATCTGAAATTTGTATTTACTGTAGATCCGAAGGCAAAGTCATAACTTCCCTGTTTTTTTAAGACAATCTGCTTTTGATCCGCATTTCCCGGCACATCTCTTTTTTCAAATTCTTCATCATACAAACTGGTAAGGAAAACACCTGCACTGATATCTATTTTTAGCCCTCCTCGAATCCAGATATTGTATTTTCCATAATTTCCATCTTCCTTTTTTGTTTTTTTATCTAACCTCTTTATGGTAAACTCTACCGCATCTATATTTTTTCCCTGAATATCTCTTGGAAGCGTATACATGATATTTGAAAAGAAAAATTTACTTTCAAATTTTTTTAGCATCTGCTCGGATTTTTCAATGCTGTATTTGATCAATTCTTCGGAAGCTTGTTTTTGGGCTTCTGTTATTGCACTTGCATATTTCTCACCCTTTCCCTGTTCCAGACAGGCTTTGTATTTTTCGGCTTCATAATAATCCTTTTTCAAAGCAGTAAATAAAGAATCTCTTGTTTGGAAAAATTCTTTTCCGAGACTTTCTTTAGACATATTTTCGAGTTCGAATTTATCTATAAAAATCTCCAGATTATCTATCTTCTCACTCAGCTCTTTACTTTTCGAAGGAATTGTAATGTAAGTTTCAACACCATACTTTAACTTAGGTTCCTCTTCTGTACTTTTACTTAATAAGGCAATATTTTGATTGATGGTAGCGGTATCCATAAAGTAGGTAATGTTGTTATCATTTATTGTATATTCATACTTTAACGGATTGATATTTTTCAATTCTACCGCGATTAATTCCCGCGGTTTTATTGAAAGCCATCTGCTTTCACATTTAGAATCATCTTTCTCTTTATTTCTATAATTTAAATCTAATATTACAGGACATTTATCATGAGCGGAAACATCGATAGTTAGAACTTTAGTTTGTTGCGCATTCCATAATTGATTCGCAATCAAACACATAATCAATAAATAAAAAGTTTTCATGGCTATTTGTTTTAATGGTTATTAAATTTTTATCGAAAGGATTTTGAATTTCAACAATATCCTGTCTGGACATTTTTATTTTTTATTATTCGCTACATTAAGCTCACCTATTCCTTTCACGAACGTATTAATGAGGGTTTCAATAATTTTTTTAGAAAACAAGGCACAAAGCAAACAGTAGCACGCAAACACAAAGTAATCCAGATAGGTATTAAATTCTAAGACTTTACTATCTCCCGCTTTTAAGATTAAAACTGCAAAAAATGATGAAATTACTCCGAAAAGTATTCTTGAGACAGACTTATTCTTTTCCTCTTCAATCTTATCTAATAACACCTCCATTTTATCTTCTACATTTTGTATCGCTTCTGTCATGGGTTTTACTTCAGAAGCAGTGATGCCTTGATTTTCAAATTTTTCACATAACTCCTTCATTTCTAATGCTTCCTTTTTAACTTCATTATTAGCTTGCAGCATATCTTCTAAATATCGGTAATACCCACTCGCTAAACCTCCCAAAATACCGCACACAATAATAATAATGCATAATTTTAGCGGCGCACTGTGTGATGATTTCTTTTCCGGAAAGATTAGAGCATTTTTTTCTTTTTGGATTTCCTTGAATTTACTAACGTTTACTTTTAAATTCTGTTCCAGAACAGGTTTTACTTTCGGTTGGTCAGTATCCGTAATTAGTTTCAAAATATCATTATTTTGATTCTGAAGGCTAATGTCTATGTTTTTCATCTGTAACGAGTCACCTTTTAAAACTTTACTTTTATCTAAAGGCTTGTCATTAGGCTCTCTGATAAAATAAAGGGTCACTCCTCCCAAAACACAGATTAAGATCAGCAGTAAAGCAGTCCAGTTATACTTTTTCTGATTTAAAGTTTTCATGGCTATTAATTTTTAAATTTCTCATTCAAAGTTCCTTTAAAAACAAACCTCTGTCAATTACACAAATGGGTGATTTAAAATAAAAAACAGCACCATAAATGATGCTGTCTGTATTCAATATTTAAAATTTACTATAAATCGATTCTGAAAAACAGATGTGTTCCGTTTTCTGTGGTGACTTCGCAGTGTCCGTTTTGTTCCTGCATTCTCCGTTTCATATTTCGGAGTCCATTTCCTTCTGATTTTTCGTGGTTAATTCCTATTCCGTTATCGGAGATTTTCATCATGAATTCTTTGTCTTTCTGGATGAATGACAATTTAATCTGATTGGACTGGCTGTGTTTGTAAGCATTGTTCAGGGCTTCTTTTAAACATAGAAATAAATTTCGTCTCTGTTCTGTGGTAATTACTGTTTCCAAAACAACGTCTTCGCTTTCTGTGAGCAGGAGAATTTTTGTTTTTTTCAAAAAATTTTGAGCATACATTTTTGAATAATCGATGAAGCTTCCTACAGTATCGTTTCCTGAATTAAGACTCCAAAGCATTTCCCGCATGGAAAGGTTCATTTCTTCGGAGGTTTTCAGGAGTTCATCGATGTCATTTTTCAGATCGTCATTTTCAGCTCGTTGTTTTAAAAATTCTGCCTGAAGTTTTAGAGCTGAAATTCCTGCACCAAGATCATCGTGCATATCGTGGGAAATTCTTTCCCGTTCAGCTTCTATAGATTTTTGTTTTTCTAATTCTTTTTGGAGAAGCTGGTTTTGGTGTTCGGATTCTTTGAGCTGGTTTTCTTTGAAAAAGAGAAGTTGCTTCCGATTATAGGTTATTACAATAAAGATAACAAAAATGACAAGCAGCATAATTAGAAGAATTGCTACAATGTAAGTTAGCTTTATTTCAGGCGGTAAAGATTTCATTTTTTATATGTTTATATTTTGAAATTCCTATATAAAATAATATGTAAACAAGAATATTTACCAGTGATAATATATCTTTTAACAGCTTTAAAAATTGCTTATCTTCTTCATCTAAAAAGTACATTGGGATTATTCTGAATACGAAAAAACAGCTCCAGAACAGTAATGAAATAGAAATCCAGAAAAGAGGTTCACTTGTTATTTTATTATCAGATACATTATTTAATTTTTCTTTGATCCAATAGAGTGCATAAGATATATTTGCGAGACAATATAAAACTGCAATGCTTAGATTATATTTATCAAAATAGAAAAAATGACTTGTGAAACATATACAAATAATGGAACTAACAGAAATTAAAACAACCAAAAATTTACTCTTCACTTGTATGTAGTAGAAGTATATAAAAAAAAATATATTAAAAACATTTAAATAATTGTATTGAATTGCTTTCGATTCAATAAGATTTATCTCTGAAAAAAAATCAACACAAAAATTACTTAATAAAAATACAAATAAAATGCTTCTTTTCTCAAAACCATTAATGATTTCAAAACCGTTGTAAAAAAAACGATATAATAAATTTTAATAAGCATTATGGTTCTAAGCTTCCCTGATCATAATAGGGAAAAAAGCTAAGATTTCCTCTATGATCTATAGGTAGTGAAACCAAATAAAACGCTTCCTTATTGCCTGTGGCAAATGGCTTTTCTCCTAAACAATATGTAAAACCAACTTTTATAATATCTGTATTAAAATCGGAAGAAAAATCATTTAATGCATCCATGTATTTTGAAACCTTTGCCAATTTATAATTGATTCTAAGGGGAAGATAAGCATTGTTAGAAATATTTTTAAATTTCAAGCCGGTTGTTGAAGTTGGGAAATTATTTATAAGTATATCTGATTGTAATCTTACATCATTCTCTGCATAACGTACATTAAATAAAAAATAATTTTTAATAGTATTACTGGTTGATTGTACAAATCTCACAATAATATATAAATCTCCTTTTAATTTCTCAAGTTCATCCTTATTGTCAGCATTCGTTAAGAGATTTATCAGATTATTATCCACCTCTACAAATGAAAAATACATTTCATCGTATCCTAAGCTTTCATATTGTTTTACTTTTTGGCGAAACAGTGTATAGTCTACATAAAGATTACAGGCATCAGTAGGCAATTTAGAGCGGAAATTTTTGTTATCAGCAAAAACGATATAATCTGGTATGGGTTCTTGAACTTTCGCTTCATAACTATAATTTCTTATAAAGTCTACTACACATTTCTCTTCCTCAGTCAGTATTTTATCACGATCAAAATAGTTCTTTCCAAATAGCTTTTGGGAGATAATGCTCCATACTTTAGAGTGATCATTATTTACATTCATAATTTCTCAGTTTTTAAAATGGTTAAATTTATTAATAGCCTCCACTTTGTTGTTGACGTGGAGTTTTCTGTAAATGTTTCCGACATGTTTTTTAACGGTATCGATGCTGATAAATTTTTTATCGGCGATTTCTTTGTAGAGCAATCCCTGCGATAAAAGTTCCAGTACTTCTTTTTCCCTTTCTGTAAGTTCATCATACCCTTTTATTTCGGGGAGCTTTCTTTCGAAATGGCTGAGAACTTTTCGGGCAATCGAGAAACTCATCGGAGCACCGCCGTTGTATACATCTCTTATGGAGGAAAGGATTTTATCCATGCTTTCGCCTTTTACAAGGTAGCCCATTGCACCGGCTTTTAAAGAATTGAAGACCTTTTCATCATCTTCAAAACTGGTACACATGATAAACTGTGTTTGAGGCAATCCCTTCCTAAGCTTTTCGATAATTTCGATACCGAGCATATCCTGTAATTGAATATCCATCATCACCACATCCGGAGAAAGGTCAGAAAGATTTTTTAAAGCTTCATTTCCATCAAAAAACTGCGCAACCACTTTCATGTCATCCTGATAATTGATGACCTTCTTCAACGCATTGTTGTAGTTTTTTTCGTCTTCTACTATGGCTATGGAAATGCTCATGTCGGTAATTTTGTTTAAGACAAATTTCAACAGAAAACAAAACAGAGTCAATTACCCTTTTGTGTAATATTCAGAGTTTGAGTTCATGGCTATTTGGTTTAGTTTTTGTTTTTATTAAATTTAGTGAAAATTATTTTACAAACGAAAATATTTAACAATCAATACCTTAAAAAAATTAACATCATGAAAAATGTACTTTTCATCGCCGTTTCAGCGCTTTCTCTGTCGCTGATAAGCTGCAAAAAAAGTGAAGAAGGGAATAAAAATGTTTTAAAAGCCTCCGATTCGGGAGCTATATTGGCAGATAACGGCAAAGTAGACTCTACGATAAGTTACGATACGGATATTAACGGCAAGAAAAGTATAAAAACAGATTATGTATACAAAGCCACTGACGGAAGCCTCGCAAAAGTGGTTTTTAATTATGAAGAAAAGACAATGAGCATAAGAAGTAATAATAAAACTTTCATTTTAAATAAAGTAGAATCCAAAGGAAATGAAACAACTTACGAAAAAATGGATATGAAGGCTACCGTGAAAAGGGACAGCTTAATTCTTGATCAGGGGAACAACATCATACAGCTTGTAAAAACTAAAATATAAAACATAAAAAAACCGTTCAGATTGCTGAACGGTTTTTCTTTTTATATCTGATGAATATTATTCTTCAGTTTTTTCTTCCGTAGAATCTGCAGCTTCAGCCGTTGGCTCAGCAGCTTTTTCTTCTACTACAGGAGCTTCAGCTACTACAGCTTCTTTCTTAGCTGTTGCAGATCTTCTGCTTCTTCTTGTCGCTTTTTTCTCTTCCGCATTTGGATTGTAAAGCTCGTTGAAGTCTACCAATTCGATAAGAGCAGTATCAGCAGCATCACCTGGTCTGAATCCTGTCTTGATGATTCTTGTATAACCACCGTTTCTCTCAGCGATTTTAGGAGCTACAGTTCTGAACAACTCAGCAACTGCTTCTTTATTTTGAAGATATGAAAAAACAATTCTTCTGTTGTGTGTAGTATCTTCTTTTGCTTTTGTTAATAGAGGCTCAACATATACTCTCAAAGCTTTAGCTTTAGCAACAGTAGTGTTGATTCTTTTATGCTCAATTAGAGAACAAGCCATATTAGAAAGCATAGCACTTCTGTGAGAAGCTGTTCTTCCTAAGTGATTGAATTTTTTACCGTGTCTCATTATTAATTATTTATCAGCGTCTAACTTATATTTTGCAACGTCGAAACCGAAGTTAAGACCTTTTGAATGCACTAATTCTTCTAGTTCTGTCAAAGATTTTTTACCAAAATTTCTGAATTTCATCAAATCAGACTTACTGTAAGAAACCAATTCTCCAAGAGTTTCCACTTCAGCCGCTTTCAGACAGTTAAGGGCTCTTACGGAAAGATCCATATCTGCTAATTTAGACTTAAGGAGTTGTCTTGTATGAAGAGTTTCCTCATCATATTGGATAGATGCTTTTACAGCTTCCGTTTCAAGCGTGATTCTCTCATCTGAGAACAGCATGAAGTGATAGATTAATATCTTAGAAGCTTCTGTTAAAGCATTCTGAGGACTGATAGATCCGTCAGTTTCTATATCTAATACAAGTTTTTCGTAGTCTGTTTTTTGCTCTACACGATAATTTTCAATGCTATACTGTACTTTCTTGATTGGCGTGAAAATAGAGTCTATCGCAATAGTACCTACCGGTGCATTGTTTGACTTATTTTGTTCAGAAGGAACATACCCTCTTCCTTTTTCTATATTGAAAGTAATTTCGAAAGTTACATCACTGTTCAGGTTGCAGATCACCAAATCCGGGTTTAGCACCTCAAATCCGTTGACAGACTTCCCTAAATCACCAGCAGTAATAACCGTCTGCCCCGAAACTTTGGCAACAACCTGCTCATTAGACTGGTTTTCTGCCGTAGCTTTTAATCTTACTTGCTTAAGGTTAAGAATAATTTCGGTAACGTCTTCGATTACTCCTGGAATAGTTGAAAATTCGTGCTCTACACCTTCTATTTTGATAGATGAAATAGCATATCCTTCCAGAGAAGAAAGCAACACTCTTCTCAAAGCATTACCGATTGTAAGCCCGAAACCTGGTTCTAGTGGTCTGAATTCAAACTGACCTCTAAATTCATCAGAGTTAAGTAAAATTACTTTATCGGGTTTTATGAATTGTAAAATTGCCATATTATTGGGTTGAGCAAAAATTTGATTAAAAAATTATTTAGAGTAAAGTTCGACGATAAGCTGTTCCTTGATGTCTTCCGGAATTTGGATTCTCTCAGGAGCAGAAACGAAAGTACCTTCTTTCTTCTCATCGTTGAATTGTAACCACTCATAATTTGCTTTAGAAGCTAATGCGTTTGTAACCACTTCAAGAGACTTAGACTTTTCTCTTACCGCAATTACATCACCTGCTTTTAGCAAATAAGATGGAATATTTACCAGCTCTCCGTTCACAGTAATGTGTCTGTGAGAAACAAGCTGTCTAGCAGCAGATCTTGTTTTAGCAAAACCTAATCTGTATACTACGTTATCCAATCTGGATTCGCAAAGTTGTAATAGAACTTCACCTGTTACCCCTTTACTTCTGTGTGCTTTGTCGAATAAGTTAGCAAACTGTCTTTCTAAAATACCGTAAGTATATTTAGCTTTTTGCTTTTCAGCTAACTGAACTGCGTATTCAGATTTTTTAGCACCTCTTCTTTTGTTAGGACCGTGTTGTCCTGGCGGTTGGTTTTTTCTTTTCTCGAAGTTTTTATCATCTCCGTAGATTGCAGCACCAAACTTTCTAGCAATCTTAGTTTTAGGTCCAATATATCTTGCCATAATGGGTAAATTCTAAAAATTAAACTCTTCTTCTTTTTGGTGGTCTACATCCATTGTGTGGCATAGGAGTCACATCAATGATTTCGCTAACTTCAATTCCTGAATTGTGGATGGATCTGATAGCAGATTCTCTACCTGCTCCC
>OGQD01000822.1_pt1 | contig 21843 bp, 19 predicted proteins | sample 1553091 | NCBI WGS metagenome assembly OGQD01 (sample SAMEA2580290, study PRJEB22360) | human gut metagenome | biome: human gut; feature: human-associated habitat; material: faeces | place: Denmark | collected 2008/2010
CGAGTCAGGCGTCCGAGATCTTCGCAGGTGGCCTGGATCAACCGGCGGTTGAGCCAGTCCGCCGGCAAGGTCAGCAAGCGGAACACCAGCACCGCAAAGCCCACGCCGATGACGATGCCCTGGGCCGAATTAAGCAGGTTGGCCAGGTCGTACTTCATCACGTTGCTGGGCGCTACGAGCGTGATGAAGTGGATCGAAAAGGACGTCGCCGTGCCCGCCAGCGCTGGCGTGGCCATGCCCAGCAAGGCGAAGAACAGCGGCACGCCCAGTGCCAGGCAAAGCAGCGGGAAGCCGTTCCACTGCGGCAGCAGCCATTGACTTACGATGGCAGCCGCCGGGATCGCGTAGAGAATGCCTCGCAGGAAACCCAGGCCGATGGTGACGGCATTGTCGCGGTTTGCGAACAGGCTGCAGATCACCGCCGCCAGCAGCATGCCGCCGGTGGCCGCCGGCCAGGCCGTGGCCATCCAGAAGGCCGACATGCCGAGTAACGCCAGCGCACTGCGCAGGCCGTAGAACAGCGCCATCAGCCCATCGCGGTGCCAGGACAGGGTACCGGTGGCAACATCGTCCACCCGACCGTCGGCTACCGCACGCATGGTCCGTTCCGAATCCACCGCCTTGCGCAGCAACAAGGCACAACGGGTCAGGCAGTAGCGCAGGTCGTTGGAATAGCTGTCGTCGGTGCCGGCTTTCTGCAGGCGCTCCTGCAACCCATGCATCACATCGACCTGGGGATTTTCCAGCGCGGCACGCAGCTCCTCGAACCAGGGCTGCAGGCGGGCACGGTCTTCCGCGTCCAGCACGCTGCGCTGGCGCGCTACACCGCGCGCGGTGCGCAGCAGGCTAAGCAAGTCACGGGAAAGAATCCGCAGCGCGCGTGAGCGCATGCGTCCGCGATAGCCCTCGAACCAGGCATGGTCGCGCTGCACGTCGACTTCGACAATCTTGCCCAGCGCCTGCAGCAGTCCCTTGATCTGCCGAGCGTCGGCATCGATCTCGCTGCGCGCGGCCTGCATGCCGGTAAGCCAGGTGGCCTGGGCCTGCTTGTCCAGGTTGGCCTCGACGCGACGGGGCCAGAGGATGGCGCTGATGGCCGAGGCGCAGAGGATCCCCAGGCAGATTTCCGTGCTGCGCGCCACGGCCTGGTCGAACACGTCCAGCGGATGGTTGATCGCCGGCAGGCCGATGATCGCCACGGTGTAGCCCGATAGCACGAAGGCGTAGGAAACGTGGTTGCGCAGGCTCGTCGACGCAGCCGTGCAGAGCCCTAGCCAGAGCGAGATGGCCAGCAGGAACAGCCAGGGCGTCTGGGCGAATAGCGCGATCATCACCACCGACATGACGGTACCGACCACGGTACCGATCAGGCGGAAAAGCCCTTTGGCCACCACCATGCCCGACAGCGGCTGGGAAACGATGAACACGGTCATCAGCGCCCACTGCGGCTGCTCAAGGTCAAAGCGGAAGGCGCACCAGAGCGCCAGACCACCGGCCAGGAGGGTCTTGATTGCGAATTTCAGCGCCAGCGTATCCGGCGCGAGGAATGCCTGCAGCGTAGGTCGCACGCGGTCTCTCGAAAGGGTCCGGGTCTATCGCTTAAAGATAGCCGGCAAAGAGGATGATGGAATCGTTTCCGTTCATATTATTAGCAAGCTAACAATATGTCATCCCCACTTTCGTCAGGGCAAAAAAAACGGGCGACCTAAGTCGCCCGAAGTGCCTTGCGTGCTCTGTGAATCTGTAAGGATCAGCTCTTCTTGTGGCTGTCCTTCCAGATGAAAATTCCAACCCCGCCGAAGAAAACAACCATCAGTCCGACGGTAAGGATGCCTGCGAGAACCACTTCGTCGATGAACATGATGCTGGCCTCCTGTTGCCTACATCGTCTGGGGATGTGTGCAGATTACCGGCGGCCTGGCGGTGCAAATTGACCTGGATCAATGGACGACAAGGCGCTTTCCGGGGAGGCCCGGAGCACTGACGCAGGTCAAGTTTCGGAGGGGACGGGGTGCGGCGGGAAGCCGCGCAGGGCGGGGGTTTGCGGGTGAAGCGGGGGATTGGAGGCGAAGAAGCTCAGCGCTTCTTCGGCTTGCTCTTGCCCTTCTTGCGCGACTTGCCCAGCGGCAGTGCCTGCTCGAAGGCCTTGCGCACATCCTGCAGGCGCTTTTCGTGCACGTCGTGGATGCGCTTGTCGCGCTCGGCGGTGAAGTCGATCAGCTTGTCGTCGTTGCTCATGGCAGGGCATGCACCAGGCGGAAAGTCAGATTCAGGCGCGGCGCGACCGGACGGCGCCCCCGCCCTGCGGGGCGGGCGTGTCTTGGCGACCTGATGCTGCCAATAATGCTGCGTCGCGCCGGACATGACCAGCAGCGAACCGCCGGAAAGCTCCATGGAATGTTCGATTGTGTTTCGCCCCTTGCGCCGCAAATCGAAGCGCCGGGTCCCGCCCAGGTTCAGCGAGACCACCACCGGATTGTGTCCGAGCTCCGGCTCGTCATCGCTGTGCCAGCCCATGGAATCCTGGCCGTCGCGGTAGTAGTTGAGCAGCACGCCATTGAAGCGCTGCCCGGCCGCCGCCTCCACCGCGGCACGAATCTCCGCCAGTAGCGGCGTCCAGGGCAGCGGCGCGTGGGTCAGGCCGGAATAGGTATAGAAGGCCTCGGGATCGCCGTACCAATTGACCAGGCGCGGCACCGGGTAGTCACGGCCGTGCAGACGGACGAGCGGTTGCTCCCAGGGCGTCTCGGCCAGCAACTGCGCCAGCCAACGGGCGGCACGCGGCGGCGGGCACCAGTCGGGAATCAGGCGCAGCTCTGCATCGGGCAGCAGGATGGGGGCGTCGTCGAACAGCATGCAAGGCTCGGGCATTCAGCGATGGACAGAGTCTACTACCCCGGGAAGTCAGACCTCGACATCGATCCACAGTCCCTTGCGCGGCGCGGCCTGCACGCCTTCCCCCAGTTCCTCGACTTCTTCCAGCTCCTCCAGCGCCTCGCCCTCGGGCGTGCCGTCGGTCTGCTCGCGACGCTTGCGTCGGCGCTGGTACTCGTCCTTGAGCGCCTGTTCGTCCGGACGGCGCTCCAGCTCCACACCAGCGTTGCCCGCGCTGGGCGCAGGTGGCGTCACCGGGGCGACATCCGGTCGCGGCCTGGGCAGGTCCTGCTGGGCAGTGACGGGGGCAAAATGGGTCGGTACAAGTGGCAGCATCGGGATGCTCCTGCGCCGAAGCTCGGTGGGAAGTCCTCTTGTCAGGCTATCGGCGGCAGCGCTAGAGACTTGAGCCCGCCTCGCTACACTTTGTTCGATTCGCGATGAATCTGCCGTGAAATCCGGCACCTGCCGGCGGCCGTAGCGACATTTCGGACGACCGGAGGCGCCTACGGCCATCGCTGAACGCTGCGCGTTCCGGTACCATAGCCGGCTTTTTTTGGGAGGTGTCCATGGCGCAGTATCAACCCGGTCAACGCTGGATCAGTGACAGTGAAGCGGAACTCGGCCTGGGGACCATCCTGGCGCTGGATGGCCGCATGCTCACGGTGCTCTATCCGGCCACCGGTGATACCCGCCAGTACGCCGAGCGCAATGCGCCGCTGACCCGCGTGCGCTTCGCCCCGGGCGATCAGATCACCCACTTCGAAGGCTGGAAGATGACCGTCCGCGAAGTGGACGAGATCGACGGCCTGCTGATCTACCACGGCATCACCGCGCAGAACGAGCCGCACACCGTCCCGGAAACCCAGCTGTCGAACTTCATCCAGTTCCGCCTGGCCAGCGACCGCCTGTTCGCCGGGCAGATCGACCCGATGTCCTGGTTCGGCCTGCGCTACCACACCCTGGAACACCGCACCCGCCTGCTGCAGTCCTCGCTGTGGGGCCTGGGCGGCGCCCGCGCGCAACCCATCGCGCACCAGCTGCACATCGCCCGCGAAGTCGCCGACCGCATGGCGCCGCGCGTCCTGCTGGCCGACGAAGTGGGCCTGGGCAAGACCATCGAAGCGGGTCTGGTGATCCACCGCCAGCTGCTCTCCGGCCGCGCCAGCCGCGTGCTGATCCTGGTGCCGGAAAACCTGCAGCACCAGTGGCTGGTGGAAATGCGCCGGCGCTTCAACCTGGAAGTCGCGCTGTTCGACCGCGAGCGCTTCGTCGAGAGCGATGCCAGCAATCCCTTCGAGGACACCCAGTTGGCCCTGGTGGCGCTGGAATGGCTGCGCGAGGACGAGAAGGCCCAGGACGCGCTGTTCGCTGCCGAATGGGACCTGCTGGTGGTCGACGAGGCCCACCACCTCGTGTGGCACCCGGAACAGGCCAGCCCGGAATACCAGTTGGTCGAGCAACTCTCCCAGGTCATCCCTGGCGTGCTGCTGCTCACCGCGACCCCGGAACAGCTCGGCCTGGATAGCCACTTCGCCCGTCTGCGCCTGCTCGATCCGGACCGCTTCCACGACCTGGAAGCCTTCCGCACCGAAAGCAGTCAGTACCGCCCGGTTGCCGAAGCGGTACAGGAGCTTGTCGACCAGGGCACCCTCTCCCCTACCGCGCGCCAGGCCATCCACGGCTTCCTCGGCAGCGAGGGCGACGAGCTGCTGGCCAGCGTCGAGGCCGGCAATGAAGAGGCCCGCGCCCGCCTGGTACGCGAGCTGCTCGACCGCCACGGCACCGGCCGCGTGCTGTTCCGTAATACCCGCGCCGCCGTGCAGGGCTTCCCGGAACGCCAACTGCATCCTTACGTACTGGCCAACCCGATCGAGTACATGGAGCTGCCGCTGGGCGAGCACCCGGACCTCTACCCGGAAGTCAGCTTCCAGGCCCAGGCCGACGACGGCGACGAGAACAACCGCTGGTGGCGCTTCGACCCGCGCGTCGAGTGGCTGATCGACACCCTGAAGATGCTCAAGCAGTACAAGGTGCTGGTGATCTGCGCCCATGCCGAGACCGCCATGGACCTGGGCGACGCCCTGCGCCTGAAGTCCGGCATCCCGGCCACCGTGTTCCACGAAGGCATGAGCATCCTCGAACGCGACCGCGCCGCCGCCTACTTCGCCGATGAAGAGTTCGGCGCCCAGGTGCTGGTCTGCTCGGAAATCGGCAGCGAAGGCCGCAACTTCCAGTTCGCCCATCACCTCGTGCTGTTCGACCTGCCGGCCCACCCGGACCAGCTGGAACAGCGCATCGGCCGCCTGGACCGGATCGGCCAAAAGCACACCATCCAGATCCACGTCCCGCACCTGGAAAACAGCCCGCAGGAACGCCTGTTCCAGTGGTACCACCAGGCGCTGAACGCCTTCCTCAACACCTGCCCCACCGGCAACGCCCTGCAGCACCGCTTCGGCCCGCGCCTGGTGGAACTGCTGGACGGCGGCGACGACGACGCCTTCGAGGCCCTGCTGGCCGAAGGCACCGCTGCCCGCGAGGCGCTGGAAGCCGAGATGCACAACGGCCGCGACCGCCTGCTGGAGCTCAACTCCGGCGGCGCCGGCGAAGGCGAGGCGCTGGTGGCGGAGATCGAGGAACAGGACGACCAGTTCGCCCTGCCGATCTACATGGAGCGCCTGTTCGACACCTATGGCATCGACAGCGAGGACCATTCCGAGAACGCCCTGATCCTGCGCCCTAGCGAGAAGATGCTCGACGCCAGCTTCCCGCTGGGCGACGACGAAGGCGTGACCGTCACCTACGACCGCGGCCAGGCGCTGGCTCGCGAAGACATGCAGTTCCTCACCTGGGAACACCCCATGGTGCAGGGCGGCATGGACCTGGTGCTGTCCGGCTCGCTGGGCAATACCTCGGTGGCGCTGATCAAGAACAAGGCACTCAAGCCCGGTACCGTGCTGCTGGAACTGCTGTTCGTCAGCGAGGCCGTGGCACCGCGCAAGCTGCAGCTCGGCCGCTTCCTGCCGCCAGTGGCGCTGCGCTGCCTGATGGACGCCAACGGCAACGACCTGTCCTCGCGCGTGTCCTTCGACACCCTGAACGATCAGCTGGAAAGCGTGCCGCGCGCCAGCGCCAACAAGTTCGTGCAGGCCCAGCGCGACGTGCTGGCGAAGCAATTCTCCGTGGCCGAGACCAAGATCACCCCGCGCCATGCCGAGCGCGTGGAGCTGGCTCGCCAGCAGTTGAAAGCGACCCTGGACGAAGAGCTGGCGCGCCTGACCGCGCTCAAGGCCGTCAACCCCAGCGTGCGTGACAGCGAGCTGGATGCCCTGCGCAAGCAGCGTGACGACAGCCTGGCGATGCTGGACAAGGCCTCGCTGCGCCTGGAGGCGATCCGCGTGCTGGTCGCCGGCTGATCGCGGCAACGCCGAAATGAAGAAGCCGCCACCGGGCACCCGTTGGCGGCTTTTTTCATGGGCACCGTTCCTACGCAATGGCGAGCCCCACGATCAGCGAAACAACCCGCTCTATTCCCGGCATATTCAGGCACACCGACTACCATTGACGCTGCGCAAGGGATTCTCGCCCATGGGGGGATAGAGTTTCCCTACCAAGCCACTCATTGAGGGAACACATCATGTACGAGCGCATTCTGGTAGCGGTGGACGGCAGCCCGGTTTCCGACCGAGCCCTGGTCGAGGCGGCCAAGCTGGCTCAGCTGAGCGGCGGCGAGCTGCGCGTCATCACCATCGTCGACAGCCCGCTGCGCCATTTGCCCGACTACGCCGTGTACTACAACCCGGAGCCGCTGCGCGAAGCCGCGTTGAAGGCTGCCGATGACATCCTCGGCAAGGCGAAGGAGAAGATCGCCGAGTTCCCGGTGAAAACCAGCTTCGAGCGGGTTTGCCAGGAGCGCGCCAGCGAGGAAATTGCCGAGCGCATCGAGATCGAGGCCGAAGCCTCCAAGGCCGATGTCATCGTGATGGGCACCCACGGCCGCCGTGGCGTACGTCGCCTGATGCTGGGCAGCGTGGCCGAAGGCCTGCTGCGCGTCAGCAACCGTCCGGTGTTGCTGGTTCGCGAGAAGTAACAGCTCCCGGAAAACAAAAGGCCCTGCGGCAGAAGCCGCAGGGCCTTTTTCATGGCCGCCGTTCAGGTCGGCCCTTCAGTCATTGCGAAGCGGTCATGGCACGTTTGCAGGAGTGGAAGATGTCCAGGTCCGGCTGGTACAGGCTGGTCTGCACACCGTAAAGCCCGAGCACCGAATGGAACAGGTTGTCATGGCTCAGCTCATCGCCGCCGGCTTTCTTCTCCAGGCAGCCGCGATCCACGCCCATGCCACCCAGGGCGCCGTCGCCGAACCACATCACCATGGGCACGTGGGTCTGCGCCTTGGGCGCGATGGCATAGGGCGCGGCGTGCAGATACACACCGTTCTCACCCAGCGACTCACCGTGGTCGGAGACGTAAAGCATCGACGTATCGAAGCGTCCCTCGTTGTGCTTGAGCAGCTCCACGACCTTGGAGAGGAAGTAATCGGTGTAGAGGATGGTGTTGTCGTAGACGTTCACCAGCTCTTCCTTGCTGCAGCTGCCCAATTGGTTGGTATGGCAGACCGGGGTGAAGCGCTCCATGGACTTCGGATAACGATCGTAATACTCCGGGCCATGGCTGCCATCGGCGTGCAGGACGATGATCGCGTTATCCTTCAGGCCATCTATGTAGGCCTGCAGGTCCTGCAGCATGGCTTCGTCAAGGCAACGATTGCCGTCGCAGAACGGGCCCGGCTGATCCTTCGAGATATCGCGGCTGGGCACGCGCAGGCAGGTGCCCTTGCAATCGCTGTTGTTGTCCAGCCAGAGCACCGACACGCCGACCCGCTGGAGGATGTCGAGCAGCCCCTGGTTGGTCTTGCCCTTCTTGTCGCTGTAGTCCTCGCGGGGGAACTTCGAGAACATGCAGGGCACGGAAACCGCCGTGGACGTGCCGCAGGAACTGACGTTGGTGAAGTTGAGGATATCGAGCTTCGCAAGCTCCGGGTTGGTCTCGCGCGCGTAGCCATTGAGGGAGAAATGGTCCGCACGGGCGGTTTCGCCGACCACGAAGATCATCAGCGACTTCTTGCCGTCGGCATTCACCTTGCGCGGCATTACCGCGTCCTCGCCGATGGGCTGCACCACCAGATGTTCCTTGATGCCCAGGCGCTGCTTGGTGAACTTGCTCACCGCATAGATGTAGTTGGTCGGGTTGATGAAGTGGGTCAGCTTCTCTTCCTGGCGGAACACCGGCGCGTAGGTGGAATAGAACGAACCGACGCAGACGGCGACCACCACCAGGCAACCGAGGATGACCAGCACCTTGTTCAGCAGCCCGCGGAAGAACGGGCTGTAGCGGACCGGCGTCAACCAGATGATCACCGCCGGCAGCACGCCCAGCAGAAGCAGGTAGCCGACCATGCGCGCGCTGAACAGCGCGGCGGCCTCGCCGGGATTGGTCTCGATGACGTTCTGCACCATCACGGTATCGATCACGACACCGTAGGAGTTCATGAAGTACGCCGCCGCCGCCGAAACCAGCGCCACCAGGGTCAACGCCGGCTTGAGCAAAGGACGGAAGGACGCCAGGGTCAGCAACAACGTGAAGGCGGCCCAGAGGAACAAGGCGAACGAGGCGAAGAACGCCACGCCCCAGAGGCCCTCCATGGGCACCAGGCTGTTCAGGGCCCGCCAGGTGGCGAAGTTGTAGAACAGCACCAGTGCCAGCGAGAACAGCAGGACCAGCCTTGCAGAGCTGACCTGGGGGAAGAGGCGGCGCTTGCCCTCGGACATCGAGCGCACTCCTTACATCGATAGTCGGATAGGAAATGGGATGGCCGATGCTGCCGGCCGGCGGCGCAACTCTAGCGGGCAATTAGTCAAAAAAGTGTCAATTTCGAAACACCGCACTTCCTTCAGAGTCTGGAGAATATCAAAGCAGAATCTGGCACTACCGTACGTCGTTTCGTATTAACCAGTTTGTCGGAAATGGCCGCAAGACCTTGCGGGCCGCGGACAGCTTCCTAGACTCACATCAAAGTGATATCAATTCGCCAACCACCTCCCCCGACATCTGGAGCATCCCGCCCATGGACTGGCAGAAGGACGCCTTACCCGATGCTGTGCTGTTGGAGTGCTCTCACAATTCCGGCCTGGTCCTGCTGGCCATCCTCATCGCCTGCGTCGCCAGCTTCGTCGCGCTGAGCATCGCCGCACGGATGGTCCGCGCACCGCAACATGCGCACCGTTGGCAGTGGGTCGGCGGCATCTGCCTGGGCAGCGGCATCTGGTCGATGCACTTCGTCGCCATGCTGGCCTTCCGCTCGTCGGTTCCGCTGCACTTCTCCGGCGGCCTGACACTGATCTCCCTGCTCATCGCCATCGCCATCTGCGTGGTCGCCATGCGCCTGCTCGCCCACGCGGGCCTTAGCCCCCTGCAGTACCTGCTGGCCGCCTGTTGCATCGGCGCCAGCATCGCCGGGATGCACTACACCGGCATGGCCGCCATCGAGTCGCCGCCAATGCAGCATTACGACCCGCTGCTGGTTACCCTGTCGGTGCTGATGGCCGTGCTGGTGGCCTTCGTCGCCCTGGTACTGGCGCCGGTACTCAATCGCCAGCCGGCGGGCCGCCAGTGGATCTACCAGGTTTTCGCCAGCCTGCTGCTGGGTGGCGCCATCGCCAGTATGCACTTCACCGGCATGGCCGCCCTGACCCTGACCCTGCCCTCCTGGGTAGCGCCGGTGGCGGACCTTGGGCGCAACAACGCCATCCAGCTCGGCCTGATGGTTGGCCTGTTGGCCCTCGCCGTGGTGCTCGCCGGGCTCTGGGCGGCCTGGATCGAAGACAGCCTGGAAAGCAAGGAAAGCGAGTTGAGCCGGGTCAACGCCCTGCTCAGCCAACTGGACCACGCCAATGCCTCGCTGCAGCAATTGGCCCGCTTCGACGGCCTCACCGGCCTGCATAACCGCAACGCGCTCAACGAGGAATTCACCGCCCGCCTGCAGCGCAATCGGCAGAAGGGCCAGGGCATGGCGGTCATCCTGCTGGACGTCGACCACTTCAAGCGGGTCAACGATTCCCTTGGCCATGCCGCCGGGGACGAGCTGCTGTGCATCGTTTCCGAGCGCCTGCGCAGTGCGCTGCGCAGCACCGACCTGCTGGCGCGCTTTGGCGGCGACGAGTTCTGCATCCTCGCCGACCTGGGTGAGGACCACGAGGCGCGCATCCTCGCGCAACGCCTGATGCAGCGCATGAAGGAGCCGATCAGCACGGCCGGGCGCAACCTGGTGATGACCATGAGCGTGGGCATCAGCCTGTTCCCCAACGACGGCGATCAACCCGAAGAACTGCTCAAGCACGCGGACCTGGCGCTCTATCAGTCCAAGGGCAACGGCCGCAACGCCACGCATTTCTTCAGCCCGCACCTGAAGACCAAGGCAACCCAGGAGCTGCAGCTGGAGGAAGAACTGCGCAAGGCGTTGTGGGACGACGAGCTGGTGCTGTACTACCAGCCGATCCTGCGTATCGATCATGGCGAAGTGGAACAGCTCGAAGCGCTGGTGCGCTGGAAGCATCCTACCCACGGCCTGCTGGCGCCGGACCGCTTCATCGGCCTGGCGACCGCCAATGGCCTGATCGGTGCGCTCGACGCCTGGGTACTGCGCCGCGCCTGCGAGGACCTGCGACGCCTGCACGACCTGGGCCACACGGACCTGCGGGTAGCGGTGAACTGCTGCGCCAGCAACCTCGGCCGCGAAGGGCTGGTCGATGAAGTCCAGCAGACGCTCGAAGAAACCGGCCTTGCCGCGCGCTACCTGGAGATGGAGGTCACCGAGAACGCCGTGATGTCCAATATCAGCCAGGCCGTTCCCTTGCTCAACCGCCTGCGCGAGCTGGGTGTGAGCCTGTCGATCGACGATTTCGGCACCGGTTACTCATCGCTGTCCTATCTGCGCCAGCTGCCGCTGGATGCGCTGAAGGTGGACCGCTCCTTCATCCGCGACGTGCCGCAGTCGCGCCGCGACAGCGAGATCGCCCAGGCGATCATCGCCATGGCGCAGAAGCTGCACCTGAAGGTGATCGCCGAGGGCGTAGAGCACGCGCAGCAACTGACGTTCCTGCGCGATAACCATTGCGAGCTGGCCCAGGGTTACCTGTTCAGCCGCCCGTTGCCCCTCTCCGCACTGGTGGAATTCCTCGAGGCCTACCGCGAAGACAGCGACACGGCCTTGCTGCGCAATCAGGCCTGACTGCGGGGTTCCCTCAGAAATCGAACTTCCCCGCACGCCAGCGCGGCAGCCAGCGCAGGGAGTCGGCGGTGGTGCCGGTGGGGCGGTACTCCGCGCCCAGCCAGCCGTCGTAGCCGACGTCATCGAGCACCTGCAGCGGCACTTCGAATTCCATCTCGCCCGAGCCCGGCTCGCCGCGCTCGGGGTAGTCGGCGAACTGCACGTGGCCGATCTGGCCCATCAGCGCGTAGATGCAATCCACCAGCTCCAGGCCCATGCGCGCCATGTGGTAGAGGTCCAGCTGCGCACGCAGGTTTTCCCGTGCCACGCGCTCGAGCATGTCCTGCAAGTGCTCCGGGGTATTGAGCAGGAAATCCTTCATGTCATGGCAGTTGATGGCTTCCATCAGCACGTCGGTGCCCGTGCCGGCGAAGGCATCGCAGGTGCTGCGCAGACGCTCGGCCAGGGTCTGCAGAGCAACCTCGCGCTCCTGCCCCTCGACCAGCCGGCCGGCCAGCACGTTGACGTGCTGCGGCTTGACGATGCGCGCGTAGTCCAGCGCCTTGGCCAGCGCCGCCTCGAACTCCGCCGCGCGCTCCGGCACAGCCGCAATGCCCGGGCCGCCCTGCATCAGGTCGCCGGCCGGCAGGTTGATGAGGATCAGCGGCAGGCCGGCTTCATCCAGTGCAGCTTTCAGGTCCTGCGCGGGGACGTCGTACGGGAACTGGATCTCCACGCCCTCGAAACCGGCCTTGGCGGCGGCGTCGATACGCTGCAGCAGCGGGACTTCGGTAAACAGCAGGGACAGGTTGGCGCAGAGTTTCATACGGGGAATTCCTTCGAAAGACGGTATTGCTCGACCAGGGTAGCCGGGTCGCGTTCAAGATTGCCCTGGCTACCGTGCAGGCGCATCAGTTGCGCGGCGAGGCCGCTCATCGGCGTGGCCGAGCCTTCCTCGCGGGAAAGCTTCACGGCAGTGTCCAGGTCCTTGAGCAACGTGCGCACGTGCCACTTCACCGGCTCGAACTGGCTCTGCGCCATCTGCGGAGCCAGGATCTGCAAGGGTTTGGAATCGGCGAAACCGCCGGCCAGGGCGGGCGCGATCAGGCTGGCATCGACGCCGGATTTCTCCGCCAGCGCCACCACTTCGGCGATCACCAGCGCATTGCAGGCGACGATCATCTGGTTGCACACCTTGGTCACCTGCCCCGCGCCGACGTCGCCCATGCGCGTCAGGCGCTGGCCGAGATGGGCCAGGATCGGCCGCACGCGCTCGATGTCCTCGACGCGCCCGCCCGCCATGATTGCCAACGTACCCGCTTCGGCGCCCGGCGTACCGCCGGAGACCGGCGCGTCGACCCAGCGCATGCCGGTGCGCGCTTCCAGCTCGGCGGCCATCTCGCGGGTGGCCGCCGGTTCCAGGCTGGAGAAGTCCACCAGCACCTGGCCTGCGCGAGCGCCCTCGATGATGCCGCCGGCACCGAACACCACTTCGCGCACGGCGGCAGTATCGGCCAGGCAGAGCATCACTACCTCGGCATCGGCACACAACTGCGCAGGCATCGCCACAGCCTGCGCACCTTCGGCGGCGAGCAGTTCGCGCTTGCCGGCGGAGCGATTCCACACCGTCAGCGGGAAGCCGGCGGCAAGCAGGCGGCGGGACATGGGCACGCCCATCAGGCCGAGGCCGGCAAAGGCAAGAGAGGGGCTGGCGGACGACATGAGTAATCTCCGGTACAAGGCTGGGAAAGTACGGGGAGCGGCATTCTAGCAGGCACCGCCGGTTGCCGGCCGCAGCCGCTGCGACGATGCCAGAGCAGCCAAACAGACGCGCCGCCACTATACTGCCGGAGTTTTTTCCGCCATTGACCCGGAGAACTCTCCCCATGCTCAAACGCACCCTGGCGCTCGCCGCCGGTTTCGCTCTGTCCCTGTCCGCCGTCTTCGCCCACGCCGATACACCGAAGGAACTCAAGGTCTCCGCCATCCCCGACGAAGCCCCGACCGAACTGCTGCGCAAGTTCAAGCCGCTGGGCGCCTACCTTGAAGAGCAACTGGGCATGCCGGTGAAGTTCATCCCGGTGTCCGACTACGCCGGCGTGGTCGAGGCCCTGGCCTCGGATCGCCTGGACATGGCCTGGCTGGGCGGCTTCACCTTCATCCAGGCGCGCTTGAAGACCGGCAACGCCATCCCGCTGGTGCAGCGCGAGCAGGACCAGCAGTTCACCAGCAAATTCATCACTGCCGACCCGAACGTGAAATCGATCCAGGACCTCAAGGGCAAGACCTTCGCCTTCGGCTCGGTCTCGTCCACCTCCGGCAGCCTGATGCCGCGCTACTTCATGCAGAAGGACGGCGTGGTGCCCGAGCAGTTCTTCTCCCGCGTCGCCTATTCCGGCGCCCACGACGCCACCGTGGCCTGGGTCCAGGCCGGCAAGGTCGATGCTGGCGTGCTCAACGCTTCGGTCTGGCAGAAGCTGGTGGACAGCGGCAAGGTCGACACCAACAAGGTGAAGGTCTTCGCCACTACGCCGACCTACTACGACTACAACTGGACCGTGCGCGGCAACCTCGATCCGGCCCTGGCCGAGAAGATCAAGAAAGCCTTCCTCGCTCTCGACCCGGGCAAGCCGCGCGACAAGGAAATCCTCGACCTGCAGGCGGCCAGCCGCTTCATCGAGACCCAGCCTGAGAACTACAAGGGCATCGAGGAATCGGCGCGCGCCGCCGGCCTGCTGAAGTGACCCTGAAACTGACCGGCGTGGAGCACATCCACGCCAATGGCCAGCGCTCGCTCGCCGGTATCGACCTGAGCGTCGATGCCGGCGAACGGGTGGCGATCATCGGCCCTTCGGGCGCCGGCAAGACCACCCTGCTGCGCATCCTGGCCACCGCCCTGAAACCCGCTTCCGGCAATTTCGACCTGCTAGGCACCCAGCCCTGGGCGCTGAGCGGCCCCGCGCGCCAGCGCCTGCGCTCGCGTATCGCCCTGGTGCATCAGGCTCCACCGCTGCCACCGCGCCAGCGGGTGGTCACCGCCGTTCTCGCCGGCCGCCTCGGCCAATGGCCGCTGTGGAAAAGCCTGGCCAGCCTGCTCTACCCCCTCGACAGCACCGGCGCCCACAGCGAGCTGCAACGCCTGGACCTGGGCGACAAACTCTTCGAGCGCTGCGATCAGCTTTCCGGTGGCCAACTGCAACGCGTCGGCATCGCTCGCGCGCTGTACCAGCAGGCCGAAGTGCTGCTGGCGGACGAACCCGTCTCGGCCATGGACCCGGTGCTCGCCGGGCACACCCTCGGCGTGTTGACTCGGGAAGCGCAGAACCGCGGCGTAACGCTGCTCGCCAGCTTGCATGCCGTGGACCTGGCGCTGGAGCACTTCCCGCGTATCGTCGGCGTGCGTGATGGCCGTATCGCCTTCGACAAGGCGGCACAGAGCGTCAGCCCCGACGACCTGCGCGCGCTGTACGCCAACGAGCAGCTCGGCCAGCAGGGTGCTTCCTCGCCGGAAGGCAGGCCCGTGGTGGTGCAGATCCCGCGATGCTGAACCCTGCTCTGTCGAAGACCTCGCTCCGCGATCCGGCGGCGTTGCCGCGCCTGCTGCTCACCCTGCTCGCCCTGGCCCTGCTGTGGCCTGGATTACGCCTGTCCGAACTGGATATCGCCGGCCTGTTCAGTGGCGACAACGCGCGGACCATGGCGAACTTCCTAGCCGGCTTCTGGCCGCCGGCCCATGACGAGGAATTCCTCGCCCTGCTCGGCCGCGCCACCCTGGAAACCCTGGCCATCGCCACCGCCGGCATGGCGCTGGCCTGGCTGATCGCCTTCCCCGCCGCCTTGCTGGCAACCCGCGCGCTGTCGATCTCCGCCCTGCCCCGCGGCGGGCTGCCGGCCTGGTGGGCGCGAGCGCTGCGCTGGCCGGTGCGCGGCCTGCTGATCGTGCTGCGCAGCGTACCGGAAATTGTCTGGGCGCTGCTGTTCGTCCGCGCCGTGGGCCTGGGTCCCACCGCCGGCGTGCTGGCCATCGCCATCACCTACGGCGGCATGCTCGGCAAGGTCTACGCGGAAATCTTCGAATCGGTGGACCCGCGACCGACGCGCGCTGTGCTGCTGGGCGGCGGCTCGCGGTTGCAGGCCTTCGCCTACGGCGTGCTGCCCTCGGCGGCGGCGGAACTGATTTCCTACACCGTCTATCGCTGGGAGTGCGCGATCCGCGCCTCGGTGGTGATGGGCTTCGTCGGCGCCGGTGGCCTCGGCCAGCAGATCGACCTGTCGCTGCGCATGTTCGCCGGCGGCGAGGTGGCCAGCATCCTGCTGACCTTCCTGGTGCTGGTGCTGGCCGCCGACCTGCTCAGCCGCTTCCTGCGCGGGAGGCTCGAATGACCGGCCTGCTGCGCAGCCTGGGCTGGCTGCTGCTGATCCTGCTCGCCGTCGGCGCGTCCTTCGCCTACCTGGAGATGGACAGCGGCGGCCTGTTCGACGCGCGCGGCCTGGGCCAGATGCTCGATTACGGGCGCGATTTCCTCTCGCCGGACCTGAGCGCAACGCACCTCGCGGCAGTCGGGCGCGGCGCCCTGGAGACCCTGGCCATGTCGGCCATCGGCACCCTGCTCGCAGCGCTGCTGGGCATGCTGCTGGCGCTGCCCGCGGCCGGGCGCTTCGGGCGTATTGCGCAGAGCCTCTCGCGGCTGCTGCTCAACGCCCTGCGCGCGGTGCCGGAGCTGGTCTGGGGCGCACTGATGGTGCTGGCCGCCGGCCTGGGCCCGAACGCCGGCACGCTCGCCCTGGCCCTGCACACCGGCGGCGTGCTCGGCCGGCTGTTCGCCGAGGCGCTGGAGAATACTCCGAGCGCCCCGGCAGAAGCAGTGCGCCTGGCCGGTGGCGGACGCATCGCCGCATTCGCCTACGGCACCCTGCCGGCCGTCTGGCCGCAACTGGTGGCGTACATGCTCTACCGCTGGGAGAACAACATCCGCATGGCCAGCGTGCTCGGCTTCGTCGGCGCGGGTGGGCTGGGGCAGATGCTGTATTTCAGCCTCAGCCTGTTCCAGCAGGCCCAGGCTGCGACCGTGATCCTCGCCATGCTGTTGCTGGTGCTGTGTGTGGATTCGCTCAGCGCCTGGGCGCGGCAGCGCTGGGTGAGCCACTAGCGCTGGTGGAAGCGAGTAGGACGCCCAGTTCTTGCTCGCGAACAGCCTCACGACGGAGTCACCGGTGAATCCGTTCGCGAGCAAGCTCGCTCCTACAGGTGAACCGCCGGCGCCTGGCGGGGCTGGACCGCACGCAATAAAAAGCCCGGCACACAGGCCAGGCTTTTTATTGCGTACGTCGGTTACGAGTCGCCGTGGATCACCTTGTCCAGGTCGATCGGGTCGCCGGGCTGGGTGCCGAGCTTCTGACGGATGTACTCGAACATCGCGTCGTATTCCTTGTGATTGCGCACCATCGAGCCGAATCGCGGGTGCAGGCCATGCTTCTGCGCGATGCGGGTGGCATCGCTGGCGAAATTGAAGGCCTGTTCCTTGGGCATGTCCCATTCTTCGGTGAAGGCATTGCCGTCGATCTCGCCCTTCATGACGAAGTGAACGATGGTGCCTTTTTCCACATCCTTGCGGACTTCATAGTTGATGTGAGCGTCGATCTCCTGCTGCCCCAGCCCCGGCAGGGACTGGAGATGCAGATGGCCCGGTTCGAACATGGCGAATCTCCTTCTATGGAATCCCGACAGTCTAGCCGGCCTTGGCGAATTGGAAATCGCCCAGTGTCAGTGCACGGACTCTTTTCGAACTCTTTCCTGTACCAGCACCCAGGGGGCGATCACTACCGCCCAGAGCTCCGGGTCGCGGTCGAGAAAATCCTGCGCGAGCTTTTCGTCGACCTTGCTCAGCTCACCACTGGCCAGCCAGGCCGATACCTTCGCCCTGTCGTCCTCGGCCACGCCCATCGCGACCTCCACCAGATCGGCAGAACCCGCGACCTTGAGCAGGCTGCCGCGGGCAAAGAAGGGCGCGAGCTCCTGCCAGGAAATCTTCGCGGTTTCGCCAAGCAACTTGGCATAGAGGGTGCTAGCTTCTTCTGTCATGGATCTCACCTGGTAAACGAACGGCGCCATGATAGCGCCGGGGCCGCGCCAGGCAAGGTTCGGGCGGCGTTTTCCATGGTGACGAAAAACCCAGGGGGATGAGTCGGAAGGCGCCGTTTTTCTGTACGTTTGTTTCAATCTTGCGACATGCCCACAATCGGCTGTCCGCCCCCCGCTTTTCAAGCGGTCCGGCGGCACTCTACACTGTACCGGTACAGTTGCCGGTGGGCCTGTCCGGGGCAATCCCGGTCCGGTAGCCCTTCGGCCACCAGGACTACAAAAACGAAAACACAAGAAGAGTGGAGCACTATGAAAAAGGGTACTCAGCGTCTTTCCCAGCTGTTCACCGCCATGGCCCTGGCCGGCGTTGCCAGCTTCTCCATGGCCGCCGACACCATCAAGATCGCTCTGGCCGGCCCGGTGACCGGCGCAGTCGCCCAGTATGGGGAGATGCAGTTCATTGGCGCGAAAATGGCCATTGAGCAGATCAACAAGGCCGGCGGCGTCGACGGCAAGCAACTCGAAGGCGTGGTCTACGACGACGCTTGCGACCCGAAACAAGCCGTGGCCGTTGCCAACAAGATCGTCAACGATGGCGTCAAGTTCGTCGTTGGCCACCTGTGCTCCAGCTCCACTCAACCGGCTTCGGACATCTACGAAGACGAAGGCGTGCTGATGATCACCGCCGCCTCCACCAGCCCGGACATCACTTCCCGCGGCTACAAGCTGATCTTCCGCACCATCGGTCTCGACAGCCTGCAGGGCCCGACCGCCGGCAAGTTCATCGCCGAGCACATCAAGCCCAAGACCGTGGCCGTGATCCACGACAAGCAGCAGTACGGCGAAGGCATCGCCACTGCCGTGAAGAAGACCCTGGAAGGCGCCGGCATCAAGGTCGCCCTGTTCGAAGGCATCAACGCCGGCGACAAGGACTTCTCCGCGATGATCGCCAAGCTCAAGCAGGCCAAGGTCGACTTCGTCTACTACGGCGGCTACCACCCGGAGCTGGGCCTGATCCTGCGCCAGGCTGCCGAGAAAGGCCTGAAAGTCGGCTTCATGGGCCCGGAAGGCGTGGGTAACAAGGAAATCTCCGCCATCGCCGGCCCGGCTTCCGAAGGCCTGTATGTGACCCTGCCGAAGTCCTTCGACCAGGATCCGAAGAACCAGGCCCTGGTTGACGCCTTCAAGGCCAAGAACGAAGACCCGAGCGGTCCGTTCGTGTTCCCGGCCTACGCCGCGGTCCAGGTCATCGCCGAAGGCATCAAGAAAGCCGGCAGCGAGGACACCGACAAGGTAGCCGCCGCTCTGCGCGCCAACACCTTCGCAACCCCGACCGGTGACCTGGCCTTCGACGAGAAGGGCGACCTGAAGAACTTCAACTTCGTGGTCTACCAGTGGCACAAGGACGGCACCAAGACCGAAGCCAAGTAAGCCACCCGCCGCCACACAAAGCCCACTGCCCACGCAGTGGGCTTTGTTTATCCGAGTATTCCGGGGGTCCGTCGCGCCACAAGCGCCGCTTCACGCGACGCCCGAGGAGTTAGGTAATGCCTGAGCTCTATCACTACCTGCAACAGCTGATCAACGGTCTCACCGTCGGCAGCACCTATGCCCTGATCGCCATCGGCTACACCATGGTCTACGGCATCATCGGCATGATCAACTTCGCCCATGGCGAGGTGTACATGATTGGCTCGTACGTGGCCTTCATCGTGATCACGGGGCTGGCGATGATGGGAATCGTGAGTCTTCCTGTCGTCATCATCTGCACCTTCGCCACGGCGATCATCGTCACCAGCGCCTACGGCTACAGCATCGAGCGGATCGCCTATCGGCCCCTGCGCGGAAGCAACCGGCTGATTCCGCTGATCTCCGCGATCGGCATGTCGATCTTCCTGCAGAACGAAGTGCTACTCGCCCAGGATTCCAAGGACAAGGCAATCCCCAACCTGCTGCCGGGCAACTTCGTGATCGGCGCCGACGAAATGACCGGCGTGACCATCTCGTACATGCAGGTGCTGATCTTCATCGTCACCCTGCTGACCATGTACGGCCTGTCCATGTTCATCTCCCGCTCCCGCCTGGGCCGCGCCTGCCGCGCCTGCGCCGAGGACCTGAAGATGGCCAACCTGCTGGGCATCAACACCAACAACATCATCGCCCTGACCTTCGTCATCGGCGCCACCCTGGCCGCCGTTGCCGCGGTGCTGCTGGGCCTGCAATACGGCGTGATCAACCCGCACATCGGCTTCCTCGCCGGCATCAAGGCATTCACCGCCGCGGTGCTGGGCGGCATCGGTAGCATCCCGGGCGCCATGCTCGGCGGCCTGGTGCTGGGCGTGGCCGAAGCCTTTGGCGCCGACGTGTTCGGTGACCAGTACAAGGACGTGGTGGCCTTCACCCTGCTGGTGCTCGTGCTGCTCTTCCGCCCCACTGGCCTGCTCGGTCGCCCGGAGGTGGAAAAGGTATGACTCGGAAACTCAAGACCGCCTTCTTCAGCGCCCTGCTGGTGATGGCCGTGGCCTACCCGGTGCTGGGCCTGAAGCTCAGCGTGATCGGTATCGGCCTGCAGCTGGAAAACGTCAGCCCCACCCGCCTGTGGACCATCGCCGCCTGTGCCGTGCTGATGTTCGTCTGGCAGCTGGTGCGTGACCGCTTCGCCTTCGGCGGCAGCGTCAAGCAAGCCCTGTCGCATCCGCATACCCGTCTGGCCGAACGCCTGACCCACGCCTCCGTGCAACGCAAGATCATCATGGGCCTGATCGTCGTCGCCCTCGCCTGGCCGTTCTTCGGCTCGCGCGGCGCGGTGGACATCGCCACCCTGATCCTGATCTACGTGCTGCTGGGCCTGGGCCTGAACATCGTGGTGGGCCTGGCTGGCCTGCTCGACCTCGGCTACGTCGGCTTCTATGCCGTGGGCGCCTACAGCTACGCGCTGCTGTCGCACTACTACGGCCTGGGCTTCTGGGTATGCCTGCCGATCGCAGGCCTGATGGCGGCGTTCTTCGGCTTCATCCTCGGCTTCCCGGTGTTGAGATTGCGCGGGGACTACCTGGCGATCGTGACCCTGGGCTTCGGCGAGATCATCCGCATCCTGCTGCGCAACATGACCGAGCTGACCGGCGGCCCCAACGGCATCAGCAACATCGACAAGCCGACCCTGTTCGGCCTGACCTTCGAGCGCCGCGCCCCCGAGGGCATGCAGACCTTCCACGAGTTCTTCGGCATTGCCTACAACTCGAACTACAAGGTCGTCTTCCTCTACCTGGTCGCGCTGCTGCTGGTGCTGCTGGTGCTGTTCGTGATCAACCGCCTACTGCGCATGCCTCTGGGCCGCGCCTGGGAAGCCCTGCGCGAAGACGAGATCGCCTGCCGTGCGCTGGGCCTCAACCCGACGCTGATCAAGCTCTCCGCCTTCACCCTCGGCGCCTGCTTCGCCGGTTTTGCCGGCAGCTTCTTCGCCGCGCGCCAGGGCCTGGTCACCCCGGAGTCGTTCACCTTCATCGAATCGGCCATCATCCTCGCCATCGTGGTGCTGGGTGGCATGGGTTCCCAGCTCGGCGTCATCCTGGCCGCCGTGGTGATGATCCTGCTGCCCGAACTGATGCGTGAGTTCAGCGAGTACCGCATGCTGATGTTCGGCGCCCTCATGGTGCTGATGATGATCTGGCGTCCGCAGGGGCTTCTGCCCATGCAGCGCCCGCACCTGGAGTTGCGCAAATGAGCCGACCGATTCTTGAAGTATCCGGCCTCACCATGCGCTTCGGCGGGCTGCTGGCCGTCAACAACGTGGCCCTGAAGGTCCAGGAAAAACAGGTGATCTCGATGATCGGCCCCAACGGCGCCGGCAAGACCACCGTATTCAACTGCCTGACCGGCTTCTACGCCCCCACCGGTGGCGAGATCCTGCTGCGCGGCGAGCCCATCCAGGGCCTGCCGGGCCACAAGATCGCCCACAAGGGCGTGGTGCGGACCTTCCAGAACGTACGCCTGTTCAAGGAAATGACCGCGGTGGAGAACCTGCTGGTGGCGCAACACCGGCACATCAACACCAACTTCCTCGCCGGCCTGCTCAAGACCCCGGCCTTCCGTCGCGCGGAAGCCGAGGCCCTGGACTACGCCTCGCACTGGCTGGACATCGTCAACCTCAAGGACATCGCCAACCGCCCGGCGGGCACCCTCGCCTACGGCCAACAGCGCCGCCTGGAGATCGCCCGCTGCATGATGACCCGCCCGCAGCTGTTGATGCTGGACGAGCCGGCGGCCGGCCTGAACCCGCGGGAAACCGAGGACCTCAAGGCGCTGATCGCCATGTTGCGCTCCGAGCACGGCGTCACCGTCCTGCTCATCGAGCACGACATGAAGCTGGTGATGAGCATTTCCGACCATATCTACGTGATCAACCAGGGCACTCCCCTGGCGGACGGCACCCCGGAGGAAATCCGCGGCAACCCGGATGTGATCAAAGCCTATCTGGGGGAGTCCTGAGTCATGCTGAAGTTCGACAAGGTTTCCACCTTCTACGGCAAGATCCAGGCGCTGCACGACGTCAGCATGGAAGTCCAGCAGGGCGAGATCGTCACCCTGATCGGCGCCAACGGCGCCGGCAAGTCGACCCTGC
>OGQD01000826.1_pt1 | contig 21796 bp, 20 predicted proteins | sample 1553091 | NCBI WGS metagenome assembly OGQD01 (sample SAMEA2580290, study PRJEB22360) | human gut metagenome | biome: human gut; feature: human-associated habitat; material: faeces | place: Denmark | collected 2008/2010
GTGCGCCGCATGGCGGGGGGCCCCGGCCGCCGCCCCCCGCCGATGACCACTCCGGCCTGTTCGAAGACACCCTTGTCGCGGCAGAAGCCGGCGCCAGCGACGAGGACTTCGGCTTCTTCGACGATGCGCCCGGCACGCCCGGCGCCAGTGCAGCGGTCGCCAGCAGCGACGACGATTTCGGTTTCTTCGACGACGCCCCCGGCGCGCCAGGCGCCAGCCCCGTCGAGCCCTACGGCATCTTCGACAAGGCACCGGGCGCCCCCGCCGCCGCTCCAGCCGCCGCCAGCGAAGCGCCGAAAGCAGCAGCGACCGTGGCGAAAGCAGCCGCCGCGCCGCGCACCGACAGTGAATCCAGCTCCATCCGCGTCAGCGTCGAGAAGATCGACAGCCTGATCAACCTGGTGGGCGAGCTGGTGATCACCCAGGCCATGCTCAGCCAGCTCAGCGAAGACCTCGACCCGACGCACTTCGAGCGCCTGCAACAGGCCCTGGCGCAGCTGGAACACAACACCCGCGACCTGCAGGAATCGGTGATGTCGATCCGCATGCTGCCGATCAGCTTTATCTTCAGCCGCTTCCCGCGCCTGGTGCACGACACCTCCGCGCGCCTGGGCAAGCAGGTCGAACTGATCCTCCAGGGCGAGCACACCGAGCTGGACAAGAGCGTCATCGAAAAGCTCAGCGACCCGCTCACCCACATCGTGCGCAACAGCATCGACCACGGCATCGAAACGCCCGCCGAACGCCTGGCGGCCGGCAAGCCGGCGCAGGGCTCGGTGAAACTCGCCGCCAGCCACCAGGGTGGCAGCGTGGTGGTGGAAATCTCCGATGACGGCCGCGGTCTGTCCCGCGAACGCATCCTCGCCAAGGCCCGCGAGAAGGGCCTGCCGGTGCACGACGGGATGAGCGACGCGGACGTCTGGCAATTGATCTTCATGCCGGGCTTCTCCACCGCCGAAGCGGTCACCGAGCTATCCGGCAGGGGCGTGGGCATGGACGTGGTGCGGCGCAACATCCAGGCCATGGGCGGGCGGATCGACATCGACTCCGCGCCCGGCATGGGCACCCGCATGAGCATCCGTCTGCCGCTGACCCTGGCCATCCTCGATGGTCTGATCGTCGCGGTGAAGCAGGTCAACTACGTGGTACCGCTGACCTACATCGTCGAATCGCTGCAGGCCCGCGCCGACGATGTGCGCGGCCTCGCCGGCGAGGAGTCGACGGTGATCCGCGTGCGCGGCGAATACCTGCCGCTTTTCTCCCTCAACCAGTTGCTGCGCATCGGCGCCGAGCCCATGCCGGCGGAGCAGGGGATCGTGGTGATCCTCGAATCCGAGGGCAAGAGCTTTGCCCTTCAGGTGGACGAACTGGTCGGCCAGCAGCAGGTGGTGATCAAGAGCCTGGAACAGAACTTCCGCCGGATCGACGGGATCGCCGGCGCCACCATCATGGGCGACGGCAGTGTCGCCCTGATCCTCGATGTCGATGCCCTGCCACGTCTGGCGGCACAAGGAGAGCCCACCCATGAGCGCAGCTGAAGCCAGCGCAGCAAGCAGCCCGGTGCAGGAGTACCTGACCTTCACCCTGGGCCGCGAGGAATACGCCATCGATATCCTGCGGGTGCAGGAGATCCGTGGCTACGACCAGGTCACGGCGATCGCCAACGCCCCTGCCTTCATCAAGGGCGTGATCAACCTGCGCGGCGCCATCGTTCCCATCGTCGACCTGCGCATCAAGTTCAACCTGGCCGACATCAGCTACGACCAGTTCACCGTGGTGATCATCCTCAACGTCGGCCGGCGCATCGTTGGCGCGGTGGTGGATTCGGTCTCCGACGTGATCGCCCTGGCCGGCGAGGAAATCAAGCCGCGCCCGGAATTCGCCGCCAGCTTCGACACCGAGTACCTGCTGGGCCTGGCCACCGCGGGTGAGCGGATGCTCATCCTGGTGGACATCGAAAAACTCATGACCAGCCGTGAGATGGCGCTGGTCGACGAAACCGCCGCCTGATCGCGACCGAGGACAAACAACATGGGTCTGTTCAACGCACACGCCGTGGCGCAGCAACGCGCCGACCGCATCACCGCCATCCTCCACAGCCTGGTCGACGGCAACCTCGACGTCGCCATCGGCGAAGCCCCGGCCGCCGGCTACGAGCGCCTGTACGACGGGCTGCGCAATGTCCAGCGCAGCCTGCGCGAGCAGCGCACTGAACTGGCCCAGGCCGAAGCCCTGGAGGCCGGGCTGGTGGAGATGACGCGCCAGCACGAGCTGGGCTGGATCGACGAGGTGATCCCGGTGGACAAGTTCGCCGGCCGCCCGGCGCGCATCGCCAAGGGCATCAACGACCTGGTCGCCGCGCACATCGCGGTGAAGATGAAGGTGGTTGCTACCGTGACCGCCTACGGCAAGGGGGACTACTCGGTGGAGATGGACCGCCTGCCGGGCAAGAAAGCCATCATCACCGAGGCCATCGACGGCGTGCGCGACAGCCTCAAGGCCAACGCCGATGCCGCCGAGTACAACGCGCGGATCAAGAGTGCGCTGGATAACGTCTCGGCCAACGTGATGATCGCCAACAACGATCTCGACATCATCTACATGAACCGCACCGTCACCGAGATGCTCGGCAATGCCGAGGCCGACATCCGCAAGCAACTGCCGAACTTCAACGCCAGCCGCCTGATGGGCGCCAACATCGACATGTTCCACAAGAACCCGGCGCACCAGCGCGGCATGCTCGCGCACCTCACCGCGCGGCATAAGGCCGAGCTGAGCCTGGGCGGCCGCCGCTTCGCCCTGGACGTGGTGCCGGTGTTCAACGATGCCGGCGAGCGCCTGGGTTCGGCGGTGCAATGGACCGACCGCACCGAGGAGTTCCGCGCCGAGCAGGAAGTCTCGCAACTGGTGGACGCCGCCGTCGCCGGCGACTTCAGCAAGCGCATCGAGGCCTCCAACAAAGAGGGCTTCTTCCTGAAGATCGCCACCGGTCTGAACAGCCTGGTGGACACCGCCGACAAGGGCCTGCGCGATGTCACCCGGGTGCTCGGCGCCCTGGCCCAGGGCGACCTGACCCAGCGCATCGACGCCGATTACCAGGGCACCTTCGGCGAGCTCAAGGACTACGCCAACGAGACCGCGCAGAGCCTGTCGCGCATGCTCGGGCAGATCCGCGAAGCCGCCGACACCATCCACACCGCCGCCAGCGAGATCGCCAGCGGCAACGCCGAACTCTCCACCCGCACCGAGCAGCAGGCCTCCAGCCTGGAAGAAACCGCCTCGAGCATGGAAGAGCTGACCAGCACGGTGAAGCTCAACGCCGAGAACGCGCGCCAGGCCAATTCGCTGGCGGTGAACGCTTCCGAAGTCGCCACCGAGGGCGGCAGCGTGGTGCAGAAGGTGGTGGGCACCATGTCGGCCATCAACGACTCGGCGCGCAAGATCGCCGACATCATCGGGGTGATCGACGGCATCGCCTTCCAGACCAACATCCTCGCGCTCAACGCCGCGGTGGAAGCGGCGCGCGCCGGCGAACAGGGCCGCGGCTTCGCCGTGGTGGCCGGGGAAGTGCGTACCCTGGCGCAGCGCTCCGCTGCCGCCGCCAAGGAGATCAAGACGCTGATCAACGATTCGGTGGACAAGGTCGAGAGCGGCAACACCCTGGTCGCCCAGGCCGGCCAGACCATGAGCGACATCGTGGTGGCGATCAAGCGCGTCACCGACATCATGGCCGAGATCGCCGCCGCCAGCGCTGAGCAGAGCAGCGGCATCGAGGAGGTGAACGGCGCCGTGTCGCAGATGGACGAAATGACCCAGCAGAACGCTGCGCTGGTGGAAGAAGCCGCCGCCTCGGCCGAGGCCCTGCAGGAGCAGGCCGGCATGCTCAACCAGCAGGTCGGGGTGTTCAAGCTCGAATCCATCGCGGCCACCGTGGTGCCGCTGGCCTCCGCCCGCCCGGCCCGCGCCGAGCCGGTGGCGCACGCCTCGCGCGCCGCTCGCGGCGTGGCCAAGGCGGTACGCGCCAAGGGCAAGGAAGACGACTGGGAAGAGTTCTGATCGGGCGGGGCTGAAGGATGGCGGCGGCCGGAGCAATGGGAGGGGCGGCGGGCGCGCGCGGGGCGGACGGGCGCTGGCTCCAACGGCTGATCGCCATGGGGCTGAGCCTGGGCATCGGCAAGCGAGAGCTGATGGAGGACTATTATCTGGACGAGATCGGGGCCGTGGCGGAGGCGTGGAACGCCCTGCGGCGTCCGCCCGCTCTCCCCCTGGGAGAGGGCTGGGGTGAGGGAAACGTCCAGCACAGAACCTTCCCGATCCAACGAAGTAGGGCGCATAACGCCAAAGGCGTTATCCGCCATCGCGGCCAATCACCCATTCCGGGTCATGCGCCTCGGCAATCCGTCCACGCAGTGAGACCCACCAATGCCCATCCACCTGCCCGCCCCCGAGCACGAATTCCACTACACCCGCCGGGACTTCCAGCAGGTGCGTGAGCGCCTCTACCGGCACGCCGGCATCAGCCTCTCGGAGAACAAGCAGCAGCTGGTCTACAGCCGCCTCTCGCGACGCCTGCGCAGCCTGCGCCTGGGCAGCTTCGCCGAGTACTTCGCCTACCTGGAAAGCCATGAGGAAGAGTGGCAGCAGTTCGTTAACGCACTGACCACCAACCTCACCGCCTTCTTCCGCGAGAAGCATCATTTCGACCACCTGGGGCGCTTCGCCGCCGAGCAGCTGGGCGACCACCAGCCGCTGCGCTTCTGGTCCACCGCCTCGAGCACCGGCGAGGAGCCCTACTCCATGGCAATGACCCTGGTGGACGCACTGGGCAGCTTCGCCCCGCCCATCGAGCTGATCGCCTCGGACATCGATACCGGCGTACTCGGCCAGGCGCGCCAGGGCATCTATCCGCTGGAGCGCATCGAGGCGCTGAGTCCTGCGCAGAAAAAGCGCTTCTTCCTCCGCGGCACCGGCGGCAACGCCGGCAAGGCGCGGGTCGTGCGCGAGCTGCGGCAGATGATCGATTACCGGCAGATCAATCTGCTGGACCGCGACTGGGGTATCCCCGGCAACCTGGACGCAATCTTCTGCCGCAACGTGATGATCTATTTCGACAAGCCGACCCAGACCCGCCTGCTCGAACGCATGGTGCGCCTGCTGCGGCCGGGCGGGCTGTTCTTCGCCGGGCACTCGGAAAACTTCGTCCACGCCAGCCACCTGGTCCGTTCGGTAGGGCGCACAACCTACCAGGCGGTGGGGAGCCATTGATGGGCGCCGCCCTCGACCAACCCAATCGCTACTACGACCCGCGCTTCGGCATGGAAGCGGTGAAGCTGCTGCCCGGCGAGTGCTACGTCACCGCCGAGCCGCTGATGCTGGTCACCGTGCTCGGCTCCTGTGTCTCGGTCTGCCTGCGCGACCGCAGCAGCGGGCTGGGCGGCATGAACCACTTCATGCTGCCCGGCGACACCGGCGTGCAGGGCCTGCTGTCCAACTCCGGGCGCTACGGCGTGCACGCCATGGACCTGCTGATCAACGGCCTGATGCGTCGCGGCGGCCAGCGCCGGCACTTCGAGGCCAAGGTGTTCGGCGGTGGCTCGGTGTTGAAGAATCTCAGTGCCGACGTCGGCCAGCGCAACGTCGAGTTCGTCCTCGACTACCTGGACAACGAAGGCATCCCGCTGGCCGCCCAGGACTTGCTCGACGTGCACCCGCGCAAGGTCTACTTCTTTCCCGGCAGCGGCCGGGTGCTGGTGCGCAAGCTGCGCACCCTGGCCAACGATACGGTGCTGCAACGCGAGCGGCAGTACTGCCAGCAACTGTCCCGCCGGGAGCGCGGCGGGAGCATTGATCTGTTCTGAACGGAGGGACGCCCGATGACCGTCAAGGTGCTGATCGTCGACGACTCGGCGCTGATTCGCAGCCTGCTCAAGGACATCATCCAGAACGACCCGGAACTGCAGTTGGTGGGCGCCGCGCCCGACGCCTTCGTTGCCCGCGACCTGATCAAGCAGCACGCGCCGGACGTCATCACCCTCGACGTGGAAATGCCGCGCATGGACGGCCTGACTTTCCTCGACAAGCTGATGAAAGGCCGACCGACGCCGGTGCTGATGATCTCCTCGCTGACCGAGAAGGGTTCCGAAGCCACCCTGCGCGCCCTGGAGTTGGGCGCCATCGACTTCATCGCCAAGCCGCGCCTGGGCATCGCCGAAGGCATGCAGGCCTATGCCGAGGAAATCTGCGCCAAGCTCAAGGCCGCCGCCCGCGCCCGGCTGCCCCGCGCCCGCCCCGCCACCGTCGCGGGTGCACCGGCAACGAGCAGCGCGCCGCTGCTGAGCACCGAGAAGATTTTTGCCATCGGCGCCTCCACCGGCGGTACCGAGGCCATCAAGGAAGTCCTGCTCGGCTTGCCGCCGGACTGCCCCGGCACCGTCGTGACCCTGCACATGCCACCAGGCTTCACCAAGTCCTACGCCGAGCGACTGGACCGTCAGACGCGCTTGTCCGTGCGCGAGGCCCGCGATGGCGACCGCATCCTCCCCGGCCACGTGCTGCTCGCCCCTGGCGATTACCACATGGAAGTGCAGCGCAGCGGTGCCAACTACGTGGTGCGCCTGCACCGCGAGGCGGCGGTGAACGGCCACCGGCCGGCGGTGGATGTAATGTTCAATTCCCTCGCCCGCTGTGCCGGGCGCAACCTCATCGCTGCCCTGCTCACCGGCATGGGCAAGGATGGGGCCCGCGGCTTGCAGGCGATCCGCCAAGCCGGCGGCCACACCGTCGCCCAGGACGAGGCCACCTGCGTGGTCTACGGCATGCCCCGCGAGGCAGTGGAACTGGGCGCCGCCAAGGAAGTCCTGCCGCTGGAGCGCATCGCCGGGTCTCTCCTACAACAGGCGCGACAGAGCGGAAGTGGGAACCGCGTCTAGTTATGAGGGAATCATCCGGTACAGCTGCGCGACTTTTCATACAGGGTCTAGACTCGGGCCAATTGACCGGCGCCAATTATATGGCGATCCGATATCAATTTGGTTTGATTGTGCCCGTATACAAAATGCACAATTGAGCTTTCGCCAAAAGACCGGCACACGGCGGGCGACACGGGGATATGAGATAGCCATGGCGGCAAGATGGGGGTTGCGCGGCAAATCGGTGGTGGCATTGCTCATCGCCTGTCTCCTGGCGCTGGTACCGGCGGTGATGCTGGGCTGGAAGGCCATGGAAGACATCCGCACGCATTTCGGCCTCGCCTTCGCGAGAAACTTCACGCTGCTCAACCAGCAGAAGATCATCGCACCGGTAATCCGCGAACTGGCGCTGTCGCGGCGCCTGGCCGAATCGGTGGTGACCCAGGACTGGCTGCTGGCCGAAAACGACCCGGCGCGCCGCTCGCTGTTCTTCCGCGAGGCCGAAGGCTTCCGCGCCGACCAGCACAACTATTCCTATTTCGTCGTGGTGGACTCCTCGCGGCACTACTACTTCAACGACTCCAGCTCGCCGCTCTCCAACTCCCCGCGCTACACCCTGAGCGACACCGACCCGCAGGACCGCTGGTACTTCGATACCCTCGCCCGCGACGAGACCTACAACATCAACGTCAACTACGACGCCAAGCTGAAGGTCACCAAGGTCTGGTTCAACATGGTCGTACGCGCCGGCAACGAGAAGGTCGGCCTGGCCGGTGGCGGCCTGGACCTTACCGAATTCCTCGACCAGTTCATCTCCCGCCGCGAGGCCGGGGTAACACCCATGATCGTCGACCCGGACGGCGCCATCCAGGCGCACCCGGACACCAGGCTGATCGCCTATTCCTCCGGCTCCAGTGGCCAGGCCAAGCACCACGTGTTCGACCTGCTGGGCAATGACCAGGAGCGCACCGCCCTGCGCCAGACCCTGCGCCAGGCCGAGGCCAACCCCGGCGAAGTGGAAACCATGTGGGGCACCATCGACGGCAAGGAACAGCTGATCGCCACCGCCTACATCCCGCAGCTGCGCTGGCACGTGCTCAGCGCCATCGACCTGCACGCCGCCCAGGTGCTCGACAGCCGCTGGATCTGGCCGCTGGTAGGCACCCTCGCCGGGTTGCTGGCGATCCTGCTGATCGGCTTCGCCTACACCGTCGACCTGCTGGTGCTGCGCCCGCTGCGCGGCCTCAAGCAATCGGCCAAGGCGATTGCCGCCGGGCAGTACGACAGCCCGCTGCCGCGCACCCGCCCGGACGAGATCGGCGAGCTTTCCAGCGCCTTCGCCAGCATGGCCGACCAGGTCCGCCGGCACACCGAGGAGCTGGAAGACAAGGTCCAGCAGCGCACCCAGGCGCTGGAAAAGGCTAACCGCGAGATGGCCGCCGCACAGAAGAAGATCGGCGACTCCATCGACTACGCCAGCCTGATCCAGCGCGCCATCCTCCCCGACCGCCAGCTGAAGGCGTCCCTGGGCGAGCACCACTTCGTCCTGTGGAAGCCGCGCGACGTGGTCGGTGGCGACTTCTACATCTATCGCGAAGGCCCAGTGGACAGCCTGATCGGCGTGGTGGACTGCGCTGGCCACGGCGTGCCCGGCGCGCTGATGACCATGCTCGCCCTGGCCGCCATCGACCACGCCATCGACAGCGTAAAAAGCCACGACCCGGCCGCCATCCTGCATGAAACCGACCACGTGATGCGCGGCATGCTCGGGCAGGAGGAGTTCACTCACTCGCTGGCCACCAACATGGACGCAGGCCTGGTGCGTGTCGACCACCAGAGCAAACTGCTGCATTTCTCCGGGGCGAAGATTTCCCTGTTCGCCAGCGACGGAAACGACGTGCGCGAATACAAGGGCGCGCGCCGAGCCATCGGCGACAAGCGCCAGGGCGACTATCAGGACGTGGAAATCCCGATGGAAGCCGGCTGGACCTATTACCTGTGCACCGACGGCTTCCTCGACCAGGCCGGCGGCGAGCACGGCTTCGGCTTCGGCAACAGCCGCTTCGCCGCCCTGCTGCGCAACCACGCCCGCCGACCATTGGCAGAGCAGGCCGACGTATTCGCCGCTACCCTCGCCCAGTATCAAGGCGAGCAGCCGCAGCGCGACGACATCACCATTCTCTCTTTCCGCTTCGACTAGGGGTTAATCCATGGAATCGCTAGATCTGTTGGCCATGCGCGAGAGCTACACCCGGCAACGCATATTGCTCTGCTTCAACGGGCCCATCTCGCGCAGCCTGATCGAGGAGATCGGCCACGCGCTGCGCAACTACATGCAGGCCGAGCAGGCCCACCCCAGCGAAGCGATGGACGTGTTCGCCGTCTACATCGAGATGACCCAGAACATCCGCCACTACGCCTCCCTGCGCGGCTACAACGACCAGGAAGCCTCGGCCACCGTGGCCATTGCCCGCGACGACGAAGGCCACTACGTGGTCTCCGCCGGCAACCTGGTGGAGCTGGCCGACGGCCAGGGCCTGGTACGCAGCATCGAGGCCATCGCCGGGCTGGACAAGGCCCAGCTCAAGGCCGCCTACAAGGAACAGCTGCGCCGCCCGCGCGACGCCGAAGCCTCCACCGGCGCCGGCCTGGGCCTGCTGGACATTGCCCGCAAGTCCAGCGCGCCACTGAAGACCTCACTCACCGAACAACCCGACGGCCGCGCCTTCTTCAGCCTGCGCGCCGTGATCTGATCTGCGAAATTCAGGAAGACCCGATATGAGCGATCTCCACGTCAACGGCACCCAATCCACCCCACAGATCCACGGCGACTGGCAGGCCGGCATCCTCGCGATGCAGGGCGACTCCTACCCGGAGAACTCCTATGAGCTGTTCGGCCAGGTCATCGAATGGGTCGAGCGCTTCCTCACCCAGGAACAGCGCCCGCTGGAACTCGACCTGCGCCTGCTGTACCTCAACACCAGCTCGATCAAGGCCATGATGGACATCTTCGACCTGCTCGAAGAAGCCCACGGCCAGGGCCGCACCACCCGCGTGGCATGGCACTATGACCGACGCAACGAACGCGTCGCCGAACTGGCCGAGGAATTCCGCGAGGACTGTACCTTCCCGTTCGTCATCCAAGCCTACGACGAGTAAGTGCCATGACTAGCGAGCGCGAGCTGGACCTGCTGATCGAAGACCTGCTGGCCGACCCACAGTACGAAGGGCACCCCCTGCGCGAGGCCCTGTACCAAAAGCACCAGCAGTCCCTCGACCAGCTCGCGCGCCTGGAGCGCATCGCGCGGATTTCCGACGGCTTCCAGTCCATGGCCCGGCAGCAGAACAGCACACTGTCCGAGCGCTACCACAAGCAACTGCGCCAGCTGGAAAAGGTCGCGCGCATTTCCGACCGCTACCAGGACATGATGCGCGACCTCAACGTCGCGCTGAAGGAAGCCTCGACCCACGACACCCTCACCGGCATCGCCAACCGCCGACTGCTGATGGAGCGCCTGCGCGAGGAAAGCGAGCGCGCCCAGCGCCACGGCGAGTCCTACGTGCTGGCCATGCTCGACGTCGATCGCTTCAAGCAGGTCAATGACACCTGGGGCCACGAAGTCGGCGACCGCGTGCTGGTGGAAATCGGCCGCGCCATGGAGTCCGCCCTGCGCCAGTACGACCTCTGCGGCCGCTGGGGCGGCGAGGAGTTCCTGCTGATCCTGCCGGATACTCGCCTCACCGACGCCGCCGCGATCATCGAGCGCGTGCGCAACGACATCCGCTGCCTCGCCGTGCGCGTGGGCACCAATGCCCTGTCCGTGACCGCCAGCTTCGGCGTCGCCGAGCATCATCCGGGCGAAAGCTATTCCCAGACCCTGAGCCGGGCCGACGCCGCCCTGCTGGACGCCAAGCGCAGCGGGCGGGACAAATGCGAGTTCGCCACCGATTGAACGAACGCCGACGCGAGCACGCGTTCACGCAGGTGGTATCCGCAGCCCAATCCGATTAAGGTCCAAGGACCGCAAGGAAAGGATGCAACATGGCCACCAGATCCCCCACCCCGCGCCAGCAGACGCACCTCGCCGTCCTGATCGACGCCGACAACGCCCCCGCCGCCATTGTCGAGGGCCTGTTCGAGGAGATCGCCAAGTACGGCGTCGCCAGCGTCAAGCGCATCTATGGCGACTGGACCAAGCCCAACCTGGGCAAGTGGAAGCAGGTGCTGCTGGACCACTCCATCCAGCCCATGCAGCAGTTCGCCTACACCAGCGGCAAGAACGCCACCGACAGCGCGCTGATCATCGACGCCATGGACCTGCTCTACACCCGCCGCTTCGACGGCTTCTGCCTGGTCTCCAGCGACAGCGACTTCACCCGCCTGGCCGCACGCCTGCGCGAGGAAGGGCTGACGGTCTACGGCTTCGGCGAGGAGAAGACGCCCAAGCCGTTCGTCTCCGCCTGCGACAAGTTCATCTACACCGAAATCCTCCGCGCCACACCCGAAGCCCCCGTCGAGCCGGTGCCCGTCACCGACAAGACGGCCGCCCCGAGCGCCAACGACACGCCCAAACCCGCGGCCAAGCGCAAATCGCAAAAGGTCCCGCTGGACTTCATCGCCAAGGTGCTCGACGACATCGACGGCGACGATGACGACTGGGTCCAGCTGGGCGCTCTGGGGCAGAACATCGGCAAGCTGCAACCCGCGTTCGACCCGCGCCTGTATGGCTTCAAGAAGCTCAGCGACCTGATCAAGGGCCACCCCAAGCGCTTCGAGCTGCAGGCACGCGGCGGCGGTAGCGGCGGCAAGGACCTGTATGTGCGCAACGTGGGCACCGCGCGCTGAGAACATCGCCCTGCACTGCCCCCGCTCAACGAACACGCCACGCCTGACGGTTAAAGTCGGGCGTGAGCACCTCTGCGGAGCAATCCCATGCGCTTCCTGCTGATCCCCCTGCTGGCCCTGCTCGCTGCGAGCGGCGCCCATGCCGGCACATTGCGCTGCGGCACCAGCCTGATCAACGAAGGCGACCCGATGGACGAAGTCCTCGCCAAGTGCGGCGAGCCTGCCAAACGCGTGATCGTCCCTCCCAGGCCTCCTCGGCGCGACTCGACCGGTAAGCTCATTCCTGGCGAAGCCCAGCTGGAAACCTGGATGTACGGCCCCAGCGGCGGGGCCTACCGTTACCTGTTCTTTCGCGATACCAAGCTGCTGTCGATCAACATGTCGCGCAAGGAGCTACTCTGAGCTTCCCGCGCCACTCGTCCCAGCACGCCCGCCGCTACCAAAGACGCCTACCCATGGCGGCGGCATCTCCCTAGACTGGTCGCCTTCGCCAATCCGGAGGGCACCATGCAAACCACCTTCAACTTCACCCTCGGCATCGACCCGCAGGCGCGCGACGTCGTGGTCAAGGGCCTGCTCGCCTACAACCTCGGGCAGATGGGCCGCAGCAACACCTACGACGACTTCGAACTCTACGCCCGCGACCCGGATGGCGAAGTGGTCGGCGGCATGTTCGGCCAATCCGGCATGGGCTGGCTCTACATCGACTACCTCTGGCTGCAGGACGACCAGCGCGGCAGCGGCCTGGGCAGCCAGCTCATCGCCCTGGCCGAAGACGAAGCCCGCCGCCGCGGCTGCGTCGGCCTGTTCCTCTACACCTACAGCTTCCAGGCCCCCGGCTTCTACGAGAAACAGGGCTTCGAGCGCATGGGCGTGCTCGAGGATTGCCCGCCGGGGCATCAGCGCATCTACCTGAAGAAGCATTTGGGCTGATTGCCGGGCTCAAAGCAGGCGAGACCATTCTCACGCCGCGCCTGCGCTCCCCTGAAAACGAAAAAGGCCGGTCAACTGACCGGCCTTTTTCTTCACCTATTCACCATCAGCCATTGCTGGGGAAGGCGAACTGAGCCGCTTCGTGCGACTTGCGCTGCGGCCAGCGCTGGGTGATGGCCTTGCGCTTGGTGTAGAAGCGCACGCCATCCGGGCCGTAGGCGTGCAGGTCGCCGAACAGCGAACGCTTCCAGCCGCCGAAGCTGTGGTAGGCCACCGGTACCGGCAGCGGTACGTTGACGCCGACCATGCCGACTTCGATCTCGTCGCAGAACAGGCGCGCCGCTTCACCGTCACGGGTGAAGATGCAGGTGCCGTTGCCGTATTCGTGGTCGTTGATCAGTTGCATGGCTTCTTCCAGGCTGTTCACGCGCACGATGCACAACACCGGGCCGAAGATTTCTTCCTGGTAGATGGTCATGTCCGGGGTCACCTTGTCGAACAGGGTGCCGCCGACGAAGAAGCCGTTCTCATGACCGGCGACCTTGTAGTTGCGGCCGTCGACCAGCAGCTGGGCGCCCTGCTCGACACCGGCGTCGATGTAGCCGGTGACTTTCTGCTGGGCAGCGCCGGTGACCAGCGGGCCCATGTCCAGGCCGCAGGAGGTGCCGGCGCCGATTTTCAGGGCCTTGATCTGCGGAACGATCTTCTCGACCAGCGCGTCGCCGATCTGGTCGCCCACGCACACGGCCACGGAGATGGCCATGCAGCGCTCGCCGCAGGAGCCGTAGGCCGCCCCCATCAGGGCGCTGACGGCGTTGTCCAGGTCGCAGTCGGGCATCAGCACGGCGTGGTTCTTGGCGCCGCCCAGGGCCTGTACGCGCTTGCCGCGCTTGGTGCCTTCGGAATAGATGTACTCGGCGATCGGGGTCGAACCGACGAAGCTCAGGGCTTTGACTTCCGGGGCCTCGATCAGCGCGTCGACGGCGGTCTTGTCGCCGTGCACCACGTTCAGCACGCCCTTGGGCAGGCCGGCTTCTTCGAACAGTTCGGCGATCAGCAGGGTGGAGCTCGGGTCACGCTCGGACGGCTTGAGGATGAAGGTGTTGCCGCAGGCGATGGCCAGCGGGTACATCCACAGCGGCACCATGGCCGGGAAGTTGAACGGGGTGATGCCGGCGACCACGCCGATCGGCTGGAAGTCACTCCAGGCGTCGATGTTCGGGCCGACGTTGCGGCTGTATTCGCCCTTGAGGATTTCCGGGGCAGCGCTGGCGTACTCGACGTTCTCGATGCCGCGCTTGAGTTCACCGGCGGCGTCTTCCAGGGTCTTGCCGTGTTCTTCGCTGATCAGCTGGCTGATGCGCGCTTCGTTGGCTTCGAGCAGTTGCTTGAAGCGGAACAGCACCTGGGCGCGCTTGGCCGGCGGGGTGTTGCGCCAGGCCGGAAAGGCGGCCTTGGCGGCGTCGATGGCCTGCTGCACGGTTTCGCGGCTGGCCAGCGGAACCTTGCGGATGGCTTCGCCGGTGGACGGGTTGAAGACGTCGGCGGTGCGGCCGGTGTCGGCGATCATTTCGCCGCCGATCAGGTGCTTGACGGTGGTCATGGGAAGTCTCTTCTCGCTGAAAGTATTGGGGCGGGGCTCGCAAGGAGCCCCTCTCCCTAGCCCTCTCCCTGAAGGGAGAGGGGATTGTTCGGTATGAAGCGTGGGCTGCAAGGCACGCCGGCAGTCACTCTAAGGTGACTCGTCGCGGCATGCCTTCTCGCGTGCCCGCGCGCTCAGTGGGCGTGCGGCTGACCGTCCTTGAGCTCGATCTCGATGAAGGCCACTTCGTGATCGCACGGGTTGATCACGTTGTGCTCGGTACCGATCTGGCGGGTGTAGCTCGCCCCCAGGACCAGCGGCGCACGGCGCTCGCCCTCGGGGGTTTCCAGCAGCAGCTCGCCGTTGGTCACCGGGACCACGACGTATTCCATGCCGTGGCGGTGCCAGCCGGTCTCGGCACCGGGGGCGAAGCGCCACTCGGTGACCAGGACCTTGTCGTTGTCGATCTGTACCGTCGGGACGGCCTTCGGACGTTCGCTCACTTACGCCACCCCGTTGAGGGCGTCACCGACGGCGCTGAACAGGCGGTCCAGGTCTTCGGGCTTGGCGTTGAAGGTCGGGCCGAACTGCAGGGTGTCGCCGCCGAAGCGCACGTAGAAGCCTTCTTTCCACAGCTTCATGCTGGCTTCGAACGGGCGCACGATGGCATCGCCGTCACGGGCGCCGATCTGGATGGCGCCGGCCAGGCCGCAGTTGCGGATGTCGACGACGTTCTTCGCGCCTTTCAGGCCGTGCAGGGCCTTCTCGAAGTGCGGAGCCAGTTCCAGGGACTGCTGGATCAGGTTTTCCTTCTCCAGCAGGTCCAGCGCGGCAAGACCGGCGGCGCAGGCGACCGGGTGCGCGGAGTAGGTGTAGCCATGGCCGAACTCGACGGCGTATTCCGGCAGGTTCTGGCCCATGAAGGTGTCGTAGATTTCGCTGCTGGCGATCACCGCGCCCATGGGGATAGCGCCGTTGGTGACCTGCTTGGCGACGTTCATGATGTCCGGCTTCACGCCGAAGAACTCGGCGCCGGTGGCCTTGCCCATGCGGCCGAAGGCGGTGATCACTTCGTCGAAGATCAGCAGGATGTTGTGCTGGTCGCAGATTTCGCGCAGGCGTTGCAGGTAGCCCTTCGGCGGCACCAGCACGCCAGCGGAACCGGACATCGGCTCGACGATGACGGCGGCGATGTTGGAGGCGTCATGCAGCTCGATCAGCTTGAGCAATTCGTTGGCCAGCTCGACGCCGCCCGTCTCGGCCATGCCCTTGGTGAAGGCCAGGCCCGGCTGCAGGGTGTGCGGCAGGTGGTCGACGTCCATCAGCTGGCCGAACATCTTGCGGTTGCCGCCGATGCCGCCCAGGGCGGTGCCGGCGACGTTCACACCGTGGTAGCCACGGGCGCGGCCGATCAGCTTGGTCTTCTGCGCCTGGCCTTTCAGGCGCCAGTAGGCGCGGGCCATCTTGATCGAGGTGTCGGCGCACTCGGAGCCCGAGCCGGTGAAGAACACGTGGTCGAGGCCGGCCGGGGTCAGCTGGGTGATCTTCTCGGCCAGCTTGAAGGACAGCGGGTGGCCGTACTGGAAGGCCGGGGAGTAGTCGAGGGTGGTCAGCTGCTTGGCCACCGCGTCGGCGATTTCCTTGCGCGAGTGACCGGCGCCGCAGGTCCACAGGCCCGACAGGCTGTCGTAGATCTTGCGGCCCTTGTCGTCCACCAGCCAGCTGCCTTCCGCGGCGACGATGATGCGCGGGTCTTTGTGGAAGTTGCGGTTGGCGCTGAAGGGCATCCAGTGGGCCTTCAGGTTCAGTTCGCTGGCCACCGACGGGGTGACGTTCACTTGCTGGTTCATGCAGCTTGTCCTCGAAGACAGTCTTGTTGGGCGCGCAGGCCGCGGCGGGCCTGGCGCGATGACAGTAGATTGGGCCTGACTTAACGTGAGTTAAAGCTTATTCTTCTTACGTTCAGTTTCGGATTGGTAAAACTAAAATGGCGAAACAACGGGCGCCTTCCCTGGGCCAGGTCAGCGATTTCGAGATCCGCCTGCTGCGCATCTTCAAAACCATAGTCGAGTGCGGCAGCTTCTCGGCCGCCGAGAGCACGCTGGGCATCAGCCGCTCGGCGATCAGCCTGCACATGGGCGACCTGGAAAAGCGCCTGGGCATGCGCCTGTGCCAGCGCGGCCGGGCAGGTTTCGCACTGACCGACGAGGGCCGCGAGGTCTACCGCGCCACGCAATCGCTGTTGGCGGCGCTGGAGGGCTTCCGCGCCGAGGTCAACGAGCTGCACCAGCACCTGCGCGGCGAGCTGAACATCGGCATCATCAACAACCTGGTGACCCTGCCGCAGATGCGCATCACCCATGCCCTGCGCGCGCTGAAGGCCAGCGGGCCGGGCGTGCGGATCAATATCGGCATGACCACGCCCAACGAGATCGAGCTGGGAGTTCTCGACGGGCGGTTGCATGTCGGCGTGGTGCCGCTCATCAGCCCGCTGTCGGGGCTGGAATACTCCTCTTTATACGAGGAGCGTTCGCTGCTGTTCTGCAGCCAGGAGCACCCGCTGTTCGAGCGCGACGATGCGGGCATCACCGTGCAGGAAATCCACGCCTGCGACGCGGTGGCGCCAAGTTACCGCATTCCGGCCGAGGCGCAGGAGCGCCACCAGGAACTCTCCGGCAGCGCCACGGCCTCGGACCGCGAGGGCATGGCCTTCCTGATCCTCACCGGCAGCTACATCGGCTACCTGCCCGACCACTACGCCGCCGACTGGGTCGCCCAGGGCCGCCTGCGCGCGCTGCGGCCGGAACGCTTCCACTACGACATCCCGCTGACCGTGGTGACCCGCAAGGGCCGCCGGCCGAACCTGGTGCTGGAGCGGTTTCTCGAGGCGGTGGCGCAGAGCCGCTGAGCCTGACACTTTCAGGGGCACGGCAGGCCTGCGGCCCCTCACCCTAACCCTCTCCCGGAGGGAGAGGGGACTGATCGGCGTTTCGTGGCTCCTTTGGCGCTCGCTGGATAGCACCTCCAGCTCGGTCTGCCCCCTCTCCCTCCGGGAGAGGGCTGGGGTGAGGGCAGCCGCAACACGCCGAACTCCCCTGCAAGACCGTGCGGAACGCTTCGGTCTTACTCGCCGCTGCGGACTCTGTTCGCGAGCAATGACTGGGCGTCCCCCTCGCTCCTACAAAGGGCACAAGGCATATTCTGCCTATCCAATTTGTCGCCCCAGCCACCAAAAATCCTATACCCCCTCCCCTGTAGCCCGCGGGCCGCGGGGTTTGCGTGGGTGCAGCTTTTCCCTAGCCTGCGACTACAAAAAACATAATTTCGCTATTCCCAGCCTCTGAACAGAATGCGGCCAACACCTCCTCCCTAGCCGCAACAAGAACAAACGTGATCAGAGTCTGAGGAAGCAAGCCATGACCGACCTGAATCCAGGCGCCTTCGGCAAGAAGTCGCTTGATAACCTGGAAATCGACACGCTGGTCGTTGGCGCCGGACAAGCCGGCGTGGCCATGAGCGAGCACCTGACCCAACAGGGCGTGCCGCACATCGTTCTGGAAAAGAGCCGCATCGCCGAAGCCTGGCGCACCGGACGCTGGGACTCGCTGGTCGCCAACGGCCCGGCCTGGCACGACCGCTTCCCGAACATGGAATTCCCGGTCGGCCCGGACGACTTCCCGCACAAGGAGCAGGTGGCGGATTACTTCGTCGCTTACGCCAAGCAGTTCAACGCGCCGATCCGCACCGGCGTGGAAGTGAAGAAGGTCACCCGCAACGAAGGCCGCCCCGGCTTCACCGTGGAAACCTCCGAAGGCACGATCCAGGCCCTGCGCGTCGTCTCCGCCACCGGCCCGTTCCAGCGCCCGGTGATACCGGCCATCGCGCCGAAGGACGAAGGCCTGTACCAGATCCACTCGGCCAAGTACTACAACCCGCAGCAGCTGCCCGAAGGCGCCGTGCTGGTGATCGGCGCCGGCTCCTCCGGCGTGCAGATCGCCGACGAGCTGAACCGCGCCGGCAAGAAGGTCTTCCTGTCGGTTGGCGCCCATGACCGTCCGCCGCGCTCCTACCGCAACCGCGACTTCGTCTGGTGGCTGGGCGTGCTCGGCCTGTGGGACGCCGAGGAAGTGCAGCCGGGCCGCGAACACGTGACCATCGCCGTGAGCGGTGCCCGTGGTGGCGAGACCATCGACTTCCGTCGCCTGGCCAACGAGGGCATCACCCTCACCGGCCTGACCAAGGCCTTTGCCGACGGCAAGGTGACCTTCCAGGACGACCTGGTGGCGAATCTGAAAGCCGGCGACGACAACTACCTCGGCCTGCTGGACGCCGCCGACGCCTACATCGAGCGCAACGGCCTGGACCTGCCGCTGGAGCCGGAAGCCCGCAAGGTCTACGCGGACGCCGAGTGCATTCGCCATCCGATCCAGGAGCTGAACCTCGCCGACGCCGGTATCACCGCGATCATCTGGGCCACCGGCTACGCCGTGGACTTCAACTGGCTGCAGGTCGACGCCTTCGACGACAAGGGCAAGCCCAAGCACCAGCGCGGCGTCTCCCGCGAGCCGGGCGTGTACTTCGTCGGCCTGCCGTGGCTGTCCCGTCGCGGCTCCACCTTCATCTGGGGCGTCTGGCACGACGCCAAGCATGTGGCCGGCCACATCGCCACCCAGCGCCGTTACGTCGAATATCAGGACGCCTCGCAGCGCGAAGGCTCCTCCGTTCAGAAAGCCGCATCCTGGGAGTAAGAGATGCCTACCCATACTCGCATCCGCATGTTCAACACCAAGGACACCTACCCGAACCAGACCCTGGACAACGACCTCTGCCAGGCCGTGCGTGCCGGCAACACCGTGTACGTGCGCGGTCAGGTCGGTACCGACTTCGAGGGCAACCTGGTAGGGCTGGGTGACCCGCGCGCCCAGGCCGAACAGGCGATGAAGAACGTCAAGCAACTGCTGGAAGAAGCCGGCAGCGACCTGTCGCACATCGTCAAGACCACCACCTACCTGATCGACCCGCGCTACCGCGAGCCGGTGTACCAGGAAGTCGGCAAGTGGCTGAAGGGCGTGTTCCCGATCTCCACCGGCCTGGTGGTGTCCGCCCTCGGTCAGCCGCAGTGGCTGATGGAAATCGACGTGATCGCGGTCATTCCGGACTGAAAGCTACTGCGCTAGGCCAGTCAAGGCGGGGCCGTCGCTCGTAACGCTTTCAAGCGTGCAGGCGATGCGGATTTTCCGCATCGCCCTTTGTCGTTTTAGCTAGTAGAACAAGCAAGGAGCCACCATGACCTTCTCCATCGTCGGCCGCTGCGCCGAAACCGGACAATTGGGTATCGCCATCAGCTCCTCGAGCATTGCCGTGGGCGCCCGCTGCCCCTGGGTACGCGCCGGCGTCGGCGCGGTGGCCACGCAGAACATCACCCTGCCGGCCCTCGGCCCGCAGATCCTCGACCAGCTCGAAGCCGGCCTCGAACCCGGCGCGGCGCTGGACAAGGCGCTCTCCAGCAACGGCTACAGCCAGTACCGCCAGGTGACGGTGATCGACCAGCACGGCAAGGTCGCGCTGTTCACCGGCAGCGAAGCGTTGGGCGTGTACAACGCCGTAGCGGGTGAGAACTGCGTGGCGGCCGGCAATCTGCTGTCGTCCACCGAGGTGATCGAGGCCATGACCCAGGCCTTCGAAAGTGCCAACGGTTGCCTGGCCGAGCGCCTGCTGGCTGCGATGCAGGCGGCGATGGCCGCCGGTGGCGAAGCCGGCCCGGTGCATTCGGCGGCGCTCAAGGTCGTGGGCGATCTGGTCTGGCCCATCGTCGACCTGCGCGTGGACTGGGCGGACGAAGCACCCATCGATGAGCTGGAGAAACTCTGGGTGGCCTACAAGCCGCAGCTGGAGGACTACCTCGTGCGCGCCCTCGATCCGACCAAGGCACCGAGCTACGGTGTGCCGGGCGACGAGTGACGCAATGCCGGCATCTACAAGACAAAGGCCCCTCACCCTAGCCCTCTCCCGCAAGCGGGAGAGGGGACCGTTGGGAGCAGGATGGAACCATTGCGTCAGCCGGCACGATCAGCTCCCTCTCCCTCCGGGAGAGGGCTGGGGTGAGGGCACGCATTGGCACCGCTGTCTCAGCAAAAGACAGTGGCTCCTAGAAAAGAGCGTTCATGCAGGACCCGACCATGCCTTCCAGCCGTGAAATCCTCGCCGACCTGATCGCCTTCGACACCGTCAGCCGCCACTCCAACCTGGCGCTGATCCACTACATCCGCGACTACCTCGCAGGCTTCGGTATCGCCTGCGAGCTGTTCCACGATGCCGAAGGTGGCAAGGCCAATCTCTACGCCACGCTGGGTCCACAAGACCGCGGCGGCGTGTGCCTGTCCGGCCACACCGACGTGGTGCCGACCGATGGCCAGCCGTGGACGGTCCCGCCGTTCGAACTGACCGAGCGCGATGGCCGTCTTTACGGACGTGGCACGGCGGACATGAAGGGCTATATCGCCTGCGTACTGGCGGCGGTGCCGGCGTTCCTCGCCCAACCGCTGCCCCTGCCGGTGCACCTGGCCTTCTCCTACGACGAGGAAGTCGGCTGCCTGGGCGTGCGCTCGCTGCTCGCCGCGCTGGAAAACCGCGAGCACAAGCCGATGCTGTGCATCATCGGCGAGCCCACCGAACTCAAGCCGGTGCTCGGCCACAAGGGCAAGCTCGCCATGCGCTGCCAGGTACACGGCGCGCCCTGCCACTCGGCCTATGCGCCGCAGGGCGTGAATGCCATCGAATACGCGGCGAAGCTGATCGGCCGCCTCGGCGAGATCGGCACCCGCCTGGCCGCACCGGAGCGTCACGATCCGCGCTTCGATCCACCCTATTCCACCGTGCAGACCGGCGTGATCAGCGGCGGCCGCGCGCTGAACATCGTGCCCGCCGAATGCCAGTTCGATTTCGAGGTACGCGCGCTGCCCAGCGACGATCCGCAACAGGTCGCCGATGACCTGCGCGCCTTCGCCGAGGCCGAGCTGCTGCCGAAGATGCGCGCGGTGAAGGCCGGGACGGATATCCGCTTCAGCGAAATTTCTGCCTATCCGGCGCTGGTCACCGACCAGCAGGCCCAGGCCGCCGAACTGATCGCGCTGCTCAGCGGCTCGCGTGATTTCACCACCGTGGCCTACGGCACCGAGGGCGGGCTGTTCCACCAGGCCGGCATTCCCACCGTGGTTTGCGGGCCAGGCAGCATGGACCAGGGCCACAAGCCGGACGAGTTCGTCAGCCTGGAGCAGTTGGCCAGATGCGATGACATGATGGCGCGGCTGGCGGAGTGGTTGCGCGGCTGAGCCCGCAGGGTTGTCAGTGCGGAGAATCGTCGTATAACCGTGATCGGCCATACGGCCCACCGATGCGGTTCGCGCTGCGTCAGGCAAACGCCGCGCGCAACTCGTCCATGCTCGCGAAGTAATGCGCCGGATTTTCCGCCATCAGCTCTTCACGGCTGCCGCAGCCCCAGCCGCCAACGCGCAGCGGGGCCGTGCG
>OGQD01000829.1_pt1 | contig 21727 bp, 20 predicted proteins | sample 1553091 | NCBI WGS metagenome assembly OGQD01 (sample SAMEA2580290, study PRJEB22360) | human gut metagenome | biome: human gut; feature: human-associated habitat; material: faeces | place: Denmark | collected 2008/2010
ATTCATTCCAATAACATAACCTTCATAGCTGCGGACATTAAGTACCGTTCCATCATCAAAAATCAGGTATTGTCCTTTTACGCCTATTAATCGGCCTTCATAGTTTGGGGTTTTCTCCAGATTTAATCCGGCAACTTTCTTTGGAAATCTTAAAACCGGATATTTGAGTATGAAATGTTCATTCAAATCGGTATTGAAATAAGGCCGGACTTCCTCCGGAAGCCTTTCAAAAATACGCATTCTTTCGGCCATCAAATCCAACGACACCACTTCATTCTGCAACATTTTTCGCCAATTGGTTTTATCTACAAAATGATTTTTAAGAGCTACTTCTGTAATTCCTGCCAAATAACGATTGGGAACCTCAACAATTGAAATGGCTTCGTCAGCACCCTGGTCAATCCAACGCGTAGGCACTTGTGTTTTTCGCGTCACTCCTACTTTTATCTCACTTGACAAAGCCAGATATACAATATGCGGTTGCAGCTGAACCCTGGTTTCATAGTCCAGGTCCCTGTCTGCAATACCCAGATGCGCCGTACTGAGTTCGGGTCTCATAATCCAGTCTCCCACAGCCGGACTGCTATAAAAACAGTCATAACAGAAACCCTGACGAAATATTTTTTTCTTTTTTGAACAGTTCAGGCATTGGTAGCCCAAAAAACTGATTTCTATATTCTTATCAAGAGCCTGATTTACGTTCAGGAAGCTGTTTTCAAAAGTCATATAATATTGAATCGGACTTGCAAATTCCGTTTCCATCTTAGTAAGAACACCTTCGTATTGCATTATAATTTCGGATTTAAGTTGAGGCGATTGCTTTATAGTCAGAAATACTTGACTTTCGACTATTTTTTTTATTTTTGGTAAAGTTAGAATTCATAACTCATAAATCATAACTCAAACCTAAAAAATGGCGTTACCCATAATCAATTCAGTAGCAACATGGATTTTAAAAAAAAGAATCCATCAAATTGAATTATTCCTGAAATACCCTAATGAAGTCCAGGAAGAATTGCTTCTGAACCTGATACGGACTGCCGAACAAACCGTCATTGGCAAACAATATGATTTTTCTTCTGTAAAATCTTATCAGGAATTTACTGAAAGGGTTCCGGTTTCCACTTATGAAGATCTGGAGCCTTTGATTGAAAGAACACTAAAAGGGGAACAAAACGTTTTCTGGAGCACACCTATAAAATGGTTTGCCAAATCAAGCGGAACAACCAATGCCAAAAGCAAATTCATTCCGGTAAGTACCGAAGCTTTAGAAAATTGCCATTATAAGGCCGGAAAAGACTTATTGAGCTTGTACCTCAACAACAATGAAGAATCACAATTGTTTACCGGCAAAAGCCTGCGTTTGGGTGGCAGTAAGCAATTGTATGAAGACAACAATACTTTTTTTGGAGACCTGTCAGCCATCCTGATTGACAATATGCCAATTTGGGCCGAGTTTAGCAGTACGCCAAGTAATAAAGTTTCCTTAATGAGCGAATGGGAAACCAAAATTCCGGCAATTATCAATGAAACCATACATGAAAATGTGACCAGTTTTGCCGGAGTTCCTTCCTGGATGCTGGTACTGATGAACAAAACCTTGGAAGCTACCGGAAAATCAAATCTGCTCGAAATCTGGCCTAATCTGGAAGTTTATTTTCATGGCGGTGTGAGTTTTGAACCTTACCGTGAGCAATACAAAAAAATACTTCCCCGTTCAGAATTCCAATATTACGAAATCTACAATGCGTCTGAAGGTTTTTTTGCCATTCAGGACCTTAACAATTCAAGCGACCTTTTGTTAATGTTGGATTACGGAATATTCTATGAATTTATTCCGATGGATACTTTTGGAACACCGGAACAAAAAACTATCAGGCTATCTGAAGTAGAATTAGGCAAAAATTATGCTATTGTAATCACTACCAATGCCGGACTATGGCGCTATATGGTAGGCGACACCGTGCGATTTACTTCTTTAAATCCCTACAGAATCCGCGTGAGCGGCAGAACCAAACACCATATCAATGTTTTTGGGGAAGAACTTATTGTCGAAAATACAGACAAGGCAATTGCCAAAGCCTGCAAACTAACCAATACCGAAGTTATTGACTATACTGTAGCGCCGGTTTTTATGGAAGGAAAGGAAAAAGGCGCACACGAATGGATGATTGAATTTAAAAATGCTCCTGAAAACATATCTGATTTCAGACAGATTTTAGACGATACGTTACAATCTTTAAATTCAGACTATGAGGCAAAGCGTCACAACAACATGACTTTAAATCCTCTAATCATCAACATAGCCAGAACAAACCTGTTTTATGATTGGTTAAAGGAACAGGATAAGCTGGGCGGACAACATAAAATTCCAAGACTTTCCAACCAAAGGAACTATCTGGAAGAATTGAAATCCATGCAGCACCCTGTCAACACCTAACTGAAATTGCACTACTATTTATTAGGTTAGGAAAACCAACGAATCAGAATCAGACATAAAAAATCCCGATGAATGGCTCATCGGGATTTTTATTTTTATAATTATTTTTTTAAGATGCAGCTTTCAATCGCTGTAAAAGATTTTTGTCCAAGGCATTTTCAGCATATGATTTATCAATCACCAAAGTCTTATCGTCTGAACTTGGCAGGTCATACATCGCATCAGTCAGAATGGCTTCACACAAAGAACGCAGACCACGTGCTCCCAGCTTGTATTCAAGAGCCTTATCAACTACATAATCCAATGCTTCGCCAGAAACCGAAAGTTCTACATCGTCCATAGCAAAAAGCTTTTGGTATTGCTTGATTAATGCATTTTTTGGCTCTGTAAGAATGGCTCTTAAAGTTTCTCTGTCAAGAGGATCCATATGTGTCAAAACCGGAAGACGTCCAATGATTTCAGGAATCAATCCGAAATCTTTTATGTCTTTTGGAATAACATACTGCAACAGATTATCCTTGTCAATATTGTCTGTATTTTTTGAAGAACTGTATCCAACAGCCTGACGGTTCAAACGTTTAGAAATAATTCTTTCTATTCCGTCAAAAGCACCTCCGGCAATAAACAGGATGTTTTGCGTATTTACTTCGACAAATTTTTGGTCCGGGTGTTTTCTTCCTCCTTTTGGCGGCACATTGACTACAGTTCCTTCCAAAAGTTTCAATAACGCCTGTTGAACACCTTCTCCGGAAACATCCCTTGTGATGGATGGGTTATCGCTTTTTCTGGCAATTTTATCAATCTCATCAATAAAAACGATTCCTCTTTCCGCTTTTGCCACATCATAGTCAGCAGCCTGAAGCAATCTCGTAAGGATGCTTTCAACATCCTCACCCACATAACCCGCTTCGGTCAATACGGTCGCATCTACTATTGCCAAAGGCACATCCAACATTTTGGCAATGGTTTTTGCCACCAATGTTTTTCCTGTACCGGTTTGTCCAACCATAATGATGTTGCTCTTTTCAATTTCAACCTCATCGTCGGATTGCTGTTGCATCAGACGCTTGTAGTGGTTGTAAACAGCAACAGACATAACTTTTTTCGTCTGGTCCTGTCCAATAACATATTTATCCAAAAAAGCTCTAATCTCTTTTGGTTTTTGCAAAATCAGATCCGAAGCCATTGCTCCGTTTCTTTTGTTCTGCTTTAGTTCTTCGATGACGATTCCGTGTGCCTGTTCGATGCACCTGTCGCAAATATGCGCGTCAATTCCTGCAATCAGCAGATTTGTTTCTGGCTTTTTCCTTCCACAAAAAGAACACTCTAATACTTCTTTAGCCATATTTATTAATTGATAGTGGATAGTGTATAGTTGATAGTTGCTTTGTATAAACTATCAACTATACACTAAAAACTAATTTTATTAACTTCTTCTCAAAACCTCATCAATCATTCCGTATTCTTTTGCCTCGTCAGCTTTCATCCAGTAATCTCTTTCGCTGTCTTTATGAACTCTGTCAAAAGGTTGTCCTGAATGCTTAGAGATGATTTCATACAATTCATCTTTCAGCTTCAGCATTTCACGAAGATTGATTTCCATATCGGTAGCGACACCTTGTGCTCCTCCTGATGGTTGGTGAATCATAACCCTTGAATGTGGCAAAGCCGAACGTTTTCCTGCTGCTCCGGCACAAAGTAAAACTGCTCCCATAGAAGCGGCCATTCCCGTACAGATAGTAGCCACATCCGGTTTGATGTACTGCATCGTATCATAAATTCCCAATCCGGCATATACACTTCCGCCAGGAGAGTTGATATAGATTTGAACGTCTTTTGATGAATCAACACTTTCCAAAAACAGCAATTGTGCCTGAATAATGTTGGCTACATGATCATCAACTCCTGTTCCAAGGAAAATGATTCTGTCCATCATCAAACGCGAAAACACATCCAATTGCGATACGTTTAATTGTCTTTCTTCAATAATATATGGCGTCATGCTATTAACGATTTTATCGTAATACATGCTGTTAACGCCTTGGTGCTTTATAGCAAATTTTTTAAATTCTTTACCGTAATCCATTTTTTTAAATTAAGTTAAAAGTTACGAGTTATAACAGTTCTTGTCATATTCTTTGACTATGCAAAGTTCGTGCTAAGGGCAAATCTCACCTGATTGGCATGAAAAGCATTTACACAATCGGACAATCCGTCAGTATCTGAGTATAAAATCAGAGGAAGCATAAAACAAAGAGCGCCAAAAAATACTTTGGCGCCTTAAAGATAACGATTTTTTCAAGAATTTATTCTCCGTACATTTCTTTGATGAACTGCTCGTAAGAAACCTCTTTTGTCTTTGCTTTTACTTTTTCTTTGAACAGGTTTAGCATTTTTTCATTCATTACCTGTTCCGAAAGTCTTTTTACTTCTTCCTGGTTCGAAAGTACTCTAGCCACAATTCCATCTACATCTTCATCGGTTGGATTCATTTGTCCGAATTGTGCCATTTGCTTTTTGATAACATCAGCAGTATACGCTTTCAAATCATCAAAAGTAATCTGAAGGTTATTTTGAGCCATCACTTTACCTTCAATCAATTGGTAGCGAAGTCCGTTTTCAGATCTTGCATATTCTTCTTCTGCCTGCTCTGCTGTCAAAGGTGTTTCACCAACAGTCTGAATCCATTTTTTAAGGAAAGCAGCCGGCAAATCGAATTTAGTATTTTCCAATAACGAAGTCGTTACATCGTTTATGAATTTCTGGTCAGCCTGAGAAGCAAATTGCTTTTCAGCATCTTCTTTGATTTTTTCTTTTACCTGCTCAACAGAAGTTACATTTCCTTCTCCAAACAATTTATCGAAAAGCTCCTGATTTAATTCAGCCAATTCTGTAGCGTTGATTTCTTCAATTTTGAAATCTACCTCAATATCAAGACCATGAACATTATCGTGGCTTACTTTAAGGTAATCCATTAATTTATGATCGTCATCAAAAAGACCTTTTGTTTTTAAAGTAACAACATCGCCTACTTTCTTTCCGATGAATTTTTTAGCTGTCTTTTTATCTTTAAAAATATCAAGAGAAATTGTAACCGTATTGTTGATTCCGTTTTCTTCGTTAGTAAAAGTACCGGTCACGTCAAAACCTTCTTCTACCGTATCTTTAGAAATCAATTTACCATATTGCTTCTGGATGCGTTTTACCTGATCATCAAGCATTTTGTCATCGGCAGTAATCTTATAGTAAGTGATTTTATTTTTAGCCTCTAAATCTACCGTAAACTCAGGTGCAAGACCCAATTCGAATTCAAAAGAATAATCATCTGCATCCCAATTGAAGTCTTCGTTGATTTTTGGAAGCGGGTTCCCAAGTATATCCAATTTTTCAGAAGCCAGGTAGTTGTTAAGGTTTTCCTGTAACACCTTGTTTACTTCTTCCAGTAAAACTGCCTTTCCGTATTGTTTCTGGATCAGGCTCATTGGAACTGCACCTTTTCTAAAACCAGGAACACTAGCATTTTTTGAGTAGTTTTTTAAAACTTTGTCAACTTGAGGAGCATAATCTGCCTTTGATACTTCAACTGTTACAACCGCATTTAATGCGTCAACATTATTTCTTGTAATATTCATTTTTTTACATACTAAAATTGGGTTGCAAAATTATAACATTTTTACAACCCAACCAAGTTTTACATTCATGTATTAATATAGGATTAACAAATAGTATAACTATCTGCTATCAAATAGACTATATTAGTTATCTCCTCCTGTGAGCGAGAACACCACAGACTGCAAAATAGACAGGATTAAACTAAACAAAAGTGCCGTCCAAAAGCTCGAAACCGCGAAGCCGTCAACCAGATTGGCACAAAGCATAATTATCAGCGCATTAATTACAAGAAGGAATAATCCGAAAGTGATGACGGTTACCGGAAGCGTAAGCAAAACCAAAAGAGGCTTTACAAATAAATTAAGGAGCCCTAAAACCACCGCAACAATTATTGCAGTCACAAAATTTTCTGATGAGATTCCATGAGTTCCTTTCAGGGCAACTCCGGGCATAAAATGTGCTATTATCATTACTAAAACAGCCGTGATAAGAATTCTGATAATTAAATTCATAATATATCGATTTATGTTTAATCAAATATAATGATTTTTTACAATATGTTAATTTTATCGCCCATCCAATCTCATCCCCACTTATTTAGTTATCCTTAAAAGCTACCTGATGACAAGTGTGCCAAAACAAGAAGAACTTTTTATTTTAGTAAGTACTGAATTGACTCACTATAAAAATCTTTGGGATTTTCTGCATGAAGCCAATGTCCGGCATTAGGTATGGTCTTGATTTCAGAATTTGGAAAATGGTGCCTTATCATTTCAAAATCCTCATCTTTGATGTAATTGGAATTTCCTCCTCTTAGAAACAGTGTCGGTTTTTCGAATACCGCATTATCCGGAAGCGCTTTCCCTATATTATCAATGTACTCATTGAAAACAGGCAGATTAAAACGGAAAGCAAGTTGCCCCGGCTCAATCCAATAAAGGCTTTTCATTAAAAATTGACGTGTTCCAAAATCCGACACATATTCTTTCAGGATTTCTTCAACCTGAGCGCGATCCGGCTTTTGTGATAAATCTACCGCATTCAATCCCGCCATTATGTCCTGATGATGTGGTCTGTAATATTTCGGGCCAATATCTGCCACAATTAATTTCTCCACTTTTTCCGGATAGGTCGTTGCAAAAAACATTGCCACCTTGCCACCCATTGAATGCCCCAAAATTGAAACCTTATCCAAACCGTGTCCTTCACAATATTCAAACACATCCTGAACCATTGCTTCATAGGTAAACACATCCGAATGAAAACTCCTTCCATGATTGCGGAGATCCAAAATATGCAGTTGAAATCCTTCGGCAGCTATCTGCCCTGCAAAGGTCTTCCAATTGTCTGACATCCCTAAAAAACCGTGAAGAATAAGCAATGGCCTTCCTTCACCTTCTATTCTTGAATATAACATAATTCTGTTTTTATTTAGGGTTATTTCAATTTTTGAAGATACATATTCACAACATTCTCAAGCCCTAAGTAAATAGATTCTGAAATCAGAGCATGCCCTATAGAAACCTCAAGAAGATTAGGGATATTTTGCTTAAAAAACTGTATGTTATCCAAACTAAGGTCATGACCTGCATTGATTCCCAAATCCAATTCGTTTGCCAATTTTGCAGCCTCAATATAAGGCAATATACCTTCTTTATTTCCCAGACCATATTGATGGGCAAAAGCTTCCGTATACAATTCAATTCTTTCGGTTCCGGTTTTTTTGGCACCTTCAATCATTTCAAGCACCGGATCTACAAAAATAGAAGTCCTGATACCGTTACGTTGAAATTCCTGTATAATCTCTTTCAGATAATCCTGATGTTTAACCGTATCCCAACCTGCATTAGAAGTAATGGCATCAACAGCATCCGGCACCAGAGTTACCTGTGTAGGCTTCACTTCAAGCACCAGGTCAATGAATTTCTGCTCCGGGTTCCCTTCAATATTGTATTCCGTATAAACTATCGGTTTCAGGTCGCGTGCATCCTGATAACGGATATGGCGCTCATCAGGTCTTGGATGAATCGTGATTCCTTGCCCGCCAAAACGCTGTATGTCTTTAGCAACCTGCAATAAATCAGGAACATTGCCTCCCCGGGCGTTTCTTAAAGTAGCTATTTTATTTATGTTTACGCTTAATTTTGTCATTGGAATGCTTTTTGTGAAAAATTATTAAATACAAAAATACAAAGTTAAACACGGTGTTTTGTGCTATTTTTTGATTATTTTGCAACGATTATTGACTTTGGGCTATGACTGAAATTACAGACTACATTAATAATGATATTAAAGCGATAACAGTAGACGATACCATTGAGTCCGTTCAGGATTTTTTTGCAGACCTGTCTTTTTCCCATTTTCCGGTTTTGGAAAATGGCATATACATTGGCAGTATTTCAGGAGATGATGTAGAAACTTTCGACGCTGAAAAAAAGATACTGGACTACCGCTATACACTGGAAGGTTTTTATGCCAGAAAAAATATGATCTGGCTGGATTTGTTAGAAATTTTTGCCCGAAACCATACAAGTATAGTCCCGGTTTTGGATGAGAAAAACAACTATATTGGCTACTACGACATTACAGATATTATCAAATTTTTCCACGAAACTCCTTTCCTTAAAGAAATGGGAGGAATTATTATAGTTGAAAAAAACATCAACGATTATTCCATGAGCCAGATTTCGCAGATTGTGGAAAGCAATAACGGAAAACTACTTGGCATGTTTGTCTCAAGTGCGGAAGCCGACAAAATACAGATTACCGTAAAAATTGCTTTAGGCTCCCTGAATGACATTATCCAGACCTTCAGACGCTACAATTATGAAATTATCTCCGAGCACCAGGAAGACAATTACCTGAATGCCTTAAAGGAACGCTCAGATTACCTGGACAAATATTTGAACATATAAACCAAATTCAGATTTATCAGAAATGAAAGTAGCCATTTACGGTCAATATTACCAAAATAGCACGGAACCAATCATACGGGATATCTTTGTTTTCTTCAACAAGAACAATGTAGATCTGGTCATCCAGGACGATTTTCTGGCAATCTTACACCAAAAAGAAATTATCAAGAAGGAATACAATACTTTTCATGACTACAACGACCTCGACAGAAATATCGACATTCTGGTAAGTATTGGCGGAGACGGAACGATTTTGCGCGCGGCCACACTCGTAAGAGATTCTGGAATTCCGATTTTAGGAATTAATGCCGGAAGACTTGGTTTCTTAGCGACAGTGCAAAAAGAAAATATTGATGAACTGATGCAGTATATCATTGATAAAAACTATTCCCTTTCGCCAAGAACCCTACTCAGCCTTGAAAGCACAGAGAGTATCCCCGAAATTGAGAGGCTAAACTTTGCCATGAATGAGATTTCCATCAACAGAAAAGACACCACTTCGATGATTACTGTCGAAACCTACCTGAATGGAGAATACCTGAATGCCTATTGGGCCGACGGTTTAATTATTTCAACACCAACAGGATCAACCGGATATTCCTTAAGCTGCGGCGGACCAATACTCATGCCTGCGGTTGAAAGCTTTGTAATTACCCCTATTGCTCCCCATAATTTGAATGCAAGACCTTTTGTGATTCCTGACAATGTTGAAATCAAGCTAAAAGTTTCAGGCAGGGAAGAACATTATCTGGTTTCACTGGATTCCAGAGTTGCCTCTATGAGTAATAACGCCGTCCTGACCATCAAAAAAACACCTTTCCAAATCAATATGGTCGAACTTCCCGAAAAAAGTTTCTTAAAAACATTGCGTACAAAATTGCTTTGGGGTGAGGACAAGAGAAACTAAAATTCCCTTTCTTCTTATACTATCGGCACATAAGTTTCGTTTACTTTAAATCGAAAAGCCTGTCATTTGTCTAAAATTAAGGATATTTAATTATTAGACAGTTGATAAGTGCTCATAATTATTATATTTGCACCCTTATTTTTTACTAAATGAATCGGATAATAATCACTTTGTTCTGCATTTTTAGTTATGCTGCCTCCAATGCCCAAATCCATGAAATTGGAATTTTTGCCGGCGGGAATAACTACATAGGAGATGTGGGTCCGACAAACTATGTCAAACCCAATGAATTCGCCTTCGGACTACTTTATAAATGGAATAAAAGCCCGAGACATTCATGGAGAATTTCCTATATGCAGGGAAAAGTTACTTCCAACGATCACGATTCCGACATGCCTGCCAGAAAACAAAGAGGATTAAACTTTGAAAATAGCGTAAAAGAATTATCTTTAGGGCTTGAATTCAATTTTTTTGATTTTAATTTGCATGAATCAGGCTTTTTGCTGACACCATACGTATATTCCGGTATCAGTTATTTCAGATATACAGAACTATATCACGTAAATAACCAATATGAGGAAGATGAGGATAAAAACACCTTTGCCATCCCTATGACAGTCGGCATAAAAACCAGGATTGCAGAAAAACTGATTTTAGGATTTGAAGTCGGAGCCAGATATACCTTTACGGATAATCTGGACGGCAGCAATCCCAAAAATGACAGTTTTAAAACATTGCGATTTGGAAATTTAAACAGCAACGACTGGTATGTTTTCACAGGCTTTACACTAACATATACCTTTGGAAACAAACCTTGCTACTGTGCAGAATAACGAATGGACTTACTTAACACTATAAACAAAGACAACCTCCCAAAGCATCTGGCCATCATTATGGATGGCAATGGCCGTTGGGCTAAACAAAAAGGTATGCTCAGAGCCTTTGGCCATGAAAATGGAACCAAGGCTGTAAGGACTACAGTAGAGACCTGTGCTAAGTTAGGCATTGAAAACCTGACGCTCTATGCTTTTTCTACCGAAAACTGGAACCGCCCAAAACTGGAAGTTGACACTTTAATGAAACTTCTTATAAACTCATTAAAAAATGAGCTTAAAACGCTTACCGAAAACAATATAAAACTCAATACTATAGGTAATTTTGAAAAATTGCCGGCTTCTGCTCAAAAAGAATTATCGCAGGTCATTTCCAAAACAAAAGACAACACCAGAATGACGCTGACTCTTGCGCTAAGCTACGGTTCCCGCGAGGAAATCGTCTCAGCGGTAAAGAGCATAAGCAGTATAGTTAAAAATAATATAATTTCAATAGACGCTATTGACGAATCAATTATTAATCAGCATCTTTACACGCAAAATTTACCAGACGTTGATTTATTAATAAGAACCAGTGGCGAACATAGAATCAGCAATTTCTTACTTTGGCAGATAGCTTATGCAGAATTGTACTTTACAGACGTATTGTGGCCTGACTTTAGGGAAAAAGATTTGTATGAAGCTATAATTAGCTATCAAAAAAGAGAACGTAGATTTGGAAAAACAAGTGAACAAATTAAATAAATTTTTAATGTTAAATAAAAGCATTAAACTATTCTTAACCGTATTAGTTTTAGGAAATATTTTCCAAGCAAAAGCCCAAGAGAGAGTCCCATTTGATCAAGGAAGAGAATATATTCTAGCCGGTGTAAGCGTCATCGGAAAAATCAGCTATAACGAACAAACAGTTGTTACATTTGCCGGTCTTGAAAAAGGCCAAAGAATCACAGTTCCCGGAGAAGAAATCAGTAGTGCCATTAAAAAATTATGGAAACTTGGATTATTCAACGAAATAGATACCTATATCAATAGAATTGACGGCGACAGTATCTTTATTGACATGCACATCAGCGAGTTACCAAAACTTAGCGAAGTAAAAATCAATGGTGTCAAAAAATCCAAGGTAGACGGACTTATCAAAGACAATTCACTCACAAAAGGTAAAATTGTCAATGAAAACCTTATCACTACTACCAAAAACTACATCGAAAACAAATACAAAAAAGACGGTTTCTATAACACCAAAGTCGTCATCAATACCTATCCGGACACTACATCCGGCAATGAGGTTAAAATGCTAATAAACATTGACAAAGGCAAAAAAGTAAAAGTAAGCTCTATAGTTGTTGACGGTAATGACAAACTTTCTGACGGAAGAATCAGAAAGGCGATGAAAAACACCAAAACAAGATTTCCATTGCGTTTTTGGAAAGGATCTAAATATATTAAGGAAAAATACAATGAGGATTTAGAGAACATCGTATCCGTTTATAAAGAAAAAGGATACCGCGATGCCCGTGTCGTATCTGATTCTATCTCTTATAACAAAGATAAAAATACGGTTGACATAAAATTAAAAGTTGAAGAAGGTAACAAATACTATTTCGGAAACATCAAATTCTTAGGAAACTCTGTATACTCTGATCAAGGTTTGACAAAAATGCTGGGGATCAAAAAAGGAGATGTTTACAATGGTGTATTGCTTCAAAAAAGAATTGAAGACAAGACAAAACCTGACGCTAACGACATCAAAAACCTGTACCAGAACAGTGGTTATTTATTTTCAACCGTAAATGCGGTAGAAGTAAAAACGGCCAATGACACCATTGATTTCGAAATCCGAATCATGGAAGGACCGATGGCGTATTTCAATAAAATTACTGTAGTTGGAAACGACAAAACCAACGACAAGGTAATCTATCGTGAATTAAGAACACTTCCGGGACAAAAATACAGCAAGGAACTTTTGATGAGAACGCTTCGTGAACTTGGGCAGTTAGGGTTTTTCGATCCTCAGGCATTGGAGCCAAAATTCAAAAACGTTGACCCGGCTGCAGGTACAGTTGATATTGAATATAATGTTGTTGAAAAAGGTTCCAGCCAAATCGAACTTCAGGGAGGTTATGGCGGTGGTGGCTTCATCGGAACCCTGGGTCTTTCTTTCAATAACTTCTCCATACGAAATATTTTCAAAAAAGACGCCTATACTCCACTTCCAATGGGTGACGGACAGAAATTGGCATTAAGGCTTCAGGGAAGTTCCTACTTCCAAACCTACAGTCTTTCCTTTACTGAACCATGGCTTGGAGGGAAAAAACCGGTACAGTTCTCCGGATCTATTTCGCACAGTAAGCAGTTCTTATACACAGGAAGAACAAGTGATGTTGACAGAGACAAGAGTTTTAACATCACATCGATATCGTTGGGTATTGCCAAGAAGCTTAATGTTCCTGATGATTACTTCATCCTTTCGCAAGGAATCAGTTTCCAGTATTATGACCTGAACAATTATAACACCGGATTATTTACATTCGGAAATGGTAACTCACGAAACCTGGCTTACACTATAGGATTAAGAAGAGACAGCCGAGGTATAGACCCAATCTTCCCTACTTTTGGATCGGAGTTTAGTATTAGTGCAAAATTCACTTTGCCGTACTCTCTTTTCAATGGGGTTGACTATGCGAACTTAAAAAATGACCCTAATTATCAAACTACCGACAGCCAAGGAAATGTTGTTGCTGACCAATCAAAAATCGACCAAAAGAAATTTAATTGGCTGGAATATTACAAAATTAAATTCAAAGCAGATTGGTATACAAAAATTTATGGTAAATTCGTACTTCGTTCATTAGGTGAATTTGGTTTCTTAGGCGCTTATAATAACGACAGAGGTTTGGTCCCATTTGAAAGATTCTTCCTTGGTGGAGACGGTTTGGCGAACTATTCGTTAGACGGCCGTGAGGTGATACAGTTGAGAGGTTATCCTAACCAGTCCCTGACACCACTGGACAACAAAGGAAACCAAAACGGAGCAACAATTTATAATAAGTTCTCGTTAGAATTGAGATATCCGATTACATTGAAAGGAGCAGCATCGATTTATGCCTTAACTTTCCTTGAAGCCGGAGCAGCTTACGACAATTTTAGAGATTATAATCCGTTTGTATTACAACGTTCAGCAGGATTTGGTTTAAGAGTATTCATGCCGGCATTCGGATTATTGGGTATTGACTTTGGTCACGGATTCGATCCGGTTCCTGGCAGTACGCAGAAAAATGGATGGGAAACCCATTTCATTATTGGACAACAGTTTTAAAAACTTAAATTTGGCACGATATTTTCTAATATAACATTAAGAATATGAGAAAACATTTTTTTATACTATTGCTAGCAGCTACATTTTCAACTGCCATCAATGCGCAGACAAGAGGTATTCGTATTGGATACATCGACATGGAATATATTCTGGAAAAAGTTCCTGACTATGCCGAGGCAAAAAACCAACTCGAACTGAAAGCCCAGAAATGGAAGCAGGAAGCAGAAGTAAAAAGAAATGAAATCAACAAGCTTAAAGAAAATCTAAAAACGGAAAGAGTTTTATTGACCAAAGAGCTTATTGAGGAAAGAGAAGAAGAAATCTCATTTCTTGAAAATGAATTATTAGAATTTCAGCAAAAAAGATTCGGTTCAACCGGTGATTTGATTACACAGAAAGCTGTTTTGGTAAAACCAATCCAGGATCAGGTTTTTACAATTGTACAGGATATTGCTGAAGCAAAAAAATACGACTTTATTTTTGACAAGTCCTCTGATTTAACCATGTTGTTTGGTGCCCAAAGACACAATATCAGCGACCAGGTTGTACGTCAACTTACGAGAGCAGAAAAAAGAGAACAGTTGAGCAAAAAACAACTGAAAGATGAAGCAGAAAAAGAGCGCAAGCAAGATATGATTGATGCTAATCCTGAATTGGCTGAAAGACAGAAAGTGCTGGAAGACAAAAAAGCTGCCAGAGAAAAAATGATTGAAGACAGAAAACTTGCTGCCGAAGAAAAAAGAAAGGCTTTTGAAGAAAAAAGAGCGCAACTGTTAGCGGAAAGAGAAGAAAAAAGAAATGCGGCTAAAACAAAAACAGAAGACACTAAAAAAGAAGAAAAGCCAGCTGCAGAGAAAAAGACCACTTCTACTGAAAATGTAACCGAAGAAGGCAAAGGCAAAACAGAAGAAAAAGCCGGACAAACTGCTGAAGAAAGGAAAGCAGCAATGGAACAGGCTAAAAAAGAAGCTGCCGAAGAAAGACAGAGAAAATTAGACGAACGTAAAAAAGCACTCGAAGAAAAAAGAAAGAAATTAATAGAAGAAAGAGAAGCTGCTAAAAGAGAAAAAGAAGAAAAGAAAAATTCTGAAGAAAACAATAAAGGGAACTAAAACTAAATTAATATTTAATACTTGAAAATGATGAAACAACTGAAAACTTTACTAATCGCCGCAGCGCTTTTCATTGGTGCAAGTCAGACTATGAATGCTCAAGCAAAGACAGCACATGTTGACGTTAGTGAAATTATGGCTAAGATGCCTGCAATGATAGAAGGGCAAAAGCAACTTGAAAAATTGAACCAGACTTATAACGCTGATTACAAAACGATGGTTGACGAGTATCAGGCCAAACTAAAAAAATATGATGCGGAATCAAGTACAGTTGCTGAAAAAGTAAATCAGGACAGAGCTGTTGAAATCCAGGACATGCAAAAAAGAATCAGAGATTACGGCGAAAATGCTCAAAAAGAATTACAACAAAAAGAGCAGGATTTATTTAAGCCTATCCAGGAAAAAATCAAAGCTGCTATCCAAAAAGTAGGAAAAGCTAAAGGATATCAGTATGTTTTGGATTCAGCTATGGTTTTACTTGCTGACGGACCAAACATTACAGCTGATGTAAAAAAAGAACTTGGGTTCTAATCCAAAACCCGAATATTTTAGAAACTGCTCAAATTTATTGAGCAGTTTTTTTTTACTTTTGTTTTTATGATAAACTCAAACCCAATAGGACTTTTTGACTCCGGAATAGGTGGAACATCCATCTGGAAGGAAATTCACCAATTAATGCCCAACGAAAACACTATCTATCTTGCCGATAGTAAAAATGCGCCTTATGGCCAAAAAACAAAAGATGAGATTATTGCTTTGAGCATTAAAAATACCGAATACCTTTTAAATCAGAATGCCAAGATTATTGTAGTAGCATGCAATACGGCTACTACAAATGCAATTAAAGAATTAAGGGCCAAATACGACGTTCCATTTATTGGAATAGAACCGGCCATAAAACCGGCTGCCAATAATTCCCGAACACAAACCATAGGAATTCTAGCTACCAAAGGAACGCTTAACAGCGAGCTTTTCAATAAAACCGCAGAACAGTTCCAGGACACCAATATCATCGAACAGGTGGGCTATAATTTAGTCAAGCTGATTGAAGACGGTGAAATGCATTCTGACGAAATGACTTCGCTATTAAAAACCTATCTAACGCCAATGATTGAAGCCAACATTGATTATCTGGTTTTAGGTTGCAGCCATTACCCCTACCTGATTCCTCAAATCAAGGAAATCCTGCCGCAACATATCAAAATTATTGATTCGGGTGAAGCGGTAGCCCGCCAAACCTATAAAGTGCTTGAGGAAAAAATTGGGCTAAATACGGCTGTGGGAGAACACAGCACATTGTTTTACACCAACTCAGATCCAAAAGTTTTGAAAAGTATTTTGGAAAACAAATATCCTGTTATTCAGAAAGACTTTTAAACCTGAAAGACTACTCGTCCTTCAGCCAACCTGAATACATCACGTAATTATTAGAAATACGCTCAATTTCACCAGCGAAGTCAGACTTATTAATGTCTTTTACTTTCCTAGCAGGCACTCCGGCATAGATGGTTCCGGATTCAACTACTGTATTTTGTGTTACGACTGCTCCGGCTGCAATAATAGAATTGCTTTCAATAATGCAATTATCCATTACAATGGCGCCCATTCCAATCAAAACGTTGTCATGCACTTTGCATCCATGCACGATGGCGTTATGTCCAATTGACACATTATTTCCTATTTCCGTCGGATGCTTTTGATAGGTACAGTGTATAACTGCCCCGTCCTGGATATTTACTTTATTTCCAATTTTAATATAATGCACATCGCCCCTCACCACAGCATTAAACCAAACACTGCAGTAAGCTCCAAAAGTAACATCTCCAATAATTGTTGCATTCTCAGCCACATAACAGTCCTCAGGAATGGAAGGGCTTTTACCATTTACAGTTTTTATCAGCATAGCATATAAAAAAGAGTCCCGATAAAGCATCGCAATTATCGGGACAGAATTAATATCAACTTTAAAATAATTAATTAACAGCAGGACAGTTACAATCCCATTTCTCTCTCTTACAGAATAAATTCAGACCTAAAGTGATTTGGTGAAAACCTCCGTTATCAAACTTCACATCTCCTGTCAAATGAGAATAGGTATAAGCAACCATAAAGTTTTTATAATTTAAGCCCACGATTGGGGTAATGTATTGTAGTTTTTGATCTGAAACACTGTTACCATCAAGATATTGTGCTCCGTCAAAGCTTCTTCTATAGGATAAACCTCCCCAAAGCTTTCCAAAATCTAAATCTTTGTATACTTTTAAGTTTACGTCGATTGATTTCTCTTTCGTTTCATCAACATATTGGAACAGGAAAGATGGCTCCCATTGAAGTCTGTCCGGATCTCCAAAAACATATCCGGCACTGAATAAATATTTTCTTAAGTTATCCGATTCGTAATCTGTATAGATTTCTCTTCTGATATTTGCAACCGCATTTTTAACGGTGAAGTGCGCATAAAAATCCAAATAGTTATAGGAAGCTCCGAAATCAACATTGAAATAAGAATCTTTTTGGTAAACCCCTCCCACAACAATAGGATCAAATCCTTCAAATTCTGATTCATCCAATTTACTCTGCACCAATCCGGCACTCATACCAAAAGACAACTGGTTCAAATCATAATCACCTCTTGAAAACATGATATGGTGAGCATAAGTAATCTTTCCTCCTACCTGTGAGTGGTAACCGTTTCTGTCATTAAAAAGTATGATACCCACACCCGATTGTTCTCCTATTCTTCCGTTAAAGCTCAAAGTCTGCAAAGCCGGAGCATCATCCTGTCCAAACCATTGCTGACGAGCTGTTAAACGTAATTTAGCACAATTTGCAGCACCCGCCATAGAAGGGTGAATCAAGTAATAGTTATCGGATAAATAATCTGAATAAACGGCAATTCCTTCTTGTGAAAACGATATTTGTGACAATAACAATAATAATGCTAAATACCTCTTTTTAAAATTCATGGGGTCTATCTTTATTAATGAAAAACGCTCTTAATTATTATTCAAAAAAAACTGCTAATCCTAGATTACCTTATTAAACAGGCGTGCTGATTTGATTGAGTAATTTTTCGTAGCGGTCAAATATATAAATTTTTGTGTTAGGTTCGTATACTAATTCGTTAATATTATAATCACTTTTTATAAAAACTTTAAGAAAAAAATCAAGAAGCTCTTAAAAAATCTATTGGCCTCAATAATGTCTGGGCGTTAAACAAAAACGAAAGAACTGTTAATTTATTCTATAAAAAATCAAATATAACATTTCGCCGAAAATTTCTTTGTTAAATTTGCTCAAAATAAGATTCCAATGATAAATGTTACTATAAAAGAGACCCAAAATCCGACAATTCTAAAGTTTGAATTGCCTGATTTTATTACACAAAATGAAAATTTTGAATTCAAAAATATAGATGAGGCAAAAGACTCTCCCCTTGCCCAACAATTATTTTACCTTCCTTTTGTAAAGGCTGTATATATTTCCGGAAATTTCATCGCCATTCAACGCTATAATATAGTAGAATGGGATGACGTAAAAGAAGCCGTAGCCGAGCAAATCGAAAATTTTGTCAACAAAGGCGGACAAATCTTAAACGTTACTGAGAAAAAAGCAACCAAACAACCCCTGACCGTTTATGCGGAAAGCACTCCTAACCCTGCAGTGCAAAAATTTGTCGGCAGCCGAATAATGACCAAAACCGCAATGGAATTCAAGAACATTGACGAGGCTGCTGCTTCTCCATTAGCGTTAGAACTGTTCAAGTTCCCTTATGTTAAAGAAGTTTTTATAGATGAAAATTATATTTCGGTAACGAAATATGCCGTAAAAGAGTGGCAGGATATTACTTATGAACTAAGAAGCTTCATCAAAGAATTTATTGAAAACGGAGGTATTGTCATTGATGAAAGCATTGCCGCTCTAAATCCAAAAGTTGAAAAACAGAAGATTGAAAATTTTGATAATCTGGATACTACTTCACAGCAAATCATAAATATTCTTGAAGAATATGTAAAACCGGCTGTAGCTGCTGATGGAGGTAATATTCTTTTCGATTCTTACGATGAAAATGACAAACGTGTAAAAGTGGTATTGCAAGGTGCCTGCAGCGGATGTCCGTCCTCAACCTTCACGCTTAAAAGTGGCATTGAAAACATGCTGAAGGACATGCTAAACGATCAGGATATAAAAGTAGAGGCGTTAAACGGCTAGAAAACGACAATTTTTTGCTATCTTTATTGGATAAATAACTTAAAACTAGCAAATTATGTCAGTATTAAAAGTAATTGAGATTCTTTCAAGCTCAGATACAAGCTGGGAAGACGCCACCAGGAAGGCCGTTTCAAAAGCATCAAAAACTTTAAAAAACATAAAATCGGTTTATGTCCAGGACCAAAGTGCTACCGTGGAAAACGGATCGGTTAAAGAATTTAGGGTAACTTTAAAACTTACCTTCGAGTTAGAATAAACACTCAAATCATTGTACATTTAAGCGTTTCGAAATCGGAACGCTTTTTTTATAATTTAGAATCTTACCATGAATGAACTGCAATTTGAAACCAGTCCTTACCTGCTGCAACATGCCAACAATCCCGTACATTGGAAAGCGTGGAACCCAAAATCCTTAGAACTGGCTAAAGAAACCAACAAACTCATAATTGTTAGCGTGGGCTATTCCGCCTGCCATTGGTGCCATGTCATGGAACACGAAACATTTGAAGATACGGCTGCGGCTGCGGTAATGAACAAAAGTTTCATCAATATCAAAGTCGATAGAGAAGAAAGACCGGATATAGATGCCGTTTATATGAAAGCCGTCCAAATTATGACCGGTCGCGGGGGTTGGCCCATGAACGTAGTGTGTCTGCCTGATGGCAGACCTGTATGGGGAGGAACCTATTTCAGAAAAGAAGAATGGATGGACACACTCGAACAACTGCAGCAGCTTTATTTGTCTGCCCCTGAAAAAATGCTGGACTATGCAGAAAAATTGCATCAGGGAATCAATGCCATCAGCCTGGTACAGCAACCCGACAATAATGCCAACTTTGACGCTGATAATCTTAAAGCACTTGTTGAAAAATGGAAAAAAAGCTTTGATTGGGAATTTGGTGGATACAGCAGAGCACCAAAATTCATGATGCCAGGCAATTATTCTTTCCTGTTGCGTTATGCCTATCAGGAAAAAGATTCCGAATTATCTGAATTTGTGAACCTGACACTTACAAGAATGGCTTACGGAGGATTATTCGACACAGTTGACGGTGGTTTTTCACGCTATTCTGTCGATATGAAATGGCATGTACCGCACTTTGAAAAAATGCTTTATGATAACGGACAGCTTGTTTCTTTATATTCAGAAGCTTATAGACTTACCCATAATCCTGTATATAAAGAAACCATCGAAAAAACATTATCCTTTATTTCAAAAGAATTCACCGCACCAAACGGAGGCTTTTATTCGGCATTGGATGCAGATAGTCTTACCGCACAAGGACACTTGGAAGAAGGAGCTTTCTATGTCTGGACTAAAGAAGAACTGAAAACTATAATAGGAGAAGATTTTGAACTGTTTGCTTTCATTTTCAACATAAATGATTTTGGCTATTGGGAAAACGGCAATTATGTTTTGATTCAATCCGAGTCATTGGAAACAATCGCTCAACGCTTCAATTTAGAGGTTAATGAATTACAAAACAAAAAAGAAAACTGGGAAAAATTGCTCTACGCTTCAAGGGAAAAAAGGAAAAAACCCCGATTGGACGACAAATGCCTTACTTCATGGAACGCCTTGATGCTAAAAGGATTCGTTGATGCCTATAAAGCAATAGGAACGGTAGAGTATTTAAACATTGCCCTAAAAAATGCTGATTTTATAATCGGGAATTTTTGGACACCTGAAGGAAATCTGCTCCACAACCATAAAAATGGCAAAAACACCATTAATGGCTATCTTGAAGATTATTGCTTCGTAATTGAAGCCTTTATCAGCCTGTACGAAACTACCCTTGATGAAAAATGGCTTCACAATTCAAAGCAGTTGACAGATTATTGCTTTGACCATTTTTATGAACCGGCCAGTGGCTTTTTCACCTTTACTTCTGACATAGATACTGCGCTGATTACAAAACATTACGAACTGGAAGACAATGTAATTGTGGCCTCGAATTCTGCCATGGCCAATAATCTTTATAAACTGGGCATTTACTTTGAAAATTCATACTATGAAGTCGTAGCACAAAAAATGCTGAACCATATTCTCCCGAACATAGACTATCCATCTGCATTCTCAAACTGGCTGCATGCCTTCTTAAACTTTTCATACAGCAATAAGGAACTGGCTGTCTGCGGAGAAAACGCCTTGGAAAATATTCATTTACTACAAAAAGAATACTTACCAGATGTTGTTTTGGCAGGAACTTACAAACCATCCGAACTTCCTTTCTTGAAAGCTCGATTTGAAAAAGGAAAAGATTTATTCTACTTATGTCAAAATAAAACCTGCGAACAGCCGTTAGAAGACATTATTTCCATACTAAATGCCATAAAAAGTTAATACGTTTCATAAAATTGCATAACAAAAAGTATT
>OGQD01000834.1_pt1 | contig 21652 bp, 21 predicted proteins | sample 1553091 | NCBI WGS metagenome assembly OGQD01 (sample SAMEA2580290, study PRJEB22360) | human gut metagenome | biome: human gut; feature: human-associated habitat; material: faeces | place: Denmark | collected 2008/2010
GGAGGCTGGAAAACGCCCCCCTGCGGAAAATGTCCCGTCTGACGGAGCGGTTAATGCGCGGAATTGATTACGAGCAGGCGCGATTGCGCCGCATGGACAATTTCCTGTTTCTGCACGAAAGGCTGGGACATCTGAACCGCCTTTCCGTGGAGCCGGATTCCTTGTCCGCTCCATTTTGCTATCCGTTTTGGACGGCTTTTCCCGAGCTGAGGAATGTGCTGATTGATGAACGCATCCTGGTTCCCCTGCTGTGGCCGGAGGTGCTGGAACAGGCCCCGGAGGGCAGCCTGGAACGGAAGCTGGCGCTGCATCTTCTGCCGCTTCCCGTGGACCAGCGCTGCGGGCCGCAGGACATGGAGCGCGTCGTCCGGACCGTGGAGAATTTTTATTCCTGAAACAAGGAGGAACTATTTTGTTAGAGCGGCAATAAGACGTTGACGGTGTGAATGGAATGCTCTAACATTTTTGAATGTCCGACTATCTCTCTTCTCTGGGCTATCCTTTCCGTGGAAGGCCCATGGTTTTTGCCTTTGCCGTCCTCATTGTATGGGCCATGTTCCTGGCGGCCTGGGCGCCCCTCATCGGCTGGATTGCCATTTTTTGTTTCCTGCAACCGTTCATGTGCGCCTTTTTCATGAAGATGGTGCAGCGGTCCGCCATGGGGGAGGAGGAAATCTGCCTCTTTCCGGAGTTGGAGGAATGGCTGGACGATCTGATGATGCCTTACATCCGGCTGGTGATGTGCATGGCAGTCTCCTTCCTGCCTCTGGTCATTTATCTGGGAGTGATGGACTGGGACATGGACAGCCCCCTTATCTGGCTGTTCATTGCGGCGGGTGCAGCTTATTTCCCGGGCGTTTTCATGAGGACTTCCGTGCTGGAAAGTTTTTCCGGGCTTTCTCCCGCGGGCTGGTGGGGGCTTGTCAGAAAGGCGCCTCTTCCCTATGCCGGGCTGCTCGGCGCCATCTGCGCGGGGGGATGGGTGATTCTGAGCCTTCCTTCCGGGTTTCTGATGGATTTTGCCATGGCGCCCGTGAAGCTGTATGTCGCCTGCGTGCTGATGAACATGTGCGGCTTGTTCATGCTCAAGCATGAATTTGCCGGGGAAGAGGAGGAGGGCGGTTTTTCCATCTCCGGTCCCGCCGCTTCATGACTGCCGCCGTTCCGGCAGCGCCGGGGAAAGTGAGGCTTATTTGGCAGACTCCCTGTCCAGATTGAGGATGCCCAGCACGGACATGTTCCCTTCCGCATCCTTGCCGGAGGGAAGGTAGACCTTGGCATTGTTCAGCATGTTTTCAAAGGCCTTGGCGCGGAGCACGTTCGGCCCCATGGCCTTTTCCTTCAGCGCCAGACCCGCCGCTTCCGCCCTGGCGGCTTCCAGGGAAGCTTCCGCGCGCGCTTTCCCCTGCATGACGATGACTTTGGCTTCCGCCTCGCCGCGTGCCAGATTAGCGTTCGCTTCCTGGCGCGCTATTTCCATTTTCATGGCTCCTTCCGCCTCCCCGCGTGCGCGCTGGATGGCGATGTCCTTCCGGGCGATTTGCAGCTCCGTCTCCTTCCGTTCATTTTCCTGGGTGGTCTGCACTTTCTTCACGACGGATTCAATGATGGCCTGCGGAGGATTGGTTTCTCCCACGGCTACGGAATCCACGATGAAGGGGGTGCCGTCCAGTCGCTTGCTCAACTGCGTGTAAACGTTGTCGGAAATCTTTTGCAGGCTGCCGGAGGCGTCCAGGGCGTTGTACTGACACAGGTTGCGCACCCGGGCCGGGGCGAAATCCGCGGGCGGCCGGGTCGCGCCCGCTGCCGCCGGGATAGGCACCGATCGTCTGCGGCAGGTAGCCGAGGCGGCGGCGCAGGTGACCCGGGTCGGCCAGCACATCGACCCCGTCGAGCCGGATCTGGCCGGCATCCGGTGCCTGCAGCGTGGCCAGGGTGCGCATCAGCGTACTCTTGCCGGCCCCGTTGGGGCCGAGCAGCCCGTAAAGCCCGGGCGGGACGCTCAGGTCGATACCGTTCAGCGCCTTGACGCCGTTGGCGTAGGTTTTGGTCAAGCCGCGCAGGTGCAGGCCGGAAGTGGCTTCCATGTATGCCTCGTGGTGAGAATGTGCAGGCGGTCGGAGCCAGGGCCGCGACCGCCCGAGGGAACAGGCGCGTTCAGAACGCGTGGCTCAAACCGAGGCCGAACGATCGGCCGCGACCCGGCATGCCGATGCGGGCATCCGATCCGCCGGGGAAATAGGCATCGATGTGGTAGCCGTAGAGGTCGTATTGCTTGTCGAGCAGATTTTCGGCCCACAGGTAGACTTCGGTGCCGCCCTGGCGAATGCCGGCGCGCAGGTCGAGTTTGTTGTAGGCACCGAGATCGAAGGTGTTCTGCGGGTCGGCCGGACGCTTGCCGACGTAGCGGTTGGTCAGGCGGGTTTCCAGCACCGGGGCGCTCAACCCCAGCATGGGCGCCAGCGCCTGGCGGTGGCCGATGGTCACCGATGCGCCCCAGCGGGGGACTTCGGGAACGCCGTTGCCTTTATCGACGGCGCTGCCCGGGGTGTTGCTGGAGATGCGGGCGCGGGTGTAAGCAACGGCACCGGACAGCGACCAGCCGCCGCCGATCTGCCATTGGCCGTCAAGCTCGATGCCATGGCTCCGGGTGTCGTGACTTTCCTTGTTGGTGGCCATGGTGATCGGATTGAACGCCAGCATGTGATCGTCCTTCACCCGGCTCAGGAAAACGGCGGCATTGAGGGCGAGGCGACGGTCGGCGCTTTCGAATTTGAAGCCGGTTTCGTAGCTGTCGACGGTCGCCGCCTTGTAGGGATCGTCGGCGGCGCCGGTGACGAAATTGACGCCTTCGTCGTCGAAGCCGCCGCTCTTGTAACCGCGTGAATAGATGGCGTAAAGGTTGGTTTGCGGGTTCAGCGCATGGCTGATCGCGATGCGGCCGGTGGTGTAATCGTCGGTGATCTTCTGTGCGTCGCTGGCTTCGCGGATCGGACTGGAATTGGACGGTGCAGCCAGCCAATGGGCACGATAGGTTTTCTTTTCCCAGGTATGGCGTCCGCCCAGGGTCAGTTTGGTGGCCTGGCTGAGCGGTATCGTCACTTCACCGAAAAGGGCCTGGGCCCGGGTCGTGAATTTGCGCCGGGCATCGGAGGTCGTCGGGTTGTCGGGGTAGAACGTGTCGTAGGAATCGAAGCGTTCCAGCAAGCGGTCCGAATTGAACAGGTTGCCGCCGACGACCCAGAAAATGGGGGAACCGCTGGTGGAAGCGAGGCGCAGCTCGTGGTTGTGCATGTTTTCCTTTGCCCGACTGTTCCAGATTGCGTCAGGCTCGAAGCCGAGCAGTTGCTGGTAGGTGCGGCCTTCGTAAATCGGCGTGGTACTCCGGTGGCGCGTCCGGGCATAACCCGTCAGGGCGGTCAGCACGGCATGCGCAAACTGGTGATTGATTTCGGCGTTGTAGCGGTCGACGATCCGGCGATTCGCTTCGCTGCCGGGCGGAATGCTGCTGCGCGGTTCGTCGCCGTAGGGATGCAGTTGATAGATCCAGTCCTTTTCTTTCTGGTTTTCGTGAGCGGCGCTGACGTTCAGCCGGCTGCCGGGAGCGATGTCCCATTGCAGGCTGGCGCGGCCGCTGAATTCGCGCGGCTTGGTCAGCGGATCGCCGTCCTGGTCGTTGGTGATGTAGCTGTCCATGCCGGAGCCGCGTACCGCCAGGCGGGCCGACACGGTTTCACTGAGCGGGCCGCTGACGACGCCTTCGAGCAGACGCTGGTTGTCGCTGCCGATTTCCGCCCGGAACTGGCCTTCCAGCCACTGCGTCGGCTTGCGGGTCACGATGTTGACCGCGCCGGCTTCCGAGTTGCGGCCGAACAAGGTGCCCTGGGGGCCTTTCAGCACCTCGACGCGCTCCGCATCGAGGACATTGAGGGTGGCATTGGTCGCCGACATCGGGATGCCATCCACGTTGATGACGACTGAAGTGTCGTCGCCGCTGACCTTCTGCAAGGCACCGACGCCACGGATGCGCAAGGTGGTATTGGCCGACCCCATGTTGACGACGAAATCGAGCGACGGGACTTGCCGGAGCATGTCCTCCAGGTTGTGCAGACGGCGCATTTCTCCTTCGTCGCCGCTGATGCTGGAGAGACTGAACGGGATGTCTCGTGCCAGTTCCGCACTGCGTCTTGCGGTTACGGTAATGGGTTGCAGCGTCTGATCGTCGACCGGTACCTGGGCCACGGCTGCGGGAGAGAAAGCAAGCAGCAGTGCCATATACAGCGGCGTGTGCGAATGCCCGGACGGCACCCGGCGCGGATGCGTGCAAATTTTTGTCAGTTGTTCCATTGCGGCCTCTGGGTAGTCATAATGGCGGCAGATGGTAATCATTCGTATTTGTTGTGCAGCCCGGATCGGTATGCGATACCCCAATCGGTTCGGTTTTCTAGGGAGATCGCCAGATGAGCGCGCTGGCCAATGGTTTTCTGGACGGCCTGAAATCCTCGCAGTTATTGCGCGATGCCACCGTTTTCAACGTCAGGCCGGGCGATCGTTGCCGGATGAGCAATTTCGGAATTCAGGATGGCGTCGAGCTACAGCTATGGGAAGCTTCATTTGCAACGCCGTTGCAGATGGAGATCGAAGAGGACAGCGAACGCATCCATTTCACGTATGTGTTGCAGGGCGGGGCCACGATGGAAATGGTCAACCGCCGGTACGGCGGGGTACAGGAAGCAGCGGCGCAAACCGGCGTGCTGCACGCCTGTCCCGGTGAGCGCGGACGTTTCAGCCAGGCAGGCGATTATTCCAGCATCGTCGTGATGGTTCGTCCGGATGTGTTCATGGGGTGGCAGGAGGTTGCGGCGACGCGACTGCAAGCAGCCGTTGCCGGTGGCCGCTGCCTGATCGGCGGCGTCAAGGGGGGAGAACTGCGGCAACAGGCCTGGCAACTGGCTCGCAGTCTGCAAGTTGCCGTCGGGCATTCGACGTGCAAGCCCGGGCTGGCCGATCTGCACGTGCAGGCTCGGACGCTCGGTTTTGTGGCGACCTTTCTCGACCGCCTCGATCTCCAGAGTGAACAGCGCCCGATATTGTCGAGAGAGGATCGGCTGCGTCTTGGACGGGCCAGGGATTTACTGCTGGCCGACTTGTCGCACGCACCGGGCTTGCCCGCACTGGCGGCAGAAAGCGGCCTCGGCCTGGTCAAGCTCAAACGGGGCTTTCGGGCCTTGTTCGGTTGCAGCGCCCATGCCTTGTTTTTGCAGGAACGGATGTTGGAAGCCCGGCGGCGGTTGTTGTCCGGTGGGATAACGGTGACTGAGGTGGCAAGCGACCTGGGTTATACCAACATCAGCCATTTTGCAGCCGCCTTTCGCAAGCAGTTCGGTGTTAACCCGGGGGCGCTCGCCCGCTGAGTACGAGCGGTTTTGCTCGGTTTTTGCTGTGCCAGCGTGCCGCGCGATCGGCCAGCGGCAGGATTTCACGCCTTATCTGGCAGCCATCCCCGATGTACCGGGCGCCTCGGAGGGGGGGAATACCCGCAAACCGGCGGGTCAGGCCGCCCCCCCATCACGTTTCACCTTTTACCGCCTTTCAGCTATCATTCGGCTTTCCCGCAGCCTGTCTTTCCATGACCAAATACGTTTTCGTTACGGGTGGTGTCGTGTCCTCCTTGGGCAAAGGCATCGCCGCCGCGTCGCTGGGGGCCATTCTGGAATCCCGCGGCATCAAAGTCACCCATCTCAAGCTCGACCCTTACATCAACGTCGATCCCGGCACGATGAGTCCCTTCCAGCATGGCGAGGTGTTCGTCACCGAGGACGGGGCCGAAACCGATCTCGATCTGGGGCATTACGAGCGTTTCACCAGCGCCCGCATGAGCAAGCGCAACAACTTCACCACCGGCCAGGTTTATGACTCGGTGCTGAAGAAGGAGCGGCGCGGCGAGTATCTGGGCAAGACGGTGCAGGTCATTCCGCACATCACCGACGAGATCAAGCAGAAAATCAAGGCCGGGGCCGAAGGGGCCGAGGTGGCGATCGTCGAGGTGGGCGGCACGGTGGGCGACATCGAATCGCTGCCTTTCCTGGAAACCATCCGCCAGATGGGCATCGAGGAAGGCCGCAACAACGTCTGCTACATGCACCTGACGCTGTTGCCCTACATCCCGACTGCGGGCGAGTTGAAAACCAAGCCGACCCAGCATTCGGTGAAGGAATTGCGCGAGATCGGCATCCAGCCGGACATTCTGCTCTGCCGCGCCGACCGCTCGATTCCGGCGGAAGAGCGGCGCAAGATCGCGCTGTTCTGCAACGTCATGCCGGAAGCCGTCATCGAATGTCTGGACGCCGATTCGATCTACAAGATTCCCGGCGCGCTGCACGAGCAGATGCTCGACGAAATCGTCTGCCACAAGCTCGGCATCCTCGCCAAGGCGGCGGATCTGACGCCCTGGGACAAGCTGATCGACGCAATGGAACACCCGCTGCACACGGTGCGCATCGCCTTCGTCGGCAAGTACGTCGATCTGACCGAGTCGTACAAATCGCTGATCGAAGCGATCAAACACGCTGGTATCCACACCCGCAGCAAGATCGAAATCGAATACATCGACTCCGAAAACATCGAGAAAGAAGGTGCGGGCATCCTGGCCGGGATGGACGCCATCCTGGTGCCGGGCGGCTTCGGGCGGCGCGGCACGGAGGGCAAGATTGCCGCCATCCGCTATGCGCGCGAAACGCGCAAGCCTTTCCTCGGCATCTGCCTGGGAATGCAGATGGCCGTGGTCGAATTCGCCCGCCACGTCGCCGGCATGCAGGACGCGCATTCGACCGAATTCGTCGCCGATACGCCCTACCCGGTGATCGGCCTGATTACCGAATGGCACGATGCTTCCGGCCAGATCGAAAAGCGCGACGAGGCATCCGACCTCGGCGGCACCATGCGCCTGGGCGGCCAGCTTTGTCTGCTGAAAGAGGGCAGTCTGGCCCGCCGCATCTACGGCGCGCCGGAAATCATCGAGCGCCACCGGCATCGTTACGAAGTGAACAACGCGCTGCTCGGCCAGCTGGAAGACAAGGGGCTGGTCGTTTCCGGGCGTGCGCCGGGTACCGACTTGTGCGAAATGATCGAATTGCCGGGTGCGGTGCATCCCTGGTTCGTCGCCTGCCAGTTCCACCCTGAATTCACCTCCAACCCGCGCGCTGGCCACCCATTATTCACGTCCTACGTTGAAGCCGCGCTGGCGGCGCAGCAGGAGAAAAAGGCATGAAGCTGTGCGGTTTTGAGGCGGGCCTGACGCAGCCTTTCTTCCTGATCGCCGGGCCGTGCACGGCTGAATCGGAGCAACTGTGCGTCGACGTGGCCGGGCAGATGAAGGACATCTGCGCCCGCCTGGGCATCAACTACATTTTCAAGGCCTCCTACGACAAGGCCAACCGCAGTTCCGGTCAGTCGGTGCGCGGCCCCGGCATCGACGGCGGCCTGCGCATCCTGGACGGCGTGCGCGCGCAGATCGGCGTGCCGGTGCTGACCGACGTGCATGATGCCAATGATGTCGCCCAGGTGGCGAGCGTCGTCGACGTGCTGCAAACCCCGGCCTTCCTCTGCCGCCAGACCGATTTCATTCACGCCGTGGCCGCCTGCGGCAAGCCGGTGAACATCAAGAAGGGGCAGTTCCTCGCCCCTGGCGACATGAAGAACGTCGTCGCCAAGGCGCGCGAAGTCAATGGCGGGGCCGACAACATCCTGGTCTGCGAGCGCGGTGCCTCCTTCGGTTACAACAATCTGGTGTCCGACATGCGCTCGCTCGCCATCATGCGCGACACCGGCTGCCCGGTGGTGTTCGACGCCACGCATTCGGTGCAGTTGCCGGGCGGGCAGGGGACGGTATCCGGCGGGCAGCGCGAATTCGTGCCGGTGCTGGCCCGCGCCGCAGTGGCCGTCGGCATCTCCGGCCTGTTCATGGAAACCCATCCCTGCCCGGAAAAAGCCTTTTCCGACGGCCCGAACTCCTGGCCGCTGGCGCGCATGGAAAGCCTGCTGACGGCGCTCCTGGCGCTGGACAGGGCGGCCAAGGCGGCGGGTTTCGATGAAGACAAGCTTTAAGAATCAGGTTTAATAATTCACTTTAATAAAATTTTCCAACTTTTTGATTAAAAGGAAGAAACATGAGTTCCATCGTTGATGTCATCGCCCGCGAAATCCTCGACTCGCGTGGCAACCCCACGGTCGAGGCCGACGTGCTGCTGGAATCCGGCGTCATGGGCCGCGCTGCCGTGCCGTCCGGCGCGTCCACCGGCTCGCGTGAAGCCATCGAACTGCGCGACGGCGACAAGGGCCGCTACCTCGGCAAGGGCGTCATGCAGGCGGTGGAAAACATCAACACCGAAATTTCCGAAGCCATCATCGGCCTCGACGCCCAGGAGCAGGCCTTCATCGACCAGACCATGATCGAACTCGACGGCACCGACAACAAGTCGCGCCTCGGCGCCAACGCCATCCTCGCCGTCTCGATGGCGGTCGCCAAGGCCGCCGCCGAGGAATCCGGTCTGCCGCTCTACCGCTACTTCGGCGGCATGGCCCCGATGCAGATGCCGGTGCCGATGATGAACATCATCAACGGCGGCGCGCATGCCAACAACAGCCTCGACATTCAGGAATTCATGGTGATGCCGGTCGGCGCCAACACCTTCCGCGAAGCCCTGCGCTGCGGCGCCGAGATTTTCCACGCCCTGAAGAAGCTGCTCGACCAGAAAGGCCATTCCACCGCCGTCGGCGACGAAGGCGGCTTCGCGCCCAACCTGGGCAGCCACGCCGAGGCGCTGGAAATCATCATGCAGGCGGTCGAGGCCGCTGGCTACGTGCCGGGTCAGGACGTGCTGCTGGCGCTCGACTGCGCCGCTTCCGAGTTCTACAAGGATGGCAAATACCACCTGTCCGGCGAAGGTCTGCAACTGACTTCCGAGCAATTCACCGACTACCTCGCCAATCTGGCCGACCAGTTCCCCATCGTCTCCATCGAGGACGGCATGGCCGAAGGTGACTGGGAGGGCTGGAAGCTCCTCACCGACCGCCTGGGCAAGAAGGTGCAGATCGTCGGCGACGACCTCTTCGTCACCAACACCCGCATCCTCAAGGAAGGCATCCAGAAGGGCATCGGCAACTCCATCCTCATCAAGATCAACCAGATCGGCACGCTGTCGGAAACCTTCGCCGCCATCGAAATGGCCAAGCGCGCCGGCTACACCGCCGTGATCTCGCACCGCTCCGGCGAAACCGAGGATTCCACCATCGCCGACATCGCGGTGGGCCTGAACGCCGGCCAGATCAAGACCGGCTCGCTGTCCCGCTCGGATCGCATCGCCAAGTACAACCAGCTGCTGCGCATCGAGGAAGACCTGGGCGATACCGCGTCCTATCCGGGCCGCGAGACTTTCTACAACCTGCGCTAAACCCTTCGCATGCGCTGGCTGACCGCCGGCCTTCTGGCTCTGCTCGTCCTTCTCCAGTACCCCTTGTGGCTGGGGAAGGGCGGCTGGCTGAAAATCTGGGAATACGGTCGGCAACTGGAAGCGCAGAAGGAAGAAACCCGCCAGCTCGAAATCCGCAATGCCGGCCTCGACGCCGAAGTGCGCGACCTGAAACAAGGCTACGAAGCAATCGAGGAGCGCGCCCGTTTCGAGCTGGGCATGGTCAAGCAGGATGAAGCTTTCGTGCAGATTCCGGATCGTCCGCTACGGGAAGAAAAGCGGTAGGAAAAACGGCCCTGCAGGAGCCGGACAATCTTTTGTAATCCCTTGTCATTAGAGGCTTGACGGGGTTTTACGGGAAATCGTTTTGTCGCTAGCCACGCCTGATCCGCTCCGCTAGAATCGCTCGCAAAAACACCCCGTCAAGGTGTTCAAGGAGAGCGATATGCAACTCGAAACCGGGCAACTCGAAATCGGCGACCTGGCCCCCCCATTTGCACTCCCCGATGCGGATCTCGAAACGGTCAAACTCAGTGACTACGCCGGCAAGCAGCGCGTCGTGCTGATTTTTTATCCCAAGGACTGCACGCCTTGCTGCACCAAACAGGTGACGGATTTTTCCGACCACGATGCCGATTTCGCCAGACTGAACACCGTCGTGCTCGGCATCAACCGCGACGACAGCCAGAAGCATCAGCTCTTTCGCGACAAGGAAGGCATCGGCATGGCCTTGCTCTCGGACTGCGACGGCGAAATCTGTGAAAAATATGGCGTCTGGCAGACGAAAGAAGTCGACGGGCAGGAGAAATACGGTATCGTCCGTTCCACCTTCATCATCGATCGCCAGGGCGTCATCCGTCAGGCGCTCTACAACGTCAATTACAAAGGCCATGCGGCCGAAGTGCTGAAACTACTCAAGGAACTCGACTCATGAGCCAACAGGTTGCCAAGAATCACATCATCAGCCTCGATTACCACGTCACCGATCCTGACGGCGAGGTCGTCGATGAAGGGCGCGAAGCGCTGGTCTACCTGCACGGCGGCTACGACGATATTTTTCCGAAAATCGAAGAAGCGCTGCACGGCAAGAAAGTCGGCGAGTCCGTCCAGGTCAAGCTGCAGCCGGACGAAGCCTTTGGCGAATACGATGCGGAAATGGTGCAGATCGAGCCGCGCGCCGATTTCCCGAAGGAACTGCAAGTCGGCATGCAGTTCGAAGGCGGCCCGGAAGAGGGTGATGACGACGACTTCGTCATCTACCGCGTCACCGACATCGCCGACGACAAAGTCGTCCTCGACGGCAACCATCCGCTTGCCGGCATGGCGCTCGTCTTTACCTGCACCGTCACCGCCATCCGCCCCGCCAGCCCGGAAGAAATCGAGCAGGGCCACGTCCACAGCGAAGAAGAGGATTGACCCGTCCGTAGGAATGACCCGCCCTGACGCGCAGGACACTGCCGTCGGGCAGGATGCCGCCCGGCAGCGTGCAGGCGGGCATGCTGGTCGGCATACGGGCGGTTTTTCAGCGGCTTGACGCTTCCGTCATTGGCGGATTTCGCGCACGTTGTCGATAGCTAGGAATTCAGGTGTGCTGCTGCGGTAGGGGTTGATGTCCAGACCGCCGCGCCGGGTGTAGCGCGCATGCACGGCCAGGGCTTGCGGGGCGCAGCGCCGCATGATGTCGCAGTAGATGCGTTCGACGCATTGCTCGTGAAATTCATTGTGATTGCGGAAGGACACGATGTAGCGCAGCAGACCCGCGCGATCGATGGGGCGGCCACGATAGCGGACCACCAGCATGGCCCAGTCCGGCTGGCCGGTGACCAGGCAATTCGATTTCAGGAGATGCGAATACAGGCACGCTTCATGCGGCGCTTCTGCCGTGGTGCGAAGGTGCTGCGGCGCGGGAAGGTAGTCTGCGCAAGCGATGTCCAGCGTATCGAGCAGTTCGCCTTGCGGGTAGGCGATGCGTGCCAGGGGCTGTACATCCAGCGCCTGCAAACGCACCTGGACAGGCGCTTGGGCCGCTGCCGACAGATCGCGGGCAAGCAAGGCTTGAACCGTGGCAAGGTCGGCAAACTGGCTCTGATTGAGGGAGTTCAGATAGAGCTTGAAGGATTTCGACTCGATCAGGCAGGGGCTGTCCGCAGGCACGCGGAATTCGCCCATGGCGACCACGGGTTTGCCCCTGGGGTTGAGCCAGGAAATTTCGTAGGCATTCCACAAATCGATGCCGACAAAGGGCAGGGCGCCTGGATCGATGCTCAATTCCGCGCGCTTTTCCTGGCGCGCAATGGGAAAAAGAAGCTCGGGCGCGTATTCGGCGCAATAGGCGGTGGCTTTGCCCAGGGGCGAAGCGTGGACGCTGGAGGAAGGTGTCTGCATGGGGCGGGATTTTAAGCCCTGGCCAGGGCGTTGCCGAGGACGGGCTGGCCGAGAATGTGCACGGCGTGCACGCAGCGCTCGTCGCCGAGCAGCATCAGCGCGAACAAGGTATCGGCGAGATCGTCCGTGTGCTCCAGGCGCATCGCCAGTTCGGGCAGGGCCAGCGGATCGAGCACCACGCAGTCGGCTTCCTTGCCGGGCAGGAAATTGCCGATGTAATCCGCTAGGCCGAGCGCGCGCGCCCCGCCCAGGGTGGCGAGATACCAGCCCTGCCAAGGCGCAAGCGGGCGGCCCCGGGTCTGCGCCACCAGATAGGCGGCATGCAGGGTGCGCAGCATGCTGAACGAGGTGCCGGCACCGACATCGCTGCCCAAACCGACGGGAATGCCAGCGGCGCAGCGTTCGGCGAGCGGGAAGAAACCACTGCCGAGAAAGAGGTTGGAACTCGGGCAGTGGGCTAGCGCCGTGCCGGTGGCGGCAAGTTCGTCCGTTTCGCGTGGGGAAAGATGAATGCCGTGACCGTAAATCGTGCGTGGGCCGAGCAGATCGTAGTGCGCATAGACATCGAGATAATCGCGCCGCTCCGGGTAAAGTCGGGCGACTGCCGCGAGTTCGGCGGTGTTTTCCGCCAGATGGGATTGCAGATGCAGATCGGGCCGGCTGCGCAACAGGGCTCCCGCCAGAGCGAGTTGATCCGGGCTGGAAGTCGGCGCAAAACGCGGCGTCACGCTGTAGCGCAGCCGTTCCCGGCCGTGCCAGCGTTCGATCAGCCCGAGGCAGTCGCGTTCGGAAGTGTCCGGCGCATCGCAGAGCGCAGAAACGGCGCAACGGTCCATCATCACCTTGCCGCAGAGCATGCGCAAATGCCGTTTTTCCGCTGCCGCCATGAAGGCATCGACGGAATGCGCGTGCACCGTGGCGAATACCGAAGCCGTCGTCGTGCCGTGGGCGAGCAGGCGATCGAGAAAATAATCCGCGCGCCGTGCAGCGATTTCCGGATCGGCGAGCGCCGCTTCCGCCGGAAAGATGGAGCGCGCCAGCCAGTCGAGCAGATCCTTGCCGGGAGAAGCAAGCACCGTGGCCTGCGGGTAATGGCAGTGGCTGTCGACGAAACCGGGCAGGATGAGCCGCGCGCCGTAGTCGTATTGCGCGGTGACGGCCCGCGTTTCTGCCGGAATGCGCGCCAGCACCGTCTCCCGTGGGCCGTGACCGGCAATGCGGCCGTCGACGATCCACAAGGCACCTGCTACGACGTGCCGATACGCCCCCGCCACACCTTCCGCGCCCGGGTCGGCGAGAAAATCGAACAACTGACCGAAAAGCAGAACGGAGCGCACCATGTCGTCAGTTTAGGCGATTTGCGCGCGAAGTGTTCGTTGCGGCGCGCTCGTGCGCGCATCCCGAAAAAAGGCGCAAAAAAACCCTGCCGCTGGCAGGGTCCGTGCGCAGCGCCCGCAGGCGCGGCAGAGGCTTACTTGCCTTGCTTGAAGGCGGCAGCCATGTTCTTTTGGGCGGCGTCGGCGAATTGCTTGGCGATGCCGTTCATGTTGCCGAAGGCCGAGTTGGCGGCGGCGATGGCGCTCTGCACGGCGGCGACGGCACCTTCGGAACCGGCCGGAGCCGATTTGGCGGCCAGTTCGACCATGTTGGCGACCGACTTCTGGAATTCGCTGAACTGGCTTTCAGCCATCTTGGCCAGTTCCTGCTGGGTCTGGCTGGAGATTTCGTAGATCGAGCGCGAGTAGGCGGCGGCCTTTTCCAGCGCCGGCTGGGCCATGGCCTTCTGGGCTTCCAGGGCGGCTTGCGGGGTCTTGGCTTCCATCACGCTGCGGGCGTTGCTGGCGGCGTCTTCCAGGGCGCTGCGGGCGGTGCTCAGGTTGAGGGCGGCGACACGCTCGGCGGAAGCCAGGGCAGTGTTGGCGACAGCCAGCAGGGAATCGACGGTGGCTTTGTTGGCGGCGGCGAATTGTTCGACGTTGAGGCTCATGGACATCTCCTGATTTGTGATAGGGGTGTTGAAATTTGTGGGGCGAATCGTATCACGATTATTGCAATTTTGTGCGCCGCAGCAATTTTATTTGTGAATGATCGCTGCGCAGGCAAGAGGTTTTTTCGGGCTGGATAAATCCGCAATGTCATTTTATGATGTGCGACTTTCCGTGCCTGGATGGCAAGCCATGTTCAATGAGAAGCGAATCAGCCGGGACCGCCGGGTTTCGGGTGTCGATGCGCGTGCGGCAGGCGAGGTCGTCGAACGACGCCGTCGCCGCAGACGCCAGATGAGCATCCGGGAAATTTCCTTCACCGAGTGGGCACGTTATTTCGCGCTTTACAAGCGGCGTAAGTGAGCGGCCTGGGCCAGCCACGCCGCAATTTGCGCTGCGGTTTCCGCGCCGGGAGCGAGCGCTTGGCTGGCATGCGGGCAGGAGAGATGAATCCGGGCCCGCTGCCAGGCGGCGCGGGCGTAATGGTCTTCTGCAGCGCATAAAAAGAGGAGCGGCGCCCGCAAAAGCTGCAGGGCTTCCCGGCCGGCCCGGTCGATCAGGCCGCCGTACGCTACCAGGGCTGCCACCTGGGCGTCGCGCCGGGCTGCGGCACGCAGCGCTGCCGGACTGACGTCGTCGCTGGCAAGGAGCACCAGGTCGAGGTTCTGGGTATCGGCATCGGCGCCTATGAATTCCAGAAGCTGCAACAAACGGGCGGTGAGACGGGCGGTATCCTGCGTCGCCTCGGCGTAGGCCGCTTCGCGCTCCGTCAATAATTCGGCGGCGAGAACGGCCTCGCCGGCCTGCAGAAAATACTGCGCGACAGGATCGTTGATGGCGATGCGGTGCGGTTTCGCGATGACGAACAAACGCCGGGCCGTGGCCGGGCACAGCAACTGGCCGTGCAGGCTGGCGTTGGCCAGTGGCAGCGGCAGGGAAAAATGGCGCAGCGGCATGCCTTTACACCAGGAAAAGTCCGCCAACCATGCCGCCGCCAATCGCCAGCAGGCCGGGCAGGGCGTGGCGGGCGAGCGGCTTGCCACCGATGCTGACGAGCAGTCCGATCTTGAAGATCAGGTTGGCGATCAGGGCGAGCGTCACCGCGATCACCGCATCGTGGCCGACGATGCGTTCCAGGTTGAACATGCGCAGCGTGGACAACACGCTGGCGTCGGCATCGGTCAGGCCGGAAGCGAGCGCCACGGCGTAAAGGCCGCTGCTGCCGGCGATGTCCTGCAACCAGGCGGCGGCGAGCAGGATGAGGGCGTAGAGCGCGCCGAAGGTGAGGGCGGTTTTCAGTTCGGTCGGATTCTTGATTTCCGGCACCGGCAATTCACCGGAAGCGCGCAGGATCTTCCAGCCGTGCGCCGCCATCAGGACGCCCGGCGCGATGCCGCAGGCGAACACCGTGGCGATGGCGGGCAGGAGCGCCGGAGCCAGCAGGCCGGCGATGACGCCCAGGCGGATCATCACCATTACGTTGGCGATCAGAATGACGAGCGCCGACATGCGCACCAGATGCGCGTGCTCGTTGGCGTGGCGGGAGAACATCATGGTCGTCGCGGTGGACGAGGCCAGCCCGCCGAAAATGCCGAGCAGCGCCGCGCCATGCTGCGTGCCGATGATGCGCAGGGCCAGATAGCCGGCCAGCGCCAGCCCGGAAATCAGCACCACCAGCCACCACACCTGGCGCGGGTTGATCGCGCCGTAAGGGCCGAAATTGCCGTCCGGCAGGATGGGCAAAATCACCAGCGCCAGCACGCCGAATTGCAGCATGGAGTTGATGTCCTTGGCCGTCATTCGCTCGCTGATGGCTTTCAGCTCGGTCTTGAAATAAAGCAGCATGGTGGTCGCCAGCGCCAGCATCACCGCCACCTGGGCGTAACCGAGCCAGACCGCCGCGCCGAGGCCATAGGTGACGATGATCGCCGCTTCCGAGGTGAAGCCGCGATACTGCTCTTCCTGCTTGGCCGAGAAATTCGAGGCGATCATCGACAGCGCCAGCACCACCAGTCCCACCGCCAGCAGCCACGGGCCGCCGCTTTGCTCGCCAAGCAGCGCGAACAGGCAGCCGAGCATGGAAACCAGGGCGAAGGTGCGCAGCCCGGCGGCGGAGTCGTTGCGCCGTTCGCGTTCCATGCCGATCAGAAGGCCGATGCCCAGCGCCGTGGCGAAGGCTTCGACCGGCGTGGCGAGTTCGGGGGCGAGAAAGCTCATGAAGTGGCCTTTGCGGGAAAGGTGGGCGGCGGGTGGTGACTCGGAAAGCGGCGCTGACAGCAGCGTTCTTCGCTGAAAACGGCGTTCTTCGCTAAAATTACGGCATGCCCAGATATTTCGCAATCGTTCCCGCTGCCGGCAGCGGCGCCCGTTTCGGGGCCAACCGGCCGAAACAGTACCTCGACCTCAACGGTCGCCCTCTCATTTACCACACGCTCGCCGCGTTGGCGGCGCATCCGCGCATCGAGCGGGTATGGGTGGTGCTGTCCCCGGATGATCCCTGCTGGCTGCATTACGACTGGTCGGCTCTGGGGGCAAAGGTGGAGAGCGCCTATTGCGGCGGTACCAGCCGCGCCGAGAGCGTGCATAACGGTTTGCAGGCTGCGGCGATGGTGGCGGCGGACGACGATTGGGTGCTGGTGCACGACGCGGCGCGCCCCTGTCTGACGCAGGCGCTCCTCGACACCCTGTTCGACGAACTGGCGGACGACCCCGTCGGCGGCCTGCTCGCCGTGCCGGTGGCGGACACTCTGAAACGCGCCGACGCCAATCAGCGGGTGGCGGCCACCGAGCCGCGCGGCGGGCTGTGGCAGGCGCAGACGCCGCAGATGTTCCGCTACGGCCTGCTGCGCCGGGCGCTGGCGGCGCAGAGTGAAGTGACCGACGAAGCCGGGGCCATCGAAGCAGCCGGCCTGCAGCCCAGACTGGTCGCCAGTTCGGCCAGCAATCTGAAAGTGACCTACCCCGCCGACCTCGCGCTGGCGGCGCTGATTTTGCGGGAGCAAGCATGTCTGGAATCCTGAATTTCCGGGTTGGCCAAGGCTACGACGTGCATCGTCTGGTGGCCGGGCGCAAACTGATCCTGGGCGGCGTGGAAATCCCCCACGCGCTCGGCCTGCTCGGCCATTCCGATGCCGACGCGCTGCTGCACGCCATCACCGACGCGCTGCTCGGCGCTGCCGGCCTGGGCGACATCGGCCGCCATTTCCCCGATACCGACCCGCGTTACCAAGGCGCGGACAGCCGCGTGCTGCTGCGCGCCGCCGTCGCGCTGGCGGCGGAGCAGGGCTGGCGGGTGGTGAACGTGGACGCCACCCTCATCGCGCAGCAGCCCAAGCTCGCGCCGCACGCCCCGGCCATGGTCGCCAACATCGCCGCCGATCTCGGCATCGCTGCCGCCTGCGTGAACGTCAAGGGCAAGACGAACGAAAAACTGGGCTACCTGGGGCGCGCCGAAGCCATCGAAGCGCAGGCCGTGGCGCTGCTCGTCCGCTGTCCCGAACAGCCCGCCTGAATTTTCTGCAAAGGATGAAACCATGATCGAACTGGGCGTCAATATCGACCACGTCGCCACCATTCGCCAGGCGCGCCGCACCTACGAGCCTGATCCCGCATGGGCGGCGGTGGAAGCGCATCTGGGCGGGGCCGACGGCATCACCGTGCATCTGCGCGAGGATCGCCGCCACATTCAGGACGCCGACGTGCGGCGTTTGCGCGAATCGACCCAGATCAAGCTCAATCTGGAAATGGCGGCGACCGAGGAAATGCTCGGCATCGCCTGCGCGCTGAAGCCGGAAATGGCGATGCTGGTGCCGGAAGGGCGGCACGAAATCACCACCGAGGGCGGCCTCGACGTGCTCGGGCAGGAAAGCCGCCTGCGGGAAATCATCGCCCGCCTGAGCGGCGCGGGCATCGTGACCAGCGTGTTCATCGACGCCGAAATCGCGCAGATCGAGGCCGCTGCCCGCATCGGCGCGCGCGTCTGCGAAATCCATACCGGCCCCTATGCGCACGCCTTTCACGAGCAGGGGCGCGACGTCGAAGCGCCGGCGGTGCAGGCGGAGCTGGCGAAGATCCGGGCGGCCGGTGCGGCAATCCGCGGCCTGGGCATGCGCTTCAACGCCGGACACGCGCTCAATTACTACAACGTGCAGCCGGTGGCGCGGCTGGCCGGCATCCGCGAACTGCACATCGGCCACGCCATCGTCAGCCGGGCGGTTTTCGTCGGCCTGCGCGAAGCCGTGCGCGAAATGAAGGCGCTCATGCGCGCCGCCGCCAGCAGCCCCGAGAACGCATGATCCACGGTATCGGCACCGACATCGTGGCGGTGGAGCGCCTGCGCGGCCTGTGGCAGCGGCACGGCGACAAGGCGCTGGCAAAGCTGCTGGCCCCGGAAGAATTCGCCGATTTCGCCGCCGCCGCCGACAAGGGGCGCTTCCTCGCCAAACGCTTCGCCGCCAAGGAAGCCTTCGCCAAGGCGTTCGGCAGCGGCGTGCGCGCGCCGGTGCTGCTGCCCGCGCTCGGCGTCGGCCACGATGCGCTCGGCAAGCCGCAGTTCGTTTTTCACGACGTGCTGGCGGCGGCGGTGGCGGAGCGCGGGCTGACCGCCCATCTTTCCATCAGCGACGAAACCGATTACGCCGTGGCCTACGTGATACTGGAAAAGCGGTGAAAGCGGACGGTGCAGCCCATTTTCCCCGTCCAGCAGGGAGCGTGAAAAAGCACCACGCGCCACGCCCGTGCGGCGGACCTTTCCCTTTTCAAGCGAGCCACCCATGACGAATCTCCCCGGCCCCCTGATGATCGACGTCGCTGGTCACGAACTGACGGCGCTGGAGCGGGAACGCCTGCGTCACCCGCTAGTCGGCGGCGTCATTCTGTTCACGCGCAATTACCGCGACCGCGCCCAGCTTGCCGCGTTGTGCGCCGAGATCCATGCACTGCGCCACGCCCTGCGCGCGCCGCGCCTGTTGATCGCGGTCGATCACGAAGGCGGGCGGGTGCAGCGTTTCCGCACAGGCTTCACGCGCCTGCCCGCCATGCGCCTCTTGGGCGAGCGTTACGACCAGTCGCCGGAAACGGGACTGCGGACGGCGCGGGCGGCGGGCTTCGTGCTGGCGGCGGAACTGCGCGCCTGCGGCGTCGATTTTTCCTTCACGCCGGTGCTTGACCTCGATTACGGCCCGTCGCGGGTGATTGGCGACCGCGCTTTCCACCGCGACCCGGTGGCGGTCGTCGCCCTGGCCGCCGCGCTCGACGAAGGTCTGCGCGCCGGTGGCATGGGCTGCTGCGGCAAGCATTTCCCCGGCCACGGCTACGTGATCCCCGATTCGCACGTCGAATTGCCGGTCGATGAACGCAGCCTTGCCGCCATGACGGAGGACCTGCGCCCCTATCGCGAACTGAAGCTGGACGCCGTGATGGCGGCGCACGTCATCTATTCCTGCGTCGATTGCCACACGGCGGTGTTTTCCCGCCGCTGGCTGGACTACCTGCGCGCCGACCTGGGCTTTCAGGGCGTCATCTTCACCGACGACCTGTCGATGGCCGGCGCCGGTGTTGCCGGTGACATGCTGGCCCGCGTCGAAACCGCCTGGGCGGCCGGCTGCGACATGCTGCTCGTGTGCAACTCGCCGGAAGCCGCCGCCGACGTGCTGGCCCGCTGGCAGCCGCAACCCGACGCAACGCGGGCGCAGCGGGTGGCCCGCCTGCTGCCGCCGGAAACCCTGCGCTACCCCGATCCGCATGCCTACCGCGAGGCGCTGGCGGTGTTGGCGGAGTTGCCGACGGCGGGTTGATGAAACTCTGAAAAAATCCGTTCGCCCTGAGCTTGTCGAAGAGCATCAACTGCAAAATCAAGGGCTTCGACAGGCTCAGCCCGAACGGTTTTGATTGATTCAGAACTTCCTTGAGCATTTCCCGGACGGGCCGGTCAGTCTGACTTGGCCGTCACGGATTCCCCCGATCCGCAACGATCTGTCCATCCACCAGTTCGATGATGCGGTCGCAGCGTTCGGCCAGGCGCGGGTCGTGGGTGACGATCAGGAAGCTGGTGCCTTCTTCCTGATTGATGCGCCGCAGCAGGGAAAAAATGCTGTCGGCGGTGTGGGTGTCGAGGTTGCCGGTGGGTTCGTCGGCCAGCACCAGCGCCGGGCGCATGGCCAGTGCGCGGGCGATGGCAACGCGCTGCTGCTGGCCGCCGGAGAGCTTGCTGGCCGGGTAGTCGGCGCGCTCCTGCAAGCCTACCGCCGCCAGCAATTGCGCAGCCCGTTCGCGCATCGGTAGGTCGGGGCGGCCGCGCTCGACGAGCAGCGGCATCATCACGTTTTCCAGGGCCGTGAAGGCGGGAATCAGCAGGTGATGCTGAAAGACGAAGCCGATGTGCTGTCCGCGCAGGCGGGTGATGGCGGCTTCCGGCAGGTGGCTGGTGGGGCTGCCGCTGATCCGCAGTTCGCCGCCGCTGGGGCGGTCGAGCAGACCGATGAGGTTGAGCAGGGTGCTTTTGCCGGAGCCGGAAGGGCCGATCAGCGCGGCGAATTCGCCGGCTTGCAGGGCGAGGTCGATGCCGTGCAGGATCTCCGTTTCTCCCTCGCCGCTCGGGTAGCTCTTGCGGATGCCGTTCAGGTGCAGGACTTCAGCCACGGATCGCCACCACCGGGTCGAGCCGCGCCGCGCGCCGGGCCGGGAGCAGGGCGGCGAGCACGCCGACCAGGCTGGCCCCGGCGGCCGTCACCAGTATCAGGGCGGGTGGCACTTCGATCATGAACATCGGCGTGCCGTCCGGGTTGGTGGCGAGCGTGCGCCACACCGCCAGACACAGCATGGCCAGCGCCGAACCGAGCAGGGAGCCGAGCAGGCCGACGATGCCGCCTTGCAGCAGGAAAGTGCGCAAAATCTGCCCCTGGCTGGTACCCATGGCGCGCAGGATGCCGATTTCCTTCGCCCGTTGGACGACGGAAACCACCAGCACGCTGGCAATGCCGAAAGCCACCGAGAGGGCGATGAAGAAGCGGATCAGGTTGCTGGACACGCGCTGCGAGTTGAGCGCCGTGAAGAACTGGCTGTTGGTCTTGATCCAGCTGTCGGCCACCAGCCCGGTTTCGCCGGCCAGCCGCTGGGCGAGGGTTTCCGCTGCGTACATGTCGTGCAGCGCGAGGTCGATGTGCGACACGCCGCCGATCAGGTCGAGCAGATTCTGCGCGCTGCGCAGCCCGACATAGACGTTGCGGCCATTGGCCGTCTTGTTGCCGAGATCGAACAGGCCGACGATGGTCAGCGTGTCGGTGGCGCCGCTGCCCGCATTGACGCGCAGCTTGTCGCCCAGACCCGCGCCGAGTTCGCGCGCCAGTTCGATGCCGATCACCGCTTCGCCCGCGTTGGCGCGCAATTCTCCGGCCACGATCTTGTCGTGCAGGTCGATCACCTGCGTGTAGCGTTCCGGCACGATGCCGTACAGGGTGATGGCCTTGTTGGCGTCGCCGCGCACGGCGAAGGCCGGGCCGGAAGCCACCGGCGACACGGCGGCGATTTCCGGCAGGGTTTCCAGGCGGTCGCGCAGGGGCTGCCATTGGTCGATCGAACGCAGGCGCTGCGCCTGCCGCTGGATCAGGGTCCGTTCGGCCCCCTGCTGCGGGCGGGCGATTTCCTCGGTGGGCAGCAGCACCAGATGCGCCTGCGAACTCAGGGTGCGCTTGACGATGTTCTCCTGCAAGCCGGTGAGCAGGGCCGACATGAACACGATCACCGCCACGCCCACTCCGACGCCGACGATGATGAGCAGCGTCTGCGCCCGGCCTTCGCGCAGAAAGCGGGTGG
>OGQD01000836.1_pt1 | contig 21636 bp, 15 predicted proteins | sample 1553091 | NCBI WGS metagenome assembly OGQD01 (sample SAMEA2580290, study PRJEB22360) | human gut metagenome | biome: human gut; feature: human-associated habitat; material: faeces | place: Denmark | collected 2008/2010
GTCACCGACAGACCACCACGTGCCCGAGGCCATCCGCCCCGGGCCTGCCGTTGTTGGTGCCGCCGGACTCAACGGCAGTGCCGGCGTCGTTATGCGCAATCGGGGTATCGTTGGCGCCGTGGATGTCGATGGTCAGGGACGTCGAGCTGCCGAGGCCGCCACTATCGGTGATGAAGTAGCCGAAGGAGTCGCGCAGCACGTCGCCGGCGCTACGCAGGGCCTGTACCGCGGCGTTGGTGTTGTCGACCACATACTGGAAACCACCCGTGGCCGTGATGTACAGCGTGCCGTAGCGGCCGGCAAGGGGGGTCACGCCGGAGGCCGCCACGGTCGCGAAACCGCCGATGGAGTTCTCCACGCGGGTGACCTTGAGCACGTCGCCGTTGGTGGCGATGTCGACGTCGGTGTCGTTGTCCAGCACGTTGCCGGTCGGGTCGACGCCCGGGTCGGCATTGTTCAGGCCGCCGGCTTCGATGGCGATGGCGAGGTCGGGGTGGGCCACAGGCGCATCGTTCACCGGGTCGATGACGATGTTCATCGTGTTGATGGCCAGCAGCGCGTCTTCGACTGTTTCGCCGGGAATGCCATCGTTGTCCGCGTCGCCGAAATTGCCCTGGTCATTGGTGGCCATGGTCAGGACTTCGACGTTTCGGCCGGTGTTGAAGTCCTGGTCGCCCTTGTAGTAGATCTGGCTGAGCAGCACGTTGATCTGCTGCAGGGTGCCGGTGAGCACGAGGCTGCGACCGGCGCCCGCGGGCGGCGTGTCGTTGGGGCCCGGTGCCGTCCCTGTCTGCCAGAGCACCCCGTGCATCACGGTGAGGGTCACGGTCATGACGCCGTTGGCGTTGCCGGCATTGACGTCCACGTCGCTGGTGGCCAGGCCGACGATGTGCAGTACGGTGTCTTCCTGGCCATGCTGGTCGGCGACGGTGTTGATCGGCGCTTCGTTGATATGCACGTAGCCGGCATTGGCGATGCCGATGGCGCCTTCGCTCAGGTTGAGGTTGATGTTGCCCAGGCCGACGGTGGCCGTTCCGGTGTCGGTATCCACGCGAACGTGGAAGCGGTTGTTGCTGGCCTGGGCGAAGTTCTGCGCCACGGCCACCAGGTAGTTGCCCGAGGGCAGGATGGCGAACTGGTAGGTGCCGTCGGCGGCCGTCGTGGTGCTGAAGGTACGGTCGTCGGCGTTGCCGAACACGCCGTCGTCGCCGGCCCAGGTCAGGGTCACGCCGATGCCGCCCAGGCCGGGGCCGTCAGGCGTCACGCTGTTGGTGGCCGACCGGGTGTCATCCCACAGGGTGCCCCGCACCACGCCCATGCCGGCGCCGTCGCTGAGGATGTAGTTGTTCAGCCCGCCGACGCCGTCCTGGCCGGTGCGTTCGCCATCGACGCCGCCGGCGGTCAGTGGCCGCGAGCCGCCCCAGCCGGCGTTCTCGAAGCTGGTGGGCAGGCTGGTCCAGGTCAGCACCGCGGAGCTGTTGGCATCGTCGGGAACGATGGTGTTGGGCAGCGTGACGCTGTAGACCACTTGCACCTTGTCGTTGACGTTCAGCTGGTCGAAGTTGAGCACCACCTGGCCGCCCACCACGCTCGCGGTGACGCCCGCCGGCAGGTTGCCGGTGGTGTAGCTGGTACCGTTGATGACGATGCTCTGGATCGCGTAGTCGCTGCCGCTGGGGAACTGGTCGCGCAGCACGACGTTGTAGGCCGGTACTTCGCCGTTCTGGGTAAAACTGACGGAGACGGTGGCGTTGGTCGTGCCCGCCACACTGCCGGCGGCGATGTCGATGACCGATTTATCCATGCCGGTGAAGCTCGGCTCCACCACATGCTCGAAGATCGTGGCGCTGTGGCCGCGATCGACCCCGGCACCGGCGCCGACGTGTTCGAACACATTCATGCCCAACTGGGCTCCGGACTGGTTGCTGGCGATGTTGGCGACCCGGACGTTGAATTCCAGGATCACGCCTTCGATATCGCCATCGTTCACCTCGGTGTTGGTCAGGTTGCCCAGGTTGAAGGTGATGGTCCGGCCATCAGGGGAAATCTGCAGGCGCCCGCTGTTGATGTTGAATATGCCGGTGGGCTTGTCGCCGGACAGGTCAGGGTGGATCGGTAGTGACACGTCGCTGTTCTGGTTGCCGACCATGCCCAGGGTGCCGCCGCTGATCAGGTCGGTGGCGTCGGTGCTAAGCCCGCCGATGGCGCTGGAGCCCAGGGCGATCAGGATATTGTTGAGATCGGCGGGAATGAATTCCAGTCCGGGAGCCAGTTCGATGCGGATCTGGTAGTTGGGGTTGTCGCCGGTGGGTACCACGACTGCCACGCGGTACCGGATGATCTCGCCGACCACCACGGTTTCCTCCAGGCCGGCGGTGTCAGTGGCACCGGAGGAATTGGTGGCCGGTGGCGTGGCATCGAGGCCGCCGACGCGGGAGACCTGGATGCCGTTGGTGACGGGAATGAACAGCGTGTTGATCTGCCGGTAGTCGTTGAGCACCCCGGAATTGAGCAGTCCATCGTCGCCGCCGCGTTCGCCGGCGCCGGTGTCGGTGGTGTTGCTCAGGCCGTCCAGGCTGGTCCAGCGCACCACGACGTTGTTTGAAATGACCGCCTGGCCGGCTGCCGTGGCGTTCACCACGCCTGACAGGGAGATGACGATCTTGCCGCCGTTGGCGATGTCGATGTTCGCGCCATTGGCGGTAACCAGCTGGCCGTTCTGGATGATGAAGTCCACGCCGGTATTGTTTGTGGCGCCGCCGCTGTAGACGATGCCGGTGATCACTATGTTGTCCATCTGCGTGGGCAGGATGTTCAGCAGGCTGAGGTCGAAGGCATTGATCCCGGACGTGTTTTCGATGGTGATGTCGAAGGTGACCGTGTCGCCTTCGTCGAAACCGCCGAAGGTGGGGGTGGAGTTGACCTTCTGCGTCACCGTGAGGGTCGGCTCGACGATGCTCACCGAGGGCTGCTGCGCGCTGGTGACTGTGCGATCCACCGCCGTGGCGCCGTTGGGCGTATCGCCATCGGGGTCGCTGTAGGTGATCTGTGCACCGTTGTTCAGGGTCACGCCCTGCTGGTTGCCCTGCACGTTGCTCGCCACCAGCACCAGGCGGATGACAAAGGCGTTGTTGGCGACGTTGTTGTCCGCGGTGGAGCCCGCTGCACTGAACAGCAGTTGCAAGTCGGCACCATCGCTACCGTCGAGGGGTGGGGATGATGTACTGACAGTGACGTTACCGTTGAAATCTTGCGTGAGCGCGAGGCTGACCGGTTCTCCATTACTGGAGGTCCTATTGACGATGATCTGGTAGCCGGCTCCGTTGAAAGCCGTGGTATCCAGGCGCAGGCCGGGCGGGATCAGGTCGGAAAGACGCAGGTTGGCGGTGCCGCCTTCGGGCAGCGTGACGACGATGTCGTAGGTCATCTTCTCGCCGATCACCAGGTTGCTGCCGGTGGTGTGGCCGGCGCTTGAGGCGTCGTTGGGGGGGCCGTCGTTCTGGTAGGTCTTGGTGATGGTCGGCGCCGCCACCTGCTGGTTGGCGACCTCGACGATGTCCACCGGGGTGAAGTCCTGGCCGCCGTTCACGCTGGCATAGTTGGTCAGCGCGGCGCTGGTCTGCAGCGTACGCGAGGCGAGGATGGCGTTGTCCACGGTAACGTCGTAGGTGATCACCACGACGTTGGCGCCGGAGACATCGTTGGCGGTGCCGGTGCGGCCGGCGAGCAGGGTGGCCTGGTTATTGGCGTCGAGGAAGGTGATGCTGTTGCCACTGACGCTGTAGTCGACGCCCAGCACCAGCAGGGTGCCGTCGCCGCGATGGATCTGCAGGTTGGCCGTCGCGAGACTGCCGCCGACGAAGGCCAGCCCGCCGGGCAGCGTGATGCTGGTGGCGACGTCGAAAGCGCCGCCGCCGCCGGTATTCTTGATCGCGGTGGCCAGGCGCAGGGTGTCGGCGCCGTCGATGCCGCTGACGTTGCCGTCCACCGCCGCGAGGCTGGTGACGCTGCCACTGAAGGGTACTCCCGTGGTACCCGGCTGGGCCCAGGTGCCGGTGGTGCCGGTGACCGTGCCATTGGTGCTGGAAACCACGCCGTGCTTGATATCCAGCACCGGTTCGGCCACCGACTCGATGACCGCCACATCCGAGGAAATCAGCACTGTCTTGTCGATGGTGGTGGTCTGGCTGGATTGCGCCAGGACGTCCAGTTCGCGCTGGTCGGCGAAGGGCTGGTCGCCCACGACCATGGTGAACTGCACCTGCACCCGGCCGCCATTCAGGCCGCCGGAAGCGTAGTTGCCGAAGTTGAATATGATCGAATTGCCGGCGCCGGTACGCACGCTGTCCGGTACATCGCCGATGGTGTTGCCGGCGCCGAAGGTCCATTGGCCCACGCCGGTGCCCTGGGTCCAGTCGGTGACCTGCGAGGCGAGCAGCGGCAGCGGCAGGTAGGCGGTCAGGGTGAAGTTCTCGTAATCGGCCACCAGCAGGTCATAGGTGATGGTGAAGGTCACCACGTCGCCAGGGCGCAGCTCACCGTTGCCCGGCGGTGCGCCGCCGTTGACCTGGGTGAGCTGGATATCGATGTTGGAGGTCTTGATGGTGCTGGTGGTGCTGGAGCCGTCGGTCTGCTCGCCGCCGGTGTTCAGCGCGTCGCGTAGCACGGTGGCATCCACCAGCGCATTGTTGCTGACGCTGTCGCCCTCGTTGAGCTGGTCGTGGGGCGGGTGGTCGGAGGTGTAGGTGGTGTCGATGATCGCGTCATAGACGACGGACAACCGCGTGGCGCCTTCCTGGATGTCGTCGTCCCAGAGATCGCCGAACAGCGCGTAGAGCCCCGGCCCCTGCACGGCGGCGGCAATGGAGGCACCGATATCGAAGACCAGCGTGGTACTGCCATCGGCGTTCACCGTGGCGGTGTAGATCACCGGGATCACCTGCGATCCACCGTGTTGCTGGATGACGATGCTTGGCGCGTTCGCGGCGGAGAAGGTCTGGCCGTCGCTGAGTTGGTCGGTGATGGTGAAGCGGCCTTGGCCGAGGATGTTCTTGCCGAAGGCGTAGAAGTCGGAAATGGCCACATCCATGGTGTAGCGCAAAGTATCGCCGGGGGTGATGCCGGGGGTGCCGACATCGGTCTGCAGGTTCACCGTCTTGAGCAGGGTGATGGACTTGGCGACGAAGGCGACACCCGCGCCGTTGCCGGTCACGGTAAAGGGGTAGCCGTCCGGGTCGATCGGGCGGTCGCGCGGGTCCAGCGGATTCCAGTCGCCGCTCACGGTCGCGGTGCCGAAGGTGATGGTGCGCGGATTGCCGGTTGTTGGATCGAGCACCGGCCGCCCGGCGGCGTCGATCTCCGGGACGTAGAAGCCGACCGAGGTGGTGCTGGCGGCGCTCAGGGTGTCGTAATGGATGGTGTAGCTGGCGACGAAGGCATTGGGATTGTTCAGGGCCGCGGCGATCAGCGCCGGGTCGGTCAGCACGGTGCCGTCATGCAGGGTGATCGAGGACAGGGTGCCGCCAGCGCCGGGGGTGATGGAGCTGACATGCACCTGGTCGGGTACCGTCTGGGTGACCGTCACGTTGGTCAGGGTCTGGCCGGGGGCCGGGGTCACGGTGACCGTTTCGGTGCGGGTGAAGTTCGGGCCGGTGACGGTTTCGCCCTCGGGCATATCCACCGTCTGGGTGACCGACAGCAGGGTCGGGGTGACCACGAAGCTGTGCAGCGCGGCTTCCACCAGGGTCGGATCCTGCGCGGGGTTGTTCAGCGAGTCGTTGCCGTATTCGAAGCCGCCGCGGGCGTTGATGGTGAGGTTCGGCGCGCCGTCGGAATAGCTGGTATCGGCCAGGTTGCTCAACTGCGCGGTGACCTGGATGTCGATGGCCGGCTGGCCGACGGTGACGCTGGCGTAGGGTAACTGCAGCACCACCATCTGGTCGCCCGGCTTCATGCCGACGCTGGCGGCGTTGATCACCAGGGCGTTGCCATTGGCGTCCTTGGCCAGTGGATGGGTGGCGTTGCCGCTGCCGTCGAAGGTGACGACGAAACTCTTCACGGACTGGCCCAGGTAGCTGGCGGAAACGAAGGTGGCGCCGTCGTTGCCGTCGCGGCCGGTGGCCGGCATGAACAGGTCGATGTAGGGGGCGTAGCCCACCTGCGTGGAGGGGTTGCTGAAGATGACGTCGAAGGTGAAGGTATCGCCCAGGCGCACCGCCGCGCCGCCACTGCCCATGGCTACGGTGGGGCTGGCATTGGCCAGCAGGCCCTGGAAGTCCGTCAGGGTGCTGGCGCTCAGGGCGATGGTCTTGTCGACATCGCCTGCGCGCACTTCCAGGTTCCAGTCGCCGCCGGCGCGGGTAGCGCCGGTGGCATTGCTGGAGGCGCCGACATCCGCGCCGGTCCAGCGCGCCAGTTCGTTGACCAGCGCCTGACCGGCGCTGCCCGAACCGACGTCACAGCCGTACAACTGGATATCCGCCCCTGCATTGAGTTCGCCGCGCCAGGCGCTGAGGCGATCGCCGAGCTGATCGACGCTCTGGCGGGTGAAGGTCTGGTTGCCGAGGGTGAACTGGCCGGTGGCGCCGTGGGAGAAGATCTGGATCGAGTCGACCTTGCCCAGTTGCGTCAGCGCGCTGCTGATTGCCGCGATGGCGTCCTGGCCGGCATCCACTACCAGGGCGGTGGTGCCCACCGGCAGGTTGGCGGCCAGCTGGTCACGGTTCTCCAGGCGAGCATCGATGACCACCAGGTTGCGCGGCGCGGCCTGCGCGGGCGCCGCCGCCTGGGCCCGAGCCTCGACAGCCGTGGCCGGCTTGGCCGTGTCCTTGGCCTCGGCTCCCGTACTGGAGTCGTGGTGCTGCTGGTCGACGGCGGCGGCAGCGGCACCATCGAAAAGAATGCGTTGCTCCAGCGCGAGCGCGTGGGCGGCGGGCTGGAAAAGCTTCGAACGATACTTGGCCTGCATTTCCCTAATTCCGGCTGATCAATATCGAGAGAAAAAGCAGTCCTACGCATATCTGCTTACGCAATTGACGCTAGTACCATTCCGAATTATCGCAAGCAGAACAGCGACATAAGCGACAGGTAAGTAACAGGAGTCTTACAGCCCATCGCTGGTTCCTACGCTGTACGCGGCTTCCAGACGAATGGATCCTACATAGCGGCATTTCGCCGCCCGTCAGACGCCTATTCCGACTTTGGCTACGCTTGAGCGAGCGGTCCATGAGAGACCGGAGCAGGGCGCCGGAGCGCCGGGGGTTGGGGATGGGGAAAATGCTGGGCAGATGTCTGCTGTTGGTATGGCTGGCAGGGGTGTGGGGGCAGACCAGCGTCGCCGCCGAAATGCCGGCCACGGCAGTCCGCGCTGCCGACGATGCCGCGGCGGAGCTGAAAGTCGAGAATCGCCGCATCCTGGTGTTCCGCGCCACGCTGCTCGGCGAGTCACCGCAGGTGCGCGCGCACCGCGCCAAGGCGACCATCGAGGAAGCCCTGCAGGGTGGCGATGAGCTGAAGGTGAATCTCGACCCGATCCAGGACAGCTACATGGTCCTGCTCGGCTATAGCCGCGCCTTTATCGTTTCGCCCGAGGATGTCGACCCGCCGGGCAGTTCGGTGCGTGCCGCCGCCGAGGCGGCCGCCGGCAACCTGCGCCTCGCGGTGGCCGAGAATCGCGAAGCGGGCAGCGTGCGCTATCTGCTCAGCGCGCTGGGACTGGCGGCGGTGGCCACCTTGGCCTACCTGTTACTGCTGCGCGGCGTCGGTTATGTGCGGGGCAAACTGCTGGACCGCCTGCCGGACGTGATGAGCCGGCACAGCGGCCGTCTCAAGGTCGGCCAGACACCCCTGCTGGGCAGCCGCTACCTCTATTACCTGGTGGGCCGGTTGATCTGGCTGGTCTACTGGCTGCTGGTGTTCCTCTTCAGCTACCAGTGGCTGAGCTTCGTGCTGTCGCGCTTCCCCTATACCCGGCCCTGGGGCGAGAGCCTCAATGTGCATCTGGTCAACCTCGCGCGGTACCTGATCAACGGCATGCTGGATGCGCTGCCGGGGTTGGCAGTCGCCTTGTGCATCCTGATCATCGCCCGCGCCATCAGCGGCTTCTCCCGTCATGTGCTGCAACGCATGGCACGGCCGGGCAACCTGCGCTGGCTGACCGAGGAAACCCTGCAGCCGACCACGCGGCTGACCTCCCTGGCGATCTGGCTGTTCGCCATTGTCATGGCCTACCCATACCTGCCCGGCTCCGGCACCGAGGCTTTCAAGGGCCTGTCGGTGCTGGTCGGCCTGATGATCTCCCTCGGTGCGTCCAGTGTGATAGGCCAGGCTGCCTCGGGACTGATCCTCACCTATTCGCGCACGCTGCGGGTGGGCGAGTTCGTCCGCATTGGCGACAACGAGGGCACGGTGACCGAGGTCGGAGTGTTCAACACCACCATCCGCACCGGCCTGGGCGAGGTGCTGACGCTGCCCAATTCGATGATCACCGGCTCCGTGACACGCAACTATTCGCGCATCGTCCAGGGCCAAGGCTACGTGGTGGATACCGTGGTCACCATTGGCTATGACACCCCGTGGCGGCAGGTGGAGGCGATGCTGATCGAAGCGGCGCGGCGCACCGACGGGATCCTGCAAACCCCGGCGCCGCAGGTATTCCAGACCGCGCTGTCGGACTTCTACCCCGAATACCGCCTGGTCGCCCAGGCCATCCCCAGCGAGCCGCGACCGCGCGCACTGCTGCTGAGCGTACTGCACGCGAATATCCAGGACGTGTTCAACGAGTACGGCGTGCAGATCATGTCGCCGCATTACCTGGGCGATCCGCAGGAGGCGAAATGGGTCCCCAGGGAGCATTGGCACGCAGCGCCGGCGAAGCCTGAAACGCCTTCCGACCACTGAGGCCTGCGCCTTGCGGACCTTCATCTATCCTGATCCGTCCACGGGCCCAGGTTGCGATGTCGCGCCCGCCCCATACTTCCGCCCCGGAGACACCCCATGAACCTGCATTTGTCCGACAAGCTCGCCTTGGTCAGCGGTTCGACCAAGGGCATCGGTTTCGCCATTGCCCAGGGCCTGGCCCGCGAAGGGGCGAGGGTGATCGTCAATGGCCGCAGCCAGGCTTCCGTGGACGAGGCGCTGGGGCGCATCCGCTCCACTCAGGCGGACGCCAAGGTGGAAGGATTCGCCGGCGATCTTTCCGATCCGCAGCAGGTTGCCGCGCTGGTGAAGCGCTATCCGGCGGTGGATGTACTGGTGAACAACCTCGGCATCTTCGACCCCAAGCCCTTCGAGGACATCCCGGACGAGGACTGGGTGCGCTTCCTCGACGTCAACCTGCTCTCCGGTGTCCGTTTGTCCCGCGCCTACCTGCCGGGCATGAAGCAGAAGAACTGGGGCCGGGTGGTATTCATCAGCAGCGAGAGTGGCATGGTGATCCCGGTGGAGATGATCCACTACGGCGTCACCAAGACGGCCCAGCTCAGCCTGTCCCGCGGGCTGGCGGAGACCTGCGCGGGCACCGGCGTGACAGTGAACGCGGTGCTGCCGGGGCCGACCGCCTCGGAGGGCGTCAACGAATTCGTCGAGAAACTCTCCGGCGGCCAGCCGTTCGCGGAGTTCGAGGCCGAGTTCTTCCGCAGTGCGCGGCCCAGCTCCCTGCTGCAGCGCTTCGCGCGCCCGGAAGAGGTGGCCAACCTGGTGGTCTACGTCTGCTCCGAGGCCTCGTCGGCCACCAATGGCGCGGCATTGCGGGTGGACGGCGGTGTGGTGCGCTCGCCGTTCTGAATCACTCGGCGCTGTGGCTCTCGAACTCCAGCCCCAGCGCCAGTTCACCACTGCCGAGCTGGCCCAGCCACTGTTGAGCCTTCGGGCCGGACAGGTGTGCCTCCAGCTCGGCCTGGCTGGCCCAGCAGGTCGATACCTGCCAGCGGTCGGCGGCCAGCGCCTGCAGCTCGCCGGACTGACAGCCCGGTTGGCGGCGCACCTGTTCGAGCAGCTCGCCCAGGTAGGAACCCAGCGCACTGGCCTGGCCGGGGAATGCCTGGACGCGGACGATGGCAATGGCGGACGGGGACATGGCGGGGCTCCTTCTGCAATGGATGGCCATTGGGCGCTGGCGCCGGCATCCGGTAAAGGCCGGAACCGGCTTTCAAAACCGATGCTGGAAGGTTACGGCCGCGCCGTCTGCGCATGAACTGCCAATTCCCGGGAAAACCGTTGGACCAATCCTTCCGCTGCGCGCTGCGATGCTATCGGGAGCGTAGGAGCGGACTTCGTTCGCGATGTGCTACCGGCGGGCCTGGAATGGTCGGAAATCGATCGCGGACAGAGTCCGCTCCTACGAGATGCTTCTGCGCTTGGGTCGGCCCTCACCCTAACCCTCTCCCAAAGGGAGAGGGGACCGTTCGGTGCAGGATGAAACCTCAGCGTCAGCTGGCTCGGGCGGCCCCCTCTCCCTGAGGGGGAGGGCTGGGGTGAGGGGGATGCATTGGTACGGACTCCCCAGGAAAAGACAGTTGCTCCTATGCTCCCTGGGAATTGGGTTTTGGCGTCAGCCCAACTGCTGCAGCAGGTCGCGCACCTTGTCCAGCGCCGGGTCGATATCCAGCGTGTCGATGGCGCCGAAGCCCAGCAGCAGGCCGTCGCGCACCGGCACCTGGTGGTGGAAGGGCGCCAGGCCGTAGAGGCCGACTTCGACCTTGCGCGCCAGCTCGGTGAGCAGCGCCACGTTGGTCGGCTGGCGCAGCAGCGCGGTGAGGTGAAAGCCGGCCACCGAGGGCACCACCTCCAGCCAGGGTGCCAGGTCGCCGGTCAGCCGCGCGAGTATCCGTTCGCGGCGCCCGGCGTAGATACCGTGGCAACGGCGGATGTGCTTGAGCAAATAGCCTTCGGCGATGAACTTGGAAAGCGCCCATTGCGGCAGGGTCGAGCTGTGCCAGTCGCTGATCTGCCGGGCGCGCACCAGCGCGGGGAACAGGCTGGGCGGCGGGATCAGATAGCCCAGGCGCAGCTCCGGCAGCAGCACCTTGGAGAACGTTCCGATGTAGGCCACCACGCCGTGCCGGTCGAGGCTCTGCAGCGCATCGGTGGGCCGGCCTTCGTAGCGGAACTCGCTGTCGTAGTCGTCCTCGATCACCAGCGCACCCAGCTCCAGCGCCCGCGCCAGCAGCGCCTCGCGGCGCGCCGGGCTCATCGGCATGCCCAGCGGGAACTGGTGCGACGGGGTGGTGTAGATCATCCGCGTGCCTTCGGGAATCAGGTCAACGCAGATGCCCTCGGCGTCCACCGGCACGCTGGCCACGTCGGCACCCAGGGTCTGGAAGATCAGCCGCGCCGGGGTATAGCCGGGGTCTTCCATCGCGACTCTGTCACCCGGCCGCAGCATGATGCGGGCAAGCAGGTCCAGCGCCTGCTGCGCGCCATTGCAGACCATCACGTCGTCCAGCTGGCAGTTCACCCCGCGTGCATAGGAGATGTGCCGGGCAATGCCATCGCGCAACGGCGCGATGCCTTCGGGGGCGCTGTAGTGCCCGCGCATGCCGGCCATCTGGCGCAGCGCATGGTTCACGCAGCGCCGCCATTCTTCCTGGGGGAACTGCAACTGGGTGGTGGCGCCGCCGATGAAGTCGGCCTTCGCCGTGCCGGCGGCGCCGGGGTGACGCAGGCGAGTGTCGAGGTTGCACCAGCGCTCGATGTTTTCCTGGCTGGCGAAGCGCACGCCATCCTGGCGCCGGTCATGCCGCGGCAGGTGCGTGTTGACGAAGGTGCCGCTGCCGATCTTGCCCACCAGCACGCCTTCATAGGTGAGCTGGGCGTAGGTGTCGGAGATGGTCTTGCGCGAGATACCCAACTGCTCGGCCAGCAAGCGGCTGGGCGGCAGGCGGGTGCCGGCGGCGAGGCGGCCGGAGTCGATGGCTTCGCGCAGCTGGCGATAGAGTTGCCCGGCGAGATCTTTCTGGCCGTGGATGATCAGGTGCAGCTCCAAGGGCGAACTCCGGGGCAGGGCGGTCGCGCAAGCGTAGCGCCGGCATTGGCCGTGGTGAAGTTGCGCGGTGCAATTTCGGTGGATTGGCCACCTCTCAGGGCGAGGCGCCGGCGCACAATGGCCGGGTCATTGTCTGGAGTTCCTGTCATGGAGCCGCGTCTGGATTACTACACTGCCTCGCCGGAAGCGCTGAAGGCAGTGCTGGCGCTGGAAGCCGCCATCTTCGAGCTGTCGGTGGAGAAGCCACTGCTGGAACTGGTGCGCCTGCGCGTGTCGCAGGTGAACAACTGCGCCTTTTGTGCCGACATGCACGCCATGGAAGCGCGCCGCAATGGCGAGACCGAACGGCGCCTGTTCGCCGTCAGTGTGTGGCGTGAATCGCCGTTCTTCACCGAGCGTGAGCGCGCGGCGCTGGCCTGGAGCGAGTCGGTGACGCTGCTGTCCGAATCGAAGGTGCCACTGGAGGTCTTCCAGCTCGCCCGCGAGCAGTTCAGCGAGCGCGAACTGGTTGACCTCACCGTGGCCATCGGCGCCATCAACGTGTGGAACCGCCTGGGCGTGTCCTTCCGCCAGCCGCCGCCGGCCTGAGCGGGTGCCTTGCCTGCCGGACCTAGGGGGACGCCCAGTCCTTGCTCGCGAACAGATTTACAGGCAGCGGTGGTGTTGAGGTTGTTCGCGAGCAAGCTCGCTCCTGCAAAGGGCAGTCCGGCGTAGTGGCAGGCAGCACAGCGCGCCGATCAGCAGGGCGCTGGCGGCGGCGCCCAGGGCCGGAATGAAGCTGCCGGTCAACCCGCGCAGGGCGCTGGCGGCCAGTGGCCCGGCGATCTGCCCGACGCCATACAGCGCCGTCATCGCCGCCAGCATGTTGAAGCGCACCTGCGCGGCCACCGCGCGGGCCGCCGGCATGGCGATGGTCACGGTGCCCATGAAGCTGCCACCCACCAGCACCGCGCTGCCCAGATAAAGGAAAGCGGACTCGCCCAGTGCCGGCAGCATCACGCCGATGGCCTGCACCAGCAGGTTCAACGCCAATGCGCGACGGCCGCCGAGCCTCAGGTGCAGCCGATGCCAGAGGAAACACGACGGTGCCGCACCCAGGCCGAAGGCGGCCCAGACCTGCAGCGGGTCGATGGCGCCCAGGCCGCTCTTCATCAGCAATGGCAGGTAAGTGGCGGTGATGATGTAGCCGAAGCCGGCCAGGCCGTAGACCAGCAGGATGATCAACGCGGACAGCTCGGGCATCGGCCCCGTACCGTTCGTTGTCTGCTGCGGCGAAGTCGGTGCTGCGCGGCCCAGCGCGGGGGTGGCCAGCAGCGACAGCACCAGCCCGGCCAGCGCCAACACGCACCAGATCGCGGCGCTGCCCAGGCCGAAGGCGTTGCCGGCGGCAATCAGTTCCGCCGAGACCAGGATGCCGACGCCCACGCCGGCGAACATCATCGGAGCGCCATGGCTTTCGCCCATGCTCTGCAACAACCATTGCGCCGCGCTGACCAGCACCATGGCCGTGAGCACGCCCGCCAGCAGGCGCACGCCGACGGCAAACCAGACGGGTGCCGGAATGGCCATGGCGGCGAGGGCGGCCAAGGTGCCGACCAGGGCGATCAGGCAGATGCGTGCAGCATGTCGTTCGTGGCTGCGCGCCAGCAGCAGCGCACCCAGCAGGTAGCCGGCGTAATTGGCCGAGGCCGCCAGCGAGCCGCCGGTGACGCTGAGCACGCCGTCGCGCACCATCAGCGGGTAGAGCCCGGTAAAGGCAAACCGGCCAAAGCCCATGCCCACGGCAAGGATCAGTGCTGCCGACAGCGCCGCGGGCAGGCGGCGGGTGCGGCTCACGGGCGTGCCTCGAGGGCTTCCCGCCAGCGCTGGAAGGCGCCGGTGGCGTAGCCTTCGCGCCAGATCAGCAAGGTGTCCACTTCCAGCAGCGGCACCACCTGCAGGGCCGGCATATCCCGATGCAGCTCCAGCACTGAACGAGGCAGCACGCCAAAACAGGAGCCGGCGTTAACGCAGGCGAGGATGCCATGGTACGAACCGACCTCCTGCACGGCGAGCGACGCTCCGTTCAACCAGCGCTCCAGCAACTGCCGGTAAGTGCAACCGCGGGCGAAGCCCACCAGCGTGCGGATCTGCACATCCTCGGGCCGGGTTACCGGTGGATGGTCGCCAGGCAGCACCAGCAGCAACTCCTCGCGGAACACCGGTTCGGCGCACAGGCCGCGCTCCAGCAGCGATTCGAAGCCGGGTTCGGCGTGGAGGATGTCCGGATGGGAGATCAGCGCGCAGTCGAGCAGGCGGTTCAGCACTTCATTGATCAGCTTCTGGCTGTGGCCGGTGGTGATGTGCAGTTCCACGTCGGGATAGGCCCGGTGAAAGCGCGCCAGGATTTCCGGTAGCCGGCTGGCGGCGGCGGCCTCCATGCTGCCCAGGCGCAGGCTGCCGGTGGCGCTGCTCGGGTGCAGCGACTGGCGGGCTTCGGTGGCGAGGGCGAGCAATTGCTCGGCGTAGCGGAGAAAGTCGCGGCCCTGGTCGGTCAGCGTCATGCGCTTGCCGTCGCGCAGGAACAGCGCCGCGCCAAGGTCTTCCTCGAGCTGGCGGATGCGCGTGGTGACGTTCGATTGCACGCGCTGCAGGCGGGCCGCGGCGCGGGTGACGCTCTGTTCCTCGGCCACGCAACGGAAGATTTCCAGGCTGGAGAGATCCATGATTAATCTTCAATAGAGAATATGTTGCGACGAATATTCTCTTTATGAGATGTTAAGTCAAGCCATTACAGGCCAAACGGCGACTTCGCCGACCCTGACGTTGAGGACCCCGTCATGCGCATCACCGACCTGCTCGGCATCCAGTTCCCCATCATCCAGGCACCCATGGTTGGCGTGTCCACCCCGGCGCTGGCCGCGGCGGTTTCCAATGCCGGCGGCCTGGGTTCCATCGGCCTGGGCGCCAGCAACGCGACGCAGGCCCGCGCCCTGTTGGAGCAGACCCGCGCGCTGACCGACAAGCCGCTCAACCTCAACCTGTTCTGCCACCGCCCGGCGGTGGCCGATCCGGCGCGCGAGGCGGCCTGGCTGGAGCACCTGCGCCCGCTGTTCGCCGAGTTCGATGCGCAGCCGCCGCAGCAGATCACCGAGATCTATCGTAGCTTCCTGGCCGATCCGGACATGCTGGAGTTCCTCATCGAGGCGCGCCCGGCCGTGGTCAGCTTCCACTTCGGCCTGCCGCCGCAGAGCTGGATCGATCGCCTGAAGGCCGCCGGCATCCGCCTGTTGGCGACTGCCACCTGCCTGGAAGAGGGCCGCGCCATCGAGGCAGCGGGCATCGATGCGATCGTCGCTCAGGGCTATGAGGCCGGTGGCCACCGGGGCGTGTTCGAGCCGGAGAAGGACGCGCGCATCGGCACCTTCGCGCTGGTCCGCACGCTGGTGAAAGGCACAGGCCTGCCGGTGATCGCGGCAGGTGGAATCATGGATGGGCAGGGCATGCGCGCGGTGTTCGAACTGGGCGCCCAGGCCGTGCAGATGGGCACCGCGTTCATAGCTGCCGACGAGTCTTCGGCCAACGCCGCATTCAAGGCAGCGCTGCGTGGCGAGCGAGGAGAACGCACCGAGGTGACGGCGGCGATTTCCGGCCGCGCCGCTCGCGGGATGGTGAATCGGCTGTTCACTGACCTGGGCAGCGCCGATGCGCCGGCGCTGCCTGACTACCCCATCACCTATGACGCGGCCAAGGCGCTGACGGCTGCAGCGAACGCCAAGGGCAATACCGACTTCGCCGTGCAATGGGCCGGGCAGGGCGCGCCGTTGTCACGGGAGATGCCGGCGGCGCAGCTGGTGGCGACGCTGATGGCCGAGTTGCGTGACAACGCCTGATTCAGCGAGCGCTGGCGGCCGTGACGGGTTTCTCCCGCGGCCGCCACAGCTCGGCCAGTAATACGCCGCTCAGGATCAGCGCGCCACCGATCAGGTGATAGCTGGTCAGTTGCTCGCCCAGCACCACGGCGGCGATGGCGGCGGTGAACACCGGCAGCAGGTTGAAGAACAGCGCCATTCGGCTCGGCCCCATGCGCTGTACGCCCTGCATCCAGGCCAGCGCACCGACGATGGAAGCCAGCAGCCCGGCATAGAGCACCAGCGGCAGGTTGGCCGTGGTCAGGCCGTGGTGCGGCGAAGCGATATACAGCGGGGCCAGCGCAACGATGGCCACCAGCACCTGCAGGTAGAGCATCAGCAGCGGCGGCAGCGGCAGGTTCCATTTCTTCAGCAGCACGCCGTACACCCCATAGGCCGCCGTGGCGACGATCATCATGCCATCGCCCAGGTTCACGCCGTGGCTGATCAATTGTTGTGGGTTGCCCTGGGTGATCACCAGCAGCACGCCGCCCAGCGACACCAGCGCGCCGAGCAGCGCGGTGGCGCTCATCCTGTGGCGCAGCAGGATCGATGCCAGGGCGAGGGACATCAGCGGCATCAGCGACAGGATGATCCCCATGTTGGTCGCCGAGGTCAGCGCGGCGGCGTAGTACGCCAGGCATTGGTAGACCGCCATGCCGAGCAGGCCGAGGGTGACGATCCTGCCCAGGTTGGCGCGGATCACCGGCCAGTGGGCAAGGGTGGCGCGCAGCAGGAAGGGCGTCAGCAGCGCGCCGGCCAGCAGCCAGCGGAAGAAGCCGATTTCCGCGGGGGCGATCTGCCCTACGGCGAGCTTGTTGACGACGGTGTTGCCGGACCAGATGACCACGGCCAGCAAGGGGAACAGGTAATTCATGGGAAACGCTTCCGGGGATAACGGTGCATATTCTCCGCTCGTCCGAATCCAGACGTATAATGAAAATAAGACAATCCACCCCGGCTTTCGGACATGACCCGCGTACTGCCGCTTCCCCTTCCTGACATCGACCGCCTGCCCGCCGATCTGTACTTTCGCTACGACGAGTTCGACGCCGGGACTCACTCGCCCAGCCACCGCCACGCCTGGGGCCAGCTCAATTACGCCTCCCACGGGGTGATGGAGCTGGAAGTGGACGGCCAGCGCTTTCTCTCGCCGCCGCAGTACGCGGTATGGGTGCCGCCGGGGCGTTTACACAGTTGTTACAACCGGCAGGCCATCGTCTATCGCTCGCTGTACGTGTCCGCCGAACTGGCGCGCAAGCTGCCACAGAATCCCTGCACTCTGGCGATCAGCGACATCCTCAAGGCGATCCTCTCCGACTTTGCCGCACGCCGGGTCAACATCCCGCAGAGCGCAGCCGACCAGCGCCTGGCCGAAGTGGTGATCGACCAGCTCCAGGCCGCACAGCCCCATGATGATTACCTGCCTTATGCCAGCGGCGGCGCGCTGGGTGAGGTGCTGGCCGCGCTGCAGGCCGAGCCGGGCGACAACCGCACTCTGGCGCAATGGGCCGAGCGCGTGCACAGCACCGAGCGCACCCTCGCGCGAGCCTGCCAGCGGGAGTTGGGGATGTCGTTCGGCGAATGGCGCCAGCGCCTGCGGTTTCTTGCCGCCATCGAGGCACTGGCATCGGGGGAGGGGGTGCAGCAGATCGCCTTCAACCTGGGCTACAGCAGCCCCTCGGCGTTCATCGCCATGTTCCGGCGGCTGTCGGGCACCACGCCGGAGCAGTATCGCTCGACCTTCCGCGCTCTGGCGGCGGAAGGCTGAGCATCAGCCGCGGCCTTCTTCCAGGCCCTTGAGGGTCTTGCGGCAGTGGATCAGCGCGTCGCGCACCATGAAGTTCACCAGGGTCGGGGAGACGCCCAGTTCCTCGGCGATTTCCTTCTGCGTGCGGCCGTGCAGGCGGTACATCTCGAAGGCATAGCGGGTGCGCTCGGGCAGCGTCTGCAGGGCGCTGGAGATAGCTTCCAGGGTCTCCCGGTCCTCGTGCTCCATTTCCGGTGACGCGGACGGCGTCGCGATGTGCATGCCTTCTTCCTCGCTACCCGAGTAGCGCTTCTCCAGCGCCTGACGGCGATAGAGATCGATGGCCAGGTTGCGCACCACACGCATCAGGTAGCCGCTCTGCGACTGGATGCCGGGGGTGAGGTCGCTCGCATTGAGCTTGATGTACGCATCGTGCACCACGTCTTCGGCATGGCTGCGGCAGCCGAGGATGCGTGCGGCCGCATTGATGAAGGTCTGCCGGTGGGTGGCGAACAGCTCGTGGAGAGCGGGGCGCGACTCGGCGGGCATTGGCTTGGACATGCAAGGTGTTCCTATGCGGCGGCGGAGGCGGGGACGTCCACATGGGTTGAGGCGGTAATCTAGATCAAATGATAATTATTATCAATTTATTCGAGAGACTCCGACTATCGCTCTGGGACAGGGTTCCCACACAAGTGTGAAGTTTTTTCATTCGCATCCATTCGTCAGAACTCTCGACTTACAGGTGAAGGACAAGCCAGGAAATTTCGCCGGCGCATATCTTATGAGAATTAATCGCATCCGAGAACACTAACTATTTCATTGCCTCCCTCGTCTTCATGGCAGAGCTGGAAAAACGGGGTAACCGCTCTGCGTCGGCATCCCCATCTGGAGAGAGGAGAAGAGCAATGGCTTTCGATCGCGAAGACGCGGTGTACAAGGTGCTGGTCAATGGCGAAGAGCAGTACTCGCTGTGGCCGGTCTACAAGGAAGTCCCGGCCGGCTGGCGTGAGGCCGGCAAGCAGGGGAGTAAGGCCGACTGCCTGGCCTTCGTCGAAGCCAACTGGACTGATATGCGCCCGCTGAGCCTGCGGCAGAAGATGGACGGCCAGGCTGCGGGGCACTGACCCGTGCTGCGTCTGTTCTGCCTGCCGTACTCCGGCGCCAGCGCCATGCTCTATGCGCGCTGGAAGCGCCAGCTCCCGGAGTGGATCGAGGTCTGCCCAGTGGAGTTGCCCGGCCGTGGTCGGCGCTTCGCCGAAGGCCTGCAGACCGATCTGCGAGCTCTCGCCAGCCAACTGGCCGATGAGATCGCCGCACGCCTGGATCTGCCTTACGCCATCTTTGGCCACAGCCTCGGCGGTCTGCTGGCCTTCGAACTGGCCCATGCCCTGCGCGAGCGCGGCCTGCCGCTGCCGCAGGCGCTGTTCGCCTCGGCCGCCTCTGCGCCGTCACACCGCGACAGCCATCGTGAGCTGGCGCAGGAGCAGAGCGACGCGCAGTTGATCGAACGCATGCGGCGGCTGGGCGGCACCTCGGCGGCGGTGTTCGCCGATGCCGAGATGCTTGCCCTGACCCTGCCGGTGATGCGCGCCGACTTCCTCCTCTGCGGCCGCTACGACTACCGCCGACGCGCGCCGCTGACCTGCCCGATCCATGTGTTCGGTGGCAAGGGCGACCGGCTTTCGGTCGAGTCGCTGTCGGCCTGGCAGGACGAGACCTGCGCCGGTTTCTCCCTGGAGATGCTCGAAGGCGGCCACTTCTTCATCAACACCGACGAGGCGCGCCTGCTCGAACTGATGCTCGGCCGCCTGCAGCAACCGGGGAAACCGTCCAGCGCAGCGCTGGCCTGAGTGCCCCTCGCGGAGAATCCAGATGCCTACCTCCACTCTGTTCGATATAGCTTCACTGGTTGAAGCGCGCGGCGGCCTGCCGTTGCTGGTGCAGGCGCGCGGCGAGGGTATCGACCTGCTCGATGCCCTGGCCGAACTGCGCCCGCTGGTTGAAGAGCGCCTGCCGGTGTGCGCCGGCATTCTCTTCCGTGGCTTCCAGGTCGGTGCGGCGGAGCGCTTCCGCGAGTTCGCCGCCGGCTTCGGCCATCCGCTGCTCAACTACGAATTCGGTTCTACGCCGCGCAGCAACGTCACCAGCGGCGTGTACACCTCCACCGAATACCCGCCGCACCAGCACATCCCGCTGCACAACGAACAGGCCTACACCCGCGAGTGGCCGATGAAGATCTGGTTCTACTGCGTGCAGGCCGCACAGAGCGGCGGCGAGACTCCCATCGCCGACAGCCGCGAGATCTACCGCCAGGTAGACGAAGGCATCCGCCGACGCTTCACCGAGCGCGGGCTGATGTACACCCGCAACTTCGGCAACGGCCTGGATGTGGCCTGGGAACAGGTGTTCAACAGCGACGATCCGGCCGTGGTCGAGGCCTACTGCAGGGCTCACAAGATCGGCTGGGAGTGGAAGGACGACGGCGAGCTGCGCACTCGCCAGGTCTGCCAGGCAGTGGCGCAGCACCCGACCACCCGCGACTGGGTCTGGTTCAACCAGGCGCACCTGTTCCACGTCTCCAACCTGCCGCCGGAAGTGCGCGAGAGCCTGCTGGAAATCGTCGACGAGCAAGACCTGCCGCGCAACGTCTACTACGGCGACGGCAGCCCCATCGAACCCTCGGTACTCGACGAAGTCCGCGGCGTGCTGGAGGAGGCCAAGGTGAGCTTCCCCTGGACCAGCGGCGATGTGCTGATGCTCGACAACATGCTGGCGGCGCATGCGCGCTCGCCGTTCAGCGGGCCGCGCAAGGTAGTCGTTGCGATGGCCGAAGGTCACGGGGCCTGAGCGGCTGCGCGTCGGCCATGCGTCGTTGGAAGACAGACAAAAAATGCTCATTCACTGCAGTGAACTGCGCTTTTTTGTCTGCCTTCCGCCTCGCCTGGCTCTAGCTCGCGCGCTCAGGTTCATTCCCGAAAATTTTTTCCCGGCGAATACCCACCATTCGCCGCCAGAACAGGTGATGTCATGAACGACCGTTACGAAGCCGCAGGAAACCTGGTCGAGGCCCTGCTGCAACGCGCCTGCGAAATGCCGCGCAAGACTGCCCTGCGATTCATCGCCGAGAATGTCGAACAGCCCATCAGCTTCCGCGAGCTGGACGAGCGCGCCCGCGCCATGGCCGCCTGGATGCTGCGCCACGGCCAGCAGGGCGACCGCGCCGTGCTGCTATTGCCCAGCGGTCCTGAATACGTCACCGCATTCTTCGCCTCCCTCTACTCGGGGATCATCGCCGTGCCGGCCTATCCGCCGGAGTCGGTGCGCCCGCAGCACCTGGCGCGCCTGCGCTCGATCCTCGACGACGCAGAACCCAGCCTGGTGCTCACCGACTCCACGCTGATCGAAGCCCTGCGCCCGGCCTGCGTGCGCGAGAACGGCGAGAGCCCGCTGCTGCTGGCGGTAGACCAGGCCGATCCGGCGCTGGCCGTCGAATGGCAGATGCCGGAACTGGCCGACGACGACATCGCCTTCCTGCAGTACACCTCCGGCTCTACCTCGACACCCAAGGGCGTGCAGGTCAGCCACGGCAACCTGGTCGCCAACGAGCGGTTGATCCGTCACGGTTTCGGCATCGGTGACGACGACGTGATCGTCAGCTGGCTGCCGCTGTTCCACGATATGGGCCTGATCGGCGGGCTGCTGCAGGGCATCTACAGCGGCGTGCCGGTGGTGCTGATGTCGCCGCAGTACTTCCTCGAGCGGCCGGTGCGCTGGCTGGAGGCGATCAGCCGTTACCGGGGCACCATCAGCGGCGGGCCGGACTTCGCCTACCGGCTGTGCCACGAGCGTATCGCCGAGGGCAAGCTGGCCGGCCTGGAGCTGTCCCACTGGCGAGTGGCCTTCTCCGGTTCCGAGCCGATCCGCCAGGACAGCCTGGACGCCTTTGCCGAGCGGTTCGCCCCCTGCGGCTTTCCGCCAGGCGCCCCACACGGCCGCCACGTCGGCCCGCT
>OGQD01000837.1_pt1 | contig 21632 bp, 17 predicted proteins | sample 1553091 | NCBI WGS metagenome assembly OGQD01 (sample SAMEA2580290, study PRJEB22360) | human gut metagenome | biome: human gut; feature: human-associated habitat; material: faeces | place: Denmark | collected 2008/2010
ATTCTTCCAGATAATCTGCGGTTCTATATTAGATAGCTCCATGAAATTTATTTTTATCAAAATTACGAAATAAAAAATGCTTCCGATCATTCAGAAGCATTCTTTTTTATTGTTTTAAATGTATTTTCAGCATCCGCATTCTCCGTAAACAGGTAGGGTAACAACCGTTCCGTCCGGTTTTTCAATCGTAAGCGTACCTTCAAAAAGTAAAGCTTCTTCTCCTTTTATTTTTTTACCTTTTACCGAGATTTTGTAGTCGTCGCTTTCAATTTCTTTGCTCAGTTCTTCGTCTACTTCCATATCACTTGAAGAGATCAGATTCATGGCGAGTCTTTTTCCGTCCAGCTTCATGTAGGCTGTTTTTCCGGCATCATCTGCATAAATATATTTTTCGTTTTCAAAATCCGACTTGCTTTTTGCAAAATAGCAAGAACATTCCTTAATTTCTTTCGGAAAAGGAAATGGATCAACAACAATGCCTGTTTTCTGGGCATCTGTTTTTACAGAATCCTGAACGACCGTTACAGAATCTTTTTTTGCCGAATCGGAAACTGTTTCTTTATCCTTTTTGCAGGCAACCAGAAGGAAAGCTGAAAAGAAAATGATTACATATTTCATCGTGTATTATTTAATTTAACCTAAAAATTTTCGAAACTTAAAGGTATGAAAAATTTAATTTATTGATTTTTCTGATAAAGTTTGACCGTTTAAAATCATTCATATCTCATTCTGAATTCATCAATTTTTTTTAGAATGATGCTTGTCCAGTCTGTTTCATCCGGTGAAATGATGATGGTTTTAAATCCGAATTTTTTTCCTTCCATTTCAATTCCGGCAGAATCATCAATATGAATATTAATGCCAAATTCCGGAGGAAATTTAGAGACATTTTTGCCTTTCTTTTTTACTTTTCTGTCGTGCAATTGCTGATTGATGATAAAATCAACCGGAATACTGTAAGATAGAAACATCAGCTTAATTTTTAAAGTACTCCTGTAAGAAGTTGTATAAATATAAATTGTATGTTTTCTGTCTCTTAGTGCTTTAAACAAGGCAACTGTTCCGGATCGAATCCTTTCGCATCCGATAATTTTAGCCCAAAAAGTCTCTTTTTCTAAAGGAAATCTATGGTTGGAAATAATGGTATCATCTAAATCAAAAGATATTTTCATAGATTGAAAACTGCGGAAATTCTGAGGCTATCCTCTCGCTCTTTCAAGCAGCGTCATCATAAGCAATGAAAGAATGACCAGGCTTTCTTCTTCGTCATCTATATCAACCAGTCTGTCCAGTTGAAATCTTCTTCCGAAGAAAGACGGCATTTTTTTCAGTTTAAAATAAGCTTTTCCGTCTATTCCGGCTACGGTGTAGGAAGGATTTAAGAAATATCCGGTAAACATTCCGATCACAGGAATTTCGCTCACCATTCCGTCCAGAAACTTTGTCCATGCGTTGTCTTCTGTGATGGTAAATCTCTCTTTATCGTTACTGTCCAGAACGTTGTAAGTCGATTTCCAGAAAGAACGCATACCTTTTCTCGCCAGTCTTCCAAAGCTTCTTCCTGTCGCTATTTCAGTTAAAGAATAAGAGGCATTAAAATCAAGCCATCGATCGGCTTTGATTCTGAAGAGTTCTTTAGACTTGCTCTCATCATTAAAAATGATAACGTCTTCTTTTAGTTTGAACATTTTCTGGCGCACATAAGCGACGTAATTTCCGTTTTTGTCTGTAATATTGAAATCACTTGCCAGTGTTGAAATTTTAAATTTAAAATCCAGTGGATAGTTTAAATTGTTAAGAACCATTGAGTTTTATTTTTTTAAGTTAATATTTGGATGATCAAATATAAGGTTTTTAATCTGAGCTTAGAAAACGGAACTGTGGAAATGGATGATTATTAAAAAGAATTAAAATTTATTTTTAGGCTCTTAACATAAAAACAACAGGTAGTAAACTGTCAACAATTATCATTATTTTTGTTCTATGGATTACCCGAGTAAAGTTTTAGCGAAAGCAGTGGATGAAATTGCCGGATTGCCCGGTATCGGAAGAAAAACGGCTTTGCGTTTGGCATTACATTTATTGAAACAGCCCAATTCCAGAGCAACAAGTCTTGGAAGTTCCCTCATTAATCTCGTGAACGAAATAAAATACTGCAAAGAATGTCACAATTTTTCAGATTTTGAGATTTGTGAGATTTGCAGCAACGAGAAGCGAAATGATGAGGTGATCTGTATTGTGGAAGATGTACGCGATGTAATTGCTATTGAAAATACGGGAAAATATACAGGAAAATATTTAATTCTGGGGGGTAAAATCTCTCCGATGGAAGGAGTAGGACCCAATCAGCTGAATATTCCGAGCATTGAAAAAAAACTGAATGACGGAAAGGTGAAGGAGTTTATTTTTGCTTTGAGCGCAACGATGGAAGGCGATACCACTGCTTATTATATCTATAAAAAGTTTAAAAATTTTGAGGTAAACTTTTCAAGCATTGCAAGAGGAATTTCTGTAGGAGATGAACTGGAATACGCAGATGAAATTTCTCTGGGAAGATCGATTATGAACAGGCTGCCTTATAACGAAGGAAATTCTTAAAACTAATATTCTTCATGGAAGCTCCATTTTCAAATAATCCCATATCGGAAAAATTAAAGACTTACAGTTTAGCATGTATTTATCTTGCTGTAAATTCTCTTTTTATCATTAAATACGGAGAACAGTATAATATTCCAATTTTGGCAGGATATCTTATTATATTTTTCGGATTGGGTTTCTTTTATCTAAAATTTCATTTCAAAGAATTTTTTTATAAAACGGCTTTTTTCCTGGGAATATTTTTCTTCTTTCTCATTAGTATTTATCTGAATTACAAAGTGGATGGAAATACGCTGAATGTTGATCGCTGGTCTGCCATGGAAGTCGGGATAAAGGCTGTTTTCAATGGGCTGTATCCTTACAATATTCCCGATCATATGGGAAGAGAGTCTTCCAATCTGCCGGTTCTTATGGTTTTTGGGATGCCTTTTTACCTGCTTTTCGGAAGTGTAGGTTATCTGCAGTCTTTTTCTTTCCTGCTTTTTGCTTATTTAATTTTTAAAATTTTTTCGGATTACAGGCAGAGACTGGCTGTGTTGATATTGCTTTTCCTTTCGCCAAGTTATTTGTGGGAAGTGTATGTTAAAAGCGATTTGTTTTCCAATTTTATCATCATTGTAGGATCGGTTTATTTAATTTGGGAAAAATTCATCAAAGAGAAAAAGATCAATTCTGCGGTTGTATCGTTTTTATCCGCTTTAATTTTACTCACGAGACTTTCAGCAGTTATTCCGCTGACAGTTTTATTGTTTAAAAAATTTGTTGATTTTTCAATAAAAGAAAAATTGCGCTTTACGGCTGTTTTTTTAGTTACAGTGATTGCGGTCTGTTATATTTTCTTTCACAATGCACCCGATTTTGATGTTTTCCTGAAGCATAACCCTTTTGCTATTCAGGGAGCAAAACAACCTTTGATATTAAGTATTTCTTATATTGTTGCAGGCTGTATACTTTCATTTAAAGTAAAATCTTTTTATGAAACTCTGTTTTGGTCAGGAGCTTTACTGTTTATCTGTGTTTTTGTTCCGTTTGCGATGTTTTTTGCAGAATATGGCTATGAGAATATGATTGTTAATTCATATTTTGATATCAGTTTTTTCAATATGTCGATGCCATTTGTAATGACCGCTTTAATTTTGAGCATTTTTAAAAATAATATAAAAGTATAGATGGTTTCCGTAATTATTCCTATGTATAATGCTGCACAATCCATTGTTTCTGCTTTGGACTCTGTGAAAAATCAGACTTTTCCACTGGAGAAATTTGAAATTATCATTGTGAATGACGGTTCCACAGACGAGAGTGCTTCTAAGGTTACAGCTTACATTAAAGATCATTCTCAGCTTAATATAACTTTATTACATCAAAAAAACGGTGGGGTTTCGAGTGCAAGAAATACAGGTTTAAGAATTGCAAAAGGAGATTATATTGCTTTGTTGGATGCCGATGACGAGTGGGATTCCGCGAAAACGGAAAAACAGATACAGTATTTTGAAAATAGTAATCTGAAAATAGATTTTCTTGCCACGGCGAGAAATAACAATAAAATTCTTTTTCCGTACCGTATAAAAAATGGTCTTGCAGAAATTACCTTTAAAAAGCTTTTGATAAGAAATGAAGCACAGCCTTCAACGGTAATGTTCCGAAAAAAAGTTCTGGAAAATACAGGCTATTTTGATGCCGAACAGCGGTATGCGGAAGATGTAAACTACTGGATGAAGGTTTCCCTGAAAAACAAAATGTACATTCTGAATGAAAGTCTGGTTCTTGTAGGCAAAGGAAAAAGAAGTTTCGGGGTTTCGGGTTTGTCTGCAAATCTTCCCGAAATGGCAAAAGGTTTTAAAAAGAATCTGAAGGAAATGTATGATTTAAAAGAAATAAACTTTATTCAATATACCACATTTAAGCTTTTTTATAAAGCAAAATATTTACTTTTGCTCCTTCGGACTTTTTATTATAATTTAAACAGAACAAAATAAACATTTCACAAGTATCAAATGAAAATACTCATCACAGGAGGAGCCGGATTTATTGGAAGTAAGTTGTCTTTAGAACTTAAGAAGAAGGGGTATGAAGTTACGGTTCTGGATAATCTTTCTTCTCAGATTCACGGAGAAAATCCTGATGAGGATTCCCCTTTGTACAGAAATATTTTAGGGAATGTAAATTTCATTAAAGGAGATGTAGCTCATTTTGAAGACTGGGAAAAAGCGATTGAAGGGCAGGATGTTATTGTACACTTTGCGGCAGAGACCGGTACCGGACAATCCATGTACCAAATCGAAAAATATACGGATGTGAATGTTTCCGGAACGGCAAAAATGCTGGATATTCTCGTAAATAAACCCCATCAGGTAAAAAAAGTGATTATTGCTTCTTCCAGAGCAGTTTATGGAGAAGGAAAATATCTTCATCCCGAATTGGGACTGATTTATCCCAGACCCAGAAACGTAGAAGAGATGCGAAAAGGAAATTTCGAAATTATTTATCCTGACGGGCAGATTCTTCGCGCTTTGCCAACGGACGAAGAGTCTAAAATACATCCGACTTCCATCTACGGAATTACAAAATATACACAGGAACAGATGGTAATGACTGCCTGTTCTTCCATGGGAGTTGCTCCGGTTGCGCTGAGGTTTCAGAATGTTTACGGAGAAGGACAGTCGCTTTTAAATCCTTACACAGGAATTTTATCTATTTTTTCGTCCCAGATTCTTAACGGAAACGATATTAATGTTTTTGAAGACGGAAACGAATCCAGAGATTTCATTCATGTGGATGATGCCGTGGAAGCAACAATTCGTTGTATTGAAAATGATGCGGCGAACGGCGAAGTTTTCAACGTGGGAACTGGGGTTTCTACCGCAGTAACTACGGTAGCGGAAAATTTCAGAAAATTCTACAATGTCGATTTTGAAATTAATGTTTCCGGGCAGTTTCGTTTAGGAGACATCAGACATAATTTTGCAGACATCAGTAAGATTAAATCAAAATTAAATTTTCAGCCGAAAATATCTTTTGAAGAAGGAATGTCTAAATTTACCCATTGGGTTCTGCAACAGAATATTCAGGATGTAAAGTTCAAAGAATCCCTGGAAGAAATGAAAGTAAAAGGACTTTTAAAATGATCAATCTAAAAGACAAAAAAATACTTTTTCTGTCGGTTAGTTTTTTTAAATATGAAAGAGCCATAGCAAAAAGACTTTCTGAACTGGGTGCTGAAGTGGATTTTTATGATGAAAGACCTTCCAATTCCAATTTTTCGAAGGGTATTATCCGTCTTAATAAAAGATTCTACCATCTTAAAATAAACAATTATTATAACCGGATTCTTGACGAAATTAAAGACAAAGAATACGATTATTTCTTCCTGATAAAAGGAGAAGCCATTCCTGTTTTTTTTCTTGAAAAAATAAAGAATGATAATCCCGGAATGGAAATGATTTACTATAATTTTGATCCATTGACGGAATATCCCAATCTGATTGAAAATCTTAAATATTTCGACAAAAAGTTTACGTTTGAATACAATGATTCGGTAAAATATAACATAAGCTTCAGACCTTTGTTTTATGTTGATGAATATAAAAGTTTACAACAGTATTCTCAGAAACCGGAATATGACATTGTTTTTATCGGAAGCGCTCATACGGATCGTTATATTGTAGGAGAAAAGATCAGAGTAATGGCAGATCGGCTGAATCTGAAATCTTACTTTTATTACTATGCAATGGGAAGAATCGCATTCCGACTGAAAAAGATGATTGATAAAAACCTGAAGCAGTTTGATATTACAAAAGTAAGTTTTGATAAGCTGAATCACCATCAGATCATCTATTTTTACAAAAAAACAAAATCTGTGCTGGATATTAATAAACCTTTCCAGAATGGCTTAACCATAAGAACCTTTGAGGTATTGGCTTCGGGAAGAAAATTAATTACCACCAATTCGGATATCAGGAATTATCCTTTTTACTGTCCTGAAAATATTTTAATTGTAGACAGAGAAAATATTCAGCTCAATCCTGAATTTTTTGCAACCGATTGTAAAGAAATGAATCCGGAAATTTTATATAAGATGTCTTTGGATTCTTTTATAGACTGTCTTTTTGGAGAAGATCAGAATGATTACTGGAATTCTTTCAGAACTAATTAAACTTAAATCAGTTTATCATAAAAAACAAAAAAGCAACTCGACAGAGTTGCTTTTTATATGTAAAAATAAGATTTGCTTACTTCGTTGGTGCAGGAGTCTGAACCGGAGTTGTTGCTGAAGCAGGAGCAGAAGACTGCTTAGCCGGAGCTTCTTTTTTTGCAGGCGTCTGAACCGGAGCTGTTGCTGAAGGTTTACCTGTAATTACAACGCTTAAAAGGATAAGAACAATAATTGTTCCTCCTAAAGTCCATGTTGCTTTTTCCATAAAGTCGTTGGTTCTCTGTACTCCAAACTGAGCAGAAGATGCTCCTCCGAAAGTACTGGAAAGACCTCCTCCTTTAGGATTTTGAGCCATAACGATGATAACCAATAAAATACTGGCGATCATAATAAGAACCATCAATAGTATAAATATAGAATCCATTAATTTGATATCTTTTTGAATGGGCAAATTTAATCTTTTTTTACCGAATGACAAAGAAAGATATTATAAATGTTAACAAAAATAAAAAACGGCAACAACTGTTGCCGTTTTTTCTGTAAAAACAGGATGTTTTATTTAAAATCAGAATCTTTAGCCTGATTCACTTCGTAAGATTTTACGTTCATCGTCATGTCCATTCCCATTTGGCTTACCGTAATGGTGTAAGGCATTTTTACGCCTGCCACATCTTTGTAATCTGAGTATGTTGTAGGAACAGTCATTGTCTGTCCCATGGCTTTTACTGTTTTTGTTTCTCCGGTTTTAAGACCCGTTTTTACGCTGTAATAATAAGTAGTATCTCCGTTTTTTACAACATAAGAATCTTCACCGCCGATTTTTTCAATTCCTGCAAGCTTGTAGTCAGCAGATTTTGCAAAACCAACCTCCGGGAAAAGTTCAGTATTTTTAAGCTTTTCAGCAATTTGCTCAGGCTTCATATCCACTTTATTCCCCATTTGCTCAGAATAACCAGTCTTACCGTCAAATACCTGCTTCTGAACAGTCTGTCCCATTGCAGTAACCATAGTAAGCTCTTTTCCACCTTTTGCCTTCATCATTTTCAGGTCGATATTCTGTCCCTGCATAGACATGGAAGCATTTACCGTGTAAGAAGAAACTTTATCAATGTTTGCTTTTCCTCCGATAGCGTTGATGTATTTATCTGCAATAGAAGCAACAGTAACTCCGGCATCTACTTTCTGTGTTGTTGGCTTTGCTACAGGATTGGCTTCTTTATCAAAATATTTTACCGGATATCCTAATTTTTCCAGACCTTCAGAAATGTCAGATGCTTTTCCGGCGATGAAAATTCTGCTCTGGTTAGGAAGAATGGTAGATTTTACAGCATTAGAAACATCTGCGGCTGTTACTTTATCAATAGATTTCAGATAATTGGTATAAAAATCATCAGGAAGATCCTGTACTTTCTGGTTTAAAGCAAATCTTGCAATGGTTGCAGGCTGCTCCAGAGACATGATGAAAGAACCTTTCAGTTTTGCTTTTGCATTTGCAAGTTCTTCAGGTTTTACAGTAGAAATAGCGTTAAGTTCATTCATAAATTCCTTTACCGCTTTATCCGTAACTTCATTTCTTACACTTGCACTTGCCGAGAATTGCGGAGAATATTTGCTTGCGCTAAGATTAGAGTAAGCGCCATATGTAAATCCGTTTTTCTCACGAAGGTTCATGAAAAGTCTCGCTTCACCGCCACCTCCAAGAATATAGTTTGCAATGGTTGCAGGGAAGTAGTTAGGATCTTTCATTTTCAGCGTGTTCAGGTTGTTCAAAGAAACCACAGACTGTACTGCTGAAGGAACATCCACTACGTTAATTTCCGTTTTGGCAACATTAGAAGCAGGTTCTAAAGGAGAAACCGGAGTATTTGCTTTTTTCCATCCGCTGAATGCTTTTTCAACCATTGGTTTTACCTGATCGAATTTAACGTCTCCAACGATTACCAGATAAGCATTGTCCGGAGCGTAATATTTTTTGTACGTATTCTGTACATCTGCCAATTGAATTTTGTTGATTGACTCTACTGTTTCAAATTCTCCTCTCGATGTATTTTTACCATACATTAAAGCGTTAGAAACTTTTGAAGCAATTGAAGACGCATTTTTCTCTTCAGATTTTAATCCTTCAATCGCTCTGTCTTTAGAATTCTGGATCTCTTCAGCAGAAAATTTAGGATTAATGATCGCATCAGCCATTAAGCTCAATACCTGAGGGAAATATTTTGAAAGGGAATTTGCCGCAGCTCCGTTAGAAGAAAAGTTTAAGTTCGCTCCAAGATAATCCACTTTTTTGTTGAATTCATCCTTGCTCATGTTGGTGGTTCCGTTTTCGAACTGTTCCGCCATGATTTCACTTACGCCTGCAACACTTCCTTCATAATAAGGCGCTCTGTCCATGCTAAGACTTGCGCTTACTCTCGGAAGTTTATTGTTTTCCACCACCATTACCGTAAGTCCGTTGCTCAGCTGGAAAGTTTTTGGCTTTGCAATGTTAATGGCAGGAGTTGGTCCCGGTTTTGGCATTGCATTAAGATCTATCTTTTGTGCTGAAACCATTCCTGCGAAGAAAAATGCTGCAGCTATATATGTTAATTGCTTTTTCATTTGTAAAAATTTAATTTTTAATAATCATTTTAACCTAAATACCGGTAGATTACTTTTTCTCAGGTACGTAATTGATGATTATTCTTTGGTTGGAATTAAGATACTTTTTAGCCGCATTCTGAAGATCCTGTCTTGTAATGCTTCTGTAGATATCAATTTCTTTGTTAATCAGGTTTGTATTGCCCATCAAAACGTGGTTGGTTGCCAGTGAAGCAGCAATCCCCTGAATATTGGAATTAGAATTTACAAACTGGTTTTCAAACTGGTTCTGAAGCTTTTGGTAATCTTCCTCAGAAATTAAAGTCGTCTGCAGTTTTTTGATCTCTGCATCAATGTCCGCCTGCAAAGTCGCCTTTGTAGTTTGTCCCATCGGGATCGCAAAGAATGCAAAAATACCGTAGTCTTCAAGACCTTGGTTGAACGCCTGTACCTGAAGCGCTTTTTTATCCTGATCCACTAATTTTTTGTATAAAACAGAAGATTTTCCGCTGCTTAAATAAGAAGAAAGCATATCTAAGATATAAGCATCTTTCTCTTTGTTACCCGGCGTTCTGTACGCAAATACATAAGCAGGAAGCTGAATATTAGGATCCGTAGCCGTTACTTCTTTTTCCTGAGTAATAGGAGCATCTTTCGGGAAATCTTTCGGATAAACCGTTCCTTTAGGAATTCCTCCGTAGTATTCCTTAATCCACTTTTTAGTCTGTTCAGGCTTAATGTCTCCTGCTACCACCAAAGTAGCGTTGTTTGGAACATAATATTTTTTATAAAATGCCTGAAATTCTTCTAATTTCGCAGCATTAAGATCCTCCATAGAACCGATTGTAGGCCAGTTGTACGGGTGATTGGTAAATAAATTTTTCTGTACTGTTGTGAAAAGATTTCCGTAAGGCTGGTTATCCATTCTCAATCTTTTTTCTTCTTTTACAACCTCTCTTTGAGTGTCTACACCCACCTGATTAATCACCGCATGACGCATTCTTTCAGCCTCCATCCAAAGTCCCAACTGTTCGTTGTTGGATGGGAAAGTCTCATAGTAATACGTTCTGTCGTTCGTAGTATTGGCGTTGTTTTGTCCCCCGTTTGAAGAAACGATCTTAAACCAGTCACCTCTCTTAATGTTAGGTGTTCCTTCAAATAAAAGATGCTCGAAGAAGTGAGCAAAACCTGTTCTTCCTTTTACCTCGTCTTTTGCACCCACATGGTACATTACCCCCGTTGTTACAACCGGAGCCGAGTTATCCTGATGAAGAATTACATGAAGACCATTTGGTAAGTCATACTCTTCGAATTTAATTTGTTGTGCATTAAGGGCCATTCCGAAGAAAGCCGCTGCAGCAACAGAAAGAAGTCGCTTTTTCATAAAGTAGAAATTGTTTTGTCAATTAGTTCCAAAAATACGTTAATTGTTACATTATTATCAAAATAAAATTAGCCTTAAAAGTATTTCTCTGGAATAAAATTATATTATGTTAAAAAGTGGTATCATATTTTCAGTGAAAGTCTAGAATAACAACTACTTTTGTAAACAAGAAATCATTGTCGTGATGAAAAACTTTTTAGACCAGAATATCTCACTAGAATCTTTAGTTACCTTATTCAGCCAGGCTCCCGTTGCGATGTCTTTGCTGATGGGAGAAAATTTCATAATAAACAATGCCAATCAGCAGATTCTTGATCTTTGGGGAAGAGACGCTTCGGTAATCGGGATGCCCCTGTTTGAAGCCCTTCCGGAGATAAAATCGCAGGGACTTTTTGAAATTTTAGATAATGTGTACAAAACAGGCGAAATATTCAAAGGAAACAAATGGTCTGTTTTTCTGGAAAAATTTGGCAACTACGAAGAACATTTTTTCAACTTTATCTATGCACCCGTTTACAGTGATGAACATAAAGTTATCGGGGTAAGTGTTGTAGCCACAGAAGTTACAGAACACGTTATTTCAGAGAAAAAACTTTTAGAAAGTGAGTACCGCTTTGAAGACCTCATCAGACAATCAGATTATTCCACCGCCATTTATCGCTCAGAAGATTTATACATAGAGCTTGCCAACGACAAAATGCTGAGAACGTGGGGAAAAGATGCTTCCGTGATAGGCAGGAAGCTTGAAGATGCACTTCCCGAACTCGAAGGACAGCCGTTTATAGGCTTATTAAAAGACATCTTTAAAACAGGAAAAACCTACTCCGCGACAGAAGACCGTGCAGATCTCGTAGTAGACGGGAAACTTCAGACTTTCTACTATAACTTTTCTTATAAACCGCTTAAAAATTCCAACGGGGAAGTGTATGCGATTCTTAATATGGCAGTGAATGTTACAGATCTTGTAAAAGCCAGAAAAGAAATACAGGAAAGTGAAAGAAAATACCGTGATCTTGCAGATTCTATGCCTCAGTTTGTCTGGACTTGCGACAGACATGGCAAAATAACCTATATGAACGATAATTGGTACAAATACATGAAGTTCAGTAAAGAAGAAGATGCCAATGAAGCCATTAAAAAAGTCATAAGACCTGAAGTTTATCCGAATATTATAAAAATCTGGGAAGAAAGTGTAAACACAGGAAAACCATTTGAAGTGGAATACGAATTTTCAGATCCTCAGAATCCGGATGTTTACAGGTGGTTTTTGGGAAGGGCAGTAGCCAGTTTTGATCCGGACGGAGAAATAAGCCAATGGATCGGAACCTTCACCGATATAGATGATTTCAAGCAGTTACAGACCCAGAAAGATAATTTTTTGGGCATCGCAAGTCACGAGCTTAAAACACCGCTTACCAGTTTAAAGCTCTACACCCAGTTTATTGAAATGAATCTTAACAAACAGGGCGATTATAAAAATGCAGAGGTGGCAAAGAGAATGAACGATCAGATTGATAAACTGACGGAACTCGTGAATGATCTTCTGGATGTTACCAAAATTCAGAAAGGACAGATCCAGCTCAATGAGTCTGAGTTTGATTTTGATCAGCTTGTAGAAGACGTTATTGTGGAACAGCAGATGACGGCGAGACACAAAATTATATTCAATAAAAGCAAGATTGGAAAAGTAACCGCCGACAGACACCGTATTTCTCAGGTAATGAGCAACCTCATCAGTAATGCCATTAAATATTCTCCTGATGCAGATGAAATTGTGGTTTCTACCCAGATAAAAGACGACATGATCAATTTCAGTGTTAAAGATTTCGGGATCGGAATTCCGGAAGACAAACAGCATAAAGTTTTTGAGCAATATTACCGGGTAAGCGGAACAAAAGAACATACCTTTCCGGGTTTAGGATTAGGACTTTACATCTCCTCGGAAATCATCAAAAGGACAGGCGGAAAAATTTATGTTCACTCCGTAGAAGGAAAGGGGTCTGATTTTTGCTTCGAAATACCTAAAATTAAAATATAAAACATGTCTACACAAATTTTAGTCTTGAATGATAGTCCTGCAATTGTTGATTCTATTGAAATGATGATGGAGCTTGAAGGACTTACTGTTGCCAAGTTCTATAAAGGATCGGATATGCTCGATGCACTGAATACACAGCCAAAACCGGATGTTATCCTCATGGATATGTGGCTTTCCGGAGAAGACGGAAGAGATATATGCAGAACCATAAGAGCCGATGAAAATTTAAAAGATATTCCGGTGCTTATTATGTCCGCAAGCCGAGGACTGGAGCAGTCTGCGCTCGATGCGGGAGCCAATGATTTTATCGCAAAACCTTTCGACATGGGAGATATGATTTCCCGCGTGAGAACGTATATCAAATAAAAACAGATTTTCTTGAAACATCAAAATCCAAAATTTGAATTCTCCATATAATACACTAATTTTGTGTTCCCAAAAATTTTTTGCAGCATGGAGGATTATCTGAAAGGACTGAATGAATCACAATACGAAGCCGTTACCACATTACAGGGACCATTAATGGTTCTCGCAGGAGCGGGTTCCGGAAAAACGCGTGTACTTACCATGCGTATTGCCCATCTCATTACCAACGGAATAGATCCTTTTAATATTTTGGCGCTTACCTTTACCAATAAGGCAGCAAAAGAAATGAAAGAACGTATTGCAAAAGTAGTGGGACAGAGCAATGCAAGAAGTCTCTGGATGGGAACTTTCCACTCTGTTTTTGCAAGAATTCTGAGAAATGAGGCACATTATTTGGGATATCCTTCCAATTTTACCATTTACGATCAGCAGGATGCATTAAATGTCATCAAAAAAGTGTTGAAAGACATGAATATTGATGCCGATCTGTATAAACCCAAAAAAGTTCAGGCAAGAATTTCTACCTACAAAAACAATCTCATCACCGTAAAAGCTTATTTCAACAATCCTGAATTGATGGAAGCCGATGAAAAAGCCAATATGAAATTTATCGGGCAGATTTACCAGCGGTATGTAGAGCAGTGCTTCAAAAACGGATCGATGGATTTTGACGATTTGCTGTTAAAAACCAACGAATTGTTAACCCGTTTCCCTGAAGTGTTAGCAAAATATCAGGACAGATTCAGATACATTCTTGTGGATGAGTATCAGGATACGAACCATTCTCAGTATCTTATCGTTAAAGCTTTAGCCTCAAAATTTGAAAATATTTGTGTCGTGGGAGATGATGCACAGTCAATCTATTCCTTCCGTGGCGCGAATATCTACAATATTTTGAACTTTAAAAAAGATTATCCGGATGCAATGACGGTAGCTTTGGAGCAGAATTACCGTTCTACCCAGAATATTGTAAATGCTGCAAATGTAGTGATCGCGAAAAACCTTCAGCAGTTCAAGAAAAATGTTTTCAGCGAAAATGAAGAAGGAGAGAAAATCAAAGTATACCGTTCACTTTCCGATGCCGATGAAGCGAATTTCGTAGCCGGAAACATCTGGGAAGCCAGAAACCGCGAGCAGAGAAAATACAGCGATTTTGCCATTTTATACAGAACTAACTCTCAGACGCGTGCTTTTGAAGATGCACTGAGAAGAAAAAATATTCCTTACAAAGTCTACGGAGGCCTCTCTTTCTATCAGAGAAAAGAAGTAAAAGATCTCATCGCTTATCTGAGACTTTTGGTGAATGAAAACGATTCTGAAGCGTTGATGAGAATCATCAACTATCCGGCAAGAGGAATTGGAGAAACTACCCAGAATAAATTGGTTGTTTTTGCAGATGCACAGAATGTTGCCGTTTCAAAAGTTTTGGATAATTTACCGATGTATGCGCCACATTTAGGCTTAAATAACGGTGTTTTAAACAAACTGAACGACTTCTGGTCGATGATCAAAGCATTTCAGGTACTGCTGAAAACAGAAACTGCGTACAGTGTTGCGATGGAAGTGGCAAAACGAAGCGGGCTGATTAAATTTTTAAAAGACGATCAGACTCCTGAAGGAATTTCCCGTGTAGAAAACGTTCAGGAATTAATGAACTCGATGCAGGGATTCATTGAAGAGCAGATGCAGTTGGAAGACGGAGATCCGAGCTTACCGAATTTCCTTGAAAACATTGCCCTTTCTTCCGATACGCAGGATAAAAACAATGAAGAGGATATGGTATCGTTAATGACGATCCACCTTTCAAAAGGTCTTGAATTTCCGGTTGTACATTTGGTGGGGCTTGAAGAAAACCTTTTCCCTAGCTTCATGAGTTCTTCCACAAGAGAAGATCTGGAAGAAGAAAGACGTCTCTTCTATGTTGCTTTAACGAGAGCCGAAAAGCAGGTGTTTTTCTCTTATGCCGTTTCACGTTTCCAGTGGGGGAAAATTACCGATGCGGAACCTTCAAGATTTTTAAGTGAAATTGATGAAGAATATATCGAGTTTGTAAATCCTGCAATTGAAAAACGTTTTATCAACAATTCGGGCATCAAATCCAATATTTTTGATGAACATCCTTCCGAAATGAGAAGTTTCAAAAAGGTGGAAAAGAAAACCATCGAAAGAAGCGACAGCTCAAAACCGATTGCAGAACCACGCAAACTGAAACCTGTAAGTACGGCAAAAATCATCAATCCGAGCGGAGCTTCTTCTCAGGATATTGAAGTCGGCGATAAAGTAAGACACGACCGTTTCGGAATCGGAGAAGTGACTTTCCTCGACGGAACCGATCCTCAGAATATCAAAGCCAAAGTAGTCTTCCAGCATGAAGGCGAGAAAAATCTTATCCTGAAATACGCGAAACTAACTAAGATTTAAAAATTCATTTCAACTTTAAAAAATAGAAGATGATAATATTCATTTTCTATATTCTTTTAGTCTATTAATTTTGTAGACTAATAAATATAATTTACATTTGCACTTTTAAAACATGAATTTAAAGTGAGGAATGTATGAAGAATAAAAAAACTATTTTTTCGGCATCGGTATTATTTTTCCTGGGAACATTTGCGTACGCACAGGAAAAAGATACAGTAAAAACAAACAACTTAGAGGAAGTTGTTATTTTAGGATCAAGAGGCGGAGCAAGATCTAAAGTAGACAGCCCTGTTCCGGTGGACGTTTTCAATATCAAAGAATCTTCGGTTATTTTACCACAAACGAACGTCGCACAAATCCTTAATTTTATTGCACCGTCATTTACATCAACCATACAAACGAATGCAGACGGAACCGATCATTTGGATCCGGCACAGCTCAGAGGGTTGGGTCCCGATCAGGTTTTGGTTCTGGTAAACGGAAAAAGAAGACACACTTCCGCGTTAGTCAATGTAAACGGATCTCCCGGAAGAGGAACAGTAGGAACCGATCTTAATGCCATTCCTTCTTTTGCCATCAGTAAAATTGAAGTTTTAAGAGACGGTGCTTCTGCGCAGTATGGTTCGGACGCTATTGCAGGAGTGATAAATTTAGGTTTGAAAAGAGATACCGGAAAACTGACGGGACAACTAAGCTACGGAGGAAATCTTACCCCAACAGCCAACGATCATACAGGAGATTTTGACGGACAGAATATTCAGGTAGACCTTAACTACGGAAATAAAATCGGGAAGAAAGGCGGATTCTATAATATTACATGGACATCCCAGTTCAGAAATCCTACCTACAGAGCGGGAACAGAAAGCGGAAACATTTTCAATGCTTATAACGCTATCGAACAGCGTGCTTTAAATAACGGCGTGAATCTTTCATCCCTTTTCACGAATATCAATAATACTCCGAATTCCCAGCAGATCATCAATTATATTCATCAGTATGCACAGGAAGTCAATTATTTTTCTCCGACGTTGCAAAACCAGATCCAGTCGGCGAATACAATTTCTGCATTACAGGGAATTTTAAATACGAATGTGACGGATCAGGAGCTGGCTTACAGAGGTTTGTCCAGAAAAGATTTCAATATGCAGGTGGGACAGTCTAAACTGAATAATCATCAGCTTTTTGCCAATGTAGAAGTTCCGTTGAACGACAACTGGAAAGTTTATACTTTTGGCGGATACAGCTTCAGACACGGAACTTCGGGAGGATTTTTTAGAAGACCCAACCAAAGCAGAACATTTACAGGATTGTATCCCAACGGTTATCTGCCGCAGATCGGAACAGACATTCAGGATCTTTCGCTTTCCGCAGGAATTAAAGGAGACTGGAAAGGCTGGAATATCGATTTCAGCAATACTTTCGGGCAGAATTCTTTCAGCTATGATATTAAAAATACCGGAAATACTTCTTTAAGATTCAATTCTCCGAATGAATTTGATGCAGGAGGTTTAAGATTTTCCCAAAATACAATCAACCTTGATTTTTCAAAGAAATATGATGTCTGGAGCGGAATCAACGTTGCCTTTGGAGCAGAACACCGTTACGAAAATTTTAAAATAACAGCAGGAGAAGAAGCATCTTACGCTACGTATGATGTTTCCGGAAATCTCTGGACCGGAAATACAGTTCGTCCGACCGACTTTTTCGGCGCTTCACTTCCGGGAGGTTCTCAGGTTTTCAGTGGATTTAAACCCGAAAACGCAGTAAATAAAAACCGACAGGCAATTGCAGGATACGCAGATGTTGAATTCAATTTTACCAACTGGTTATTGGCAGATGCAGCCGTGAGATATGAAAATTATTCAGATTTCGGTTCTACGTTCAATTATAAACTGGCTTCAAGAATCAAAGTAAATAAAGACCTTAATTTCAGATTTGCGGGTTCTACAGGATTCAGAGCGCCTTCCATTCATCAGATTTATTATAATGTAACGTCAACTTTGTTTACGAACGGACAGCTTCTGGAAGTGGGAACGTTCAGCAACGATTCCGAAATTGCCAATTTGCTGGGAATTCCAAGTCTGAAACAGGAAACTTCAAAATCTGCAAGTGTAGGATTTACCTATAAAATTCCTTCGGCAAAACTTACGCTTACTGCAGACGGATATTTCATCAGAATTGATAACAGAATTCTGCTTACCGGTCAGTTTGCAAGATCTGCCGTTTCTCCGGCAGCGCAGTTGATTTACGATGCCGCAAGAGTAAATGCCGTACAGCTTTTTACCAACGCAATAGATACGGAAACCAGAGGATTGGATATTGTTCTTACACATAATGCAAAATTCTCAAACATCAAACTGGATAATAATTTTGCAGTCAATCTTAACCAGACCAGAAAGGTTGGAGCCATCCATTCATCCGGATTATTACAGTCTTCAAATCTGGAAAATGTTTATTTTTCCGAAGCATCAAGAGTGTATCTGGAAGAAGCAGTTCCCAGAGTAAAAGCCAGCTTATCCAATCAGCTTACGTGGGGAAATGCCATTTTCTATCTTAGAAATACCTACTTCGGAAAGGTAACGAGCGCCGATATTATCGATGCAAACGGAGACGGTGTCATTTCTCCGAACGAACATCAGGAAATAACAGATAAAATCATAACCGATGTTTCTCTGGCTTATCAGTTTACCAAAAATATAGGACTTACCGTTGGTGTCAATAACCTGTTTGATATTTACCCAACGAAAAACCTTCCTGCTTCTTCCAATAATGATCAGTTTATTTACTCAAGATCAACTTCACAGTTTGGGCAGAACGGAAGATTTGTATTCTCAAGACTTAACTTTAATTTTTAAGTAATTTTTTTAATTCTCATCTGAAATGAATCTGGTTTTTCCGGGTTCATTTTTTATTTGGCTGAAAGACAATTTGTATCTTTAAACCATAAAAGTTTTACAATGAAAAGGATTCTGCTATTTTTACTTCTTACCCTGTTTTCCACACCGCTTTTTTCTCAGGAATACCGCACCGAAAATAATATCCATTATTATGATGAAAAAACCAGTAAATCTGATGCTTACATCAATGAAAGATGCGTGCTGGATATTTATATTCCGAAAAATGTGAAAAATTTTCCGACGGTGATCTGGTTTCACGGCGGAGGATTAACCGGAGGTGAAAAGGAAATTCCGGAAGGACTGAAAAATAAAGGAATCGCAGTGATTGGAGTCAATTACAGACTCTCTCCGAAAGTTAATGCCCCGAAATACATTGAAGATGCAGCCGCAGCAACAGCATGGGTTTTTAAGAATATTAAAAATTATGGAGGAAATGAAGATCTTGTCTTTATTTCAGGACATTCTGCGGGAGGTTATCTTGCCATTATGGTAGGTTTAAATAAAATGTACCTGAACAAATATGGAATTGATGCCAATAAACTTGCCGGAATTATCCCTTTCAGCGGACAGATGATCTCGCATTTTACCACAAGAAAAGAAAGAGGAATTGATGAACTGGATGCCAGAATTGATGAATATGCACCGTTGCATTTCATCAGAGCAGATGCACCGCCTTTGTTATTAATTACCGGAGACCGCGAGAAAGAGCTGCTCGGAAGATATGAAGAAAACGCTTATATGGCGCGAATGATGAAGCTGAAAGGTCATAAAGAAACTACTTTATACGAACTTCAGGGTTTTGATCACGGCGGAATGGCGCAACCCGCTTTTCCTTTGCTTATCAACGAAATTAAAAGAGTGGAAAAGAATAGGAAATAGGATGGAGGTAAGAAGATGGAAGTAGGAAGTAGGTTGGAAGCGGGAAGCTTGAAGCGGTAAGATTTGATGTTAATAAATGTGCATACAGATTTTAAACTCCCATCCTCCAGCTTCCCTACTTCTATCTTCCATCTTCTAACTCCCAACTTCTCGCCCAATTATTTTGCAAAGTTTTTTATTTTTTCTTTCTTTGGAGCGAAAATAAAATGATTTCGAACGATGGGTATGTTTTACAACAATGCGGTTTGTGATATTTATATAGGAAAAAGTGCAGGAGCCAAAATGATGCAGGATATCAGAAATGCTCAGAGAAATGTGAAAATTGTTTCTCCCTATCTTTCTCCTTTTTTAATTAAAGAGCTGATTTACCTTCATTCCAGAGGAATTAAAATAAGGCTGATTACCAGCGATGAAATCGAAGATTTTTACGGCTATGATAAGAATATTCACAAACTGATTATTCAGAATAAACACGTTGACGAAAAGGCAAAACAGACAAGAGATAATCTGGTAAGCCTCTCCGGAACCCTGCTTTTTGCCATGATCGGGTTGGGCGTGGTTTTGCTTCCGTTGATGTATCTTTTAAACAATTTTAAACTTGCTTACGGATTTATTATTGTCATTTTAATATTTCTGATAAGAGATTCCATCGTTAAAAAAATAAAAAAGACAAAAGTGTATCATTACAGCTACAAACAGCTTTTTCCCTTCAAGGTTTTTGTCTCTCCGAATAGCGGAAATTCTACCAATAAAACCTTCATTCACAGTAAAATTTACATTATTGATGATGAAATTGCCTATTTAGGCTCTTTAAATTTTACAGGAAGCGGCGTGAAAGACAACCACGAAACAAGAATACGAACAACCGATCCGGAAGCTGTTGCTAAAATTATCGAAGAAGTAAAAGAAATTTTTTATCATTCCAATCTTCCGGAAAGAGATATTCAGTTTTGGGGAAGTCAGTTGTATGAAGAACCGGATAATTAATTTTGTTGATAGTTGATAGTTGATAGTTGATAGTTGATGTACGTTGGATTAAATTTTTAAGCAAAAAATTCACAATTGACTGCAGAGCAAATTCACCATTCACTTTAATTAATCACTGCATTTATTTTCTGCCACAAAACATCATCGAAATCCGAAAGAGCAAGATTCACATTGTCTGCAGCATCGCCCATTCTGATGATGACGAGTTTTTTGCTTGGAACGACATAGATTTTTTGATCATTTTTACCTAAAGCACAAAACATATCATCCGGCGCACTCGGAATCAATTTTCCGTTGAACTGAAACTGAGTCTGCGGCATATGATAACTTGTTTTTCCGTTCAGCCACCACAGATAACCGTAGGCTAAATTGATACTTTGGGAAGTATTCGTCGCACTTTGAAAATAATTCGAATTGATGATCTGTGTTCCGTTCCAGTTTCCGTTGTTTAAAGCCATCAGTCCGAAACGCGCCATACTTCTGGTTGTACTCCAATATACACTGTTGTCACCACTTTGAATCCAGTTTCCTGTCATCCCGATTTTATCCCTAAGTTTGGCATTGAAATATTGTGACCATGTTTGTCCCGTTGCTGCAGCAACCACATCCTGAAGTTTTACATAAACATTATGATACGCCCATCGTGTTCCTGCTTCGGCTTTGTACTGTAGATTTGCCGGACTTACATCATCTCCGAGACTGTCGTCCAGACCAGAAGTCATCGTCAGTAAATTCCGGCAGGTAATTAAATTTTCTTTTGCCAAAGGAGCGCTTGTCCAGCCAGTTCCGATGTATGTGGAAACTTTATTGTTGATATTGATAAATCCTTCCTGTTCTGCAATTCCTGTCATTGTTGAGGTTAACGTTTTTCCTGCGCTTGCCCAATACCAAGGTGTAGTAGAAGTGTGTCCCGAAAAATAATTTTCCATAACAATTCTTCCATTTTGCAGGATCATAAAACTTTTAGAATGTTTGGTTTCCAGATACGTCAGAATATCCTGAACTTTGTCCTGATGCCAGTTTAATGCAGAAAGAGATTTCGTTTCCCAAGCATCACTGTTGGAAGGAGGAAAGTACATGGCTTCCGTTGTAGAAACCGTACTGTTCGGATCTGAAGAGGGTTCCGTAATATCATCAGAAGAACTGCAGGATAATGCTAAAAAACAAATGCAGGAACAGAAAATAGATTTTTTATTTTCATACGAAATTAGTTTAAATTCTAATTTTTAGATCATCATAACAATGAATAGTTAAAAATATTTCATGAAAAATGTTAAAAAGATCTTCAATTGCAATTTAAACTAATTTCAGAATTAACCGCAAAAG
>OGQD01000838.1_pt1 | contig 21625 bp, 21 predicted proteins | sample 1553091 | NCBI WGS metagenome assembly OGQD01 (sample SAMEA2580290, study PRJEB22360) | human gut metagenome | biome: human gut; feature: human-associated habitat; material: faeces | place: Denmark | collected 2008/2010
GTTCAGCGTGGGAAGAGTCGGAAAGGGCGGCGGTGCCCGCCGATGGCGTGATGCCTGGATGCACAGGTTCGCGAGCAAACTCTCTCCTACAAAGAACATGCCGGCCTGACCTGTAGGAGCTTGCTCGCGATCCACTGGTGGTCAAACGACAAAGGCCCCTCGCGGGGCCTTTGTCGTTTGCGCTTAGCGAGAGGCCTTGCGGCGCAACGCCGAGGGACTGAAGTTGGAGTCGTCCGGGGCCGGCTGGCTGAAGTCGGCGGTGCCAGGCTCCTCGTTGTCCAGCCACTGGATGCTGTAGCGGTGCGCCTGGAGGTCATGGAAGGTGTCCAGGGCGGTCCACACCATCGGCTGCTCGTAGAAGCTCTTCAGGTAGGCCAGCGACACGCGCCACAGCTCGCCGCGGCCGTCGTACTGGTCCACCACGGCGGCGCCCCAGCTGTCCTCGTCGAGGTAGAGGGTGCGGCGCGAGTAGATGTGCCGCGCGCCGGGCTTCAGCTTGCCGTCCACTACCCACACGCGGTGCAGTTCGTAACGGGTGTACTTGGGATTGACGTGGCCCGGGGTGAGCAGGTCCTTGTACTTAACCTCCGGGCTGGTGATCTGGTAGTTGTTGTAGGGAATGTAGATTTCCTTCTTGCCCACCAGTGTCCAGTCGTAGCGGTCCGGCGCGCCGTTGTACATGTCGGTGTCGTCGGCGGTGCGCAGACCGTCGGAGTCTTCGATCGGAGTGTCGTAGGCCAGCGTCGGGGCACGGCGCACGCGGCGCTGGCCGGGGTTGTAACCCCAGGCCTGGCGCGGTTCCTTGACCTGGTCGAGGGTCTCCTGGACCAGTGCGCCGTTGCCGGCCAGGCGAGCCGGCGCGGTGGTGAAGGTCATGTAGTAGAACAGTGTATTGCCGAGCTTGTCGTAGCTGCCCTTGGGGTCGTAGAAACGGAACAGCGCCTCGTCCTGGGAGGTCACCAGCGAGTAAGCGCCGTTACGCTGCACGCCGGCCTGGGACGAACGCCGCACGATATAGGTGCCGCGGTAGCGGGCGATGTGATTCCACACCGCTTCCACGCCACTTTTCGGGATCGGGAACGGCACGCCGCCGTAGGCGTCGGAGAAGCCGTTGCCGCCCTCCACCAGCTTGGCACTGGTGGCGTTCTTGTAGATGTTGTCGTAGATCCACTGTGGCGCCGAACCGGTACGGTGGGTCTCGTAGACCGGCATCTGGTAACTGTCCGGATAGGCGTTGAACAGTGCGATCTGCCCCGCGGTCAGGTTGGCCTTGTACTGGTCAAGGTTGGCCTTGGTGATGACGAACTTCGGCTTCTCCCCAGCGAACGGATCGACATGGTGCGCACCCGGCCCCTTGTAGCCGGCGGGTGCCGAGGTCAGGCCGCCGCTCCAGGCAGGAATGGTGCCAGCGGCGTTGCCGGCCTTCTCCGCGCCCATGGGCGTCAGGCTGCTCTTCAGCTGGGCAGCCTGGTCGGCCGAGACGGCAGCGCGCGCATCGGTGACGGCGAGGGCTGTCAGCGTGGCAAGGACGATCAGGGAACTCTTCTTGTACATGGTCCTCTCCGGATCAGAACGAGTATTTCGCGGTGATCGAGACGTTGTCGCGGTCGCGCATGGAGTTGCTGGAGCCGGCGCCGTAGTAGTTGGTGTACTGGGTGCCGACTTCGAAGGTGTTCAGGTAGCTGGCGTCGATGCCGAGGGTGTAGGCCTTGCGGCCTTCGATGAAGTTGCCGGTGCGGTCGGAGTTGCCGCTGAAGTCCTCCTGGTAGACGGCGTAGGGCGAAAGTTTCACCCCAGCGTAGACGTCGTTCCAGCTACCGGTGAGCAGCAGCGTGTAGCCGTAGCTGTCGCGGCTGATCTGCACGTCGTCGTCGTTGCCGCCGACGTAGGCCTTGTCCTGGGCGCCGACGAACTTGCGCTCGGTGCCGTCCCAGGCGGTGTACTTCAGGCTGCTGCCACGGATGTGCTCGGAGGCGAGCTCCGCCACGCCGGTCATGGAGTCGAAGGTCAGGTGCGGGCCGAAGTTGTAGATGGTCGACAGCGAGATGTTGTAGGTCTCGGCGCGTTCATAGTTCTCGAACAGGCTGCCGCGGCACAGCTGCTTGCCGGCCACCTGGGCGCAGGCCTGCCCGGCGGCCACATTGCCGTCGTAGAGGTTGGTCTGGCCCAGCACGCCCTGGGTCAGCAGGTCGCCGAGCAGGTCGTCGGTGGCGGAAATGCTGATGGGCATGTTCGGCCGGTAGGCGATCTCGCCGGATACCGAGGCATCGCCCAGGGTGGTGTTGAAGCTGAAACCGTACATGCGGATGTCTTCGACATAGTCACGGCGGGCTTCGGCGTTGCTCGCCATGTCCAGCGTGGCCAGGCCCGGCACCGCCTCGCCCAGGCCCAGCGGGCCGAGCAGGCTGTTCAACGCGTCGACATCGACACCCTGGTAGTTGCGCAGATCGACCGCGACCTGCGGCTCCTTGGCATGGTAGTTGACGAAGTAGAAACCGAACTCGGTGGAGTTGAGCTCCTCGGCGATGTAGCGGAACGCCACGCCGAACTGGCCGTCGTCGCGCGCCTCGATGTCCTTGCCGATGTTGGCCACCTTGAAGGTGCCGGTGTTCGGATCGAGGAAGGCGTTCGGCCCATGCGGGCCGTTGCCCAGCAGGCCGAGAGAGGCGACCGTCGGGTAGCCGGCCAGCAGTTCCTTGATCAGCGGGTCGGTTTCGGTGGTATAGGCGGTTTCGCCACCATCGCTGAACAGGTCGGTATCGGAGAAGTAGGTACCGACCGAGTCGAGGCGGGTTTCCTTCCACTTCCACTGGTAGAAGGCTTCCATGGAGAGGTCGTCGGTCAGGCCGAGGTTGAAGCTCAGGGCCTCCACCGGCACCAGCACTTCCTTGAGTTCGGAACCCGGCAGGTGGAAGCGTGCGGCGTCGACCGGGTTGATGGTGTTGACCCCACCACGGTAGAACACGCCCTCGCCCCAGTTCAGCACCTGGCGGCCGACGCGGCCGGTCAGCGGGTGCTCGTCGACATCCCAGCTGCCGGACAGGTAGGCATCCAGCAGCTCGGCCTTGCGGCCGGCGATATGCCGGGTGTCGTCGGTGAAGTGGTCGTCCTGCGGGTACGACTGACTGGGACGCTCCACGCCATTGGTGGTGTCGTAGTAGTCGTTGCGCTTGTCCATGATCTGCGTGTCGTAATACGCGGTGCCACGCATGAACAGGCCATAGTTCTGGTACTTGGCCGAGAGGTCGGAAGTGAGCTTGAAGACCTGGGAAACCAGGCCGGTGTCGAAGTTGCGGTTGCCGTCGTCGGCGTTGATGTCGCTGATGTTGCTCTTGTCGCGGCCCTGCACGCGCCACATGGCGCCGTAGGACAACGTGCTGTCCAGCGAGCCGGTGATCTCGTTGTCGGCCAGCTTGAACTCCAGAGCCTGGGCCGAGCCCGCCACCAGCAGCGGCAAGAGTCCCATCACCGCCCCCGCCCGCCGCGGCGCCCAGAAAATGGACGAGCGCGCACCCAATCGACTGTTCATAGACAGCATTACCTCCATGGCCAAGATTTATCGCCCCGGTCATTGCGGCCAGAGCTGTTCTTATTCGTTTCTCGGCTGCCGCCAGCCTCGGACAAAACCGGGCCGCCGTGCAGTAACACTCCTGCCAGAGCGCTTGCGGGCGCTATGGCCCCCCCTCCTCTTCTGCTTGCACGCTGGAGTTGGGACTATCGTGCAGGCAAAGTAACAAACTGTTTCCCCTCTGCCAATGGAAAGGATGTAATCCGTCTCTTTCAACAGGCAAAGAAAAGCCCGGCATATGACCGGGCCCTTCTCTTACAGAGGGTTATTACTGCGTGACTTATTCGACGGTGAAGGTCTTTTCTGCCAGCAGGCGATCGCCCTGAAACACCATGAAGCGCCACTGGCCCTGTACCACCTCATGATTCTCGGTGAACTGGTAGGCCATCACATCGGTGGGCGCGCCCACGACCAGCTTCTGCACCACTTCGAACTTGTCGTGGCGCTGGCCATCGGGGCTGACCACGCCGGGAGTGAAGTACAGCAGCGTCAGCGGAGTATCGCCCTCGACCTTGCCACTGAGCTGGTAGCGCAGGCCGAACTTGGTGCCCAGCTTGGCCGGCACGCGGGTGGTGGACTCGAGCTCCTGCTCGCTGCGCGTCAGCACGCGCTCGCCCGGCTGGTAATCCTTGTAGTTGCTGACGAAGACGCCGTACTCGACCGGGCCGTTGACGCGCACTTCGGCAAAGGCCGAGGAGGCGAAGGCAGAAGCCAGGGAGAGAGCCAGGACTGCTGGCAGGCGGGAAATGGGCATGTCGCGCTCCTTGTTGGGGTCCGCGCGAGGCTATGACATCGCCGTGACAGCCTGATGACAGCTTGGCGCCGCGTGGGTAGGCATGGCGCCAAGCGTCTATCATGCGTGGATCGGACCACTGGACACCATCATGAGCGACAGCCTGCTAGCCATCCGCCCGCGCGCCGAAGACGTCGAGGGCGTGCCCATCCTGCGGCCCCTGCCGTCTGCACAGCGGCGCAGCATCGGCCCCTTCGTATTCTTCGACCACATGCTCGAAAGCAGCTTCGCGCCGGAGCATGGCATGGACATCCGCCAGCACCCGCACATCGGCCTGTCCACCCTCACCTACCTGTTCGAGGGCCAGGTGCAGCACAAGGACAGTCTCGGCTCGGACCAGCGGGTACTGCCCGGCGACGTCAGCTGGATGACCGCCGGCCGCGGCGTCGCCCACGTCGAGCGAACCCCCGCCGACCTGCTGCACAGCGGCTCGCGCCTGCACGGCCTGCAGGTCTGGCTGGCTCTGCCGCGCGAGCTCGAGAGTTGCGAGCCCAGCTACAGCCACCACGCCAGCGCCAGCCTGCCGGAAAGCGACCACCTGGGCGTGCGCATCCGCATGATCGCCGGCACCGGCTTCTGCCTGGAGTCACCGGTGCCGGTGCACTCCAGAACGCTTTACGCCGACCTGCAACTCAATGCTGGCGCGACCCTGGTGATACCCGACGAACACCCCGAACGGGCGCTCTACCTCATCGAGGGAGAGGCCCTCCTGGACGACGAGCCCTTGTCACCGCACGAGCTGGTGGTGCTGCCCGAAGGTGAAACCTTCACCCTCAGTGCCTGTGGCGACTGCCATGCCGTGATCGTCGGCGGCGAGCCGCTGGATGGTCCGCGACGGATGAACTGGAACTTCGTCGCCAGCGACCCGGCACTGATCGACAACGCTCGTGCCCGCTGGGCCGCCCACGACTGGCCGACGGTGCCGGGTGAGCAGGAACGCATCGAGTTGCCGCGCTAGCCGAACAGAGAAACCTATCGGATATCGCCGCCGCGCTGTCGAACACCGGCGAATGCTTGAGGACTCGCGCGAAGGCCTGCTGTAGCATCGCGCGCCCTGAACCCTTGCCCCCGGCAAGCCCGCTACTTCTGGCCCGAGGAGTCCGCGATGGACCAGTCGACCGCCCAACGCCACACCAGCGCCCTCACCGTGCTGACCCTGCTGTTCTTCATGTGGGGCCTGATCACTTCGCTGAACGACATCCTCGTGCCGCACCTCAAGGCCGTCTTCACGCTGTCCTACGTGGAGGCCTCATTGGTGCAGTTCTGCTTCTTCGGCGCCTACTTCATCATGTCCTTCCCCGCCGGGCGGCTGGTGGAGAAGGTCGGCTACAAGAGCGGCATCATCGTCGGCCTGTCCACGGCCGGCCTCGGCTGCCTGCTGTTCTACCCGGCGGCCGGCTCGCAGTCCTATCCGTTCTTCCTCGCCGCGCTGTTCATCCTCGCCTCGGGCATCACCCTGCTGCAGGTTGCGGCCAACCCCTACGTGAATGTGCTCGGCCCCGCCGCCACCGCGGCCAGCCGGCTGAACCTGACCCAGGCGTTCAACTCCCTGGGCACGACGGTCGGCCCGCTGCTGGGTTCGGTGACCATCCTCGCCATCGGAGCCGGTGCCGCTTCGCAGATCGGTGGCTCCGCCGCCAGCGAAGCCGACTCGGTGAAGACGCCTTACCTGGTGCTGGCCGGGCTGCTGTTCGCCATCGCCGTGCTGATCGCCCTGTTCCGCCTGCCGAAGATCCATCACGGCGAACCCACCGATGGCGCGGCAGGCCGCCAGTCGATCCTCGCCCACCGGCACCTGGTGTTCGGGGTCATCGCGATCTTCTGCTATGTCGGCGCCGAAGTCTCCATCGGCAGCTACCTGGTGAGCCTGATGGGCCAGCCGGACATCGCCGGGCTGCCGGCGGAGCAGGCCGGCAAGTACCTGTCGTTCTACTGGGGTGGCGCCATGGTCGGTCGCTTCATCGGCAGCGCCCTGATGCGCGCGATCGCGCCGAACCGCCTGCTGGCCTTCAACGCCGTGGCCATCGCGGTGCTGATCGGCATAGCGCTGACCCTGGGCGGGCACGTGGCGATGTGGGCGCTGATCCTGATCGGCCTGTTCAATTCGATCATGTTCCCGACCATCTTCTCTCTCGCTCTGGAGGGCCTGGGCAACCTCACCAGCAAAGGCTCCGGCCTGCTCTGCATGGCCATCGTCGGCGGCGCGGTGATGCCGCTGGTGCAGGCCTTCTTCGCCGACCGTATCGGCCTGCTGCCCTCCTTTGCCGTGCCGCTGGTGTGCTACCTGTACATCATCTGGTTCGGTGCGCGCGGCTATCGTGCCGACCAATCAGCCTCCGCCCCTGCCGGTACCCCCTGAAACCACGCTGCGACGGGGCGTGGTGTCCGCGCCCCTTTCACCTGATTCCTACAGGCCTATCGGCCCCCTCGCCCTAGCTGGCGTCAGCTCGTTCCCGAAGACTGCCTTCCGTTTCCCTCCGCCGACCCTCTTCGGCGCAAGGGACCGATTTCCCCGGAAGGAGCACACCCCGTGGCTGACCCCCTCTCGCTGGTCGTCAATGGCCAGCCCCGGCACCTCGCCGTGGCCGCCGATACCCCGCTGCTGTACGTCCTGCGCAACGACCTGCAGCTCAATGGCCCCAAGTTCGGCTGCGGCCTGGGCGAGTGCGGCGCCTGTACCGTGCATCTCGACGGCATCGCCACCCGCTCCTGCGTCACGCCGGTCTCCGCGGCTGTAGGGCGCCAGGTCACCACCCTGGAAGGTCTCGGCACGCTGGATGCCCCGCACCCGGTCCAGCAGGCCTTCATCGACGAGCAGGCGGCGCAGTGCGGTTACTGCAGCAACGGCATGATCATGACCAGCGCAGCCCTGCTCGCCCGCAACGGTTCGCCCAGCGACGAGGAGATCCGCCAGGAACTGGCCTATAACCTGTGCCGCTGCGGTACCCACGTGCAGATCCTCAGTGCCGTGCGCAGGGCCGCCGAGCGAATCGGCAACCGCGGCCAGGAAAAACCGGCATGAGCCTGCTCGGCCGCCGTGAGTTCCTGAAGGCCGGCGCGGCCCTGCTGGTCAGCACTCAACTGCCTGACCCATTGCTGGCGCAAGGCGCCGATGGCGTGTTGACCCTCGACGAGGTCGACAGCTTCATTGCCATCGCCGGCAACGGCACCATCACCGCTGCCTGCGGCCATGTCGACCTCGGCACCGGCATACGCACTGCCCTGACCCAGATAGTCGCCGAGGAGCTGAACGTCGACCTGCAGCAGATCACCCTGCTGCTGGGTGACACCCGCTACACGCCCGACCAGGGGCCGACCATCGCCAGTTCGACCCTCCAGGTCAGCGCCATTCCGCTGCGCCGGGCAGCCGCCGAGGCAAGGGAGTTCCTGATGCAGCGCGCGGCGCAACACCTCCGGGTCGACATTCGCCAGCTCGACTGCGCCGGCGGGGCAATCTTCGTCAGAGGCAAACCCACCCGCAGTATCGGCTACGGCGAACTGCTGCGTGGCGAGCGCTTCGAACTGAAGGTCGATGCCAGCGCGCCGCTCAAGGCTCACAGCGATTACCGCGTGGTCGGCCGCTCGGTGCCGCGCCTGGACATACCGGCCAAGGTCACGGGCGGGCTGACCTACGTACACGACATGCGCCTGCCGGGCATGCTCCATGGCCGCGTGGTGCGGCCGCCCTACACCGGTGCGGATGTCAGCGCGCCGCTGGGCAGGAGCCGGGCGGAAGTGGATGAGCAGTCCGTAGCCCACCTGCCCGGTTTTGTCCGGCTGGTGATAATAGGTGACTTCATCGGCGTGGTAGCCGAGCGCGAAGAGCAGGCGATCCACATTGCCCGCCAGCTGAAAGTACGCTGGAAGCACTGGAGCGGCCTGCCACACCTGGGCCTGGACGAACTGGAATCCACCCTGCGCGCCCATCCCAAGCAGCCACGCATGCTCCAGGACGACACGCAGATGGATGCCGCGCTGGCGCAGCTCCACCGTCCCCTGCAGCGCACCTACGTCTGGCCCTATCAGCAGCACGCCTCCATCGGCCCATCCTGCGCGCTCGCGCACTTCGAGGATGGCCTGATGAAGGTCTGGTCGGGCAGCCAGAACCCCCACGACCTGCGTGCCGACCTGGCGACCTTGCTGGGCATGCAGCCGGAACAGGTCGAGGTCATCCGGATGGAAGCGTCGGGCTGCTATGGCCGCAACTGCGCCGACGACGTGAGCGCCGATGCCGCGCTGCTCGCCCTGGCCGTCGGCCGACCGGTGCGCGTGCAACTGATGCGCGAACAGGAACACGGCTGGGAGCCCAAGGGTTCGGCGCAACTGATCGAAGTCCGCGGCGGGCTGGATGAGAACGGCGACGTGGCGGCGTACGACTTCTCAACCTGCTACCCCTCCAATAACGCGGCCAACCTGGCCCTGCTGCTCACCTCGCGGGTGGACGCCAAGCCGCAGATAACCCAGATGGGCGATCGCACCGCCGTCCCGCAATACGCCTTTGCGCACATGCGGGTGGTCTGCAACGACGCAGCCCCCATCGTTCGCGCCTCGTGGATGCGCGGCGTATCGGCACTGCCCAACGTCTTCGCCCATGAGTCCTACATCGACGAACTGGCGCAGATGGCCGGCGCCGACCCCATCGAATTCCGCCTGCGCTACCTGCATGACGAACGTGCCATAGCGCTGATCAACGCGCTGGCCACCGCCGCCCAGTGGCAGCCGCGCGTCTCGCCCAACCCGCGGGCACGCCAAGGCAACCTGCTGGTCGGCCGCGGCTTCGCCTACGCGCGCTACTTCCACAGTACCTTCCCAGGATTCGGTGCGGCCTGGGCGGCGTGGATAGTCGACGTCGAGGTCGAGCCGCACACCGGCGCCGTCCGCGTGACCGAGGTCCACGTGGCGCAGGACTGCGGGCAGATGGTGAATCCCGACGGGGTACGCCACCAGGTCCACGGCAACGTGATCCAGGCCACCAGCCGTGCACTGATGGAGTGCTCGACCTTCGACCGCAGCGGTGTCACCAGCCTGGAATGGGGTAGCTACCCGATCCTCGGATTCCCCCAGGTGCCCAGGATCACCGCGCTGCTGCTCGACCGCCCCGGTACACCGCCGCTGGGGGCCGGCGAATCTGCCTCGGTACCCAGCGCCGCCGCCATCGCCAATGCCCTGCACGACGCGACCGGCGTGCGCTTCACCCGCCCGCCGTTCACGCCAGAACGGGTACTGGCTGCCCTGAACGAGAAACAACCCAAATGAAAAACCACTCACCGGGCGTCATAGCAGCGCTGGCCGCATCAAGCCTGGTAGCGCTGGCCATTACCTGGAAAGGGAGCATTGCACCAGCCGACCCGCCGGCCGTCGACAGCTTCGGTGCCGAGTCCATTGCCCGCGGGCAGAAACTGGCGGCCCTGGGCGACTGCGCCACCTGCCACACCCGTGAAGGTGGCGCGCCGCTGAGCGGTGGCCGTGCGATGGCCACACCGTTCGGCACGCTCTACACCAGCAACCTCACCCCGGACCGCGATACCGGGCTGGGCAGTTGGTCCTTCGAGGCCTTCGAGCGAGCGATGCGCGAAGGTGTCTCGCGGGAGGGCGACTACCTCTACCCGGCCTTCCCCTACACCGCCTTCACCCGCATTGGCGACGAAGACCTGCGCGACCTCTACGCCTATCTGATGAGCCGGCCGCCGTTGAAGGCGCAGCCCAGGGCCAACCGCCTGCGCTTCCCCTACAGCCAGCGCAGGCTGATGGCCACCTGGAACCTGCTGTATTTCGACCAGGGCCGCTTCCAGCCTCAGCCGCAGCGCGATGCTGCCTGGAACCGCGGCGCCTATCTGGTGGAGGGGCTCGGCCACTGCAGCGCCTGCCATTCACCGCGCAACGCACTGGGCGCCGAGCGTGCCGGCAAGCAACGCTTCACCGGTGCGACAGTGGACGGCTGGCAGGCGCCCCCTCTCGACGGCAGCGGCCAGACGGCGATTCCCTGGACCCAGGCGACGTTGTACGACTATCTGCGCAACGGCTTCTCGCGCTACCACGGCGGCGCCGCCGGCCCCATGGCAGCGGTAGCTGCAGGCCTTGCGCAGCAACCGGACGCGGACCTGCAAGCCATGGCGCGCTACCTCGCGAGCCTCCGGCCGGAACAGCCCGTCGACTTCTCGCCACAGAAGCAGGCGAGCGAGTTGGAAGAGCGTACCTACGGCACCCTGCAACCGGTCAGCGGTACTGGCGCCAGGCTATTCAATGGCGCCTGCATGGCCTGCCACCATGACGGCGACAGCCCGAAGCTCAATGGCGTGCGGCCGTCACTGGCGGTGAGCAACAAACTCTATGCGGCCACGCCGGACAATCTGCTGAGGGTGATCCTGGATGGCATCGGCGAACCCGCCCGACCGGAGCTGGGCTACATGCCGGCGTTCCGTCACAGCCTCAACGACGAACAGATTGTCGCGCTGGCGCGCTTCCTGCGGGAGGACTTCGCCGGCCTGCCAGCCTGGCCGGACCTCGAATTCAAGGTCGCCAAGCTGCGCTGAGCCCGGCGTGGGGGAGCGGCGCGACCGCCCTCCCCCCGATGCCGTCAGGCGCCGAAGCGCTCCTCCAGCAGGTCGAACATCGCGGCGAAGGCACGGCGCGCCACCTTGGCGTCGTACTGCATCTTGCCGGGAATCTGCGCGTGCGGGTCGGTGAAGGAATGCGCGGCGCCGCCGTAGCTGGTGAGTGCCCAATCCACCTTGGCGTCGATCATCTCCTTGGCGAACTCGGTCAGTTGCTCGCGCGGCACGAAGGGATCGATGGCGCCGTCGAGGACCAGTACCGATCCCTTGATGTTCTGCGCATCGGCCGGGTTCGGCGTATCCAGGGTGCCGTGGAAGGACACCGCAGCCGCCAGCGGCGCGCCGTCACGGGCCAGCTCCAGGGAGCAGCAGCCGCCGAAGCAGAAGCCGAAGGTGGCCAGCTTCGCGGTATCCAGCGGCGCCTTGTCGGCCTGTTCCAGCAGGGTCTTCAGCGAAAGCTGCATGCGCTTGCGCAGCAATGCACGGTCGTTCTTCAGCGGCATCATGGCGGCGCCGGCCTGTTCCGTGCCATTGGGGCGCACATCCTTGCCGTAGAGATCGGCCACCAGCACCACATAGCCGCGCTCGGCGACCTTGCGGGCGATATCCACTGCGCCCTGGCTGACGCCCATCCAGTTCGGCGCCATCAGCAGGCCGGGACGCGGCGCGTTGCTGGCGGCATCGAATACCAGTTGGCCTTCGAAGGACACGCCATCGAGGCTGTAGGCGACAGGTTGCACGCTGATCTGGCTCATTCGGGTAGTCCCCTTTCGCTTGTCGGTGTAGTTGATCGAGTACTGGAAAAACACAAAGCCCGCCGAAGCGGGCTTTGGGCTGGTTCAGCTTAGGCGGAAAGTTCCACCAGCAGCTTGTTCAGGCGGCGCACATAAGCGGCCGGGTCCTTCAGGCTGTCCCCCGCGGCCAGGGCGGCCTGGTCGAAGAGGATGTGGGTCAGTTCGCCGAAGCGGTCTTCGTCGGCTTCCGCGTCGAGCTTCTCGATCAGCGGGTGGGCCGGGTTGAACTCGAAGATCGGCTTGGCTTCCGGCACCTTCTGCCCGCTGGCCTCGAGGATCTGGCGCATCTGCAGGCCCAGGTCCTGCTCGCCGATGGCGAGGATCGCCGGCGAGTCGGTCAGGCGGTGGGAGACACGCACCTCGGCGACTTCATCGCCCAGTGCGGCTTTCAGGCGCTCGGCCAGGCCTTCCTTGGCCTTGGCGATCTCTTCCTGGGCCTTCTTGTCCTCTTCCGAGTCCAGGCTGCCCAGGTCCAGGTCGCCACGGGCGACGTCGACCAGTTGCTTGCCGTCGAATTCCGGCAGGTAGCTCATCAGCCACTCGTCGATGCGGTCGGTGAGCAGCAGCACTTCGATGCCTTTCTTGCGGAAGACTTCCAGGTGCGGGCTGTTCTTCACCTGGGCGAAGCTCTCGCCGGTGAGGTAGTAGATCTTGTCCTGGCCTTCCTTCAGGCGGCCGATGTAGTCGGCCAGGGAAGCGCTCTGCTCGCCGCTCTCGTCGCTGGTGGAAGAGAAGCGCAGCAGGCCGGCGATCTTGTCCTTGTTGGCGAAGTCCTCGGCGGGGCCTTCCTTGAGCACCTGGCCGAAGTTCTTCCAGAAGCCCTTGTAGGCCTCGGCGTCATTGCTGGCGAGTTTTTCCAGCATGTCCAGGGAGCGCTTGGTCAGCGCCGATTTCATCGAATCGACGATGGGGCCGGACTGCAGGATCTCGCGGGAGACGTTCAGCGACAGGTCGTTGGAATCCACCACGCCCTTGATGAAGCGCAGGTACAGCGGCAGGAACTGGTCGGCCTGGTCCATGATGAACACGCGCTGCACGTACAGCTTGAGGCCGCGCGGCGCCTCGCGGTGGTACAGGTCGAACGGCGCGCGGGCCGGGACGTACAGCAGCGAGGTGTACTCGAGCTTGCCCTCGACCTTGTTGTGGCTCCAGGTCAGCGGGTTCTCGAAGTCATGGGCGATGTGCTTGTAGAACTCCTGGTATTCCTCGTCCTTCACCTCGGTGCGCGGACGGGTCCACAGGGCGCTGGCACGGTTGACCACTTCCCACTCGGTTTCAGCCGGCTTGTCGGCCTCTTCCCCGTGGTGCTCCTTCGGCAACTCGATGGGCAGCGCGATGTGGTCGGAGTATTTCTTGATGATGTTGCGCAGGCGCCAGCCGTCGGCGAACTCGTCCTCGCCGTCCTTCAAGTGCAGGACGATGCGGGTGCCGCGCTCGGCTTTCTCGATGGTGGCAACTTCGAACTCGCCCTCGCCCCTGGACGACCAGTGCACGCCTTCGCTGGCCGGCGCACCGGCACGGCGGCTGAACACATCGACCTGGTCGGCGACGATGAAGGCACTGTAGAAGCCCACGCCGAACTGGCCGATCAGGTGGGAATCCTTCTTCTGGTCACCGGAGAGGTTCTTCAGGAAGTCGGCGGTACCGGACTTGGCGATGGTGCCCAGGTGCGCGATCACTTCCTCGCGGCTCATGCCGATGCCGTTGTCTTCGAGGGTGACGGTCTTGGCGTCCTTGTCGAAGCTCACACGGATCTTCAGCTCGGCGCCGCCTTCGAGCAGCTCGGGCTTGGCCAGGGCCTCGAAACGCAGCTTGTCGGCCGCGTCGGAGGCGTTGGAAATCAGTTCGCGAAGGAAGATTTCCTTGTTCGAATACAGGGAGTGAATCATCAGGTGAAGCAGCTGCTTCACTTCGGTCTGGAAGCCCAGTGTTTCTTTTTGAGTCTCCGCGCTCATCGTTTCTCGCTCCGAGGGTGACAAATGCCGCGTCGTGCGGCCGATGTCAGCGAGATGGGGGCTTCCCGAACCAATTCAAGGGGTTGGAGAAAATTCGCCGGCAAATGACCGGCGAAAGGTCAGCGCGCCGGCAGTTCGATGTCGGTCACTTCACTGGGACGCAGCGTGTAGCTCGCCTCGCCCGGGCCATCGATGACCTGGCGGATGACGATGCGGCCGTCGACATCGAGGCCGACGAAGACGCCCTCGGCAACCCGGCCGCGCTCGGTGGTCACGCGCATGCTGCGGTTGACGTAGCGCTGCGGTGCGGACAGCAGGCGCTCGATGGCCAGGCGACCGCTTTCCGGCGCCTGCGGCACAGGGGCACTGGATTTCGCCGGCGTGGCGGCCGCAAGGGAGGCAGCAGCGACGTTCGACGCCTTCATCCGCGGGTAGCGGTCATCCCGCACACCCCAGCCGCGCGCGGGGGTCTTCTCCAGCGTGACCTGCAGGTCCTGCGGCGCGCCGCCAACCTCGACGGTCAGTGCAACCTCCTGGGAGGCACGCTGGGTATCCAGGGCAGGCATGCGGGTGACGGCGACATCACGACGCGCAAAGCGGCGCTGCAGGTAGTCCTGCAGTACATAACGCAAGGTATCGCGGGAGTCGAAGCGGGTATCCACCTCGCCATCGCGATAGCGCAGGCGGTCGGTGAAGACTTCGATGGTGCCCGAAAGCGTGGTCTGCATCTGGGCCGGCAGCACCAGGTGGAAGGCGCCCTCCAGGCGGTTGGGAGCCTTCGGCGTCAGGTCCAGGTGCAGGCTGTAGCCACGCTGCAGACGGACCGCTTCGGGCAGGTCCTGGCCTGGCGCGAGCCAGCTGACTTCGATTTCCGGCAGGCGTCCCTTGTCGTCGGGCAGCACGTCCAGCCTGAGCGGGCCGCTGACCGGCGCAGCCAGGCGCACCTGGATTTCGCGGTGAGCGTAGAAGTCCTGGCCTTCGCGCAGGCTGAGCACACCGTCGATGAACTCGGCCTGTTCGGGCACGAAGGGCTGGCCATTCAGCTCCCCGCGCAGGTTGATCGCCAGTTCAGGCTTGGCGACCGCCTCGGGCTTGAGCCACTCCAGGCGGAGGATGGCCTCCAGGCGCGCACTGTCGCGGCTGGCCAGCATCGTCAGGCCGACCACCAGCGGAATGCAGCCCAGGGCCCCGAGGGCCACGGCGCTGCGGGCCAGCCGCCAGTGGATCAGGACGAGCAGCACGGCCAGCGGCGGTAACAGGCTGGCAAGCCCCCAGAACAGGCTGCGCTCGAACGCGCGGGCAATCAGCCAGACGTACCCCGCGAGGATCAGCAGCAGGCCGAGCAGGATCAGCAGCGTATCCATTCAGGCGCCATCGACCTTGAAGTGCGCGCGAGCGGTGGCGATGGGTTCGGTGCGAGTGGTCTGCCAGGCGGTAATGGCGACGTTCGCCACGCGCCGGCCCTGGCGCCAGACCTGGCACTGCGCGTAGGTATCGCGGAAGTGCCCGGCGCGCAGGTAGTCGATGGAGAAGTCAATGATCTTGGGCATGTGCGGGATGCCCATGAACATCAGCAAATGCAGCAGCGCCGAGTGCTCCATGAAACCGGCGATCACCCCGCCATGCAGGGCCGGCAGCGTGGGGTTGCCGATGTTGTCCGGGTTGGCCGGCAGGTGGAAGATCGCATCGTCGCCCAGGCGCAGGCAGCGGATGCCGAGCAGCCGGGCATAGGGGATCGCGTCTATCAGCGGGTCGTAGTCCTTGCTCTCGTGCGCGGCGCGCACCATGGCCTCGATGTTCACCGTGGTCATCCCTGGCCCCCATCGACGTCGCGCTTCACCGAGCCGGCGGATACCGCCTTACCCATGCGCATGAAGGTCCCGACCACATGGGCGATGGGTTCGCTGGGGTCGTCCTGATAGGCATAGCCACGGGTGAAGATGATGTTCGGGGTGACCCGGTAGCACTCGGCGAACCCGTAGACATCCTTGTGCGGCTGCGCCGGGTGCATGTAGTCGATACGCAGGTCCAGGGTCGGGCAGATCTCGAACTGCGGCAGCACGCAGACGGTGGAAATGCCGCAGGTGGTGTCCATCAGCGTGGTGATGGCGCCGCCATGAATCACGCCGGTTTCCGGATTGCCGACAATGGCCTCGCTGTAGGGAAGCCGCAGGGTCAGGCCGGAGGCGTCTGCCGCATGCGCGCTGATGCCCAGCAACTGGCAGTGACGCAGCGCCGAAAGGAAGCGTTGGGCGCGCTCCAGGAGTGGGTTTTCGGACATGGGAGGGTCGACCGATTGACTGCACGGGGCCGCATCATACCCCGGTCGTTGTCACTCCTGCAGTGATGGAATACAGGGGCGCAGGAATATTCATTGAACTAATTCACACAAGCCTGGTTCAAAGGGCTAACACCAGGAAAGCCGCACATGGAGGCTCCGCATGAAAAAAACCCTTCCCTTCGCTCTGCTGATCGTTGCAGGTCTGGGCCTTGCCGCCTGCGACAAGAAAGAAGAGCCGAAAGCGCCGCCGGCACCGGCCGCGACCGAGCAGCCGGCTACTCCGGCGCCGACCACTCCACCGGCACCTGAAGCCTCCCCGGCCACTCCGGCTGCCCCGGCCACTGCGCCGCAGGAGCCCGCCGGCGACGAGCAGAAACAGTAAGTCGCTTGCGCTGCACAAGACAAGGCCCGCATTTTGCGGGCCTTGTCGTTTCTGCCGTTTGCCGCTCAGCCGCTGGGAGGAATGTCGTTGTCCCGTGGCGCGTCGCCCTGGGGCGTCGGCGTGTAGACCATCACATGGAGCACGCTGGAGTGGAATTCACGCTGGTACAGCACGCCCACTACACCCGCCGTCACCAGCATGAAGATCCAGGGGTTGATGAACCAGGCCAGCATGGCCAGGCCGAAGTAGTAGGTGCGCAGGCCCTGGTTGAACTGGTGCGCCGCCAGCGACACCACGCGTGCCGCGCGCTCGGCGAAGGATTTGCGCTCCAGCTCGCCGACGTTGCGCTCCCCCACCATGGGCGCCGAACCGATCAGCACCGCCGCGAAGTTGTATTGGCGCATGCACCAGCTGAAGGTGAAGAAGGCATAGACGAACACCACCGCCAGGCACAGCAGCTTCAGCTCTGAAAGTCCGCGGGTGGGCGGCGTTACGAATGGCAGGTCGGCGAGCACCGATATCGTGCGCTCGGCCGAGCCCAGCAGGGTGAGGATACCGGCCAGGATGATCAGGGTGCTGGAAGCGAAGAACGAGGCGTTGCGCTCCAGGTTGCCGATCACGCTGGCGTCCGCCACGCGGTTGTCGCGCAGCAGCACGCGACGCATCCAGTCCTGGCGGTAGAGATGCAGCACGCTGGCCAGGCACGCGGTGTCGCGGGCCTTGGTCTTGGCGTAGCGGGTGTAGCCGATCCAGCAGAAGAGGAACCAGAGGATGGCAAGCAGGTTCCAGAAATACTGGATGTCGAACAGGTCGACGACGTCGGTCATGGATTTCCTTGCGATTGGAGACGGAATGAAGTCGGTACGCAGCCGATAGACGCCAGTTTATCCCGCCAGGACACGCGCCCCCTGCGCAGGCTTACCGGTATGTGGCGCATGTCCGGGTGCGGGGGCCGCCGGGCGTTCACAAGCCTTCGCAGCCCGGTGGGCGTGTTGCCCGGCACGCCCCTACCAGCGCAACAGGCGCGGCCCCAGGGCCAGGCCCAGCAGCGTAGGCAGGAGCATGCCGAGCAGGTACCACACTCCCCAGAAGGGAATGCCCATCTCCGGGCAGTGCAGGCAGTACGCCAGGGTCGAGGTAGCCCCGGCGAGCAGACCGCCAGCAGCACCGGCCAGGCGCAGCCGGGTGGGCGCCAACCCACGCAGCGCCCAGAAGACGGCGATGAATGTAGGTATCGAGAGCAACGCAATGTTCAGCGGGCAGGTGCGCCAGGTCTTGCCCAGTATCAGCCCGGCGCGCGCTTCGGCAGGCACCGCGGCCAGCTCCACCGCACCACCCAGCCACACCAGCAGCACCGGCAGCCCGAGCAGTAGCCACGCAGCACCACCCTTCACTCCCGGCCGCGCCAGGCGGCTGCTCACCCCGTAAGCGATCAGCGCCAGGCTGCCGGGCAGCGCGACCTTGGCCCAGAACAGTGGAGTCCGCGCGACGTCAGCGAGGTCCGCGCGCACCCCATAGAGCGCGGCCATCAGCAGTATCGCGCCCAGGCCGCCGCCCAGCAGAGCCAGTGCAAAGCGCTTGCCCAGCGCTCGCCTATCGACCGCGCTTTCGCCGGCAGCCAGCAGGTCGATCAGTTCATTGGTCTTCATCGCTTCGCAACCCTCGGATCATATTCGCCAGGGCCTTCAGCCCGCGGTGGATGCCGACCTTCACGGCGGAACTGGAAAGCCCGGTTAGGCTTGCCGTTTCCTCTACAGACAACCCTTCCAGCTTCACATGGACGATCGGCAGGCGCTGCTTGTCCGGCAACTGCTGCAGCAGTTTGCCCAGATCGCGGCTGGCCTGCGCCGGCTGGTCGTCCTCGGTGGCGAACAGCTCGCCCTCATCGTCGTCCAGCGGATCATGCAGCGCCTCGCGACGGGCAAAGGCGCGGAAATGGTCAGCCAGCTTGTAGCGCGCAATCGCCTGCACCCAGGCCGTCAGTGGCTGTTCTGCGCGATAGGTGTGGCGGGCGTTGTGCACGGCCAGCAGGACTTCCTGCACCAGGTCCTCCACCTCGCCGGGGCGCTGCGCCAGACGGCGGCGCAGAAACGCGCGCAAGTGCGGGCCAAGGGCGGCGAGGAACTCGCGGTAGGCCGCCGCGTCACCGGCCATGCCCTGCATCAACAGTGTCTGAAGCTGCGCTTCGCGCGCGATCAACACGTCCTGGCTGGTAGTTCGTTGCATCGGCCGTCCTGGTTACAGCGCGCAAGGAAAATCTTCCCGAGTCTGCCCCAAGCTTGCTGGCAGATCGCCGGCCCGCAGAAAAAACAGGCAGCTGTTCAATACCTTAGGGCCGCCCCAGGGAAATCTCAAAAAAATCTTCAGGCGGCTGTAACCGGATCACCACTCCCGGCGAACTACTCGACAAGCCGCCGGAAGTCTCTGTGCGGCCCCACCACCCAACGGGAGACCGCACCATGAAAAACCTCACCCTCGCCACCGCCGCCCTTGCCCTTGCTGCCCTTGCCGGGAACGCGCTGGCCGACGACATGAATACCAAGGCCAGCACGGGCGCGGCCATGGAGAAATGCTACGGCGTGGCCCTGGCCGGCAAGAACGACTGCAAGGCCGGCGCCGGCACCACCTGCGCAGGCAGCGCCAAGAAGGACTACGACGGCATGCACTGGAAGAACGTCCCGGCCGGCACCTGCGCCTCGATCAAGACGCCGCACGGCATGGGCTCGCTGACCCCGATGAAGTCCTGAGTGCAGGTTGCCGACCATGAACGTATCGACTCAACCGGGTGCCGGGCTTGGGCTCAAGGCCGAGCACTACGCCCAGGCGCTCGACTGCTGCGCGCGAGGGCTCTGGTTCGAAGTGCATCCGGAAAACTACATGGTCGGCGGCCCTCGCCTTGCCTGGCTGGAGCGGATCGCCGAACGGCATCCGCTGTCGCTGCACGGGGTTTCGCTGTCCCTGGCGGCGGACGCCGCCCCCGACAAGGCTCATCTGCTGCGGCTGCGCGCGCTGGTTGAGCGCGTGCAGCCCGTGCTGATCTCCGAACACCTGGCCTGGTCCACCTGGCGCGGCCGGTACCTGCCGGACCTGCTGCCCTTCCCACGCAGCCACGCGGCCCTGGCCCGCATCGTCGACAACATCGAGCGCACCCAGCATGCCCTGGGCCGGCGCATCGCCATCGAGAACCCCAGCCACTACCTTCGCCTCGACGGCCACGACTGGGACGAGATCGAATTCCTCACCGAACTGGCGCTGCGCACCGGCTGCGGCCTGCTGCTGGACATCAACAACGTGCATGTCAGCGCGCACAATCTCGGCTTCGATGCCAAGCGCTATCTCGACCGATTCCCCGCCGCGGCCATCCTGGAAATCCACCTGGCCGGGCACAGCCACGACGAGCGCGGCGAGCTGCTGATCGACTCCCACGACGCCCCCATCGCCGAACCGGTCTGGGAGCTCTACCAGCACCTGATCCGGCGCATCGGCCCGCGCCCGACGCTGATCGAGCGCGACGACCACATCCCCGCCTTCAGCGAACTGCTGGCCGAGCGCGAAATCGCCCAGGGTATCCTCAACCGGGCGAAGGTGGCCGCATGAAGACGTCCCTCGGCAGATTCCAGGAAGCTTTCGTCGAAGCGCTGTACCAGCGCTCTCCCCCCGGACTGCAAGGTCTGACCGAGCAGGCCGGCTTCAGCGTCTACCGCAACACCGTGCTCAAGGGCTGCACCGACGCCTTGTGCGACAACTTCCCCAGTGTCGAACGCCTGGTCGGCACCGACTGGCTGCGCGGCGCGGCGACCATCCACGCACAGCAGACACCGCCGAACGACGCTCGCCTGGTGCTCTACGGCGAAGACTTCGCCGATTTCCTCGACGCCTTCGAACCCGCGCGCGAGTTGCCCTACCTGGCCGGCGTGGCGCGCCTCGACCGCTTGTGGCTGGAAGCCTACACCGCGCCACAGGAGCCTGCGCTGCAGTGGTCCGACCTGGCGGGCATGACCGCTTCCGACCTTGCCCCCCGTCACCTGCAACCCCGCGCCAGCGCGCGCTGGCGCTGGTTCGACCAACAGCCGATCTACAGCATCTGGCGCTACAACCGCGAAGCGCTGCCATTGCCCGAAGAGCTGCCCTGGCACGCTGAAGGCGCGCTGCTGGTCGGCCATGCCGAGGGCGTCACCTGGCAGGCACTGGACGTGGGCGGTTGCGCCTTCCTCGATGCCTGCGCCAGCGGTCATGACCTCGATCAGGCATCGACCCTGGCGCTCAGGGCGCAAGCCGACCTCGACTTCACGGTACTGCTGGGCAACCTGCTCGGCGCCGCCGTGTTCCAACCGCTGAAACTCACCTGAGGAAGCCGCCATGGACATCTCCCGCAGCCACTACCCGGGCGGCGCCCTTCGCCAGCACTGGAACACCATCGCCAGCCGCCTGCAGTCCCTGCTCAGCGACTCTTTGTTGTGCCTGGTGGCGCGCCTGGGGATCGCCTCGATCTTCTTCCTGTCCGGGCGCACCAAGGTCGAGGGCATCCTGACCATCACGCCGAGTACCTACGAGCTGTTCCAGACCGAATACGTGCTGCCGCTGGTGCCACCCTATATAGCCGCGCACCTGGCGACCTACGCAGAACACTTCTTCCCGGTCCTGCTGGTGCTGGGCCTGTTCACCCGCCTCTCCGCCCTCGCCCTGCTGGGCATGACTGCCGTGATCGAAGTGTTCGTCTACCCCGATGCCTGGCCGACGCACCTGTCCTGGGCCGGCCTGCTCCTGCTGCTGATTGGTCGCGGCGCGGGCGCCTGGTCGCTGGACCGGGCATTGAAGATCGGCTGACGGCATGGCGGCTCTCGTCGACGGTCATCCTGGCTTTCCCGGTTCAGCCGGTAGCGGTCATACTCGGTCTTTCTGGGACGAAACCTCTACCCGCCGATGCCCGACTCTGACCTCCAAGATGAACCCGATGCACGAAGCGTTTCCGCCGCGAGCAAGCGCACGCGGCGACTGCTTCGCTCGCGCTGGCTGAAATGGCGGCAGCACCTCGCGTTCTGGGTCGGCGCCCTGCTGGTGGGGCTGGTAGCCCTGGCTTTTGCGTGGCTGGCGGATCGCTCCTTCGGGTTGTTCCAGCGGATGCTGCAGGTATCGCCGTGGTTGCCGCTACTGGCGACGCCGCTGGGTTTTGCGCTGCTGGCCTGGATCACCCAGCGCTGGTTCGTGAACTCGAAAGGCAGTGGCATCCCGCAGGTGATTGCCGCGCTGGAATCGCCATCGCGGCGATTCCGTGCGCAGGTGCTCGCCCTGCCGGTG
>OGQD01000839.1_pt1 | contig 21622 bp, 17 predicted proteins | sample 1553091 | NCBI WGS metagenome assembly OGQD01 (sample SAMEA2580290, study PRJEB22360) | human gut metagenome | biome: human gut; feature: human-associated habitat; material: faeces | place: Denmark | collected 2008/2010
GGGCGGGCCCCAGCCGCGGGTGTCGTCCCCCACGCCGGGCCGTTCGATCTTGATCACTTCCGCGCCCAGGTCGGCCAGCACCTGGCCGCACCAGGGCCCGGCCAGCACGCGGCTGAGGTCGAGTACGCGGTATCCGCTCAAAGCACCCATCTTCAATTCCTCTCTGGCGCTCAGGCGCGCTCGATAACCATGGCGAGCCCCTGGCCCACGCCGATGCACAGGCTGATCACCGCATAGCGTTGACCGCTGCGCTGCAGTTGTCGCGCCACGCTCAGCGCCAGCCGCGCGCCGGAAGTGCTGGCCGGGTGGCAGGACGGCGATGGCGCCGCCATTGGGGTTGACCCGCGCATCGTCGAAGTCGACACCCAGACCGTGCAGGCAACCGAGCACCTGGGAAGCGAAAGCCTCGTTGATCTCGATGATGTCCATGTCGGCCAGGGTCAGGTTGGCGCGGGCCAGCGCCTTGTTGATCGCCTCGACCGGGCCGACACCCATGATGCGCGGCTCGACGCCGACCGCCGCCGCCGAAAGAATCCGCGCCAGCGGTTTGAGGCCGTGGCGTTCGCCCGCCGCTGCCGAGCCGATCAGCAATGCGGCAGCGCCGTCGTTGACGCCGGAAGCGTTGCCCGCGGTGACCACCCCGCCTTCGGACAGCGGCTTGAGGCGCGCCAACGCGGACTCATCGGAAGACGGACGCGGATGCTCGTCCTGCTCGACCACATTCGGCGGCGTCTTGCGCCCGGTCGGCACGCTGACCGGAAGGATTTCCCCGGCGAAGAAACCGGCCTGGCGGGCGGCTTCAAAGTTGGCCTGGGAACGGGCAGCGAAGCGGTCGGCCTGCTCGCGGCTGATGCCGAATTCGCGGGCTACGTTGTCGCCAGTCTCCGGCATGCTGTCGTTGCCGAACCCGGCAACGATCTTCGGGTTGGGGAAGCGCGCACCGATGGTGCTGTCGAATACTGTCAGGTCACGGCTGTACGCCGCCTCGGCCTTGGCCATGACGAAGGGCGCGCGGGACATGCTTTCCACACCGCCAGCGACGAACAGCTCGCCTTCACCACAGGTCACGGCGCGCGCTGCATCGATTACCGCCGCCAGGCCGCTGGCGCACAGGCGGTTCACCGTCTGGCCCGGCACGGTCACCGGCAGGCCGGCGAGCAGTGCGGCATGGCGGGCGATATTGCGGCTGTCTTCACCGGCCTGGTTGGTGTTGCCGAGGATCACGTCCTCGATGGCTTCGCCCGGCACCTTGGTGCTGGCCAGCAGCTCGCGGATCACCTGGGCGATCAGATCGTCCGGGCGCACCGGCGCCAGGGCGCCGCCATGGCGACCGAAGGGCGTGCGCAGGCCGGCGTAGATATAAGCATTGAGCATCGGTATCTCCTTGAATCGGTAGGCGCCGGGCTTCAGCCCAGCGCAGGCTCGGCGTGGCGCAGCGACAGTCCCAGCGCAGCGCGGCGGCGCAGCCACGGACCGGGGCGGTAGCGGGCATCGCCGGTCAGGTCGGTCATGCGTTCGAGAATGGTCAGCAGGCGCGCCGGGCCGACGCTGTCGCCCCAGGCCAGCGGACCTTGCGGGTAGCCCAGGCCGCGGCGCACGCCTTCGTCGAGGTCGTCGACGCTGGCGATGCGCTGCTGGACGATATCGCCGGCCAGGTTGACTATCAGCGCCAGTACGCGCTGGGCGACGAAGCCGACGCTGTCATTGATGAGCGTGACACCTGCACCGTCCGCCGCCAGCAGCGCATGGGCGGCATCGCGCATGGCCGGGGCAGTCGCCGGGTTCTGCATCAGGCAGCGGTGGCGCTGCAGGTCCAGCAGCAGGTCGATGCAGACGGTGCGTGCCGGGTCGGTGCCGAAGTTCTGGCAGGCCGTGGTTGCGTCCACACCATAAGGGGCGAGCAGGCACAGCGCCTCGCTACTGGGGTGGCCGCCCTGCTCCAGGGTCGCACCGAGTTTCTTCAGCAGTTCGCCGAGCAACTCGCGGTCCTGGTCGTTCTCCGCACCGATCCACACCGGCGGCAGCGCGGCCACGCTCGGCACCGGTTGCGGTGCCGGCGGGTCGATCATCTTGCCGTCTGCATAGCGATAGAAGCCGCGGCCGACCTTGCGACCGACGAAGCCGGCCTCGAGCATCTGCCGGGTCAGCGCCGCCGGGCGATAACGCGGCTCCTGGTAGAACTGGTTGTAGATGGACTCGATCACCGGGTGGGAAACGTCCAACGCGGTGAGGTCGAACAGCTCCAGCGGCCCCATGCGGAAGCCCAGGCCTTCGCGCAGGATGCGGTCGATATCGGCCGGTTCGGCGATGGCTTCCTTGAGCATCTGCAGGGCTTCGGTGCTATAGGCCCGGCCGGCGTGGTTGATGATGAAGCCAGGAGTGTCCTTGGCGCGGATGCCGCAATGGCCCATGCGCGCGGCCAGCGCCACCAGTCTGTCGCCGACCAGCGGGTCGCTGGCCAGGCCGTCGATCACCTCGACCACCTTCATCAGCGGCACCGGGTTGAAGAAGTGGAAGCCCGCCACCCGCTCCGGATGCTGGCAACTACGGGCGATGCTGGTGACCGACAGCGACGAGGTGTTGGTGGCGAGGATGCAGTCGGCGCTGACCACGGCTTCCAGATCGGCCAGCAGCGCCTGCTTGGCATCGAGACGCTCGATGATCGCCTCCACCACCAGATCAGAATCGGCCAGCTCGCCCAGGGAACCGGCAACCAGCAAACGAGCCAGGGTGGCGTCGGCTTCGGCAGAAGTGATCTTGCCCTTCTCCGCCAGCTTGGCGAGGGTGCGACCGAGGTTTTCACGCGCGGTTTGGGCCGCACCGTCACGGGCATCGAAGAGTTTCACCTGGATGCCGGCCTGGGCGGCGATCTGGGCGATACCGCTGCCCATGACTCCCGTACCGACGATGGCCATGCGCTCAATACCGAAAGAAAGGGTCATGCTCATTCCCCCAGGAAACTGGCTTTGCGTTTTTCGAGGAAGGCGGCGGCGCCCTCTTTCTGGTCTTTCGAGTCGAACAGCAACTGGAAGGCCTTGCGCTCAAGCGTCAACGCACTGTCCAGCGGCAGATCGGCACCGGCGAGCATCACTTCCTTGATCTGTGCCACGGCCAGCGGCGGCAGCGCGGCGATCTCAGCGGCCAGTTCCAGCGCGCGTGGCAGCGTGCGCGAGTCTTCCACCACTTCACTGAGCATGCCGATGGCCAGGGCTTCGGGCGCCTTGACCAGGCAACCGGTCAGGGCGATGCGCATTGCCTGGAACTTGCCCACGGCGCGGATCAACCGCTGGGTGCCGCCGGCGCCGGGCATCAGGCCGAGTTTCACTTCCGGCTGACCAAAGCGTGCCGACTCGCCGGCGACGATGATGTCGCAGTGCATTGCCAACTCGCAGCCGCCGCCCAGGGCAAAACCGTTCACCGCAGCGATCACCGGCTTGGGGCAACGGGAAATCGCTTCCCACAGCAGTTCGGTGTGGCGACGGTACATCTCGATGGGGCTGGCCTGGGCGAATTCACGGATGTCAGCGCCGGCGACGAAGCACTCCTCTCCCCCGGTCAGCACCACCGCGCGAACCTCAGGGTTATCGCTCAGGGCGCGGAAGTGCTCGGCCAGTTGCTGGCGCACCGCAGCATTGAGGGCGTTTTTGGCTTCCGGGCGGTCGATGCGGACAACCGCCACGCCGTTGGCCTGGATATCGAGATGAACCACGCTGGTACTCATGAAAGCTGTGACCTCACTTTGTTTCGTCTGACGAAACTACATTCCGTATTTCGATTTCATCATAGTGATCCTGGATCGGCGCTGTAAACGGTGCTGAGCCAAATAGCCTTGAAAGCCCTTTAAAACCTGAGCCCGATATATTTTTAGCGGCACGCCTGTACTAACCAGTTCAGACCCATTACAATTTCGTCTGACGAAACTGAATTTTATTTTATTGATTTTCCGTGAATAGGGGTTCTACCATGCGCCGCAACAAGACGGAGATGGACTCGGCTGCGCCGACGAAAAACGAAGGTGAAATCGGCCTGCTGGAACGCGGCCTGTACGACCCGGCCACGGCACTGAGCGAAGAGGAAAACAGCGGCCAGTTCGTCACGGCGCTGGCGCGCGGCCTGGAGATCCTGCGTTGCTTCACGCCACGGGAAAACGTGCTGAGCAACCAGGACCTGGCCCGCAAGACCGACCTGCCCAAGCCGACGGTGACGCGCCTGACCAACACCCTGATGCGCCTGGGTTGCCTCAAGCGCGAGGTGCATTCGGGCAAGTACCAGCTGGATGTCGGCGTGCTGGGTTTCGGCTACGCGATGCTGTCGAACCTGTCGATCCGCGCGGTGGCCCACCCGCTGATGGAGGAACTGGCCAACCACGCCCAGGCGGCGGTGGCCATGGCCGCCCGCGACCGCCTGCAGATGGTCTACCTGGACGTGGTCCAGGGACAGGGAAACATGACGATGCGCCGGCAGATCGGCAGTTACCTGCCGCTGGCGGTGAGTTCGGTAGGCCGCGCGTGCCTCGCGGCGATGCCGGAGAACGAACGGGAATTCCTGCTCGACCACGTTCGCGAACGCGAACCGGACAACTGGCCGGCCATCCGCAAGGGTCTGGACCGCGCCTTCAGGGACTACACCGACTACGGCTACTGCCTGTCGATCGGTGAATGGCACCGCGACGTCAACTCCGTCGCCGTGCCCTTGGTACACCCGCAGTACGGCCTGCTGGCCTTCAACTGCGGCGGACCGAGCTTCCAGCTGACCCGCGAGAAGCTCGAGGACGACATCGGGCCCCGCCTGATCAACATGGTCAACAACATAGGTGCCGCCGCTCGCTGAATCTCGGGTGACGGTGCCTCGCCAGACTGGCCCGCTCGCGGGCCTTGTGAGGAGTGCACATGATCCGAGACCCAGAAACGCTGCAGATACTTCTGGACTCCATCCACCAGTTCGTCGGCGAAGTGCTGATCCCGCGGGAAAACGAGGTTGCCGAAACCGACGCGATCCCGCAGGACATCATCCAGCAGATGCGCGAGATGGGCCTGTTCGGCCTGACCATCCCCGAAGAGTTCGGCGGCCTGGGCGTGACCATGGAAGAAGAGGTGAACATCACCTTCGAACTCGGCCGCACCTCCCCCGCCTTCCGCTCCTACATCGGCACCAACAACGGCATCGGCTCCATCGGCATTCTGATCGACGGCACGCCGGAGCAGAAAGCCCACTACCTGCCCAGGCTCGCCAGTGGTGAACTGCTCAGTGCCTTCTGCCTGACCGAGCCGGACTCGGGCTCCGACGCTGCCTCGCTGAAGACCACCGCCGTGCGCGATGGCGACTTCTACGTGCTCAACGGCACCAAGCGCTTCATCACCAACGCCCCGCACGCCGGCATCTATACCGTGATGGCCCGCACCAACCCGGCGATCAAGGGTTCCGGCGGCATCAGCGCGTTCATCGTCGAGCGCGGCACGCCGGGCATTTCCCTCGGCAAGCCGGACCACAAGATGGGCCAGAAAGGCGCGCACACCAGCGACGTGATCTTCGACAACGTGCGCATCCCGGCCGGCCAGCTGATCGGCGGCGTCGAGGGCGTCGGCTTCAAGACCGCCATGAAGGTGCTCGACAAGGGCCGCCTGCACATCGCCGCGCTGAGCATCGGCGCCGCCGAGCGCATGCTCGCCGATGCGTTGCAGTACGCCCTGGAGCGCAAGCAGTTCGGCCAGCCGATTGCCGAGTTCCAGCTGATCCAGGCGATGCTCGCCGACAGCAAGGCCGAGATCTACGCCGCCCGCTGCATGGTGCTGGACGCCGCGCGCAAGCGCGACGAGGGCCGCAACGTCAGCACCGAGGCCTCCTGCGCCAAGATGTTCGCCACCGAGATGTGCGGCCGCGTTGCCGATCGCTGCGTGCAGATCCACGGCGGCGCCGGCTACGTCAGCGAGTACGCCATCGAGCGTTTCTACCGCGACGTCCGCCTGTTCCGGCTCTACGAGGGCACCACGCAGATCCAGCAGGTGATCATCGCCCGCAACATGATCCGCGAAGCCCAGGCCTGACCCCTCAGGCGGCGCGGGGCCACGCCCCCGCGCCTGCCAACCCCAAAGCACCTGCCACACGCTTACCGAGGACCGGCACGCCGGTCCGCCAACAACTACAACAGGTAATTCGTTCATGGAAAACACTGCTTCCGCTCCGGCGGCAACCGCCGCCACCCAGGACAAGACCTGGGTGCTCGTCTTCGCCTTCTGCTTCATCGGCCTGCTGATCGATGGCGCGGACCTGATGCTGCTCTCCTACAGCCTCACCAGCCTCAAGGCCGAGTTCGGCCTGAGCAACCTCCAGGCCGGCAGCCTGGGCAGCGTCACCCTGGCCGGCATGGCCTTCGGTGGAATCTACGGCGGCTGGGCGTGCGATCGCTTCGGCCGGGTCAAGACGGTGGTCTGGACCATTGTGCTGTTCTCCGTCGGCACCGCTGTCCTTGGTCTGACCCACAACTACTGGCAGTTCGCCGCGGCACGCTTCGTCGCGTCGCTCGGCCTCGGCGCCCTTTACGTGGCCTGCAATACGCTGATGGCCGAGTACGTGCCCACCAAATACCGCACCACCGTGCTGGGCACCCTGCAGGCAGGCTGGTCGGTCGGCTACATCGTCGCCACCCTGCTGGCCGGTTGGATCCTGCCGGACCACGGTTGGCGCTACCTGTTCTATATCGCCATCATCCCGGTGGTACTGGCCATCGCCATGCGCAAGCTGATCCCCGAGCCCGCCGCCTGGGTCCAGGCGCAGGCCGAACGCCAGCAGCGCAAGGCCAACGCTCCTGCCGGAACGGTTGCCGCTCCACGGCAGAACGCCTTCCGCCAGATCTTCGCCGACCCGAAGGCCAGCCGCATGTTCCTGTTCTGGGCGCTGACCGCCGGCTTCCTGCAGTTCGGCTACTACGGCGTGAACAACTGGATGCCGTCGTACCTGGAAACCGAGATGGGCATGAACTTCAAGGCCATGACCGCCTACCTGGTCGGCACCTATGCCGCGATGATCCTCGGCAAGGTACTGGCCGGCGTCGCCGCCGACTGGTTCGGCCGCCGCACCGTGTTCTCCTTCGGCGCCCTGGGCACTGCGGTGTTCCTGCCGGTGATCGTGCTGTTCCACAGCCCCGAGAACATTCTGTGGATGCTGGTGGTGTTCGGCTTCCTCTACGGTATTCCGTATGGCGTGAACGCGACCTACATGACCGAAAGCTTCGCTGCGGCGTTCCGCGGTACGGCCGTGGGCGGCGCCTACAACATCGGTCGCATCGGCGCGGCCATTGCGCCGGCGGTGATCGGCTTCCTCGCCACGCAGATGTCCATCGGCGTGGGCTTCCTGGTGATGGGCGCGGCCTACTTCATCTGCGGGGTGATCCCCGCCCTGCTGATCCGCGACAAGCAGTTCGACCCGCAACAGGAATGATCGGGAACCAGTGAGCCCGCTTCGGCCGGCTCACCCCCCCTTCAAAACAAAAACGCCCGGTGCACTGCACCGGGCGTTTTTTATTGCGCTGTCGAATGGCGCGGAGCAAATCGAACAGGCAAAAAAAAGCCCCGCCTAAGCGGGGCTTTCTTCGTCAGCGATGTCGATTAGACAGCGCGAACTTGTTCAGCTTGCGGGCCTTTCTGGCCGGCAGTCACAACGAAGCTGACCTTCTGGCCTTCGTCGAGGGACTTGTAGCCGTTGCCTTCGATCTGACGGAAGTGAACGAATACGTCCGGGCCGCTTTCCGGGGTGATGAAGCCGAAGCCCTTCTCAGCGTTGAACCACTTGACGATGCCATTTTGACGATCGGACATGATGTTGTCTCCTAAAAAAATGCTAAAGGCCGGCCGAAAGCCGACCGGCGATGAGCTGAATGCGTAGTGAAGAGGTGCCGAGGAGATGGAGCATCTTGTAGAAGAACATCAAGTCGCGGAACTCGTTACTGGGCAGGCAGCCCATGCAGAATACAAGGTTTGGCGCTAATTCATAGCTTTTTTTCACGACCAGTGGTGATTTTGACAAATGGTCGAGCTAACACGGCGCTTTCGACAAAACAGGTGTAGTCTGCCGGTGCCGGTTTGGCGCCCCAACGCATAGGTGACTTCATGACTGATTCACAGCTGATTCGCGAACGTTCGGAGCTTGATGAAAAGATTGCTGCCTTCCTCTCCCAGGGCGGTGAAATCCAGGAAATCCCCGTTGGCCAACTGGCGGTGAAGGTCGAGAAGAAGTCGCAGTGGGCGAAGTCCGACAGCAAGAAACCAGCCGCCTGAGCGCAAGCGCCCGCTCGAAGAAAGCCCCGCCGAAGCGGGGCTTGTTGTTTGCGTCAGTGACTCAGGTAGTGATTGGACAGCCAGTTCAGCGCCCTTCCCGGCCGGGTCAGCGCATCGATGAAGCTGGGCCCCCAGAAGCGGATGTCGTTGGCTTCCAGCACCGCGTACATGTCGCGGTGGCGCGCCTGGCGCTCCTTCAACGGCATGCGCAGTGCCTGCGCCATGGCATCGGCCAGGGCGCCGCGATCATGGGGATTGATGATCAGCGCGCCTCCCAGTTCGGCGGCTGCGCCGGCGAACTGGGAAAGAATCAGCACGCCAGGATCGTCCGGGTCCTGGGCGGCGACAAATTCCTTGGCCACCAGGTTCATTCCATCGCGCAGCGGCGTCACCAGGCCGATCCGCGCGTGGCGCATGACCATGGCGATGTCCGCTCGCTGGTGGTTGCGCGCCACATAGCGAAGCGGCACCCAGGACACCGCGCCGAATCGCCCGTTGATATGCCCTACCCGCGCGCTGACGGCGGCGTCGATATCGGCGTACTCGGGAATGTCCTGGCGGCTGCCGGGTGATATCTGCAGGCAGGTCACGCGGTTGTGCCAGTCCGGATTGAGTTCGAGGAAGCGCTCGTAGCCATCCAGCCGGTTGACGATGCCCTTGGAATAGTCGAGCCGGTCCACCCCCACCATCAGCGCACGACCGCCCAGGCTCTCGCGCAGGTCTTCGGCGGCCTGGCTCTGCGATGCTTCCTCGGCGATGCGGCGGAAACCGGCGGCATCCACGCCCACCGGGAACACGCCGACGCGAAAATGCTGGTCCTCCAGGTGGTAGCGCCGGCCATCGGGGGTCGCCGCGCCGACCACGCGCGTGAGGTAACGGGCGAAGTTGCTGGCGTCGTTCTCGGTCTGGAAGCCGATCAGGTTGTATTCGGTGAGCGCGCGGAGCAGTTCGTCGTGGTGCGGCAACGCGGTGATGAGGTCGGCCGGCGGCATCGGGATGTGCAGGAAGAAGCCGATGCGGTTGCCGTGCCCGCGCTGCCTCAGGGCCGAGGCCAGGGGGATCAGGTGGTAGTCGTGGACCCAGAGGACGTCGTCCTCCTCCAGCAGCGGGCTCAGCCGTTCGGCGAAGAATTCGTTGACGCGCTGATAACCGCCGAATTCGGCCTCGTTGAACTCGGCGAGGTCCACCCGGTAATGCAGGATCGGCCAGAGCACGCGATTGGCGAAGCCGTTGTAGTACTCGTCGAAATCCTGCGGATGCAGGTCGGTGAGGATGTACTGCAGGTTGTCGCGCTGGACCACGGTCGCCGGGCCCGGCTCCTCGGCCTTCTCGCCGCTCCAACCGAACCAGATGCCCTCGCGGTTGCGCATGGCGGCCTCCACCGCCACGGCCAGCCCGCCCGGCGCCGGGCCGTTCTCATCGGGGATCGCGACCCGGTTGGATATCACCACGAGGCGCGGCATAGGCCTTCCTCCCAGCCCATGGAAAGACGCATGGCCGAGTTGATCAGCCCCGCCATGGAATAGGTCTGCGGAATGTTCCCCCAGAGTTCGCCGGTATGCGGGTGCAGGTCTTCGGAGAGCAGCCCGTAGCGGTTGCGCGCGGCGATGAGCTGTTCGAACAGCTGGCGCGCCTCCTCGGTACGGCCGATGGCGGCCAGCGCGTCGAGGTACCAGAACTTCACCACGAGGAAGGCGGTTTCCGGCACGCCGAAATCGTCCGCCGCGGCGTAGCGCAGCATCTGGCCGTTGACGTTGAGCTCGCGGCCGATGCACTCGACGGTCGCGACAAAGCGCGGATCGTCGGCTTCGATGATCCCCAGCTCGTTCATCAGCAGCACGCTGGCGTCGAGGTCGTCGTGGCCGAAGGCGCCGGTGAAGCACTGTTTCGTCTCGCTCCAGGCCTTGGCGAGGACCTGTTCGCGCAGGTTGGCCGCCTTGTCCATCCAGCCACCGGCTTCCTCGCTGCGGCCCAGGCGCCTGGCGATGCGCCCGACGCGGTCGCAGGCGACCCAGCAGAGCAGCGCGGAATGCGTATGGACGCGCTGGCGGCCGCGGTACTCCCAGATGCCGGCATCCGGCTCGAAGGCGGCGTGCACTGCCTTGGCGGCGAGGTTTTCCAGCAGTTGCAGCATGCCCTCGCTGCTCGGATTGGGCAGGCGCTCGTCGACGAAGCTCTGCAGGACCGCCAGGGCAACCGAGCCGAACACGTCATGCTGGTTCTGTTCCACCGCCTGGTTGCCGACACGCACTGGCGCGTGATTGAGGAAACCGGCAAGGTCCGGCTCGACGCGTTCGGTGGTGTCCTGGTTGGGAATGATCCCGTACAGCGGCTTGAGTTCGGCGTTGCCGCTGGCCACAGTGGTGATGAAGTCGATGTAGCCCTCCATGGTCCGCGTCGCGCCCAGGCGGTTGAGGGCGAGGATCACGAAGTAGGCGTCGCGCAGCCAGCAGTAGCGGTAGTCCCAGTTGCGCTGGGAGTCCGGTGCCTCCGGGATGGAGGTGGTGGCGGCCGCGATGATCGCGCCGGTGTCCTCGAAGTTGCACAGTTTCAGGGTGATCGCCGAGCGGATCACCACGGCCTGCCACTCGAAGCAGATCGCCAGGCCACGTACCCAGTCATGCCAGTGGTTCTGGGTGCGCTTGAGGTAGTCGCGGACGACTTCGCCGGGAGCATTGTCCAGCGGCTCGTCGAGGCCGATCACCAGGCTCACCGGGTGACGCAGGGCGAACGGTGTTTCGTGCTGGATGTAGGCCAGCGGTGCATCGGTGGTCAGGCGCAGCGGCTCTTCGCCCTCCAGGTAGCGGATATGGCTGGAGCCTGTGACGCCCTGGCTGGGCTTGCCGTAGCCGTGGGTCGGACGCACGCGCAGGGTGACTTTCGGCACGCCTTCGATGGGTTCGATCAGCCGGCACAGCTGTGCCGGGCGATAGACGTGGCCGTGCTCGAGGAAGCGTGGGGCGAAATCGGTAATGCGTACCGCACCACCGCTGTCATCGCGCAGCACGGTGGTGATGATCGCCGTGTTGCGCTGGTAATCGGACGTGCTGCTGACCTGATTATCCAGCACCACATCGGCGAAACCCTTTTCGTCGTCCCCGGCCAGCAGCCGGGAAAAGACCGGGTCGCTGTCGAAATTCGGGTAGCACCACCAGACCAGCCGCGCCTGCGGGTTGACCAGGGCGGCCACCCGGCAGTTGCCGATCAGGCCCACTTCCAGAGCACCTTCGTGCCGGTTCGTCATGTGGGGGTTCCTCCTGCTTGCATCAGTGCGTGACGGACTTGCTGCGCATCGCTGAATACGGCGCTGGCGCCGGGCAACGCGCGCCCGACGGACAGCCCGAGGCCGCCCAGCGTCGGCATCAGCGCGATGGCGGGCTCGTCGGTGACGTCGTCGCCGATGTACAGCGGCAGGCGCCCGGCGAAGCCCGGCATTTCCAGCAGGCGCTGGACAGCGCGAGCCTTGTCGACGCCTTCGTTGACGACTTCGTAAACCTGCTTGCCATTGAGCAGCCGCAATCCGCTACCTGCCGGCGAGTGCAACAACGACTGCAACTCGACGCGCAGATCGGTGGCCAGCGAGGGTACGGAGCGGTAGTGCAGTGCAAAGCTGCTGCCCTTGTCCTCGACATGGATTCCGACATGCCGGTTCGCCAGGGCGTTCAACTGCACTCGCACGCTGGCGGGCAGATCCCTGGTGGTACGACGCAACGGGCTGTCGCCGCTCTCGCGCCAGTGGGCGCCATGACCGCCGCTGGCGGCGAGGCGCAGGGGTTGGAAGAGCCGGTCGAGCTCTTCGACCGGGCGGCCGCTGATCAGGGCCAGGGCACCATCGAGTCGGCGCTGCAGGTGCGTGAGCGCATCGAGCAGCCCGGGCGGTACGACGACCGCGCCGGGTGATTCGGCGATGTCCAGAAGGGTTCCGTCGACATCCAGGAACACTGCGGTCTGCTGAGGTCGGCTGAGCCACAGGTTCAGCAGCGCAGTGGCTGAGGCCTCGCTTTGCGGGGCCATGGCCGTGTCGACAGGTCCCCTCGATGCGGGACGTGACATGAGCCATTTCTCCTTGTTCAGGGCGTGCCGCGCAGCCGTGGGCAGCCGGTGCGGACGTGAAAGGGAGCACAGGGACCCTAACATGGGAGGCCACGAGGGTCGACCTCGGATTTTCCCCTGGAGTCCCTGTCGGGAAGGTTCAGGCCAGAACTGGCGGCACCTGCGCCACATCCAATCGCGGCCGGCCTTGCCGAAGCTGCTGGGCGGACTCGGTCAGAGGCTGGCCTCGATGATCGGGAGACGAGGATGTGCCAACGGGCATTCGCCCCCTCGAAGTCGGTGCTGCATGACAACGCCCGGCGAAGGTGGCAGCGAACCACTTCCGCGAGGACCATGGAAGGAGCTGACAAACCGGTAGCAGTTCCGATGAGATTTCCCTGACAGAAGAACTGGAATCCTCCGCCTCACATCGATGGCGACGTTCGTGAGAATGCACAGGGCCAATCTTCCATGAGAAAAATCCATGCCTCCGCTCTCTGCGCTGGTACTCCAGGCTTCCGGCCTGCACCGTTCGACCGCCGTTACCGCTCTGCATCATCTGGGCTACAGCTTCCTGTCCGAAGTTTCCAGTAACGCATTCGCACTGGATCGGCTGCGCAGCCAAGGGGGCGTCCACCTGCTGATCTGCGATGTGCGCATCGATCCGGTGGCCCGTCTGGAATTCCTTCAGACGGTTGCCCGCGAGCGACTGGCCCATGGCGTGGTGGTCAGCGGGGAAATGGCCCCTGGCACCTGGAGCGCCCTCTCGCACCTCCTGCAATTGCAAGGCATGAAGGTCTTCTGGCTGGGCAACGACGCCGCCACTCTGGAGCGCCTGCGGGCGTTGCTCAGCGACTTCCAGCCAGGCAGTGGCCAGCTCGGCCTGCCGCTGGCGGGGGGCGTGCGCGCAGATCCAGGCAGCCGTCACGGGGTGCGCCGCCCCCCCCTGCCGCTGGCGGAGAACGGCACGACGGACGATGGCGAACCATCAGGCCTGCCGGCGCGGGGAAAATTGCGCGCCTACCTGCAACCCAAGGTCAATGTCGCTACTGCCCAGGTCTATGGATTCGAAGTGCTCGCGCGCTGGCAGCTGGAAGACGGCGCCGTGCTGCTGCCCGCTGAATTCCTGCCCTCCCTGCGCCGCGCTGGCAAGCTCGATGGCATGCTCTTCGAGCTGATGACCCAGGCCGTCGAAGCGCTGCGCGCACAGGGCAGCAACGAGCTGAAGCTGTCCTTCAACCTGGAAGCCGAGCAGATCGCCCAGATCGACTTTGCCGCCACCGTCGAGAGGAATCTGCGCGGGCTGGACATCGAGCCCCAGCGGATCACCTTCGAGCTGACCGAATCCTCGCCACTGCATGCTCCGCCGCTGAGCCTGGAGAACGTGCTGCGCCTGCGCCTGCTGGGTTGCGGCCTGGCCATCGATGACTTCGGTTGCGGACACTCCACCCTGCAGCGCCTGATGGAGCTGCCCTTCACCGAGATGAAACTCGACCGCCACCTGGTGGCCGATGTGAACAATGGCGACCCGCGCCGCCTGATCGTACTGCGCAATGCGCTGGCGCTGGGCCGCGAACTGGGGCTGAAGGTAATCGCCGAGGGCGTCGAGAACGCCGTCCAGCTTCGCCAGTTGCAGCAGCTGGAATGCGATTGTGCGCAGGGCCATCTGTTCGGCAAGCCGATGGATGCCAGCCAGATCAGCACCTTCCTGCGCGGCGCGCCGCTGCGGCTGCAGAAGCTGGAAGCGGTGCCGGCGATGCGTCCGGCGCAGTGAAGCGCAGAAAAGAAAACGGCTGTTGCGGACTTCCTGTCCGCAACAGCCGTCTGGATTGTCCTCAGCAAAGGACGGAGGAATTGTAGGCCATTGGCCATCAAGCCGTCTTCCCAGTTCTCCCGCATGGCCGGCAAATAGCCACAAACGCGGCAAACAGCCGCAATTACCCCAGCGATAGCCACCCATTCGCGGCACATTCGTCCCAATAGGGCCGGCCGGACCACAATTGCTTCTGTGTCCGCATCTTCAACGGCGTGACGAGCATCACTGCCTTTCGCCCTAGCCCGCCGATGAACTGTCTGGTTACCATGCCGGCCCGCACACTGGACGCCAGGAAGGCACAAAACCACAAGGAACGCCCCAGTGTCGCCCACCTCTGTATTGGCAGCCGATACATGTCCCAGACCTCCGCGCGCCCGTCCCGTCGACCGCTATTCCGCCTGGCGCTGACCGGTACCAGTTTCGTCATCGCCGCCGCCCTGGCGTTCTTCGCCTGGCAGGACTTCTACCCTGTGCAGGCAGCCAATGGCTGGTCCGTCGCGGTTCTGCACCAGAACGTGCAGAAGGCCGCATCCCTGGTGCCGCTTGCCGATGGCGGCCTGCTGGTCAGCCAGGAGCTGAAGAAGGACAAGGGCAACATCCTGCGCATCGCCGCCGATGGCCAGCGCCGGATCATGGTCGACGGGCTATCCAAGCCTGACGGCATGATCGCCGCGCAGGGCGGCTGGGTGTTCAGCCAGGAGTCCAACGGCAGGCCGGTGCAACTACTCAAGGATGGCAAGATCACCGACCTGTTCATGGGCCAGTCGGTACAGGGCCTGTGGGACGACGGCGAGAATCTCTACGCCATCGAGGACCGCCGCGAGGATGGCCGTCTGCTGCGCTACCGCTGGAGCGACGGCGAGCTGACCGTGCTGCGCGACAAGCTGCAGGAGACCGAATCCGTCACCCGCTGCACCGACGGCAAACTGCTCTACACCGAGAAGAAGAAAGGTGTGGTGCACCAGTTCAGCGATGACGGCAAGGACCCCATCCTGCTCTCGGGCCTGAACCAACCGACCTTTCTGATGTGCGATGCCCGCGGCCTGTGGATCAGCGAAGACTCCACCCACCGTGCCCGCCTGCTGCTATGGGACGGCAAGGGGGAACCGCGCACCATCCTGTCGTTCCTCAAGGCCCCGCAATCCATCGTGCCGGACGGCAAGGGCGGCTACCTGCTCGCCGAAGGCGGCCGCGACCGCGTCCTGCAACTCACGCCGGGCAGATGACGCCGCCGGGCGGTCTCCAGGGCCGCCCTATTCCTGCCCCGCCGGCATGACCAGGCCGGGTATCACGTCGACCAGCGCATCGATCGCCAGGCGCACCTTGCGCGGCAGCTGAGTAGTCTGCAGCCACGTCGCGTGCACGTCGTAGAGAAAACCCGGCTGCCCTGGCAGCAACTCCTCCAGCGCGCCCTGCGCGATGACTTCCCGCACTAGCCAGTAAGGCAGCCACGCCAGCCCCATGCCGCGTGCGGCCGCATCGGCTATGGCGGCCAGGTCGTCGAAGCGCAACCGGGAGCTCGGCGCGAACTCTTCCGGCGCCTGCCCCTCGCGAGGAAACAGCCAGGGGTTGATCCGCCCGGAGCGGTGGTAGACCAGCAGGCGGTGAGCCGCCAGCTCGGCGATGCCTTCCGGCCGTCCATGGACCGCCAGATACGCTGGCGCCGCGCAGACCACCATGCGCTGCCGGCCGATGCGGCGTGCGATGATGCCATCCCTGGGCTGCGGCTCGCCGGTGCGGATCGCCAGGTCGATCTGCTCTTCCGCCAGGTCCGTCAGACGGTCGCTGAAACGCAGGTCCAGCTCCAGTTGCGGGTAGCGCTGCGCCAGCTCCAGCAGGACCGGCGCCACGCAGCGCCGGCCGAAATGCACCGGCATGGCCACCCGCAGCCTGCCGCGCGGCTCGGACACCTCACCGGTGGCAAGGATGTCCGCCGCCTCGGCATCGGCCAGCAGCGCGCGACAGCGTTCGTAGTAGATCCGCCCGGCCTCGGTCAGGCTCTGCCGGCGCGTGCTGCGCAGCAGCAACTGGGCACCCAGGCGCTCTTCGAGAAAGCGCACATGCTTGCCCACCATGGGCGCGGACATTTCCAGGGCATCCGCCGCCGCAGCGAAGGACCCGAGGTCCACCGCGCGAACGAAGACTTCCATGCTGGTCAGTCGATCCATTCGAAATTCCTGATTTCGGCTGAGTGTTTCTATACGCCATTTATCGGGCGAATCCCATGGCTGATAGTCGCTTTACGTCAAATCAATTTCGTATGGGAGCATCACATGGAAAGCATCAAGACGCGCGCCGTGCGTTTCCACCAGTTCGGCGGCCCGGAGGTCCTGCGCATCGAGCCGGTGGAGGGTCGCCAACCCGGCGTGAACGAAGTCAGTATCCGGGTCAAAGCCCTGGGACTGAACCGCGCCGAAGCGCTGCTGCGCACTGATCGCTACATCGAGAGCCCGCAGTTCCCCTCCGGGTTAGGGCTGGAAGCCACGGGCGTGGTCGAGGCGGTGGGCAGCGCGGTGCGCGGGTTCGCGCCGGGCGACGCGGTGAGTATTCTGCCGCCGACCTCGATGCAGCAGGACCCGACCCACGCCGAGCGCCTGGTGGTCCCGCAAGCCCGCCTGGTGAAGAACCCGCCGGGGCAGGCCTGGAGCGACGCCGCGGCCACCTGGATGCAGTACCTCACCGCCTATGGCGCGCTGATCCAGGTAGCCGGGCTGCGCGAGGGAGATTTCGTCGTCATCACCGCCGCGTCGAGCAGCGTCGGCCTGGCCGCCATCCAGATCGCCCGCCGTGCAGGCGCGGTGCCCATTGCGGTGACCCGCACGTCGGCCAAACGCGAAGCCCTGCTGCAGGCCGGCGCCGCCGAGGTCATCGCCAGCGAGGAGGAGAACCTGCGCTCACGCCTGCTCGATATTTCCGGCAAGGCCGGCGTACGGGTGGTGTTCGACCCGGTGGGCGGCCCCATCTTCGAACCGCTGACCGCGGCCATGGCCGAAGGCGGCATCCTCATCGAGTACGGCGGCCTGAGCCCCGAGCCCACGCCCTTCCCCCTCTTCGAGGTACTCAGTCGCTCGCTGGTTCTGCGCGGCTACCGGGTCTACGAGGTACTCGAAGATCCGCTGCGCCTGCAGGAGGCCGAGGATTACATTCTCGCCGGTCTGGCCGATGGCTCGCTGCGCCCGGTGATCGCCCGCACCTTCGCCTTCGACGAGATCGTCGAGGCCTACCGCTACCTGGAATCCAACCAGCAGTTCGGCAAGGTGGTGGTCACGCTGTAGGCGCAGCAGGCGGCCAGCCGATGTGCCGTCGCTCGCCGGGCATGATTGACTGAACCTGCGGCTACCGGCCTACGGCGGGCTGACGGCCTGGGATTCAGCAACGACGGTCACGGGCAAGGCCCGCGTCGAGGGGCAACTGCCCCTCAACAGTGGCCCGCACATTCTACGCGCCGTCCTGGAGGTTTCGGCCTGCCTATCTCCCCGTCGACATGCTCACCGAAAACGCCCGGCGCGGCGCTTCAGACCAACGTCGCGAGATCGATGACGAAGCGGTAGCGCACGTCGGAGCGCTCCATGCGCTCGTAGGCCTGATTGATCTCGTCCATGCGGATCATCTCGCACTCCGGCAGGATGTTCTTCCTGGCGCAGAAATCGAGCATCTCCTGGGTTTCGGCAATGCCGCCGATGGGCGAGCCGGCGATGCGCCGCCGGCCGAGCAGCAGCGGTACGGTGCTGATCTCGTCCAGCGGGCCGACCTGGCCGACCAGCACCAGGGTGCCATCCACGTCCAGCAGCGGCAGGTAGGGCTTGAGGTCATGCTTTACCGGCACGGTATCGATGATCAGGTCGAAGCCGTTGGCGGCGGCCTTCATCGCAGCGGCGTCAGAGGACGCCAGCAGCGCATCCGCGCCCAGCTCCAGGGCATCCTGGCGCTTGTCCGCGGTGCGGCTGACCACGGTGACGCTGGCGCCCAGGCCGACCGCCAGCTTCACCGCCATGTGTCCCAGCCCGCCGAGACCGACCACGCCGACACGACTGCCCGGCCCGACGTGCCAGGTGCGCAGCGGCGAATAGGTGGTGATACCGGCACACAGCAACGGCGCGGCCCTGCTGAGGTCCAGGCCGTCCGGCACGCGCAGGACAAATTCCTCGCGCACCACAAGCTGCTTGGAGTAGCCGCCCTGGGTCGCCTCGCGGGTCACGCGGTCACGGTCGTTGTAGGTTTGGGTGTTGCCTTCGCGGCACAGCTGTTCCTCGCCCTTGCGGCACTGATCGCACACCTGACAGGAATCCACCATGCAGCCCACCGCCACGGCGTCGCCGACCCGGTAGCGGGTGACCTTCGAGCCGACGGCGCTGACCCGGCCGACGATCTCGTGGCCCGGCACCATCGGGTAGCGGCTGAAGCCCCAGTCGTTGCGCGCCTGGTGCAGGTCGGAGTGGCAGACGCCGCAGTAGAGGACGTCCATCGCCACGTCATTGTCGCGCAGCGAGCGGCGTTCGAAAGTAAAGGGAGCGAGCGGGTCCTGCGGGTTCTGCGCAGCATATCCAAGGGTCTTCATCGGCATTGCTCCTCAAGGTGATTCAACGGGCCGGGCGGCCTTCCACGGGATAGGCAGGATCGCTGTAGCCGGGAGTGGAGGCGTGGCCGGGCGGCACCAGGCTGTCCACCAGGGCCTCGTCTTCGGCGGTCAGTTGCAGGTCCAGTGCCGGCAGGTAGCCGTCCCAGTGCGCCTCGGTACGCGGGCCGGCGATGATCGAGCTGACCAACGGGTTGTTCAGCACCCAGGCCAGGGCGAACGCGGCCGGCGTGGTACCGCGGGCCACCGCGTGCTCGGCGATGCGCTGGGCGATCTGCAGGGATTCGGGACGCCATTCGGTCTGGTGAATGCGTTTATCGCCACGGCCAACGCGGGAGTCCACTGGCGGTTCGGCGCCGGGCCGGTACTTGCCGGTCAGTATGCCGCGGGCCAATGGGCTGTAGGGCACCACGCCGATGCCGAAGTGGCCGGCGACCGGCAGCTGCTCGACCTCGGCGGTACGGTCCACCAGGTTGTACAGCGGCTCGCTGCAGATCGGCCGATCCATCCCCAGCTGGTCGGCCAGGCGCACCACCTCGGCGATGCGCCAGCCGCGGAAGTTGGACAGGCCGTAGTAGCGCACCTTGCCCTGGCGGATCAGCTCGCCCACCGCGCGCAGGCCCTCTTCCAGCGGCGCGGCGACGTCGGTGCGATGGAAGTAGAGGATGTCCAGGTAGTCGGTGCCCAGGCGGCGCAGGCTGTCCTCCACCGACTGGTAGATCCACTTGCGCGACTGGCCGCGCTGGTTCGGGCCATCGCCCAGGGCATTGCCGAACTTGCTGGCGATCACCCAGTCATCCCGGCGGGCGGCGACCGCGCGGCCGACCACCTCTTCGGAACGGCCCTTGTGGTAGACGTCGGCGGTATCGATGAAGTTGACGCCCTGCTCCCGGGCCTTGTCGATGATGCGCCGCGAGGTCGGCTCGTCGGTCTCGCCGCCGAACATCATGGCGCCCAGGCACAGGGGCGAGACTTTCAGGGCGCTGCGGCCCAGGTAACGGTATTCCATGCAGTACTCCTCAGGCGGCATCGCGCTCGGCAAACACTGGGCGGGCGAAGCCCTCTGCGGTAGAGGTCGAAAGCCCGCCGGAATAGGAAGCCAGGTGAGTGATGGATCAGCTCCTCGCGGGCCAGGCCATTGTCCAGCGCCTTGGCCAGGTGGAAATGCAGTAGGTTGACGCGCGCCATAGATTAAGGGGGGAAACGCGTTTGGAATCATGAAGGACTCTCATGAATGGCCTGGCGTGCCGCCGTCCAATCATGTTGAAAGTCCTTGAGTAAAGCCCATTCCAGACGTTTCGCAGGGCAATTCTGTCCTTCCTGCTCGTGATGCGCGCGTAGATCGCCATCGCCTGGCCGTTCGCGCGGCATCTCTGGATCGTGCCGGTTCCCGGCACCACCAAGGCATCGCCTGGAGGAAAACCTCGGCGCGGCAACGCTGGAACTGGACTCCACCGACCTGGCTGCCATCGAAGCCGCGCTGCGGCAGATCGAGAGCGTCGGCGAGCACCATCCGGCACATCTGCAGCAACGGGTGGGTCGCTGAGGCAGGGAAAGCCCGGTGCCGGATGGCACCGGGCATTGGCGATCAACCCTCGAAAGTGACCGGGCGCAAGGGCGCGGTATTCACCTTCAGCTCGAACACGTCCGGCCGCGCGTAGTGGCCGCACACGTCGAAATCGAGGTTGCCCTGGTTGAGCTGGCCCATGTCGAGGTCGGCATAGAGCTCCGTCTCGCAGTCGAACACCGGCCCGGCCAGCACCTCGCCCAGCGGGCTGACGATCATGCTGCCGCCACGCATCACGTAATCGTCTTCCTTGAAGTCCAGGCCGAACGCCTCGCGGTGCTGCTGCGGATACTCGCCCAGGCGGATGGCCTGGCACGCGGAGAGCACGAACACCCGCCCCTCAAGGGCAATGTGCTGCATGGAACTGGCCCAGGACGGCCGATCATCGGCGGTCGGCGCGCAATACAGCTCAACGCCCTGGGCGAACATGGCCTGGCGCAGCGCCGGCATGTAGTTCTCCCAGCAGATGACGCTGCCCAGCACACCGATCTCGCTGTTCACCGGTTCGATCGTCGAACCGTCGCCGAAGCCCCACACCAGCCGCTCCTGGCCCGTCGGCATGAGCTTGCGGTGGTAGCCGGCGATCCCACGCCCCGGCGCCAAAGTAACGGCGGTGCAATACAGGGTGCGGCCGAAGCGCTCGATGATACCGACCACGGTGATCACGCCGGTCTGTTCGACGAACTCGGCCAGCGCGGCCAGCTCGGGGCCGTCCAGCGCCACGGCGCCTTCGACGTAGCGCTGGTACAACTCGCGCCCGGCGCCGCTGCGGTTGCCGATCACGCTGCCGAAGCTGGCGCCCTTGGGATAGCCGCCGATGTATGCCTCGGGAAAGACCGCCAGCCTGGCGCCCTGCTCCGCCACGCGGCGCAGGATGCCGCCGGCCTTCTCGACGCTGGCCATCGGCTCGTAGGGAACGGCGGCGGCCTGGATGATTGCTACACGGGTCATGGGGACTCCTGACTGCGGGTGATAAGGAACTAGAAGCGGTTGATGTCGTTGTCGCGGGTTTCCGGCAGGGTCTTCCACAGCACCAGCAGGCACACCAGGGACACCACGGCGAGATAAGCCGCAGGCAGATTCGCGTCGCCGGTCTGGCGGATCAGCGCCGCGGCGATGAAGGGACCGGGGCCGGCGAGAATCGCCAGTGCCAGGTTGTGGCCCAGCGCAGCCCCGGTGGAGCGGATCGAGGCCGGGAAGACTTCCACCAGCAACACCACGTCCATCACCGCGGTGATCGCCACCAGTACGCCCATCACCGTCAGGCCGACGAGGATCGCCAGCGGGTTGCCGGTGTTGAGCAGCAGGAAGATCGGATAGGCGAGCACCGTCAGCGCGGCAGCCGCGCCGAGCAGCAG